>Ga0208113_1000482_pt1 | contig 19976 bp, 16 predicted proteins | sample Knorr_S7_td_NADW_FD_185598 | JGI IMG/M metagenome (GOLD analysis project Ga0208113, IMG submission 185598) | Marine microbial communities from Southern Atlantic Ocean transect - Knorr_S7_td_NADW_ad_2505m_LV_A (SPAdes) (version 2) | ecosystem: Environmental > Aquatic > Marine > Oceanic | place...
ATGAAGTCAACGAGATTGACCCCGTGTTGGGACAGCTCCCTGATGACGTGTTTGATGCCGGAGTGTGGCCTGCCAGTTTCGACAAAGTGGCGCAGGCCGTCGCCTCAGAAGGGCTAATATCGAGGTTCGCCGATGAGCAGTCTCGCATCTGGACAGGCATCGTGCAGAAAATCCCCGATGGAGGCAAAGCCCTGGTTGTGACACACGGTTTATTCGTCGAGGCAGGAGCTATCGCCAGCCTTCCAGAGGCCGATCACGGAAGCTGGGGAGGCGCAATCGGTTACTGTGAGGGGGTGCGGCTGACCTTCGACGGGACTTTCGAGAATTGCCAAATCCTGCGCGTTCCCGATGAGCGCCATCTGGTCGAGAATTGATTTTTCGATGGTTGGTTGGATTAAAACCTTGCGATGCGATTTACCGTATCGTGGTCCAATCGTTGAACGAGTCTGGCGACAAGCTGCGCCGCCTGATCAATATCGCGACGATGGATGATGCCGTTGTGGGTGTGCAAGTACCTGACGGGAACGCTGATGTTCACCACAGGCGCGCCGCCGAACGCGCGTTGCATCTCGGCGCCGTCCTCGCCGTATCCGGCAAGAACTTCGAACTGCAATGGTATGTTGTTCTCCTCGGACACATCAATCACTAAATCTCTGAGCTTGAGATTGGGCAGCATCGTGGTGTCATGCAGGAAGATACCTGGCCCGTTGCCTAGCCTCTCTTGCGCCTCGTCCTGAGTGATGCCCGGATAGTCGGCGGCGACTCCTGACTCAATATTTATCCCTATGTCAGGGTTGACCAGGAAGCTGCTGGTTTTTGCTCCTCTCAAGCCAACCTCTTCTTGAACTGTGGACACGGCGAAGAGCGTCCCCTGAATCGGAGATTCTTGGATCGAACGCATCACCTCTATCATGATCGCGAGGCCGATGCGGTCGTCCCAGGCTTTGCCCAATAGATAGTCGCTACCGTTCAGCGCCTCGAACTTGCTGTCGGGCGCGATGGGGTCGCCGGGGCGAATTCCGAGGCGGCTCACCGCGTCCTCTTTGTCGTCGGCGCCTACGTCGAGGAACATACCGTCTCGTTTGAAACCGGCGCTGCGTGCCTCTGGCGTCATCACATGAACAGTTTTCATGCCAGTGATGGCCTGAATTGGCCCTTTGCTAGTGAGAATGACGAACCTCTGTCCGACCAGCGCCGAGTCAAGCCAACCGCCCAATGCTTGAAACTTCACATACCCTCCATCGGTGACGCGCTTGACCATAAGGCCAACCTCGTCCATATGCGCCGCGATCATGATTCTAGGAGAACCGCCGGTCCCATCCTTGCGCGCGATCAACGAGCCGATGCCGTCCGCCTCGACATGGTCGGACAAAGGCTCAAGCTCCCGACGCATGATGTCACGGACGGGCCCCTCGAACCCGCTGGGGCCGTAGGCGTTCGTCAGCTCTTCTAGCAGTTCATTGGTGATGGTCATGTGGTCACTCCGGTGTATCCATATCGGGGGTGGTTGATGCTTTCGTGCAAGAGGACTCAGGGAATCTTGTCATCCCAGGCCCATGAGGGACACCAGCGTTGCAAGGTCTGGCACTTCCAGATCTGGCTCACCCTGAACGGGGCGAGTTGCGCCTGTGGAGTCGTCGCCGGAATGTCGGTTCACCCACACCGCGCTCAGGCCGATGGATTTGGCTGGCACGATGTCGTGAAACATGCTCTCGGCTACGTGCAGCAACCTGTCGGCGCCGACGCCTATATGGTCGATCGCCAGGATGAAGTTGTGGATGGACGGCTTGTAGGTTCCGGCCTGTTGGGAGGTTATTATCTTGTCGAACTCGACGCCCAGATTCGGAGCGGTCTGAGCGAAGAGGCCGTCGTCGGTGTTGGACAGAATCGCCAGCTTGTATCGGGACTTCAACGCCCTGAGAGCGTTCACTGTGTCGGGAAACACGGGCCAGTCGCCCAGGGTGTCGGAGAGGCAGTCCAGGTCGGTGTCCACTGGAGTGAAACCTAGCCGGTCGGCGATCCCCTGCATCACGTTACGCAGGACGACGCGGTACTCAGCATACTCGCCCTGCTGCGCCTGAGGCTCAATCTCGGAGTACAGCGACAAAATCTGAGCGTTGGTCATATCGAGGCCGTGGGCTTCTGCCACCGACCTCACAGCGTCGGTGATTCCCGTCTCCCAGTCGATGAGCGTGCCATAGCAATCGAAACTCAGGGCCTCGTAATGGTCGAAGTTCAGCATACGTATCCCTTCAATGGTGTCGATTCCTCTGGAAAAAGCTGCCAGCAACGGGTCATTGTGAGGGCGCAATCAAAAATCAGGGAATTGTAATCTGGACATGACCTTCGGACAACCGTATGTTTCAGGCGATGATGTATGGCGTTAGCCTAGCGTGTATTTGTCGAAACGAACTTGCTGTGGTGAGATAGGCCAGTCAGAGAGACGCCGTCTATATGATGCTCTAGCCCGTACCATGTAGCAGGATGTCTGATTAACAGTATGTTCTGGCCGTCATATCTCTGTGGGAGATCGTCTATGAAACTCTTCATACGTCCCATCGCCCGTTCAAGGCTCTCACCATTGGGAAACGGCTTTGAGATGGACTGCGTCATTACACAACCGTTACTTCAGCGCGAGAGCGCTGTGTAAGGTTCCCATAATCCCACGAGCGGAGTCCGGCATCTTGAATAATCGGCACGTTCTTGCGTTCGAACATTATCTGTGCCGTCTCGTAAGCTCGGCGCAGATCGTAAGTAAACACGGTATCAATCTTGATACTCTCATAACGTTGCCTCTTCTCTCCAGCGGCTTGACTGCGCCCTGCCTGCGATAGTTCAATATCGTTGTGCCCCGAAGCAAGCCCTGCCTCGTTATCTGAGGTGATTGCATGCCCTTCTAAAAATATCGTAATCAAACCGAATTCTCCAATTTCCGACAGGTGTGTCCATCTAGTTTGAAGACCTGCGATTTCGGGCATCCTAACATAATTCCAAGACATGCCTTACGCAAATGGAATATAATCGGGCCATTCTAAAGAGCGAGGGTTGACGAACATGAACGTACTGGATGCCATAGCCCACACACTCAAGCGCGAGGGGATTGAGTACCTATGTACTTTCCCTACCACACACATCATCGAGTCCGCCGCCGAATTGGGCATCAGACCCATCATCTGCCGTCAGGAGCGGGTCGGAGTCGGAATGGCCGACGGCTACGCCCGCGTGAAGAACGGCAATCCTCCGGGGGTGTTTGCCATGCAGTACGGTCCCGGAGCCGAGAACGCCTACGCAGGCGTGGCGACCGCCTTCTCCGACGCCGTGCCGATGCTGCTTCTGCCTTTAGGCCATCCCCGTGGCAGAGATGGCGTTTATCCTCACTTCAGTTCCGTTCGCAGTTATGAGTCGGTCACAAAATCAGTTGAGCGAATTCAGGCCGCTTCCGATGCCACCAATGTCATGCGCCGCGCCTTTGCTCGCGTCAAGATGGGACGTCCGGGGCCGGTTATGGTCGAAATTCCCTCTGATATTGGCAATGAAGAAATCGACGATTCCATAGTGGAGAACTACAGGCCGGTGAAGACCACCGTCGCCGGGGCCAACGCCCAGGCGGTCGCAGAGGCTGCCGAAGCGCTGATGAAGGCCAAGAATCCGGTGATCTACGCCGGACAGGGCGTTCTGTACGCCGGGGCCACGGACGAGCTTGTTCAACTGGCCGAAGCCCTTCAGATTCCGGTCACCACTACGATGGCAGGCAAGAGCGCCTTTCCAGAGAAGCACCCCCTGTCTCTGGGCAGCAGTTCGGGTGTTATGAACGCCGCCGCGTTCGACTTCCTGAGCAAGGCCGACCTGATATTCGCCATCGGTTCCAGCCTGACCCTCCACGGCATGACCACTCCTTTGCCGCAAGACAAAACCTACATTCACGCCACCAACGATTCCATCGACCTGAGCAAGAACTACGATGTCGATTATCCGATTCTGGGCGACGCCAAGCTTGTCCTGGCCCAGTTCTCAGAGGCATGCGCCGACCTAACGGGTTCGACGCCAAGAGACGCGGACGGCACAGTCACCGCCGAGATTGCCTCTGCTCGTGAGAAGTGGCTGGCGGATTGGACAGCCAAGCTGACATCCGGCCAGACTCCAATGACTCCCTATCGGGTCATTTGGGAGTTCATGAACGCCATCGACCCCAACGAGGCCATCGTCACTCACGACTCCGGCAGCCCTCGCGATCAGTTGATGCCTTTCTATCAGGCGGGAGGCCCTCGGACCTATATCGGCTGGGGCAAGTCCCACGGCTTGGGGACGGGCCTGGGTCTCAACATGGGCGCAAAACTGGCAGACCCCGACAAGTTCTGCGTCAACTTCATGGGCGACGCCGCCTTCGGAATGACGGGTCTGGATTTCGAGACTGCTGCCCGTAGCGGCATACCCACTCTGACTATAGTGCTGAACAACTCGACGATGGCTATTGAGACGTCGTCAATGGCTCGATCCCACGAGCTATATAACACGCGGGACCTTCAGGGCAATTACGCCGACATGGCAATAGCAATGGGCGGATGGGCCGAGCGAGTCGAAGACCCCGCCGACGCCGGAGCCGCCATCCTTCGAGCGAAGGAGGCCACCGAAAACGGCGAGGCCGCTCTGCTGGAATTCATAACCAGCGAGGAGGCCGAGTTCTCTCATCGCAGGGCGTTTGCCTGAAAATAGCTATCAGTGGATAGCGCAGTGAGTCCAGCGTAATAGCGTGTTTGACAGCGTTACAGTATGTCCGTGCAATCATCGACGCAAATAATTTGCTTCTTTGGACACCCCAGTTTGATAGGGGAAATGTAATGCGAAATACAAATCAATCGAAATAAACGAAGGCTTTCATGGGAGTTGTGCTGGCGCCTATCTTGGAAGGCCAACTGGACGCGTGGGAAGCATGGTGCGCAGATCTTTAGGGACCACAAAAGGAAGCAATCGCCGACTTCAATCGGCGCTATGGTCTCACCCGTCAAGCCTCATGGCTGACGGAAACTCGTGCTGGGCCTGCAGTCATCGCACTACACGAGGCCCCGGGCAGCGATAAATTAATGCCAAAGTTGGCCGCGTCCCGGAACGAGTTCGACATCTTGTTCAAGGAACACCTCCTAGCCGTCCACGGGATGGATGTCACCCAGCCGCCGCCTGGCCCGATGCCAGAGCAGTAGTTCGACACCTCCGACTGACGCTTCGCCTCAATCTCGACCGTCGTAACGTTTTCGATAAGCCCTCGGATGACACCGAGGGCTTATTGCTTTCCCTGATTAATGCTCCTGCAGGGGATCGTCCTGATTCTCTAGTCGGACTCCCGCGCCCTTGACGCTGGTGTCGCAGGCGGGGCAATGATAGATCACGTTCATCCTTGAGCCGCATTCGGTATGGACCAGGGCGATGTCGTCGGACAGATGTTTCGCGCCCCACACTGCCAGGGCTCCGGCCACTATACCAAGCTCGTGACCCTTCGCAGTGAGGTGGTACTCGGCCCGTGGCGGGTGGTCGCTGTAGAATTTGCGCTCCACCACCTCGTACTCTTCCAGCGCTTTCAGTCGATCTGACAGCACGTTGGGAGCGATGCCTTCAACCTGCTCCTGCAACTCAGCGAAGCGATGGTGTCCTCGCAAAAGCTCCTGAAGAATCAGAATCGTCCATCGCTGTCCCACAAGCTCCAACGTCCGAGCGATGGGGCCTGTCTGTGTGTACTGCTTGGCCACGTTTCACGCTCCCCAAAAACTCGTGATTCCTGTGGTAGATTGACATATGCAAGTAACTTGTTTAATACTACTCACTTGCGCAGAGCAATTCAATAACTGGTCAAGGTTGGTTGGGATTGTAGCAACCTTTCGCGGCTGATGCGCCACGAGCGCCCGAACCTGACACCAGAAAACCTGATTACCTGACACATCCACATGCAAGACGGTTCCCACGTCCGAATATCCAATGTATCTAAACGCTTCACCACCACAAGCGAAACGCTGCTGGCGTTGGATGACGTGACACTGGACATCGAACATGGAGAATTCGTTTGCCTGCTTGGCCCCAGCGGGTGCGGGAAATCGACTTTGCTGCGAATAATTGGCGGCCTAACGGAACCGACGGATGGCGGCGTGACTATCGGGGGACAAACGCCCTCCGATGCCCAGGCGGAGAAGGAATTGGGGTACGTATTTCAAGACCCTTCGTTGATGCCGTGGCGAACGGCTGAAGACAACATTCGTCTGCCTCTCCATGTCAATCGCGCCATGAACAAGGATTCAGCGCCTCCGGTCGAGGAGTTGCTCACACTGGTGGGTCTCGAAAGATTCGGACACTATTACCCCCCTCAGCTTTCGGGCGGGATGCAGCAGAGGGTTGCTCTGGCGCGAGCGCTGGCCTTTGGGCCTTCTCTGTTGCTGATGGATGAGCCATTCGGAGCGCTGGACGAGATCACTCGCGAGACTATGAGATACGAACTTATGAGAATCTGGAACTCGGACAAAAAGACCGTGGTTTTTGTCACCCACAGCATTGCCGAGGCGGTGACTCTGTCTGATCGAGTTGTTGTCCTATCCGGCCAGCCGGGGAGGGTAAAAGGCGTCGTGGACATCGAGTTGCCCAGGCCCCGCACCACCGATATGGAGAGCAATCGGTCATTTGTGGATTACGCAAATGACCTGCGTAAATTGCTGATGCAGGAAGGTGGAGATGGATAATACTTCGATGCAGGACACTTCGACATCCGTGCGAAGGCGACTCGTCTCGGCTATGAGTTACGTTGTGCCGCCCGTCCTCGCGTTGTTGCTGGCGGGAATCGTTTGGGAAACCTGGGTGCGAGTTTCTGACGTGCCTATCTACATGGTTCCGCCACCCTCCGAGGTGTTGAAGCAGCTATTCTGGGAGTTCGATTTCTTCATCAATGAGGGGAGCGTTACGCTGTTCGAGGCTCTGGTCGGGTTCTCCATTGGCGCCGGGGTGGCCCTGACCGGAGCGGCGCTGATGGCGCACTCTCGATTTCTGGAGCGCAGTCTCCTGCCCCTGGCGATACTGGTAAAGGTGACGCCTGTCGTGGCTGTGGCGCCACTGTTCGTCATCTGGTTCGGATTCGGGCCAGTCCCTAAGATACTGATAACGGCCCTCATAACCTTCTTCCCGGTGCTGGTCAATGGAGTCACCGGATTTCGGTCGGTGGATCGCGGATCGTTGGACTTCCTGCGCTCGCTCAACGCTTCTCGACGCGAGATATTTCTGATTCTGCGGGTCCCCAGCGCGTTACCGTACTTGTTCTCTGCTTTCCGGGTGTCTATACCGCTGTCGGTCATCGGAGCGGTGGTGGGCGAGTGGTTCAGTGCGGACCGTGGGCTGGGCAGCGTCATAATCGTGGCCCATAGCAATTTGGACATGGTGACGCTGTTCGATGCCATCTTCGTGCTGGCCTTCATCGGGGTCGGACTCACTGCGCTGGTGTCTGTGGCGGAGCGGAAAGCGCTGTTCTGGCATGAATCCTCAGTTGTGGTGTGAGCGGGCAATCAGCTATCATCCGTCAGATTTCAGATGGTTATTCAACATGGAGAAATGAGAGGAAACACGGGAATGGACAGGTTCAAGAAATATTTGCTCTGGATGGGGATTGGATTGCTGTTCGCGGGGGCATCGTTAGGAGCCGCGTGTTCTGACGAGGAGACGACCGCCAGGCCCGTGACGTTCATGGCCGGGTTCAAGCCCCAGGCCAACCTGCCTTTCGTGGCAGCCTACGTCGCTCAGGAGAAGGGGTACTTCACAGAGCAGGATCTGGTGGTGGACATCAAACACTCCACAGGCGAGCATCTGAACCTGCTCATGTCTGGAGACGTGGACTTCACAACCGCCGACGCCAACTCGGTGCTGAAGCGTCGCGTTGATCCTGAGCTTCCCATCGTGGCGGTGGCGCTGTTCGGTCAGCAAGGCCAGCAGGCATTCGTCTCGCTGGGGGAGTCGGGCATCCAGACCCCCAATGACTGGGAAGGCAAGACATTCGGATACAAGATCAGCGTTCCTCCAGATTACCTTGCGATACTGGAAGCCGCCGGGGTTGATCGCTCGAAAATCCAGGAGGTACGTGTCGGATTCGATCCCAGAATCCTGACAGAAAAGCAGGTCGATATTCTGGCCGTTTTCAAGTCTAACGAACCTGACACACTCCGAGGGCTTGGCTTCGACGTGACGGTGTTCGACGCCGCAGATTACGGAGTGCCAACCCTGGGCTTGACCTACATCACCAGACAGGACATGGTTGACGAGAATGCGGACACGGTCAAGCGGTTCGTCAGGGCGACAATGAAGGGCCTGGAGTTTGCCTTCGCGAACACTGAGGAGACCCTAGACATCATCATGAAGTTCGCCGAGAACGAAAACCGCGAGCATCAGAGGTTCATGCTGTTGACAGAGATTGAAAACGCCGCTTCCCCCCTTACTGACAGCAACGGTCTCGGCTGGATGACCGCTCAGCAGTGGAAAGAGTTCCAGGATTCCCTGCTGCAATATGGCGCGCTAGAAGGCTCGACGGACGTTAATCTTGCATTTACCGACCGCTTCCTTGAGGGTATCTACGATAACGGAAAGCTGGAGTGGCCATAGTCTATCCGGCATCCGATGAAACTTGCTAACAGTGAGGAAGATACATGAGCAACGAAGCGCTGATCGTGGAGCAGGAAGGGCATGTCGCCACCTTCACAATCAACCGGCCCGAGAAACGCAACGCCCTGAACCCGGAGATTCACGCAGGAATGGTCGAGCACATAGACCGACTGTCCGAAGAGGGCGATGTGCGGTGCCTGGTAATCAAAGGGCAAGGCGATTTGGCATTCTCAGCCGGCGACGACCTCAAGCGCGCTCCTGGCGATCCCGGCCCTCAGCCGACGCCCGGCAAACCCGCCGAGCTTCAGTGGCCCCATCGCAAAACCGTTCAGTCCATATTCGACGCGCCGTTTCCTGTCGTCGCCATGATTGACGGATACTGCGTCGGCGGCGGTTTGGCTCTGGCGACGGAGTGCGATATTCGTATCTCCACAGATCGCGCCCAACTGGGTATCCCGCCCTCCAGGCTCGGCATCATCTACGACTACGAACGCATTCAGGTGTTCATCGACCTTGTGGGGCCAGCCTTCACCAAAGAGTTGTTTTGCTCTGGTCTTCGCGTCGATCCTCAACGGGCGCTGGACATGGGACTTGTGAACAAGGTGGTCGCCCCTGACCAGCTAGAGTCGGAGGTCTATGGTCTAGCAAAGGAGTTCGCCCGCAACGCTCCGTTGTCTCTCAAAGGCCACAAGCGGATGATCAACACCCTGGTGGCCCGACAGCACGAAGGCTCGAAGCTGAACGCTCAGGACATTGGGGAGATACATGCCGCCCAACAGGCCGCCCGCGACAGTCATGACGCCAACGAGGGCCGCGTGGCCTTCGCCGAAAAGCGCGACCCGGTGTTCATAGGTCGGTAGGCGCTGGTGGGAACTGTGGCAAAGTTAACTGGCATTGGAGGCGTGTTATTCAGGTCGCGACACCCGAAAGGATTATCAGACTGGTACAGAGATCAACTGGGCATCGAGCCGGACGACGACGGAGTTGTCCAGACGTGGTGGCGTGAGGCCAAAGACCCTGATCGCCGAGCCACACCGTCTGGGCGCTATTTTCCGCCGACACAGAATACTTCGGTCCGACCTCCAACCAGTTCATGGTCAACTACCGGGTCGACGACCTGGACGAAATGCTCAAGGAGTTAGAAGCTGCAAGCGTCGAGATCGTCCCCAAGCGCGAGAACAGCGAGTTTGGACGATTCGCCTCGATCGTCGACCCCGAAGGCAACCGAATCGAGCTATGGGAGCCTCCAGAGGGGCAGTAGCGTTCGGCTATCAGATGTCAACGGGGCTGGAACATCTCGTAGAACTCGATGTGGTCTTCCTCCACATATTCGAGGGCCTGTTGCCAAAGCGGGCCGATGATCTCACGGGGCGTGACGTTTCCGTCTCTACCGGGCGATTCGATAGCCTCGGACGTCCAGTCCATGTACAACGTGTCGGCAGGTCCAGGCACAGTTCCCCCGCTGAAATACACTCGTATCTCAGACCGTTGACCAGCGTTCATGTAGGCTTCTCCGATTTTTGTGACCAGCTCTGCCGCTCTTCGAGCCGTCCGAGGTTTGCATTTGAACACCCGCCTGATCAGGTACATTGACGCCTCCGATTCAAGTTGATTACCAAAGGTTTGAATACTCTAGCCTTGCTGAACTAACGAACGAGCCGGTAGATTCGCCCCGGGCTAACCAGGACTCCAACGGCCTTCTGCCTGTCATCGCCTGATCGCGCTCGTGTCAGTCTCGATTCTCCGAGTCACTGCATGCCACGTAAACATCGCGGAGCATCTGTCGCATATCTTCGACCATCCGCCTCGTCGAAGTGGGCATAAGTAACTTTACGCTATCGTACGTGGAATCGAATCGCCACTGAAGGCATTCCCATTGAACTACCAGAATCGCCGACTAGTTAGTGAAATGGCAACCACTGCATCGGTCTACTCGCCGCCTTTATGTCACTCCCCGTGCTTTCCAGATGTCAATTGGCACATGCGAGGCTTAAGAGCATGTTGTAAAAAACGCGCGTGCGTCCAATAGATTTTGACGAGTTCGCTTTCACTGAGAGTTCCAAAATGCGACGGTTTTTCTTGATAGGCAGGACATTTCGAGATTTCTCGACTACAATTCCAAGCGCTCGAACTGTTAATCGCTAAAACACACTTGGCATTTCAAGCAAATATCTCCGGCAGGGACAGGTTCCCATCGTGATGAAAGCTGATAACTTCTTCCGACACTCAGTCGTCAAACGTCGCAGGAGCAGGGCCCACCGGTTCAGCCTCCACGCGCAGGTCGGGCAGCCAGTTTAAGAACGGAGGCAGGTACCAGTTTGAGTCCCCCAGCAGTTTCATGGCAGCGGGGACCAGCACGATTCGCACTATCGTGGCATCGATGAGAATCGCGACCCCCAGACCGAAACCCATCTGCTGAAGCCCCACGATGTCTACGGCGGCGAAGGCCCAGAACACCGCAACCATTATCAGACCGGCGCCTGTGATGAGCCGACCCGTGGTTCGGATTCCGAAGGCGACAGAGTCGGCGTTGTCCCCGGTCTGATCGTATCGCTCTCGAATTCGGCTCATCAGGAAGACATGATAATCCATCGAGAGGCCGAACAGTATAGAGAACAGGAACAGCGGAATCCACGCCTCGATGATGTCGAACTGCGTCAGCACGCCCAGATTCGCGCCCCATCCTTTCTGGAAAGCAAGAACCAGTATCCCGTAGGTCGCGCCAACCGACAGCAGATTGAGCAAGATCGCCTTGATGGGCACGATGATCGATCGGAAAACCAGCATCAACAGAATGAAGCTCATTCCAAGAACGAAAGGGAACACTATCCAGACCGAGGATTTGGACTCGGTGAAGAAGTCGGCATTGTAAGCCGTCTCGCCGGTTACATGCACATCCACGACGCCACTTGTGAAAATGCGAGGAATGTAGTCGTTGCGCAGCCTGTCAACGGCGTTGACCGCCAGCGGTTCGGCTGAGTCGCCAACAACCGGCACACTCAGCAGGCCGATGGTCATGGCATCATTGGTTTGAAGAGGCTGTCCTGGCCCGAAGGCAGTGCGGGAATCCGATTCCAAGAACGCGATAAGGGACCTCAGTTCTCCCTGGAACTCTGGAGTGTCCAGATTGCCCTCAAACACTATCTGGGCGGGCGTGACGTTCCCTGCGGAGAATTCCTCGTCCAGAACGAGGAACCCCTCTTTGGCCGGAATCCCGTCCGGCAACGAACTGACGCCAGCGAAACCGATGGCAAGGTCGACCACAGGATAGGCCGCCGCAAGCAGCAACCCGCCAGCTAACAAAATACTTATGATGGGCTGTCGCATGACCCCATGGGACACGCTATCCCAGAACCCGCCTCCGTTCTCGACATCGGCCACCCCTCTGCCGACCAGAGGAATTCTGATCCTGTCGATCCCGTTTCCAAGAATGCTGAGGATCGCGGGCAGCAGAGTCAGCGCGCTCAAAACTGATGCAAGCACGACCAGAATTGCGCCTATGCCCAACCCGATAAATATGTTGAACGGGACCAACAGCATCCCGAACAATGCGATAACGACAGTGATGCCGCTGAACAGCACGGTGCGGCTGGCGGTGCCTCCCGCGCGTGCGATAGCATCGATCTTCTCCAGGCCGCGCGCGCGCTCCTCCCGGTAACGGGCGACGATGAACAGCGAGTAGTCGATGCCGACCGCAAGACCAATCATGAAGATGATGTTAGTGACGAAAAAGGAAAGAGCGAAGACCTGACCGATCAGCGCCGCCGCTCCTAGAGCGACGAATATGGACGCGAAGGCCAGAATAACGGGCAGCATGGCTGCAACCAGCGTGCCGAACACCAGGGCGAGAATTATCAGGGCCATTGGTACCCCGAAGGTCTCGCCCTTCTCGATGCCTTCCTGCCCCACCTCCAGGAAATCCTTGCCCACGGTCGCCTGGCCGGTAATCAAAACTTCGATGCCGGCAGGAGGTTTGGCGGTCTCCACGACCTCAACGACGTCTGCTATGTTGCTGGTGGCGTCGTCGAAATCACCTGCCATCGTGAACGGAATAATCGTGGTCTGTCTGCCTTCAGCTAGAAGGAACGGAAGGCCAGTGTGAGGGTAGTCCACCAGGGTTTCCAGGCGGATGATATCCGGCCCCAGGGCCTGAAGGCGAGAGGTCAGGTCGGTCACGGCCTGCTCGAACGCCGGATCGTCGATGGTCATGGTTTCTGATCGGACGATGACCACCTCATTGGTGCTGATGGGGAGCCCCCTCATTTCCTCAATCAGGTCTACCCCGCGCTGAGCCTCCGGCGTGTTTGTGAAAACGAACTGCGTTGTCAACGCTGAGGCCAACAGCGTGCTCATGATGGCAATTGAAACAGCCAACAACACAACCCACGCGCCTAACACCCACCACCGATTTTCAGCGCTGAATCTCGCCAGCGATTCTGTCAACAATGTATCTACCCCTAGTCTGCTCTCAATTTCATCGGAGCTTCAATACGTTCGGAGAAACTTCCCACAGCGTCCGTCAAGGTTGAAAATTGCCCTTGGGACAAGTTTAACCAACATTGAGACAAAACGTCAGTAGAATCGCAAAAACCGAGAGTTTGGCTGATAGAAGGCGCGTTGCTAAACTCGGCTCACCAGCACGGGAGCAACCTGAATTTCTGTGACGTGTCCAAGCTGTAGCAGAGAAAATCTCACTGACTCCCAATTATGCAATAACTGCGGTGCCGCTGGGTGCGTCCGAAGAGGTCCCGTCGCCGAACATCGCGAGGAATCTCGACTTCGTGGACCGACAATGGAGGAGGCATCTGCAGGGTTTGTGGTTGAATAGCCAGAGGATGAAGTGGGGCTTTTCCGATTCACACTCTCTCATAAAGCAGACGTTTTCTTGAGAGCTATAGAGCTTCTGGACGAAGCCGATCAGATAACTTTAGATTTAGGAATGAACCCACTCACCCAGAGAGTGAACGACAAGAGAGAGCAAATCGACGCTGGAGCTTCGCCCAAATCCTATTATCCAGATGGCCTGACCCACCGCTAGGCCGAGGTTCTACGCCTCATAGCCGCTGGCAAGAGCAACCGCGAGATAGGCGGAGAACTGTTCGTCACCCCCAACACTGTTGCACGGCCCGTGAGCAGTATCTTCTTAAAAATCGACTCCTCAAACCGCGTCGAAGCCACGTCCTCCGCCACCCAAATTGGGTTAGCGTAAACCACCCGCCCTCCGTTTGTCTGGAGTTGTATGCATATGGGGGCTGTGATAATGTTCGACGAGTCACCGACCTGTCCCTGATCAGGGATCGTCAACGATCAATCGAAGGAAGAGATGGCAGATATGCAGAACACAAAGACGATCAAAGATCGACACGGCCTCGCACTCAGCACGACATCTCCCATAGCAGCCGATTACTACGTCGAAGGCTTGGACCTGATGTTGGCCCAGAGCTACGGTCCGGAGGACAGTTTTCAGCAGGCTATCGACGCGGACGAAGGGTTTGCGCTGGCTCACGGCGCCCTTGCGGTTATGCTGTCGTACAGAATCCTAATTCCAGAAGCGAAAGAGAGCATAGAGCGCGCTCAGACTCTCGTCAACGGCATAACGCCCCGCGAGAAGCAGTCGGTCCGCGCCATCGCCTTGATGATCGACGGCAAAGGCCCAGACGCCCTGGCGCTCATTCGCGAACATCTGGCGGAGTATCCCCGCGACGCGATGATGCTTAGGTTGGCCAGCCGTTTGCTCCTCCTCGGTTGCTCCGGCTCAGGAGTGGCGAACTTCCCGGTGGAAATGCTTGCGCTTCTAAAGACGGTCGAGTCAGATTACGGAGACGACTGGGCCTTCTTGGGCCAGTTCGCGTTCGCCCATCACGAGACAGGCTACTTCGACGACTCGCTGCGTCTCGCCCAGCGCTCGCTGGAGATGCGCCCCGACAACGCGAACGCGTCCCATTCGGTGGCTCACGTGTTCTTTGAGACGGGCGACGCCGCAGGCGGAACCGATTTTCTAGCCGACTGGCTGCAGGGGTATGACGAACGCGCGCCGTTCCATGTCCATCTTTCATGGCACCAGGCGCTGTTTGAACTCGCTACAGGCCATTACGATCGGGCGACGGCGCTGTATGAGAGCGACATCCGACCTTCCGTGATCGCTCGGAATCTGGGAACGCTCGCAGATAGCGCATCACTCATGTGGCGTATGAGGATATACGGCGAAGGCGAGCCGAGCACCTCATGGGCGGAGGTGCGGGAGATCGCTCTGCCCGCCGCCGAGAAGCCGGGACCGCCGTTCAGAGACGCTCACGCGGCGCTGGTTTTCGCCGCTGCTGGCTACACTGACGAGATGGGTCGGATGCTTGACGGCCTGAAGACCGCCGCGGACAACGGCGACCCGTTGGTCCGAGAGGTCACACTGCCGCTGATTAAAGGGATCGACGCCTTCGCCAACGAAGCATATGACGACGCCGTCGAGTTTCTGGAACCCGCATTCGCAGACCTGCCGCGCATAGGAGGCAGTCACGCCCAGCGCGAGGTTTTCGAGGACACCCTGCTGGAGGCGTACATTCGGGCAGGCCGATTCGACGGCGCAACAGACCTTTTGAACACCCGATTGAAACGCCGGACATCCCCACGGGATATGTTCTGGCTTGGGCGAACGCAGGCCGGGTTATCCACGACTTCAGACGCCATCGACAGTCTGAGTGAAGCCGAACGGCTGTGGCAGAGCGCAGACCCCGACTCGTCTGAACTATCTGGGCTAAAGCAACTGGCTGGGCAGTTGGCCCCATAGGTCGCGAGGGTTAGACACACCGATGACCGACCTGAGGGTCACCATTGTTGGAACTGAGTTGCGTGACGCTCAGGTCGACGCAGTGATTCGTTGATCGCAAACTCGGCCCTAGTTAGGATCGCGCGGTCAACCACAGCAGGCCCTGTACACACGATGCCCTGTCCGGCGTGCAGTTTTCAAAACCAAGAGGGAATAACCTTCTGCGGCCAATGTGGTATCAAGCTTGATTCTACCGTCAACATGCGAGCGGTTCACATTTCTGCAGCAATCGATTTCGTGCATCGCCAGCGGGAGATGGGTGAGTTGGTTTCAACTCTGGATGATGCAATGTCAGGCCAGGGACGGGTTGTCATGTTGGGTGGCGACCCGGGTATCGGCAAAACTCGCACTGCCCAGGAGTTTACCGCCATCGCCGAGACGCGAAACGCGGAGGTCTTCTGGGGTCACTGCTACGAGGGCGAAGGCGCCCCTCCATATTGGCCCTGGCTCCAGATCATCCGATCACATATCGATCAGTCGGATGTCGAGAGTCTCAAAGCGTCGATGGGTTCCGGCGCAGAGGCCATCGACGAGATTGTGCCGGAGTTGATCTCCAAACTGACGGACCTGGGCTCCCCGCCGAGGTTCGCTTCAAGCTCCGCCCGGTTCCGGTTGTTTGACTCGATCACGACGTATTTGAAGAACGCATCAGTCGACAAACCGATGGTCCTCATCCTCGAAGACCTGCACTGTGCCGACGCCTCGTCGCTGGCGCTGCTGGAACACGCCGCAGCCGATGTGAGCGCATCCAATCTTATGATTATTGGCACATACGGCGACATCGAGGTGTCGACTGAGCATCCACTATCACGAACCCAGGGCAGCCTCGTTCGGCACGAAGACTTTCAGAGGTTGCAACTCGGTGGCCTGAGCCACGCCGTCAGAAAAATGGAGGCTTCCACGGGCATCATCAGCACCGTGGCCGGCGACCTGGGAGACGAAGGCCACACCGGCGATGGCGGACCTGCCACCAACGCCACGTTGAGAAACCCAAGTGGTTTAGCCACGGACGCGTCAGGCAATATATTCATCGCCGACCGGCAAAGTAACGCCATCAGGACTGTATTGCTCCGTTAAAATTGGACACGAAAATGTCGGTTGTTAGTGAACACACGCTCCGTGCTTTGCCACCCACCCTCTTTAACCTTGTAGAATAACCCTGTCCCAACATACCCAGGAGGTACGAAGAATGCCCTACACCCTGCCTCTCGAAGGCGTGAAAGTCCTCGACCTTACTCAGATAATGGCTGGGCCGTTTTGCACCATGCTGTTGGCGGATATGGGCGCGGACGTTGTGAAGGTTGAGAAGCCCGGAGGCGGCGACGACACTCGACGCATGGGGCCTCCATTCATCAACGGCGAATCTGCGGCGTTTCTGGGCATCAATCGCAACAAGCGCAGTGTCGTTGTCGATCTGAAGGCCGAGGAGGGTGTCGAGCTTGTCAAACGCATGGCGTCAAAATCCGACGTGTTCGTCCAGAACTTCCGGCCCGGCTCTCTGGAGCGAATGGGGCTGGGGTACGAGCAATTGAGAGAGATCAACCCCGCGCTGGTGTACTGCACGATTTCGGGATTCGGGACCACAGGCCCCTACGCTCGGAGGGCGGGGTTCGACCTTGTGGCCCAAGGGATGTCGGGCCTCATGTCGATCAACGGCCATCCCGGAGGGCCTCCCGCCAAGGTCGGAGTGCCGATCACCGACCTCAACGCTGGTATCTTCGCCGCTTACGGCATCCTGACCGCCTATATTCACAGGCTCAAGACCGGCGAGGGCCAACACGTCGATACCTCGCTCATGGAGAGTGGCATCGCCTGCACATTCTGGGAGTCGGCCATGTACTTCGCCACCGGTAACATTCCGGGACCAATGGGGTCGGCCCACCGCCTGACCGCGCCCTATCAGGCGTTCCAGACCTCCGATGGCTACGTGAACATCGGCGCGGCCAACCAGTCCAACTGGGAGCGGCTGTGCAGGGCAATCGGTCGCGAGAAGCTTGTCGAGGATACGCGATTCCTCCAGCCCTCGGACCGGATGGACAATATCGACGATCTGACGGCCACGCTGGACGAGACCTTCGCCTCGGAAAACTCCCAACACTGGCTGGACACCCTGGCCGAAGCCGGAGTTCCTGCAGGCCCCATTTACAATATGGCCGACGTGTACGCCGATCCCCAGGTTCAAGCGCGGGAGATGATGGTGGAGATGGACCACCCCACCGCAGGCCGAATCAAGAACATCGGAGTGCCGGTGAAGCTGTCGGAAACTCCGGGCAGCGTGCGCTCTCCGTCCCCTCTGCTGGGTCAACACACTGACGACGTGCTATCCGACATGGGATGCTCGGAAGATGAAATCGCCGCACTGCGCGCAGCCGGGGTTATCCAATGAGCCGTGCGAGACTCCGAAACCTGGGCATCGAGATTGGCGACCTGCCAGTCGGAGCCAACAATGCCATCACCGACGTCCCGGGCGTGACAGTAGGCCACACAACGCTGATTCACGACGAGCCACGCATCGCCAGAACGGGCGTCACGGTGGTGATGCCCCGTGGCGGACAGGTTCAGAACGACAACGTTTTCGCCGCCTATTATTCGTTCAACGGCAACGGCGAGATGACCGGACTCCCGTGGTTGGAGGAGACGGGCTTGCTGAGTTCTCCGGTGGCAATCACCAACACCCATCAGGTGGGTGTCGTGCGCGACGCTCTGGTGGAGTGCGCATCGAATCGAGGGGGCGGCTGGTTCCTGCCCGTGGTGGCCGAGACTTACGACGGGTTCCTCAACGACATCAACGCCTTCCACGTCACGAAGGAGCATGTCTTTCAGGCCCTGGACTCGGCGTCCGGTGGGCCAGTGACCGAAGGCAATGTCGGAGGCGGCACAGGAATGATGTGCCACGGTTTCAAGGGCGGCATCGGCACGTCCTCGCGAGTCGCCGAGATCGGAGGCGCCAGTTTCACAGTCGGCGTCCTGGTTCAGGCCAACCACGGACACCGACGACTTCTACGAGTAGACGGCGTGCCAGTCGGCCGCGAGATCGGCCCTAATGTTGTGCCGCTCCCCGGACGCTCCGACGACGGCGAAGGCTCGATTATTGTGATTGTCGCCACCGACGCTCCTTTGCTCCCGATCCAGTGTAAGCGTCTGGTTCAACGAGCCACCGTCGGCCTCGCTCGGACAGGCGGAGTCGGTCACAATGGCTCTGGAGACATCTTTCTGGCCTTCTCAACGGGGAACCATCCAACACAGGACTCGATCGGGGCAGGCGACGCCAACTCGGGCCAGCCGATCGGCGTCCAGATGATTCCCAACCACCATATAGACCCATTATTCGAGGCTATCGCCGAGGCCGTCGAGGAGTCGATTCTAAATGCCCTAACCTCCGCCGAGACCACAACCGGATACCAGGGTCGCACGGCTCACGCCATCCCCCTGGACCTACTCCAGTGCGTGATGGAGCGTTATCGCCCCTAGCCTCTCTGGATCTTCTGTCATCATATAACCCGAACTCGGCGGTGCCGTTGCCGAAGCGGGCGCCGAAGGCACAACCCTTCAGGCTGCCGCGGGCAATCCCAGCATCCCCGGAACTGACCGACTCGGCGGTGCTGCCGGAGCGGGCGCGGCGGGCACTGGAGCGGGCGCAGGCGCAGGCGCGACAAGAACCTCTGGCGATGCGGGTTTATCTAGGGACGGCGAACACGCCACAAAAAACGGAATCGCCAATATCAACATTCCAACAATCACAGCAATTAGCTTCGGAGATTTTCTCATTATTAAGCACTCCCTGATTAGATGTCTCGCTAAGTTTTCCGCATGTAACATGTATAGACGCCACACCCTGCGGTTTTGTTCCATCGGGGAAATCAATTTGTCAGATATCAGAATTCCAGGCGCAAAAGGTCACAGATAAAATCGTCCTGGCGATTGACTTCAATCGGTCACAATCTTAGAATTCAGGTTCGGTAACGCAGTGTCCCAAGTTGCGCGCGCAATGTCGAGGGATGAGTCATGGCTTCTCGAAATCGTCCATCGTTGCTCTCGTTGATTCCCAATTTGATCAACGCGCTGGTCCCAATAGGCGGCGTGATTTTCCTGGCGATTGGTTTCAGCGGTCTGCTGGTTGTGGGGTTCGGGTCGGTCTTCGGCAAGGATTTTATCTCCGGAGACGGCGCAGGCGTTGTTTACACTAGCGAGCGATGCGCCGATTACTTCAGGTTCCACCCCGAAGCTAAGGATTGTTACAGCGCGGCCACAGCCCATCACTATGACGAGGTGGTCGACATTCGCGGAGGCATCGGAGCGGTGGGCTCGATGGTCTTGATTGCATACTACGGCCTCAGACGCCGATTCAAGTGGGCATCAGATACTAGGGTCATCCCCAGAGGATTCTCATCGACCGTTGCGGCGTCACTGTTTGGAGCGGCGGCTTTCTTGCTTCTCGGGATATTCGGGATGCAGGCTGGTTTTGGAAACACGACTGGCGTGGGAGTTCTGCTGGCCAGTGGGCTGGTTTCGGTTGTCGCGTTCCTCGCCTACGCAA
>Ga0208113_1000483_pt1 | contig 19930 bp, 23 predicted proteins | sample Knorr_S7_td_NADW_FD_185598 | JGI IMG/M metagenome (GOLD analysis project Ga0208113, IMG submission 185598) | Marine microbial communities from Southern Atlantic Ocean transect - Knorr_S7_td_NADW_ad_2505m_LV_A (SPAdes) (version 2) | ecosystem: Environmental > Aquatic > Marine > Oceanic | place...
AAAGCACTTGTCTTGAAAACAAGCATACGTTTACGCGTATCGCAGGTTCGAATCCTGTCCCCTCCGCCAGTTTCAAAGCTAAATCGAACGCCGCTAACTCATTAACTGAAACGGCTAAAAGCCTGTTGACACCTACCGTGACACCTACCGAGCCGAGATTCAGGATCGGCTCACCACATTCGATAAATGGGTGCCTTGCCTTTTGAGGCAGGCGGTCGTCCTTATGGGTCTAGATAACAGACCTGTTTCCAGCGGTAATCTGTCACGATTAGGCCATAGTATCTGGAGCAAAGGTTAAGCCGCCTCTGTCTCCACTGCATCGACTGTCTCCGACTATTGGCTCACCGTCTCTCAAGCATTTCACTCTCGATCCAGCCTGTGTTTGTGATAAACTTCACGGGCAAGGTATCGGTACAAGAGGCCTGTGGGAGTGGATCTAACCAGCCCGAGACCGTAGGCCTTTCGACATGGCATTCAATGGATGCATATAGAAAACAAGGAGGAACTCCATGGCACACTATCTATTGACAGGATCCTACACCGGCGCCGCGTGGGCGGCCCAGATCAAAGACCCCCAGGACAGGCTGGAGGTCGTGAGGCCCCTCTTTGAGGCAGCCGGCGGCAGCATAGAGTCCGCCTTCTTTGCGTTCGGTGAAAGTGACCTGGTCCTCATCGTAGAATTCCCCGACAACCTCACCGCGGCCTCGGTCTCCATGATCCTTGCTGCCGGCGGAGGGGTGACCAACATCAGGACAACCCCCCTCATGACCATAGAGGACGGAGTGGAGGCGTTGAAGAAAGCCGGCAGCCTCAGCTACACTCCGCCCAGAAGTTGAGCCGTATCCAAACCCACGTGAACGGTCGTGAGCAATCAATCATTCATAACAGCCAACTTTCACCTCCCTTATTTTCATCCCTGGACACCATAATCGCAGAGATTCATAGCCAAATCGTCTTGAAATAGGTCACTAGGGTGGAACTGGCTTAGTGAGGAGGCGAAAGCATCCTTGTTTTCGATTATCCGGTCGGGTCAGGCCTGCGGCGGAGTGAACGAAAGGACACGTGAAACAGCACGGCTTGAAGGACTGGCACGAAGCTCCAACAACTTCTGTAACCCAGGGCTGTTCGACCGGATAGCGCTGTCCGCTTTGTCAAAGTCGGCAAGGCTCTGGAAGAAGGCGGTGATGCGTATTGAGTTGATGTTGGGCCTTCCCAGGATCATGCTGACCGAAGCTCCTTTGGCAACGCCTCCCCAGTCACCTTCTATGCCTTCCGAGAAGAACGCGATCAGGTCGGCCAGCTTTCCATCCGCGGCCGTCACGGTGTCTCTAACGCAGATTTTCGGCACGAATCCTTGGGGGGTCACACTGTGAAGCACCTTGCCTATGACCGAAGCGGATGACTCGCAGAGCGCGTCCACGGACTGGATCCGCCCGAGGACTTCGTCGCTTGTATCGTTGTAGTCTAGGGCTTTGTCCATCTCCTCGACGGATTCGAAAATGGTCGTGCTGACAATCATGTTTGAACCGACAACAGGCTGCGGGACAGAGATCGTGGCGGTGACGAATCCCGGGTTGGGCATTTTATTTCGAGTCTCTATGGCCAGGTCCCTCACCTTCAGTAGGTTCCCTTGCTTCGGCTTTCTGTAGTGGCTGTAGAAGTAGGTCATGCGTGTTTTCTCCTCAAATATGCATACGATATTTCCCAAGTGAAATTCAGTGCGCTCATAAATGCACCATCCTGAGACGGCTTTGTAAGTGATTAGCCGTAACTGATGGAACCTAACGGCTAGGAGTCCCATAGAGGTATTAGTACAACTGGCGGATCGGGAGATTAATATCAAACTCACAATATCATTTCTTCTCTCCGCAGCATTTATGTTGCTACTGGTAGCTTGCGGTGGGGGAAGTCAGATTTCAGATACCCTGCCTCCTGAGGTCAAAATACTACCCACCATTGCTGCTTTGACACCTTTAGCTATCCCGACTCTGTTGCCTGCCCTTTCGGCTAAGCCATTGCCGCCGACCATTACGTCCACACCTGAAGTCACTCTAAGTGCCAACAGTCATTTGCAGAGTGGCAACAAATATGTTACTCAAGGGATTTACCAGAAAGCGATAGAAGAATACGATGAGGCCATACGCCTCAGCCCACAAAACCACATCGCCTACATGAAAAGGGGCATTGCATACGTCAGACTAGGTCAAGTTGAACGAGCTATCCAGGACTACACCGAAGTAATTCGACTCGCACCTTCGGCCACCCAAACTTACGTAAACAGAGCTTTCCTTTACTACCAAGTCGGCCAGTCCGAAAAGGCATTAAAAGACTTACAAGAAGCCATCCGATTAGAACCACGGCTTGCAGAAGCTTTCATAGCCAGAAGCGCTCTCTATAACGACTTAGGACAATACGAGCAATCGATACAGGACTCTGATAAGGCTATACAACTCGCACCGCAAGTAGCAGCAGGCTACAGCAACAGAGCCACAGCGTACTCCGGTTTAGGGCAATATGAACGGGCTATAGAGGACTACAACGAAGCCATAAGACTCAATCCAGTGTACCCAACACTCTATTACAACAGGGGAATTGTCTACGGGGATTACCTTGGCCAGTACAACCTTGCGCTAGGAGACATGGATAAGGCTATAGATCTTGACCCAAACAATGCCAAGTACAAGGAATATAGAAAAAAGGCAGCTGAATTAGTCCGCAACGTCACTCTCCCTTCTCCCGCACCAACCACGCAACCCTCTACACAGATTTCTGAAAGATCGGCCAACGACTATGTCGAGAAAGGAATCGACTTCGCGGAACAGGGTGACCATGAGGGGGCTATAGGGCAATATGATGAGGCCATAAGGCTCGGTCCCCGGAACTCTAACGCCTATATCGCCAGAGGGTGGGCTTACGCTGCCTTGGGCAGGTACGAGCGGGCGATAGAGGACTACGACGAAGTCATACGCCTCGACCCCAAGTCTGCCGCAACCTTCATAAGTAGGGGTAGTGCCTATGGTGTTCTAGAACAGTTTGATCGAGCAATTAAGGACTTAGATGAGGCTACCCGACTTAATCCACAATACGCCGTGGGTTATTACCTAAGAGGGTTGATTTACGAAGAACTTGGTAAGTCAAAAGAAGCGGAGCGGGATTTTGAGAAGGCCAAAGAACTCGGATTCACCCCATAGGTGATAAATACGCCCCCAAAGACGCACTCCTTCGGTGTTGAGCAAGGCTGACAGATAGCTTTATATGTCGGTGTCACGGAGTTGTCGAATGAGAACCCTTGTCAATGTACTTGCTACATGCTCGATAATACTCTGGGTATTCATGGTTATCGGACTTGCAACATCCTATATTCTTAAGTATTACATACTCGGTTGGCCAGGATCAGGTTTTATTGCTGGAGTGGTAGCTTCCTATAAAGGTTTCGTAAGCAGATATGCAAAAATTGATCCTGCGTCTGGTCGTTCATTTCCGATCTGAGCAACTCTGTTCACGTGGTTATTGGTTATTATCGGGTTCGTAGCTCTCGTAGTGGGTCTCGCCGTCGGTAACTGGTTCCCCGACGCCGACCAGAAGACCGACCTGCTGGTTCACCGGTCGATTGTCACCCAAGGGCCGCTACTCCCTCTCGTCGTCGTCGTCGCGTCGGTCATGCGAAAATCCCACTTCGCTGGGTCGCTCTGGGGTTGGCCGTCGGGGTCGCAGTCCACCTGAGTTTCGACCTGTTCCCGAAAGGTTGGTCGGCTTTCGCGCTCATCAGCGTTCCGGGCTACGGTTGGAAGGTTCCATGGTTCTCTGGGGCTTGGATAGCCATCAGCACGGTGTTTTGCGCTTACCTGGCTATCAGGCTGGTGAAGAACTGGTTTGATGGGTGTCTGCTCATTATGTCGTTGGTATGCGCGTTTGGTTACATCAGCATCGGCGAGGGTGAGTTCTGGAGGCCCGTTGTCCAGCTGACAGTCGCTACAGCCGTCGCACTGATACCGGCGATCCACCACGCCAAATCCTCTACCCGGTAGGCTGCCCGCCATGCCGCCTAATCGTCTCCCTCAACTCCTTCGCCTATACTGCCCCAGAGGCAGGGTTATGCGAGGTGCCTAACAGCTAAGAGTCCCATGGGGGTTTAGGTACAGCTGGGGGGCATGGAGACATATGCCCGCCCAACTACCTCACGACAGCCTTGTAAGCCTTGTAAGCCCTGTAGCCCCGCAGCCCCTCTCCATTCACCTGCTAGTCTCGTAAGCCGAGTCTAGGCCACCACGTCCTGCACCATACCCGTCTAGGCTATACTGCCCTCAGAGGTAGGGCTATGTGGGGTGGGATGAACGGATCCGATTCTGAACCGAAATGATCGGCAGTGCACATGGCGCAGACAAGAACAAAGACCACACTAAGCCAGTTCCACCCTAGTGACCTATTTCAAGACGATTTGGCTATGGAACTCCGCGATTATGGTGTCCAGGGATGAAAATAAGAGAGGTAAAAGTTGCCTGGGAAACTACAAAACAAGGTAGCGATCGTAACTGGTGGCAACAGTGGAATAGGCGAAGCAACGGTTCATCTCTTCGCAGAAGAGGGCGCTAAGGTCGCCATCATGGCTCGACGGGAAGAGCAAGGCGAAGCGGTACAGAACGCGGTGCGAGATCAGGGTGGCATTGCTGAGTTCATCAGGTGCGATGTCACTGAACCTCAAGAGATCAGTGCCGCGGTTGAAAAAGTGGTCGAAGTATTTGGGGGAGTAGACGTACTGTTCAACAATGCTGGAACAGCAGGCCCTGAATCTTTCCCAGAAGAATCAAGGGCACAGTGGGATAATATCATTGACGTGAACCTAAACGGGGTCTTTGAAATGTCCACCAAAGTCTGGCCCTATATGGTCGAGCGAGGGGGCGGAGCTATCGTAAATATGTCCTCAGGGGCGGCAGTAGGAGGGTTTACCCCTTTCTTAAAAGGCATTTTGGGACGTGTTCCTCCCGCGTCTTATTACGTTGCTAAAGCAGGTGTGGATGCCCTCACCAGATGGACAGCTGGCTTAGGCGGAGAAGTCAACATCCGAGTTAATGGTGTCAGGCCTGGCCAGATTATTACTCCACTGGCCGATCGAGAAGGTACTGGCAGACATGGCCTCGAAAAACTCTTTGACGCAATTCAGATAATGGAAGGGCGCGGTTATCCGATTGATGTTGCCAAGGCAGTCCTATTCCTGTCCTGTGAGGATTCTAGATTCGTGACAGGTGAAATCCTGAACATAGATGGAGGATTGGTAGCCAAGCTTTAGTTGAAGAGGTGTCGGGGACGGACTGATCAGCAGGAGTCCCGCCTAGATCAGGCTCTGCTCATACACCAGATTTGACTATACTTCGATGACGCGCCGACAATGCTAGCGCAAGGCATCATTAATCATTTAATAGGAGATATGAAATGAACCTTTGTGTGCATGCCACGTTTGACTGCTCGATTGAAGAATTCAGAGTAATGTTTAACAAATATGAAGATGAGCTGCGTAAGTGCGCTTCAGATTGGAAAATTGGTATCGTGAACGATCACGAAATAATTGCATTATGGAACATAACAGACATGGACGGTTTGCAAACCATAATGAGTTCACCAGAGATGACCCAATGGGACGCAGACAATAATGCCGTTGACGTAATTTACTCGATAGAAAAAATCAGTTAGACATTTGCTGAGGTTGCGATTAGCGCAGGGACGAAGAGGTTTGCTTGGCTCTGTTTCTATGATGGCACTAGTTGAGCCACAGGTTATCGGCACTACCGAGCCGGAGTGAGCGTTCCCGAAACTATGCCTGCGGCATGAGGCTCGTAGCTATTGGCACCCTTGCCAACCCGCCTCAGCCCCAGCGGAAGAAACCAACGAAGGACGATGATTCCCAGGCGGGAGACTCCACTAACGGAGTGTAGACGCTGTCATGCGGGGTTAGCCTGGAACGTCCAGGATGAACCCACATGTCTCATGTGCGAGTTCGTAGACTACGGCTACAAGTGGCCCACGCCACGCTGGATCAAAAGTCAGTACACGTGTCGGGTGTACACCCACCACGAGCAAGCTAGAGGAGAGAAGCTATGCAAAACATTGAAGAGGGTCGCAGGTTTTGGAAAAAGGTACACGATGACTCCCACGGCCAGGTCGCCGTCCTAAAACCCCAGACCGTTCCCACTGCGGGCGGTGGGAAGGTGACCTTCCCCCATGCCGATGGTGTGTCGAGGCTCGCCAGAAGAACAACGAGGAGGTGAAGTGTGAGTAGTTCTCGACTTGTTGGCGATGTTCAATCTCCTGATGAAACGCAAACCAATGAATTAACAATTAAAAAACTAATAACTGAATCACATACCACTGCAAGATCAAAAGGATGGTGGGATGAAGAAGTTAATATCGGAGAAAAAATAGCATTAATGCACTCAGAATTGAGTGAAGCTCTTGAAGAATATCGTTCCCATGGAGAAAAAAAGTTATACAAAGGACCTGATGGGAAACCCGAAGGTTTTATTTTTGAATTAGCTGATACCATCATTAGAATTGCTGATTTATGTGGACAATTAGACCTAAATCTTGAAAAAGCCCTTCAAATAAAAATGGAATTCAATCAAACTCGCCCATATCGTCATGGAAATAAGAAAATATGATCTCTTTTACAATGGTGGGGGATAGCCTCAATCCCACGTGTGGCTTCTCACTAACCTTCGTGGCCTCCGCCCGGTTCTATGTTCGAGGAGCCAGCATCGGCTGTCGCTGACTCCAAAAGCGGCAGCCGTGCGGATGAATTGACTTGGCCCATCCGAGTACCCGCCTGTGAAATACGTAACCACTGCGGTCGCTGTCTCAAACTCCAATACGCCCCAACAACCTCATCTCCGGGACATAACGCCAGAGATTAGGTATGCTCTTGAGATATCTTGCGCGCAAGATACGTGTCCCCTCGCTCTGGTTCGGTTCGGCTTGCGGACACGGAACCGCTATCCACAATAGTCTCAAGGCGCTCCAGGCATTCGACGACAACGGTGGAGCTATGGCGCCTACGAGTAGTATAGTGGCTATTCGTGACGGATCGGTTTAGGCGAGACGTCTCTCCCGACCGTTGATTGAACTCCCAGGCTTTGATTATCAGGAGCCATCATGTTGAAGGCGATGCTGTTGGCCGGGGGTCATCGGGATTATCCTGGTGGCGTGTGGCGGCTTTCAGACGAGTTCAGCCCAGCCAGAGATTCAGGCACCCGACGGCGTTGAGCTTCTAGCCCAGGACATTTTAATGACCCCTGGGGCCTCGAAGAACAAATCGGGCAGGTCATCAGGAGTGAAATGGCTTTGGTCGCCTCCTCGACCACTGTGACTGCAACCTCCATCGGGTTCTTGCCCGCAGACACGCACTCCACGTTAATTGAGGTCATAAACTCCATGGTGAAGGATTTGGAAAGCCACGTGAGTCGACTTTCTTCCCAAATCAGCGACAGCGCATACAGCTTCGACGAATTTTCATACTACTTGGCGAGCGAGACGGGCGATATTGAATAGAGGGTAACGAAGGTTGAGAAGAGCGTCACCGAACTTGTGGACAACATCAGTTGCATGAATGACGAAATCAACCGTAAGGAGCGTTTTGGGGATGCCGGAAACGTGATGCGCTGACCATCGCCGCAACACCCAAGTTCAGACAGTCACGTATTTGAAGGGTCAACAAGTTAGGATTCTGCGCTCTTGACCAGCCAGCCTTCCATTCCCACATCTATTGCCAAGAAGGGCAATGCGGCCAACCCTTCGAACAGTCGGCGAACCCTGTTAGAATAATCTCCGCAGGAAATCAACCACGCGGAGCTTGATTATGAAGATTCACGAGTATCAGGCAAAAGAATTGCTTGCCAAGTATGGCGTTCCAATTCCGAAGGGCCGGGTCGCCACAACGCCCGAAGAGGCAGCCGAGATCACGACCGAACTCGGAGGCAAGGCTATCGTCAAAGCCCAGGTCCACGCCGGTGGCCGAGGCAAGGCAGGCGGCATCAAAGTCGTATCCTCTGCGGAGGAGGCGGCTCAGGCGACAAAAGACCTGATAGGCACAACGCTGGTCACGTTCCAGACAGGCCCTGAGGGCGCGCCTGTCGGCAGCGTCTTGGTGGAAGAACTCGTCGATGTGGAGACCGAACTGTACGTCGGCATGGCTATCGACGGCGCGACAGAGGGCGTGGTCGCCATCGCCAGCTCCGCAGGAGGCATGGAGATCGAGGAGGTCGCTGAGACTACTCCAGAAAAACTACTGCGTGTGTCAATCGACCCGGTTCTGGGACTTCAGCCCTTCCAGGGCCGCAGGATAGCCTACGGTCTGGGCGTTGACGACTCGCTGGTGCGCCCGATTTCTGCGCTTATGGACAGCATCTACAAGGTGTTCGAGGAAAGCGACTGCTCGCTGGTCGAGATCAACCCGCTGGGAATAACTACCGATGGACGGGTTCTGGCGATGGACGCCAAGCTGAATATCGATGACGACGCCGTGTTTCGACATCGGGACCTTCAACCCCTCCGCGACACGGATCAAGAAGACGTTCTGGAGGTCGAGGCCCGCGAGTCGAGCATCAATTACGTCAAGCTGGACGGCGACATCGGGTGTATTGTCAACGGCGCAGGGCTTGCTATGGCGACGATGGATGTCACCCACTCCGCAGGAGCCGCGCCGGCCAACTTCCTGGACATCGGCGGCGGAGCCGACGAGGCCAAGGTCGCCAAAGCGCTGTCGATCGTCCTCTCAGACCCGGACGTCAAAACCGTTCTGGTTAACCTGTTCGGCGGCATACTGCGGTGCGACGTTGCGGCCAGAGGGTTCCTCCAGGCCGCTGAGGAGGCGCCCGACGCAATGAAGCCCATGATCGTTCGAATGCTGGGCACCAACTCCGACGAGGGCCGCGAGATTATGGCGAACTCTGGCCTGGACGTCGTCCTAGTGGACGACCTCAATCAGGCAGCGGATGCCATCCGAGCAGCCACCGGTCAGTGACTCAATGACCAGCAAGGCAGACAATCACGAAAAAATCCCCTCCAGCGCTGTCATAGCAACGCTAAAACGGCGGGGGCACAAAATTGTTGATCAGGCCGCCAACGTATGCGTATTCAGGTCTCATGACCCTGAACGTTACTGCGTAACCCTGCCTCCGGTTGGCGAGACTTTGTCTGCCAAACAGATACGAAAAATCTTGAAAGACGAGCCTGTGGATGCCGACGAGGTCGTCTCCGAGTCCGTTGAACGATCAGGTGACGATGGGCCACTGATGATAAACGAAGATGAGGTGATGAGAATTCTCATCACCACTCCTCACAAAAAAGTGGCTCGGACTCCTGAACAGCTAGAGCGAATGTCCGAGATTCTCAAGAGCATCGAAGAAGAATCAGAACAGGCTGCCGAGCGAGTAAACGTGTCTGGGAACATGGATGATTACTTCGAATAATGCGATTCAGATCGAGTCAGAGTCCACCAAAATATGAATGAAGTTTTCATTGACGCAAGTTATTGGGTAGCGCTGATTTTCGCTCGAGACGTCAATAACCTTCAGTCAGTGAATCAGTGGCGGGAAATTCAATCTCGAAACTGAGGTATTTTGACCACTAACTGGACGCTTTATGGGGCGATCACAATTCTGAATGGCAGGAGAGTTCGACGACACGACCTGGCGGTAAATATGTTAAATATTGCACAGGATTCGGCGGTGATAGCCGACGCCTCAGATTACGAGCAGCGGGCATTAGAGATTTTCAGAAGTCACGCAGACAAGCGATGGAGCGTGGTGGACTGCGCCAATTTCGTTTGCATACGGGAGCGCCACAGAGCGATGGCGCTATCATTCGACAGAGATTTCGCCCAGGCACAGGCAGAGTTCGGATTCGCCGTGCTGGGCGCAGGAGCGAGTTAAATGAGCATACTAGTGGGACGAGACACGAAACTTCTGGTTCAGGGCATCACCGGGCGGGAGGGCAGCTTCCACGCCATGAGGTGTCGAGAGTACGGGGCCGATCTAGTGGCCGGTGTCACTCCGGGGCGCGGCGGGCAGATGTTCGATGACGACATTCCAGTCTACAACTCCATCAACCAGGCGGTTGACGAGACCGGAGCCAACGCATCGCTGATATTCGTGCCTCCTGCCTTTGCCGCTGACGCCATTGTCGAGTCCATCGACGGAGGCATATCAGTCATCGCTTGCATTACCGAGGGTATTCCGGTTATGGACACCATTCGCGTTGTTCGTTATCTCAAGGGCAAGGACGTGACCTTAATTGGGCCGAACTGTCCAGGAATTATCACCCCTGGCGAGGACTTCAAGATGGGTATTATGCCCGGTCACATTCATAAGGCTGGACGGATGGGAGTCGTCTCCCGATCTGGCACGTTGACCTACGAGGCAGTAGGGCAATTGACCGACCTGGGAATCGGGCAGTCCACATGCGTCGGCATCGGCGGCGACCCGGTGAACGGCTCGACCTTCGTCGATATTCTGAAGATGTTCCAGGACGACCCGGACACGGACGGAGTTGTGATGATCGGGGAGATTGGAGGCTCTAGGGAGCAGGAGGCCGCCGAGTACATCGGCAGTCCAGAGTTCACAAAGCCCATCGCGGCGCTGATTGTTGGGCAGAGCGCGCCTCCGGGCAAGCGCATGGGCCACGCCGGAGCCATCATCACCGGCTCAGCAGCTCGAGCCGACGAGAAGATGAAGGCCCTAGCCGCCGCTGGAGTGTCCATAATCCCGGCGCCCGGCTCCATCGGAGTTGCGGTGCAGGAGCTTATGAACTGACGGAGCGTCTCGGTCTCAGGCGTTGAGAACTCCGGCCTATCTATCCCACCATCCTTGTTGGCCTTGGCGGTTGCGTCGCTTCTGAAAGGGTTCCGTCGGAGTGTGAGGCGCCTGTTATTATAGACAGCGCTTCGCTTTCGTCGTTAACGTCTTTCATGTAACCACATTGCAGGCATTGGATATGCTCGTCGTAGATGTCCTTCGCAAACATAATCAGTCCCTGTTTGCATCTTGGGCATGGTTTGAACCAGATTGTCGTACCAGCTTCTCCTAATTTGCGCTGAACATAGTATGTGAATCTGTATATAAACTCCCTGACCCGAAGCATACCGCTGATTGTATGTGGAAACTATTTGCAGAAGGTATAGGCCGTGGCGTAATTGGGCACAAAATTGAATGGGGTTAGGTAACGTCGTGATTGTATTTCCAGAAGTCACGGTGGACGGCACGCATCCAGAAAAGTCGACCTCTGGAAAGGTATCACCTTGAATAATCTCAAGGGTTAACAATTATTGTCGCGTCGCAAGGCTTCCTGAGAGATAAGGTTCAAAGCGGGGAAAACTAATGGAAATGACCCGACATTAACGCTCTATCGTATGCCGACGAGGAATGCCAAACTGTTCAATCAACCAAAGTCAGGCAGCATTGTAGCCCACAAAGTGTATGTTATGTCTAGCGTTGCATCCGTTACAAAGGATTGGGCCCACCTTATTTAGAGGAGATTCGAGCTCAATTTACCTTCATGATCCTGGCTAACTTTAGGGGTTATTAGGGCCTGTTTCGCATGATTTGTGTAACTCGTGCCACAATGAATAGAGTGGCCAATGCTCCCAACGTGTATCGTGGAAGTGTAAGGCTCCGAACTCTACAACCAGCATTAGAGTCACGATACAATGGGATCCATGCAGCACATTCTTCACGCAGATTTCGATGCTTTCTACGCCTCGGTGGAGCAGTTGGACGATCCCAGCCTTCGAGGCAAACCTGTGGTTGTTGGAGGCAGTCCTGACGTTCGGGGCGTCGTGGCTTCGGCCTCATACGAGGCTCGGAAGTACGGCATACGCTCCGCAATGCCCATGCGTACGGCCCTTCAGCGATGCCCCCACGCGATTCGGGTTGGCAGCAACTTCGGGCGGTATCGCGAGGTCTCTCGCAAGGTCATGGACATCTTCAACGATATTGCGTCGCTGGTCGAACCTCTGTCGTTGGATGAAGCCTTTCTGGATGTCACGGAGAAGGTGACTCCGAACCGCGAGCCTCACGATATTGCCCGATACCTGAAGCGGCGGGTCAAGGACGAGCTAGGCCTGACCATATCTGTCGGCGTTGCGACCAGCAAATCGGTTGCCAAGATCGCCTCAGAACTGGAGAAGCCCGACGGCCTGACAGTCGTTGCTCCGGGCACGGAGCGCGAATTCCTGGCTCCTCTGGCTGTGGGCAGTATTTCAGGAGTCGGCCCCAAGACTCAAGAACGGCTGAAAGCGGATGGTATCGAGACCATCGGAGAGTTGGCGCTGCAATCCGAGGAGTGGATGAGACAGAGGTTCGGACGCAACGGGCCTCACATGCTGGAGTTGGCACAAGGGATCGACGACCGGCCTGTCGAGGTCAATCGGGACACCAAGTCCGTAAGCTCCGAGACCACGCTGGTGACAGACACCGGAGACCCAGACGCTCTGGAGGAGTTGGTCAACCGACTCAGCCACGACGTTGCCGGAGACCTGGAGCGCAAGGGCCTGTGGGCGCGCACGGTTAAGCTCAAGCTCCGGCTGTCGGACTTCACCACCTTCACTCGACAAGTCACGGTTCCGGAGCCTGTGCAGACCTCTGACCAGATCGCCGAGCCTGCCAACGGCCTGCTAACCGCCGAACTCGGCCCAGGGCGCCTGTTCAGATTGGTGGGCGTCGGAGTATCCGGCTTCGACCAACCGGATGAACCGGAGACTCGCCAACCCCGCCTGCCAGGGCTTTAGTCAGGTACGTTACGCAAGTTCTTTTATTTGGACCCCCCCAATGGGCGGGTGGTGGAGGCTGTTCATCGGTATGAGATTGAAGTCAACTTGTGTGGGCGACGGACATCACGTACATCCCAATGTCCAGAGGATTCATGTACCTGGCAGTCATCATGGACTGGCACAGCCGGTGCGTGCTCTCGTGGAGGCTGTCCAACACCCTGGAAGCCGACTTTTGCGTGGATGCCTTGGAGGGGGCATTGAGCATGGGCGTGCCCGGGATATTCAACACCGACCAGGGCAGTCAGTTCACTTCCGAGGCGTTCACCTCGGTGTTGTTGAACCGTGGTGTCCAGATCAGTAGGGACTCAGCGGGCGCCTACGTGGGCAACGTGTTCGTCGAGCGGCTGTGGAGGAGCGTGAAGCACGAGGAGGTGTGCCTAAAGGCATGCGAGAGTGTGGTAGAGGCCAGAGCAGGGATTGGAGCCTACCTGAACTTTTGCAATAACGAGCGGCCTCATCAGGCTTTGGAGCGCCGAACTTCGGCCCAGGTGTCTGAGGAAGGACGAAGCCTGATCCACCGTACCGAGGTGATTGTCACCTCGAAGCTGGTGCCGGTCTGACAATGGAATGGAGTGCTATACTGTAGCTTAACTGGCACTGATTCCTGTCCAAAGGAATGGGTCCACCTCAATCAACCCGTAATCCAAATGAGGGTCCTTTTCCCAATAGCTCTTTACTATGTCCAGGGATATCGGACGGTCAAAAACAAAGCAAGGCGTTGCCAAGGCAATTCATCACTGTTAATTTGTGGGCATTCCCTTTCAAGAAATTCAACTACCCGATCGTTCGCATTTTCGAACTGCACCATAGAGGTCATTTCATACGGGTTGATCAGGTGTCGGATTCAATTTATAATTGGAACAATCCTGCGTCAAAACGGTAATAACAGGCCGAGATGCCAACGGGAAATCCCTTATGGGAACGGCCCGTAACAATTCGAGAGGTCCCAAGGGCACGACCGATCTCGCATCTCACATCAAAAACAACACCATAGATGGTGAAGAAATCGCTAAATTCCTGATTGTTGTGAAGCGTAAAGATGAAGCAGATATGAAGACCGCCACGACATGCGGGCGTATCGACGCCGCCCACCGGTTGCCTGAGCGTTGCGTACGCCCGTTTGAAAATCAGGCGCCGACATCAATGACGATAGAAGCGATTCCGATGACTGTGACGCCCTGTCAACACAGAAGCGCCGTTCATTGATAGCCAATCTGGAGCGTGACCACACGTTGCGACCATCAGAGCGACGCCAGAGAGTCACCAGCTCCGACGTCCAGACCATACTTGACGGCCTCCACTTAAACTCCCATGCTTTGCGGAGTCATTCCATAGACCCCGTGAGAAAAATAAACACCCGTCCCAGCGAAAATGCAAAACGCCGGGACCACCCAGGGGTTCATTTGCTATCTCTGACTTGGAGTTCACGATGAAACCAATGCTTAAAGTCATCATTATTGCCCTGACCACGATGGCGCTGAGTGCCTGTGGCCTGATCGACACGGAACAAGCTAAAGAGGTGGTTGAACTCAGGAAGCAGATTCTTGAAATACAAATCAACGAAGTGGACCCTCTGGTCGATCAAATCAAGGACTTGAGCATACTCATAGACCCACTTGAGGAAGAGATCGAAGATTTAGAAGACGAACGTGAAAAGTTATACGACGAAGGGCGTCGGCTGGGAAACGAATTCGAAGATGAAATGCGGGACCGGTTCCAAGACCTTTTCATGCAGGAAGACGAAGCGCGTGACAAATTTGCGGACTCCATTGAAAAGGAGCGCAAAGCACTAGACCTCGAACGACGAGAATTGGAACGTTCCCAAGAAGAAGGCCGGAAAAACATAGAGGACCAGAATGAGGGTCTGTGGGATGCATTTCAAGATGAGATGCAAGCCGAAGAGGCCGAGATTCGCGATGAAGAGAACGCGATGCAAGAGCAAATAGAAACCCTCCGGGATGCATTCCAAGATGAGATGAGCACCAAAAAACGGGAGAATCAGGACCGATGGGATGCATTCCAAGATGAGGTGAGCACCAAAGAACGGGAGAATCAGGACCGAATGGATGACGCCAGACGTTCATTTGACGACCAACGGCGGGAGAAGGAAGGCGAACTAGAGGCAGGCCGGGAATTAATTGATGCGAAATCCAACGTGCTCGCCGACAAATACAAGATTTTAGAGAATAGCCGAAAGGATATCGAGACCGTTCGTTTCGACATCCAGTTTGCGCAGATGGAGCTAGAAGAAGCTCGCATGGACCTGGAAGATCAACTCTTCCCGCTACGGGAACAGAAAGAACAGCTCCACAGGCAAGAACAGGAAGTAAGAGAAGTAGAGTCGGAGAAGGACTACCACAGCCTGGTTCGCGAGAAACGTGATGTGCTCGACAACGTCTACAGGCAGGTGGAAGATGCCTGGAAAGAGTTTGACACACAACAAAATCGCGACTGGGACGATTACAATCAAAAGAGAGACGAGGCCTGGGCTCAATACGAGGCCAAACAGTCCTTGATTGAACAGAAACGTTCCGAAAGTTATGAACAGGCCAATCAGGCAGATGACTCAGAGAACGCGGCGAGCCAACTCGAAAACCTAACGCAGCAGTACAACCAGAACCTCTTCCATTTTCAGGCCCTTCTGGATCAGACCCACCAACTAATTGCCGAACTGTCGTCCGGAGTTGAGTCATCAGGACCGGACAAAAGCTCCATAATCGCCGCGGTTGAGGCGACACGGTCTTCCTTGGAGCAAGCCCGGGAACAATTGAATTCGACACCTGTAACAATAACCGTGGTGGGCGGAAGGAACCCTGAATACGACAGCTCAGCTGGCAGGTTCGAGCAGGCCAGGGCTTCGCTGGACGAAAGCACTGCCGCTCTGTCCGCGATCCCACAGCAAGTGGAGGGCACCACTGACTCCGATGGAGATGGCGCGCTCGACCTGGTCGACAACCCAGAATATGAGGCGATGAAGAGCACCGTTGACGCAACACAGCAGGAGTTTGACGCCGCATCAGCCGACCTCGCCAACACTCCAGAGTTCCTGGGGGATGGAGAATCGCCGAATCCTGAATATGAACGTCTAATCCAAGAGGCAAGTAGCCTCGAATCTACGTTAGCCTCCCAGGAGCAGGAACTTGAACAAGCTCAGAGCAGTGATGATTCAGGGTCCAACCCAGAATTGACGGCCGTTTATTCAAGGGCCGCTGAATACGAGTCCATTATTCGGGACTTGGGTCAGACCTATAGCGTTGAGTCGGATGCGTTGACCCAGAAGGTCGCGGCTGGCGTCGGATCTGTGAATATCGAGGCGCTGGAGCGCGAATTGAACGATATGTTTCAACAGGCTGAAAGTGACCTTAACACCCGACTAGAGCAGATCGATGAGGAAATGTATGGCACCGACGCACTCGATCAGCCATCGAACGTGTCGTCACTGGAAGGACTGATCCAAATCCTCGAGGACGAGATAAATGATCTTTGGGAAGAACAGGAGGCCTTACAGCAACAGCGGGAATCAGCGGCGAGAGTTATCCGGGCTAGCATTCGCACTATCGAAGATCAAATAACCCCGTTACAGGACCAGCGACGGGCAATGGAATTAGAATCCCGTCCGCTGCGTAAACAAGGAATGGCACTGAACAAAGAACGAATGTTGCTGGAACAACAGTGGGGGAAACTCGATGAGGAACGGGAACCCATAGATCAAGAACGGGAAGAGTACGAAAAAACGGTCAGGCGAGAATTCGATCAATGGCGGGAAGACCGCCAGCAAGAAGTCCAGGTTGAATCCGAAGGCTTCCGCAGGGCATTCAACGAATGGCAACAGGTTCGGCGGCGCGAAATTGAAGATGAACAGGTCAGGGCATTCGACGAATGGCAACAGGTTCGGCAGCGCGAAATTGAGGATGAACAGGACCAGATGCGAGAGGACTTTGAACAGTCATGGCAAACTCTCGACGAACGGCGGCAACAACGAGAGCGTGAGGTCAACGATGAAACCGAGAAAATACGTGAGGAGTTTGATGCCAGCGTACGAGCCCAGTTCCGTGAAATCGAAGATGCTTTTTATGAGCTAGAAGACAAACAGGAGAACCTTGAGGAGGCTTACTCGGCGGAGAGGGATGCCCAGATCGAACAGCTCGAGACTCGGCGCGACGCACTGTTTGAAGAGAAGATGGCACCTTTAGAGGAATCGGCTAAAAAACTGGACACAGAGATTGAAGTCCGCTGGGCTGAGCTTGACGAACTTTACCAAGAACAATCGGTCCTTACCGACCAACTCGGTGAGTTAGAAAAGCGGGTCAGGAATCTCGACCGTGAGGCTGAGTTCGGGCTTTTGGGCGTCATATCTGGTGCAATGGAGAAAGCTGAAGAGCTCGAAAGGTCTGGAGGACTCAGCGATTTCGGATCGTTCCTACCTCAAATGGGTAATAACGAGTAAGATCAAGATAACCGCAAACCTAACCCTGGTCCAACACAATAATACCCGGGATTGGATAAACCACCGCCCAGAGTTTAACAACTGCGCCGGTCTGGCACACGGTTCATGACCGGCGCAGGTTTCTCTCCTCACGTCGGTTACCCTGTTGACTGATAACGCGGAAAGCTTGTTCTTCACAAATCGTTTACGTCGCCACAACGCGAACACCGAATGGCAGATACACGTTCTCAACAAGCCGAGCAACGTTGGCTCCGTACTCGGCAAAAGTTGGTCGTTCGGGAGCGCAATCTCTCCACAACAGCCAGTTTGGAGCCGACGAGAGAGCCATCTTGATTGACATGCGCGCCCAGCGGGCCAACGCCTCGATTCATCCACTCGATCTCTGGCATGTCCTGAGCGCCGCCCCTCAGTAGAGTCATCGACGAATGAAAATGGGTGTTCACCAGACCGGGCATAGTGACGTGACGCGAGCCGTCGATAATCGTTGAGGCATTAGATGCATCAAATCCAACGGAAGGGCATGCGTAAACTGTGGTATCGTTCTCCACTGCCAGAGTGCCGTTTTCAACTATGCCAAGACCCGGCCCTTGCATCGTCAGAAGCCATGGGTCAATTGTCGCGAAACTGACCATATTGTCTTGAACTCCAAGTGCGATATAACGATCTTAAATAACCCGACCAATTAGAGTATATTTGGAACCTGGAAACTTCGACAAGCAAACATTCAATGGCGCCACGAAACTGAGAAGTAATCCATCACATTAAGAACATATCTGAAATGAAGTTAGAACATGGTAATGCTGTTTTACAATCGAACGAGCACGAACCCCGGGGAGAGCGCTATGCCAGACTTCGAACTGGTGCCGCTGGATGAAGCGGAACGGAACACACAACTGGTCGGCAAGCGCGGCGCTCCAAAGCGGCAGTATATTGGTACATTGAGCGACTTGAAGATGGGCACGCGGGCAAACTAAAGGGCAGTGAAGGCGAGACCACCGCGGCAATCCGTCGCAGGCTCGGCTCGGCGGCAAAGTACTTGGGCAAGGAACTAGTGGTCCAGAGAGTCGGAGACCAGGTGTATTTTTGAGAGGAAGGCAGTCCCGGCGCTCCTAAACGCCGACGTCGACGCCGCAAAGCGAAGAGTTCTTAATACAGGTTGTCAGTAATCAGGATTTCAGGTGTCAGGAAAATGTCATTCTGCGTCACAAAATAAGCGATCTGACACCTGATCCCTACCCCAATAGAATCGCCTCTAACTGAGGCATAAACTCCTCGGCGCGTTGGCGCAGTTGTTCCCGTGTCAGCTCTGATATGGGATGTTCAGTGTAGATTACCGGGTACTCTTTCGCGCCCCACATCTCGGCCATCGAGCGGGCAGTAATCTCGAAAATGTCGGTGCAAATTGTGATGGATGGGGTTCCTGACTTCTCCACGTGAATTCCGTCGTGCACACTGCACGCACTGCAGGACCCTCAACTGCCTATGGCGACAATCACGTAATCGCAGTCCGCCGCCATCTCCTCTATGACCCCTGGCTCGGCCGGCTTGGATGCCGAGGGTTTCCTATGGTAGCTCACGTCGGAGACTCCGTATCGCTCCTTGAGTAATTCGGCCACCACTTCCAGCAACTCGCGGGCATTCTCTTTGGCGTCGTCTATGAGGCCTATGCGCTTGTCAGTCAGGCTCGATAGCCTCGGCGCCGGAACGAAAGAAGGCACAATTGGGCTGGTGGTCGGGTCCACCAGAAGGTGTTGAACGCCGGTGGTTGTTGCCAATGTTTTGCTCCTGTGAATATCGTGTCGGTAGATTTATATACAAAAAGCTCTATTTGCTCGATCAACTCAGAACGCTACATCAAGAGAGGCAACCGAACATAGCCCCAACTTTTTGCCAATTCGTTATCGATAGAGTGGGCGAAAGCGCCTGTAACCGCGGCCTGCCTATGGTTGGCGAATTGTTTCTGAACTTAACGATGAGGTGTCCCCACAAGTTATAGGCGATGAGAGCCACGGAAACTACTCCCACGGCCACCAGAGCATCGAAGTAATAATGGTTTTGCCGGTAACCACTATCGCGACGAGCATTAGTCCAAGATACCCAATCACTAATAGTTTGGCAAATTTGTTGGCGTGTCACGCCAAACCCAGACACACGATAGTCGGCAAGGCAATGTGAAGGCTGGGCATAGCCACATACGGATTGTAACGGAAAGTGTCGGTAGCCGTGTGATACGAATCAGGGCCGAAATGGTGAATGGTGTCCACAAACCCCAGAGTGGATAATATGCGAGGAGGCGCCAGAGGGTAGATTTCATAGAGCACGGTAGTAATACTGAACGTAAACAGGGCCGCGGTGCAATGCTTTTTATAGACCTGAGGATATTTTACGTAAAGGAATACCGCTCCCAACAGGATGATCGGCCAATAACCCAGAACATAGAACCAGTAAAAAAAATAGACGACCCCTGAAGCATTATCCAGAAACCAGTCTTGCAATCTCGCTTCGGTGAATACTCCGGCAGCCTGCTAAATTCTCGTGACTTCAAAAGCGTTGTCAAAAGCGGCCAACGCCTGATTGTCGTAAACAAATCCCCTCGCAATCGTATACACGAAGTATCCCGTTAAGACAAGATCGATTTCCCAAGAGATTTGAATTATTGATACCCGCGA
>Ga0208113_1000484_pt1 | contig 19903 bp, 20 predicted proteins | sample Knorr_S7_td_NADW_FD_185598 | JGI IMG/M metagenome (GOLD analysis project Ga0208113, IMG submission 185598) | Marine microbial communities from Southern Atlantic Ocean transect - Knorr_S7_td_NADW_ad_2505m_LV_A (SPAdes) (version 2) | ecosystem: Environmental > Aquatic > Marine > Oceanic | place...
AAAGAAATAATTGATGTAAAAAATGATTTAGCTCTTGATATTATGAATGTATTGCAAGATTCAGATGCTGATATTCTTATTAATTATTTACCTGTCGGTAGTACTGATGCTACAAAGTATTATGCTCAGTGTGCTCTAGATTCTAACATGGCTTTTATTAATTCAATGCCATTTTTTATTGCATCTTCTCCTGAATGGCAATTGAAATATCAAAATAATGGTCTTCCTATCACAGGAGATGATATTATGAGTCAACTTGGAGCAACTGTGTTGTATAAAAGCTTAATTCATTTATTTATTGAACGTGGTGTGAAAATTGATGAAACTTATCAATTAAATATGGGTGGTAATTCAGATTTTTTGAATATGCTAGAAGAATCATGATTAGTAGATAAGAGAGAAAGTAAAACTTCTGCTGTACGTGCTATGACTCCTTATCCAATACCTACTAGAATTGAACCCAGTGATTATGTTGATTTTTTAGAAAATAATAAAATTTGTTATGTATGGATAAAAGGAAGATATTTTGGTAATATACCTGTTACACTTGATTTAAAATTACATGTAATAGATGCTTATAATAGTGCAGGAGTAATGATTGATGCAATACGTGCTACTAAAGTTACACTAGAGCGTAACATTGCAGGTCCTTTGACTAGCATTTCTGCCTATTGTTTTAAACATCCGCCTATTCAAATGATCTATGAAAAAGCAAAACATGAATTTCTTGAATTTATTGATGGGAAAAAAGAACGTTAATATCATTGTAAATTTTCTGCAAATTCAAATAATTCATTTAATGCTGTGAATGCTATTGCTACATCTTTTGTATTTACTACTATGATTGTGTCAGTGAAACAACTAACTGTATCTTCTATATTAATCTGTCTTTTTGCCACTTGCCCATAGATTGAAAACACGACTCCTGGGGTATTTATAACTTCTATAGGGCTATTTACTATAATTGCAGCTAAATTTATTGAATCTTCTAGGATTTCCCTATCAGCAAATCTTCTTGTTAATTCTTTCCTAAATCTTTCCGAATAAATTAATGTTAATGCTGAAGTCGCTTCAGAAATTTGTATAAACTCTTCTTTATTATTTATTATTGCATTTCGAATCTTTTCTTGGCTACGTTGATTTTTTATGACTGACAATTTAGCCACTCCTGTTTTTACATTTATGTTACTTCTTGATATGATCTTGATAATTTCTTTATTCATAGAATTATATTTTGGGGTTATTCTTTTAATTGCAGTTATTATTGCTTCTTCATTAACACTTGTTTTACTAATTTTTTCAATTTTTGGTCTTAATAATCGTGCCACCCCACTTATATTTACATAATTTCTTACAATTGCATCTTGAATGCTTAAATCTGATTCAATTAAATCTCTTGTGATTTTTGCAATTGACGCATTTATCTTATTCTGGTCATTTATAGCCAATAATGGTCTATTATGACCAAAAGATATTAAAACATTACTTCGTCTATTTTATTATTATGAGTAAAAAGGCTATTCTTGCTTTTTCTGGAGGGTTGGATACTTCTATATCAGTTAGTTGGCTAAAGAAAAAACATAATCTTGACGTGATTACTGCTACGATTGACGTTGGACAAGATGAAAACTTTGAAGCAATTGAAAAAAAGGCCTACTCAATTGGTGCGTCAAAGCATTATACTATTGATGCCAAACAGGAATTTGTCGATAATTATATTTTTTCTGCAATAAAATCAAATGCCTTGTATCAAAATAAATATCCATTAGCTACTGCTTTAGGTAGACCTTTGATCGCATACAAGCTCGTTGAAATTGCAAATCAGGAAAATACTAAAATCTTCTCCCATGGTTGTACGGGAAAAGGTAATGATCAAGCAAGATTTGACGTCACATTAAGATCTGTTATGTCTGATGCTAAAATTATTGCTCCGGTCAGAGACGAAAATATGAGTAGAGATGAAGAAATTCAATACGCCCAAGAAATGAATATATCCATTGAAAAGAAATCTCAATATAGTATTGATGAAAACTTATGGGGAAGATCAATCGAAGGCGGAATCTTAGAGGATTCCTTCGAAGAACCTCCAAAAGATATTTACAAATGGGTTAATGCAGACAGTAAATTGGACAATAAATACATTGTAATTGATTTTAATAATGGCGTTCCAATTTCAATCGACGGTATTACTGATTCTATAGAAATGATTACTTATCTTAATAACACTGCAGGCCAACATGGTATTGGAATCATTGATCATATAGAAGATAGGCTTATAGGAATAAAATCAAGAGAAATATATGAAGCACCTGCTGCTGTCGTACTTATTGAGGCTCATAAAGATTTAGAAAAGTTAGTATTGACTAGAAATGAATTAGAAATAAAGTCCTTATTGGAACAAAAATGGAGTTGGATGATTTATTCTGGATTATTTGTAGATCCCCTGGTAAAAGCTATTAACTCATTTGTCAATAAAACTCAGGAACGCGTTAATGGTACTGTTAAACTAAAACTTAAGAATGGCTCATTAACTGTCGTTGGTAGAAAATCCAATAATTCTATTTACGACCAAAATCTTTCCTCATATTCTGCTTCATCTGATTTTAATCAGACTTACTCTAAGGGTTTTATTGAAATTTGGGGACTTCAGTCTAAATTCAATGAGGGAGAAACAACATGACTAATAATGTTGATATATTGAGAGGTGATAGACTCTCAAAAACCTCAGCTTTAGCTTCTTCTTTCATTAGTTCTGTAGATGATGATTTACCGCTTATCGATTCTGTTAAAAAAATAAATATTGCTCATATGCTTATGCTAGTAAAACAAAACGTACTTGATAAAAAGACTGCTAATAAATGCATTCAAACTCTAAAATCAATTGACGACTCGTTTAAACTAAATTCTAGTCTTGAGGATGTTCATATGAATATAGAATCATTTGTAATTAGTCGTATTGGTAATGAAATTGGCGGTCAGCTTAATCTTGCAAAGAGCAGAAATGATCAAGTTGCAACTGCAATAAGAATGGCATCTCGTACATTCATCTTAAGTATATTGACAAATATTCATGAATTACAAAAAGTTATTCTTAATCTATCAAAAACACATACTGATTATTTGATGCCCTCTTTTACTCATCTTCAACACGCGCAAATTATAACGCTTTCACATAATCTTCTTGCACACTATGACTCATTATCTAGAGATGTAGAAAGATTTCAAGAAACATACCCTAGGGTTAATAAATCTCCACAAGGTTCTGGTGCAATTGCTTCCGTCATTATTGATGTTGACAGAGATTATATTGCTAAATTACTTGGCTTTAATGGCATTGTAGAAAATTCAATTGATGCTACTACTACTCGTGATTTCTGTATTGAATTAATGTCAAATATTACGTTGTTAATGTTGAATATCGAAAAGATTGCCAATGAATTAGTTCTCTGGAGTACGTCTGAATTCTCATATGTTGAAATTTCTGATGAATTCAGTTCAACTAGTAGTATAATGCCTCAAAAAAAGAATCCTGTTATTGCAGAATTGATAAGATCGAAATCTTCTATAATTATTGGTGATCTTGTTGCATCAATTGGAATAATTAAGTCTCTCACACTCGGATACAGCATTGATATGCAAGATCTAACGCCTAGATTATGGAATTCTATAAATAAATCGTTGTCATCAGTTCATCTATTAACTATCATGTTGTCTACCTGTAAATTTAACAAGGAATCTATGTCTAAAACTCTAGATGATACTATGATAGCTGCTGATTTAGCTAATTACATGGCATCTAATTGCAATATATCCTTCAGACAATCACATCATATTGTAGGTATATTGTCCAAACAATCATTGGTTACGGATTACCCATTGTCGTATGTAGTAAAAAATGACCTTGTTAAAATGACAAAGAAAATAACTGGTAAAACAATTAAGATAACATCTGATGAAATTGATTCAATTTTTAATTATATTAAAAATGTTAATTCAAAAACTACAAAAGGTTCACCTTCTAATTCTGAGACCAATAGAATGATTAAACTAAGAAAAATACAACTTACTAATTCGTCTAAATTCATTACAAAACAACGAAATTCACTTAATAAATCTGAAATTCTACTTGAAAAATCTATAAATAATCTATCAGGAGGTGGAAATTAATGGAGCAAAAATGTCAAGATTGTGATGCAACACTGAAGATTCTAGATGACGTTGTAGTAGGAGAGATTATAAGTTGTCCTGATTGCGGTAACGAATTTGAAGTTAGTAAAATCAATTCAAATAATGTTACATTATCGCCTGCAGAATCAGTTGGAGAAGATTGGGGAGAATAATATGAACAATCGTATTAGTATTATTTATGATCGTGTGCGTTGGGAAGAAAAAGAAATCTTCAAAGCATTAGAACATAAAAATATTCAATTTAGTAAATTTGATGCAAAAACACTTGTATTACGTAGTGATGATTCTGTTCAATCGATTCAAGACGTATATGGAAACTCGATACTACAAAGGTGTATAAGTCATTATCGGGGAATGCTGATTGCTCATTATCTCGAATCAAAGAATTGTTCTGTCGTGAATAATTCTAGTACTAGTAGAACTTGTGGTAATAAATTTCTTTCTACATTGGTGTTTGAAAAAGCAGGTATTGCTACTCCACGTACTCTATTTAGTTTTTCAGACAAATCAGCTATAAATTCTGTAGATTCGTTAGGGTATCCATCTGTACTCAAACCGATTGTTGGTAGTTGGGGTAGAGGAGTGGTAAAATTAAATGACATGGATTCTGCAAAAGCATTAATTGAAATGAGATATAATGACGATGGTTTACTATCGAAAATATTTTATATTCAAGAACATGTAAACAGGCCTCCTAGAGATATTAGAACTGTTGTTGTCGGAAATGAAGTTCTTGGCGCTGAATATCGTTATTCATCAAATGATGATTGGAGGACTAATTTCTCACTTGGGGCAAAAATTGAAAACTGTCTTATGACCAAAGAATTAGAAGATATTGTTATAAAAGCCTCAGAATCTGTTGGTGGCGGAATTCTTGGTGTTGATTTAATGGAAAGTGACGATGGCCTATTGGTTCATGAAATAAATAATAATGTTGAATTCAAAGGCATCTCTAAATTTACCAATGATAATATAGCACATAAAATTGTAGATTATATTGACACTATTTCAAAAAGGTAATATGAAATGAAAGTTGGAATAATTGGCGCATCAGGTTTTGTTGGCGGAGAATTATTAAGATTATTGATAAATCATTCTCAAGTTGAATTGACGATAGCTACATCTCGTACTTATGAAGGTCAATTTTTATCTAAAATTCATCCTAATCTTAAAGGATTTACTGATCTCAAATTCTCATTATTTGATAGCTCAAAGATTTTAGATAATTGTGATTTCATTTTTACTGCTGCACCTCATGGCAGCTCTTTTGAATTTATGAATCAACTTGCTAACACAGGGGTAAAAATTATTGATATGAGTGCAGATTATAGACTTGATAATTCTCTTTCATATGATAAATGGTATGGATTCACTCATCCTAATCCTGATTTATTAAAAAAATTTACTTTTGGTCTTCCAGAAATAAATCGAGAATTAATAAAATCAAGTAATTATGTATCAACTCCTGGTTGTACTGCCCTGACATCTATCTTAGCATTAGCTCCGCTTGTTAATACGAATATAATTGATAATAATGATATAATTATTGACGCAAAAGTTGGTTCTTCTGGCGCTGGAGTTAAACCTACTATTGCATCTCATCATGCTCATAGATATGGAGTAATTAGACCATACAAACCATATGCACATCGTCATACTGCTGAGATTAATCAAGAACTTTCAAAATTATCCGATACTCATGTAACTGCTTCTTTATCCGTTCATTCAGTAAATCTAGTGCGTGGTATGTTGTGTACTTCTTATACTCATATTAAGAATACAATTAACGAAGTTGATATATGGAAAAACTTTAGACAATTTTATTCTGATTCTCCATTTATTAGATTCATAAGAGATAAAAAAGGACTATATAGATATCCTGATCCAAAAATACTTATTGGTTCAAATTTCTGTGATATTGGATTTGCTTATGATAAATCTGCTTCCAGGCTTATTGTAATGTCGTCTTCTGATAATCTTATTAAAGGAGCTGCAGGTACTGCTGTTCAAAATATGAATTTGATGTCGAATTTTGAAGAAACTGAAAGTCTCTGGACTCCTGGTATTTACCCACTGTGATTTTCATGGTTACAATAGTAAAAATCGGAGGAAGTCTACATAGTCAAGGATTAAATGAAAACTTATTCGAAGATATTAAAAATTTTTTAAAAGAAGAATCTTTAGTTCTAGTCCATGGTGGAGGAAATACTGTTACAGAAATTGCGGAAAATCTTGGAAAAAAACAAGAATTCATTGTATCTCCTTCCGGTGTTAAAAGTAGATATACTGACAAAGAAACCGCATCAATTTTTATGATGGTTATGTGTGGAAAAATAAATAAAGAAATTGTTATATCGTTACAAAAATTAGGTATTAATGCAGTTGGTCTTAGCGGGATTGATTCCAATCTCTTAAATGCTAAACGCAAAAAAAAATTACTAATAATTGACGAAAGAAAGAGAAAACGCGCCATTGATGGTGGCTATACTGGAAAAATTTATAATGTCAATACTGATTTATTAAATAATCTTATTGATTCTGGGTATTTACCAGTCATTTCTCCAGTGGCTTTAAGTGATGAATTCGAAATATTGAATGTAAATGGAGATAGAGCAGCATCAAATATTGCTAGTCATCTAAATGCTACTCGTGTAATCTTTCTTACTGACGTCGATGGTATATTTCTTGATAATAAATTATTATCTAAATTAACTTTGAATGAGGCTAAAAAACTTCTTCCAAAGCTAGGTTTTGGTATGGAACAAAAATTAATTTCATGTATTGAATCATTAGAAAACGGCGTTAAAGAAGTAATTATAGCATCTGGAAATTCAACAAATCCTATATCAAATGCTTTTAAACATTCTAATTGTACGGTGATTTCCACTGAATAGTGAAGAAATAATTCATTTTGAAGATACTTTGCTATCTCCTGTTTACCAAAAATTTCCTATCGTTCTTGAAAAAGGTAATGGCTGTTATGTTTGGGACTTGGATGGTAAACAGTATCTTGATCTAATGGGAGGATATGGAGTTTCGTTAGTTGGACATTCAAATGAAAAAGTCGTTGAAGCTATTTATAATCAGGCTACTAAACTCATTAGTTGCCATGGTTCTTTTTATAATGAACAAAGATCTAAAACCGTAAAAAAACTTCATAAAATAACTCCAAAACATCTTGATAATATCTATTTGTGTAATAGTGGTACAGAAGCAATAGAAGCAGCATTAAAATTATGTAAAAAAAATTCTACTAATAAAATTATGTCTATGAGTGGTTCATATCATGGTAAAACAATTGGTTCTCTTTCACTTACTTGGAATCCTAAATATAAGAAATCATTCAAACCTTTACTTGATAATATTGAATTTATTACATTTGGCAGTGTTGAATCACTAGATCAGATCGACGAAAATACTGGATCTGTATTTCTTGAAGTAATTCAAGGTGAAAGCGGTGTAAAATTTGCCTCAAATGAATATTTTATTAAATTACAAGAACAATGCAATAAAAATAATGTTTTATTGGTTGTAGATGAAATTCAAACAGGTCTTGGAAGAACAGGAAAAATGTGGGCTCATGAACATTATGGTCTAAAACCTGATATTTTATGTATTGGAAAAGGATTAGCAGGTGGGCTGCCTGTCGGTGCTATACTTTATAGAAGTGATTTATTGAATTTTTCTCTAGGAGAACATACAACAACCTTTGGTGGAAATCCATTAACATCTGCTGCTACAAATGCTACTATTGATTATTTATTAAATGAAAATTTAGTCGATAATGCAGCAAAAATTGGTGAAATATTTCTAAATGGTCTTTCTGATCTGAGGTCAAAATATGATTTTATTCGTGATGTTCGTGGTCTTGGTCTAATGATTGCTGTTGAATCAAGATTCCCAATTAAAGACATCTTATATGATGCATTAAGTCATGGATTAATTATGTTGTATTCTGGTAAAAATATACTAAGATTTTTACCACCATTAATTCTAACTGAAAATGAAGTGAAAGAATCTTTAGAGATATTACATACAATATTTCAAAACTATGATAATAGAGGTCAATTATCAAATGGATGATATAGATAAACAAATAATCGACATTCTGATAAAGGATTCTAGAACTAAGAATACTATAATTGCTCAAAAGGTTGGATTATCTGAAGGTTCAGTAAGAGAACGCATTCAAAAACTTGTCTCTTCTGGAATTGTTACAAAGTATACGATAGATACTAAATATAATACCCCTGCCGCATTTACATTGATAAAATTAGATAATACTCAATCTCTATCTCAAATTAATTCTGAATTAAAATCAATAAACGAAATCGATAGCTTATATTCAATTACTGGTGAATTTGATCTTCTTTTGATTTTCTCAATTGATGATAAAATATTACTGTTCAAAACTTTAGAAAAAATCCGTCAAATTCCAGGCATTGCAGATATAGTGACTTCTTCTATTCTTGTTACTATTGATAAAAATAAAGATGATTAATAATCAAACAAAGTCTAGTGATAATCTTGCCAAAACAATATATTAGCTTGCTTGAATCTGCTCTAAAAATATATTCTCCATCTGATTTTGAAAAAGATATTTCTAATTTTCTTTTTAATACAATGAAAGACCTTGGATTTAATAATATTAGAATTGATTCTGCTGATAATGTTATTGGTGAAATTGGTTCTGGAAATCCTACGTTATTATTATGTGGACATATGGATACTGTTCCAGGAGAATTGGATATTAAATCCAGTCATGGAACTTTGTCAGGACGTGGTGCTGTTGATGCAAAATCCTCTTTAATCTCTATGATATTAGCTGCTTCTAGTTTTTGCAATAATCTTCCTTTAGGTCGTATAATTGTTGCAGCTGTAACAAATGAAGAAGGTAATGGTTCTGGAATTCGTGAATTTCTTAAAAGTAATATAATACCTGATTTTGCGATATTTGGTGAACCTAGTGGAATAGAAAAAATTACCATTGGATACAAAGGTCGTTTATCCATTAAGATTGTTTGTAATACTCCATCTGTCCATGCAAGTGCTCCTTGGATGTCTAAAAATGCTATTGAAGAATTATATTTGATATGGACTCATATCAAAAATAATTTCCAGAATGAATATTCCACTCGTTATAAGCAAGTAACGACTTGCGTTACTAAAATTGTTGGTGGTAGTGCAGATAATGTAATGCCAGGTGTGTGTGAATTGACATGTGATGTTAGATTCCCGTATAAATATGATGCCAGTCAAATATTAGATAAAATTCAGGCAATTATTAATGAAAAAAATAATAAACATTCGGATAGTTCTTATTCATTGGAAATCTTGGATTCTACTCCTGCATTTGAGGGTAGTAAATCTTCTTTAATTAGTAGAGCACTTGGCCGATCAATAATACATCACTTGGGCATTAAACCGCAATTTGTACATAAAACCGGTACAGGTGATATGAATGTGTTAGGAAGCTCTCTACAAATACCAGTGGTAACTTATGGGCCTGGAAATCCTCATTTATCACATACTTCTGATGAAAATATATCTATAGATGAATTTCTTATGTCTATTGAAATCTATAAGACTACAATTACTAATTTAATTCATTTATATGAACAATAATTCAATTTCTAATTGTTAAATAAAAAAAAATTTTCACAAATAACTTAAAGATTATATAGATAACTTTTTTTCAATAAACTAGTTAGAACAGCTTATGCCGAAATATAAATCTACAATTGATATTATGAAAGTCATTGGTAACAAAGACCAAATACGAAATTTTGGTGTGATTGCCCACGTTGATCACGGAAAAACAACGATGAGTGATAGTTTGTTGGCGGGATGTGGAATTATTAGCCCAAATGTTGCTGGTGAAGCTCTTGTTCTCGATTCTATGGAAATGGAACAAAAAAGAGGTATTACTATTAATTCAGCAAATATTACTTTGTATTATGAACAGGATAATACGCCCTATGTATTCAATATGATAGACACTCCTGGACATGTTGATTTTAATTCCAGAGTTTCACGAAGTCTACGTGCAATAGATGGTTCAGTTGTGGTTGCTGATGCTGTAGAAGGTGTTATGACTCAGACTGAAACTGTTACTCGACAATCACTTGAAGAACGTGTACGTCCAGTATTGTATATTAATAAAATTGATAGATTAGTTAAAGAATTGAGATTGACTCCTGAAAAAATGCAAGAGCATCTTAATGGTGTTATAACTGAGTTTAATGCATTAATTAATTTGTACGCTGAACCAGAGTACAGAGACAAATGGAAAGTAAGTATTCAGGATAGCAGTATTGCTTTTGGTTCTGCTAAGGATAAATGGGGGTTCAATTTTTCAACAGCAAAAAAAAGCGGCGTGAATTTTAAAACTATTTATGATGCATATAAAGACAATAAACTTGATCAGCTTATTGAAAAAGCTCCGTTACATGAAGCTATTTTAAGTATGGTTATCAAACATCATCCTGCTCCTCATATAGCACAAAAATATCGAATTCCTAAAATTTGGCATGGAGATCTTGATAGTGAAATTGGTAAAGCTCTTCTGAATTGCGATGAAAATGGTCCTACTGTAATGATGATAGTTAATATTAATATTGATCCACATGCGGGTAATGTTGCAACTGGTAGATTATTCTCTGGCACTGTTAAGGACGGTGATGTTGTTCATTTACTCGGTGCAAAAAGAGATGGTAGAATTCAATCTGTAAATATGTTTATGGGAAATCAACGTGAATTAGTTGGGAAATTTACTGCCGGTAATATTCCTGCATTATTGGGTCTTGAATATGCTCGAGCTGGTGAGACTATAAGTTCTACTAAAGGTTTTGTTGAATTCGAATCAATTGCCTATGTTTCTGAACCTGTTGTAACTATAGCTTTGGAACCAAAATTTCCTAAAGACCTTCCAAAATTAGTTGAAGTTTTAAGAAAATTGAATATTGAAGATCCTAGCCTTATCATAAAAATTAATGAAGAAAGTGGAGAACTGCTCATTTCTGGTATGGGTGTACTTCATTTGGAAATTGCAACAACTTTAATTACAGATCAAGAACTTGAAATTATTACATCGCCTCCATTGATTAATTATCGTGAAACTATAGTTTCTCAAGCTGGTCCTATTATGGCAAAATCTCCAAATCGACATAATAAGTTATTCCTTCGAGTTGAACCCTTAAGTTCTGAAGTTATTGAAATGATACGTACTGGAAAAATTAATGAAAATATGGATAAAAAAGAATTGGCAGAAATTTTAAGAAATGTAGGTTGGGATAAAGAAGAAGCTAAACGGGTTGTTGCTATTGATCCAAAAGGAAATATGTTTGTTGATGGAACTAAAGGTGTACAATATATCCAAGAGTCGATGGATTCTATACGTTCAGGTTTTGATGATGTAATGTCCAATGGACCATTAGCTTATGAATACTGTCGTGGTGTTAAAGCTGTTTTACATCATTATGTACCTCATGAAGATATAGCACACAGAAGCTTTGCTCAATTAATGCCTGCTACTCGAAGGGCCATTTTAGGTTCATTATTGTCTGCTAATCCTACTTTATTGGAACCTATACAAGGGATAGAAGTCAAGGCGCCTTCTGATTTGATTGGTGAGATCGCTGGCGTAATTTCCTCAAAACGCGGAAAAATTGGGAAGATAACACAAAAATCTCATCTTTCAATTATCCATGGTGAAATTCCAGCTTCAGAAACCTTTGACCTATCTGAATCTATGCGTGGTGCTACTGCAGGTAAGGCAATTTGGTCTCTTCACTTCAAAGAATGGTCTAAAGTCCCGAATTCTATGTTGACTACTGTTATTTCTGACATTCGAAAAAGGCGTGGATTGCCTGGTTCATCTCCACCTCCTGCTTCTGACTTTATAGATAAAGATTAATCATTCTTTATTTTAATTTATTTGTGTCTCAAAACGTATCTGTTATCTTTTACCATAATAAATTTCATAATCTCTCTTTGGATGACTTGTATGATATATTAAAAATACGAAGTCTAGTTTTTAACCATCAACAAAGATTAATTGATGTTTCGAAAGGCGAGTGTATGGAAATTGATGACCAAGATCAAATTTGCACCCATTTGATTGGTCGATTATCTGATAATCAGATTGCTGTAACTGCACGATTATTTACTAATAAAACTCCTCTTAGATTGGGACGATTAGCTGTTAATCCTAATTTCCAAAAACATGGAATAGGAACACAGCTTATGAATTACCTTGATTCAATTATTGAATCTAAACCTATAGAAATGAATGCACAATCTTATCTCATTGGTTGGTATTCTAAATTAGGTTGGGTTGTTTCTGGTTCTGAATTTCTTGAATGTGGAATGAAGCATATACGCATGGTAAAAAATTTATGATCAGTTGAATTGCACTAATCTCTTAAATTCATTATCTATATCTTCTGGATTAATCTTCAATTCATCTATCATAATTTCACTAAATATTTCTAGCGCTCTTTTTTCTTCTGACGCGCCAACTATTATTGATACTCCACTCGAAACAATACTGATTGTTATCTGTTCATTATATTTTATTGTAGTTCCTAATTCTCCTTTCCTAATTACCTTAAATTGTTTTCTTTCAATAATCTTGTTTAAATAATCTAAGTTGATCTTAAGATCTTCTTTTGGACTAATAATGTGAACTGATTTTCCTTCTCTTCCACATATGTTTTCTATTAATTTTCTTTTTGTCTTTTTCATTGATAAATCTGCATTAATTCCACAAACTTTGCATCTATTTTGCTTGATTATTGTAATTTTATCATAATCGAGTTTCTTAATATCTGCTAAAAATAATTTATTAGCTAAATTTGGTTCTTTACCAGTTATTATTCTGATAGTCTCCGATACTTGAACACTGGATATTGTAGTTAATATTGATGGATGTACTCCTTCTGTTCCGCATTTCGGCATTTCTTCATCTTTTAACGATGGTTGAAAACATTCTAAACAAGCTGTTTTATTTGGTATTATAGTAGTTGCTGATCCAGTCGTTACTATTGCAGATCCAAATATATATGGAACTTTTAATCTAACACATGCTCTATTTATTGTATATCTTGCAGATACTGAATCTAGACCGTCTACTACTACATCCGATCCAGTTACTACTTTATCTACAGTATCGTCATTAATAGATAATGTCAATGGTTCTATATTGACTTGTGGGTTTATTCTCTTTAATCTATAATATGCCGCTTCTGCTTTTGATAATCCAATATCGTCATCTCCGTATAATACCTGTCTATGTAGATTTGATATTTCAACTACATCTCTATCTATAATTCTAATTCTTCCTATTCCCATTGCAACAAGTTGTTGTGTTATTGGTGATCCTAGTCCTCCTATTCCGACTACTGTTACTATTGAATTTTTTAATTTCTGTTGACCCTCAAATCCAATTTCGTCTAAAACAATTTGTCGTGAGTATCTTTCAATTTCTTTATCTGATAATTTCATTAAATTATCCTCCGCTCACTGCAGGTAAAAATAAAATCTCATCATTATCATTTAATTCTGTTGAAAGTTCGTTTAGAAATTTTATATTTTCATTATTAATATAAATATTGATTATTGGTTTTGGATTGCCACTTTTATCAAGAATTTTATTTTCAAAACTCTTACCATATTTCTCTGATAAATTTTTTATTATGTCTTTTACTGTATTTCCTTCTATGAGAAATTCTCTTTCACCATTTGTAGCTGATGACATTACTAGCGGAATAAAAATTTTTACTTGACTCATTTTTTTATTTCCTTATGATATTCTGCAGTACTTCTCTTCTTGGCTCTACAATCGAGAATTTAGGTGGTTGAATATATGCCGCTTCTGGTGCCTTTAGTCCATTTCCAGTTACATAGCATACTGTCCTTTCATCAGAATTAATTTTTCCTTGATTAACTAATTTTTGAAGTACTGCTATTGAAACTGCTCCCCCTGGCTCGGTAAATATTCCTTCTGTGCTTGCAAGTAGTCTTATTGCTTCTCTTATTTCATCATTATTCACTTTTTCTCCATATCCTCCTGATTTTTTTACAGTATTTACAGCAAAAATTCCATCTCCTGGTTCTCCTATTGCAAGACTTTTAGCTATAGTATTGGGTTTTTTTACTGGTTTTATCATCTCGCTATTGTTTTGTATTGCATCAACTATTGGCGAACATCCTTCAGGTTGCGCACTGCTTATTTTGATTTTTTCTTCTTTAATTAAACCTATTTTATTGAATTCTTTGAATCCTCTTTGTATTGCACATAATAATGCACCGCTTCCTGTTGGTACTATTACATGCTCAGGAGCTAACCATCCCAATTGTTCGCAGACCTCAAAAGCAAGTGTTTTAGATCCTTCTACATAATATGCTCTTACATTTACATTTACTATCCCGATGTTATATTCATCTCCTGCATAGGATGCTAATCTGTTTGCATCATCATATGTTCCATTTACTGGTATTATATGCGCACCGTAAATTTGGGCCTGAGATATTTTTGCTGATTCTATATCATACGGAATAAAAATATAACATGGTATTCCTGCTCTTGCTGCATGAGCTGCTGTTGCAGAGGCTAAATTTCCAGTAGAAGGTGATCCTACTGCCCATATACCTAGTTCTTGACATTTTGATACCGCAATACTGGCAGGTCTGTCTTTAAAAGAAAATGAAGGATTAACTGTATCATTCTTTATATAGAGTTCTTTTATTCCTATTTTTTCTGCTAATTTCTTTGCCTTATGCAAAGGTGTATATCCTGCACCTATATCTACTATATTTTTCTTATTCTCTATGGGTAGCAATTCATTATATCTCCAAAGATTTTTCTCTCGTTCTGAAATAATGTTCTTTGTAAGATTAATTTCATCAAAATTATATATTACATCTAATGGTCCAAAACATTCATCACAAACATAATTTAGTTCAGCTTGAAATTCTTTTTTACAAATGCGACACTGCAGTGATTTAACTCTCATATCATTATAAAATATCGTAATGCATAAATAAATATTTCTATGAAAAAATTATGTATATATGCATATTATTCCTTGAAATATTTGAAAATAAAATTCATAAACTCTTTATTGAATTCGGAATCAATATTCGATTCTGCAGATTGAAAAAATTCATTTAATGATTCATCTTTCATTGATTTACGATATATTCCAGCTTGGAGTATTAATTCTAATTTATCTATTTCATGAACAATCTGTGATTCTTTTGTCTCGCAATTCTTGAATTCATTCCAAATTCGTATATATCTGTTTTTTATCTCTTCAGGCAAAGTGGAAAGTATCTTGAGTATTGCATTGTTTTCTTGATTTTCTTTATGAGGATTTTCATTGGGAATCTGATCTCCTATTATCGCTTCACCTAAGTCATGCAATAGTGCCATGCGTATTATCTTATTTGTATCTAATCTTAAATAATCTCCTACGATCATGCCAATCATAGCTGTTGCATAACTATGGTCTGCTATTGATTCTGTTTCCTTTTGATTAGTTTTAATTAGCCATCCTTTTCTTTTTTGCTCTTTTAATTTTTCAACAAATAATAAAAAATTTATGAATTTTTGATTAATCATGAAAACCATCTATCTAAACTTTGTGACCTATTTATTTCCATTTTTTCTAATTCATCTAGTCTGTTTTTTACTCTTTGCTGAGAAAAATCTCTATCTTGGCAAAGAAAAGAAATTAATTTCTCTTTTTCTATTTCTTTGTGTACAATGTTATCTGTTTTGACGGAATGAGGTTCTAAGAAAATTTTTCTTATTTCATTAATATCTATTCTTTCCAATTCTTTTTTTATATTTGGAATGCCTTCGATCTTTTCATATTTTCTTATTAGTTTTAAAGCAGTTTTTGGACCTATCTTTGCAAATCCATCAGGATTAAAATCAGTTCCAATAAGTATTGCCATATCGATTAATTGATTTCTATTTATTTTATTTTCATTTAAAAATTCATTTAATTCTATAATTTCGGGTTCAGTATTGATATATTTGCTTGATTTTTGCATTCGTCTCCTTCCTGATGTGTTCAGATTCCTTACTAATTTTTTTGCTCCAAATAATAGAGAATCATAATCTTGACTTGCTGTCAGTGATGCAACATCTATATCAGTTAGATATGCTGCAGCTGCCTCTCCTTCTGACGGTGCATCTATTACGGGAATTCCCATTAATTCGAGTATTTTTTTACAATCATTTATAATTGGTTCATTAATTCTTATTGTTGAGCGCGCATATTTTTTTGCTTCTTCGATTTTTCCTTCTTCTAATGCTTGATAATATTTTTCTTTCATTTTTTCTCTGGTTTCTTTTCTTTTTTCAATAATGATTTTTTTTAATATTGAAGGCTTTCCATCTAATACGTATATTGGTTTTATATTTGCAATTAAAAGATTAATGTTTCTATAAAATAAGCCTGTTAGGTGACTAGTTATTCTTCCTTTGCTATCCATCAATGGTTCTCCTGATTGACCTCTTATTGTTGTAAGAAATTGGTATAGTGTATTGAACCCATCTATTGCAATGACATTTCCAGCTAAATCATTTATTTTTATTTTTTTTGGCGAACTTAATTCACGTAATTTTATTCCCATTGATTATATTGATTATAATCTGGTAAATTACCTTTTTTAATTTTTTTTTACATTTTATAAGGGCATGCCTTACTATTAACAATAATTATATTCTACTTTTATTAACTTGAATGTATGAAAATCGATAAAAAATCAGATATGGATATGACTCTTGAATCACGACTTGGGTTGCTCTCATTTGATCGAGATGATGATTTTATTACAGTTGATACGAATTTATGCAAATCTTGTGAAAAAAAGCCATGTTTGTATGTATGCCCTTCTAACGTTTATGTTCTTTCTGACGATGATCTTGTTTACAATATAGAAGGTTGTATAGAAATGGGTATGTGTACAATAGTTTGTGATAAGATTGGTAAAGGCGCCATAAAATGGAATTATCCTAAAGGGGGTAAAGGCGTTAATTTTAAATTTGGATAAGTTAAAAAAAATTTATTTTTTTGCATATTGTGAAAGTTTAATTCACCTTAAATTTTAATAACCTTAAAATCATTATGTATGTTTGTATAAAGTTGAGATTATGAACAAATCTAAAAAATCTGAAGATCTAGAAAGTGTTGATGATGCAGTTACTGAATCTGAAGATCTAGAAAGTGTTGATGATGCAGTTACTGAATCTGAAGATCTAGAAAGTGTTGATGATGCAGTTACTGAATCTAAAGATACGACCGAGTTAGATAAAGCTGTTTTAGGTGTTGAAACTATGGACGGCGTTGGTCCTGTTACTACTAATAAATTGACTTCTGCAGGAATATATACTATTTTGGATGTTGTTGTTAGAGGTCCCGGGGATATTGCTGACACTACTGGATTTGATATGGAGAAGGCCGTTGCTTTATGTAATAAAGCTAGACTAAAATTAGTTGAACTTAAAAAGTTTGATAAAGATTTTGTACCTGCTAGTGAAATTTACCAAAGAAGATTAAATATTGAAAAGATAAAAACTGGAAGTGTTAATTTGGACGATTTATTGCTTGGAGGAATTGAAACTCAAGCTGTGACTGAATTTTATGGTGAATATGGTACAGGTAAGACACAGATATGTCATACATTGTGCCTTATTGTCCAACGACCTGTTGATGAGGGTGGTCTTAATGGCGCCGCGGTATACATTGATACAGAAAATACATTTAGACCAGAACGTCTTCGTGATATAGCAACTCAACGAGGTATGGATCCTGATAAAGCCCTTGAGGGAATTATTGTTGCTAAAGCCTATAATAGTTCACATCAAGAATTACTGGTTGGTGAATTAGGTAAGATTCTTGATGAATCTAATGTTAGACTTGTGATAGTTGACTCTTTGATGGGTCATTATCGCGCAGAATACTTAGGTCGAGCCACACTTGCCATACGACAACACCGACTTAATCGATTTATGCATTTATTGACCAGAACTGCTGAAACTCGCAATGTGGCGATAGTAATTACAAATCAAGTCATGTCTGCGCCTGATACTTTCTTTGGAGACCCAACTCGTCCTGTTGGCGGTCATGTAGTAGCTCATACTAGTACTTATCGAATATTTCTCAGAAAATCAGGGAAAAACAGAATCGCAAAAATGAAGGATAGTCCATATCATCCTGAACAAGACGCTGTTTTTACCTTAAATGAAAAAGGAATTGACGATCCACTTGATGGAAGTAAAAAAAAAATAAATAAATAGAACAACCCAGAAATATATTAAAACTATAACATTATGATGTGAATAACTTGAAAAAAATCTTTGTATATTTGATATTATTGTTGTTAATTCCTAATTCGATTTATTTCTCTAATAATACATTCGCACAATCTCAATATGAAGAAGAACTCTCTATTGTTCAAGCTGGAAATTTAGCATATTGGTCGATAACTCTTTCTGGGGTAAATACTACTGGTGTTCTTTCTGATAATCTGAGAAATTTTGATGACATTAAATCGTTCTCTCTTATTCAATATTCTCAACAAGGGCCATCTGATCCACGTTTTGAAATATTTCGATCTAATGGCCATGCTGTCATTGATTCTTTATTACCTAATGATGGTGTATTAGTTGAAATTAATACTGACAACGAATTTGCCGCTAATCAATTTACTTCACTTTTATCTAACGATCTTAAATTGGGGTTATTCCCATTTGATAATAAAGATCAAAAATTAATTTTCTATTCTCATGCAGACCCTGATATTCTATTTGATCCAATTTGGTCTATATTCCAAAGCGAGGATGATGGTTTTAATCAATTAGTAGAACCGGATATCTTTGTGGAAAATCAAGCTCCGATATTATCTCTATCTGGTAAAAGAATCAATAATGAAATGATATATTCTGTATCATTAATTGGCATTAGTGAACGTGGTTTAGTTGATAAAACCCCAGATGACAACAGTGTACTAGGGGTAGAACTAATTCCTACACGTATATTTAATTCTAATTTTATAAATTCTTCATCTATATCAGTTAATTCAGTTATTTCTATTCAAACATATGGCTCTTTTATTGATTCTAAAAATCGCGTTACCAAAACGAATTTTCTAAATGGTAATGACGTAAGTGATAATAGCATTATTACTCATAACTTTACTGAATATGGCTCTAAGATAGTATCTATTTTGTCCCCTGCCTCTTCTTTTAATCAAAGTTTTCCTCTTATCTATTATCCGCCTGTCCTCTCAGTAATTAGAGAAATTGAAATGGGAAATGTAAATAGAGGTGATACTGTTGAATCCCGAATAACATTTGTCAATTTATCTCCTAAATTAGAAGGAATTGCTATTGATAAGGTATCCTTCAAGGACGACTGGTGGTCAGATCATTTTGAATTAACCGAAAGCGGCGGTAATGAAACTATAGAAAATCTTAAACCTGGTGAAAGCACCACTTTATCTAAATTATTAACTGTAACATCTGATGATTCCGTTGAAATAAGTTCAGATTATGAAGATATAATTTTTGATTATTCATTTACTATTGACGATGTTCAATTTTCTTCTCAAACTCGTTCTAATGAATTCTACATTTTCTTAAACGACAATAGACCTTCGTTATTAGCTATTTCTAATCAAAATAAATCCTATTATCCTATGC
>Ga0208113_1000492_pt1 | contig 19792 bp, 16 predicted proteins | sample Knorr_S7_td_NADW_FD_185598 | JGI IMG/M metagenome (GOLD analysis project Ga0208113, IMG submission 185598) | Marine microbial communities from Southern Atlantic Ocean transect - Knorr_S7_td_NADW_ad_2505m_LV_A (SPAdes) (version 2) | ecosystem: Environmental > Aquatic > Marine > Oceanic | place...
AATGAACTGTGTACGAAACCTAATTCATCGGTTAAGTTGTCAACATTAATATAAAGCTGTGTATCAACAGGGCCTAAATCAAGTTGGTAGTTAGCTGATGCATCAAACAATGTGTAACCATCTGTTTTTGTTTCATACGCAGTGATGTCAGATTGCTCAAAGTAATGAGTGCCTGTTAGGCTAAATTGCCAATCCGCTACTGTGTACTGTAATTCTGAGCCTAGTTTATTAGCTGGAATACGCGGTAAGTAACCTTCATCATCTTTTAGCTTAGCGGTTGTTGAATCGCCAAATACTTTTACTAAGGCACTTGGTGTGACTTGATAGTGCACATCAAATTCAATACCGTATAGTTTTGCGTCTTTACTAGTAAACTGATAAACCGCCATCGCATCTTCATCAGCATCAGCTTGACTGGTTAAGCCATTATCTTCATCAAAGGCTAAGCCCGTATTCTGCTGGTAATAGTAGTTTTCAATATCGTTATAGAAAAAGTTAACGGTATAACCAAAGTCACCAATAAAACGACGGAAACTTAAATCAAAGTTGGTTGATGTTTCTTGTTTGATATCTTCAGGTTCAAAATGAATTTCACCGTCTTCGATATGATAGCCAAGACCTAGTTCATAAGTGCCTGTTGCAATATGAACACCATTTGATAGTAATTCAGCACTTAGCGGCGCACGCTCAGAACGAGATACACTTAAAGCAACACTTTGGCCTTCTTGATACTGCCAAATTGCGCCTGCAGATAAGCTAAGGTTAGTGAAATCTTCACTGTAGTTAATGATTTCTGCTTCTTCTTCATCGTGATCTTCTTCTTCTGCTTCATGATCATGATCATGATGATGTTCAGCCATGCTAACTGCAGAGTCGATTTGGTAATCTTCAAGTCGTGCACCTAATTCAACGGTAACATCACCAAATTGACGCTCTTCAAGCATGAATAATGCATTTGATTTTGTCACACTTGCAGGTGTAAAGGCTTCTTCACCATCTGCATCATAGTCAGATTCAGTGTAATGATAACCCGCCATACCGTGCCAAAGACCTAATTTATGCTCAACAGTGGCACGTGCTTCTGTGGTTTTGTTTGAAAACACAGTACCAACAGCACCATCTTCAATTTCAGCATGTTTATAGTCAGTGTAACCAACACGTAATGAGATATTTTCAATCCAATTATCATGCAGCGCATAGCTCATGTAACCTTGCCAACGATCTTGCTCTAATTGTGCAAAAACAGACTCTTCATGTTCTTCTTCATCATGATCAGCCGCTTCTTCTTCATGATGGTGGTGTTCATGTGCTGGAATACCATAGTCAGTTTCGATACGACCATAAGATACACCTAAGGTCAGGTGTTCACCCACATAGCTGGTACCGAAGTTTACATTTTGGCTATCGATAAAGGTGTTTTCAACACTGTTAGCTGTTTCGTGCTCTTCATGATCTTCACCTTCATGTTCATCGTGCTCCTCAGGAAGCTCGAATGTTGGTGTTTTGTAGTCATGGCCTTTACGCTTAGTACCATCAAAATGGAAGTTGAAGCCATCGTTACCGGTTTCAAGTTTTGCAGCATAGGTGTTGGTATTTGATACTGTATCGTGAGTGTACTGAGCAGCACCGGTTAAAGTGTCAATGTTATCGGTAGGAATACGGTTATCAACTACGTTAACCACACCACCAATTGCGCCAGAGCCATAAAGTAGGGTAGCTGGGCCGCGAAGTACTTCGATTTGCTCAGCTGCTAAGCTGTCGTTCGATGTTGCGTGATCTGGACCAATACGAGATGCATCGCTGCTATCAAGACCATTTTGCGTAATTTTAACACGTGGACCATCTAAGCCACGAATAATCGGGCTCGAAGATACTGGGCCAAAGTAACTGGCATTAACGCCTGGTAATCCTTTAAGTGTTTCGCCTAGAGTTGGTTTTGCCTTATCTTTTAGTTCATCACCGGCTAAAACATTCACTGGTGAAATCATTTCAAGGCTATTTTTATGAAGTGCAGAGGCATAAACAACCACAGTCTCAACTGAGGTTGGGGTAAGTGTAACAACCAGGTTTTGATTTTCACCGTTGATAGCAACGCGTTTATCAATGTAATTGTCTTTACTAATGTGCAGCTGGCCTTTGTTGTCTACATCAATTTTAAATTGACCTTGTGTATCGGTGACAACAGATTGCGATTTACCATGTACGTGTATTTCGGCATTACTGATAGGTTGTTGGTTTTTATCTAATACTTGACCTGTGATCACAGCAGCCATTGTTGATTGGGAAAACAGCGCAGCGGCAACAGCACTAGAAAGAATTGAAAGTTGCTTCATCATTACTACTTCTAAGTTTGTTGTTGAGTGTTGTGATATAATATAACACCGCAATTTTTTAACTGCAATAACGTTATACTATAACTTTACCTTATGTCGCGATTTTAACACCATACACTATACTTAGACTGTTACAGTGAGATGGCCAACTCTTATGTCTGATAAAAATAGGGTGTTTAAAGCAAATTTTACGATTGCTGATTTAAGAGCACATCGTAATCACAAAGAGGTGTTTACTACGGCCTGTGGCCGTGGTGAAAGCTATCAGCATTTTGTACTTAAACTATTAAGTTATTGCTTATTTTCTCATAATGAATCGGCCATCTTGAATACAAGCCATAACCATTCTGAGCCTGATGTATCAATAAAAGCGTTGGATGATCATTATCAAACCTGGCTAGCTGTTGACCAACCAGATATTGTGCAGCTCAATAAAATAGCGAAACGCGTGGATGAATTATGGGTTGTTACGACGCTAAACCATGAATGGTTACAAGAGTATGAGCATCAACTAGAGCTGATAAATAATAGCCATTTAATTGCTTTTGATGACAACTTTATTGAGCAATTGGCGAGTCATTTAACGAAGAACTTACAGTGGGATGTAACCATAGATCAACAAACAGTGAGTGTGTCAGACAAAGAAAACTTCTACCAAACAAATGAACTTGTGTGGCATTAAAGTTCTATTTTCACCTTACCATTGGGTTTACTACAGCACAGTAACACTTCGCCTGTTCGAACAAACGCAAGTGGCTCTTGATTGTAGCTCACATCACCTTCAACTAATTTTGCACGGCATGCGCCACAATAACCTTCACGGCATTGGTAGGGGACATCTATTTTGTGTTGTTCTAGGCATTCAAGGAGAGATGAACAGCCAGAATCAAAATCAAGATCCTGGCTGTCTGTTCCTGCAAGGATAACCTGTGCAGTGGTATTCGCGCTCATTACAGGTCGAAGTCACCAAAATCTGATGCATCAACTTGTGAATCAATTTGGCCAACTAGGTAAGAGCTGATTTCAGCTTCTTGTGGCGCAACCTGAACATTGTCAGATACTAACCATGAGTTAATCCAAGGAATAGGGTTACTCTTACTTTCAAATTGAGCTGGCAAACCTACCGCAGTCATACGTGCATTTGTAATGTATTCAACGTATTGACATAAGATATCTTTGTTAAGACCGATCATTGAACCATCTTTAAATAGATACTCAGCCCAATCTTTTTCTTGTTCAGCGGCCTCTTTAAACATCTGGATCGCTTCTTCACGGCATTGTGCAGCAACGATTGCCATTTCTGGGTCGTCTTTACCTTCTTGCATGATGTTTAAGATGTGTTGCGTACCAGATAAGTGCAATGCTTCATCACGCGCGATTAGCTTGATGATTTTTGCATTACCTTCCATTAATTCACGTTCTGCGAACGCAAATGAACAAGCAAAACTAACGTAGAAGCGAATCGCTTCAAGAATGTTAACCGACATCATCGCAAGGTAAAGTTGCTTTTTAAGATCAAAAAGGTTGACCTTAACTTCTTCACCGTTGATCACATGTTTACCTTCACCGTACAGGTTGTAAACAGAAATCATGTTGATTAAGTCATCGTAGTATTTAGTCACGGCATCCGCACGCTCACTGATTTTCTCGTTACTTACGATGTCATCAAAGATAAGCTCTGGCGATTGCGTCACGTTACGAATAATGTGCGTGTATGAACGGCTGTGAATGGTTTCACTGAATGCCCATGTTTCTATCCATGTTTCAAGTTCAGGAATCGACACAATTGGTAGTAACGCAACGTTAGGCGAGCGACCTTGTACACTATCAAGTAATGTTTGATATTTTAAGTTACTTAAAAAGATGTGTTTTTCGTGCTCTGGTAACGCTTGGAAGTCAAGACGGTCTTTACTTACGTCAACCTCTTCAGGGCGCCAAAAGAACGATAATTGTTTTTCAATTAGCTTCTCGAAGATAGGGTACTTTTGTTGGTCGTAACGTGACACGTTTACCGTTTGGCCGAAAAACATCGGTTCTTGTAATTGGTTATTATGATTTCGGCTAAAAGTTGTATATGACATAGTGATTACTCAAAAAACAGTCAGGACAAAGCGGGCTAATGAGCCCGCTTTTGTTATGTTATTAATTTAATTAGATTTTACAAGCGCCGCCTGCACAACCATCATCTTCCACCTCTGGTGTTAGCTCATCTTGAGCATCCGATGCACCGTCACGCGTGTTGTGATAGTACAGGGTTTTAACACCAAGTTTGTACGCAGTCAGTAGGTCTTTTAATAGCACCTTCATAGGTACTTTACCGCCTTCGTACTTAGATGGATCATAGTTAGTGTTAGCAGAAATCGTTTGGTCAACGAACTTTTGCATAATACCAACAAGTTGTAGGTAACCATCGTTTGAAGGAATATCCCACAGTAGCTCGTAGTTATCTTTCAGATTTTCATAATCTGGCACTACTTGCTTTAAGATACCATCTTTACTTGCTTTAACGCTGATATGACCACGTGGTGGCTCAATACCATTTGTTGCGTTAGAGATTTGTGATGATGTCTCTGAAGGCATAAGGGCAGATAGCGTTGAGTTACGCATACCGTGCTCTTGAATGCTTGCACGTAATGAATCCCAATCTAAGTGAAGTGGTTCATTACAGAACTGATCTAGGTCACGTTTGTAAGTATCTGTTGGCATAATGCCTTGAGAATACGTTGTCTCGTTAAATTTAGGACACGCACCGCGCTCTTTTGCTAACTCATTTGATGCTTTCATTAGATAATATTGAATTGCTTCAAATGTTTTGTGAGTTAGGGCGTTTGCGCTGCCATCTGAGTAACGCTTACCATTCTTCGCTAAGTAGTATGCAAAGTTGATAACACCGATACCTAGCGTACGACGACCCATCGTTGCGTTTTTAGCTGCAGGAACTGGGTAGTCTTGGAAATCAAGTAAGTTATCAAGGGCACGAACAGCAAGTTCAGCAAGCTCTTCTAATTCATCTAATGACTCAATCGCACCTAAGTTAAACGCTGAAAGCGTACAAAGTGCAATTTCACCTTCTTCATCCATTACATTGCTAAGCGGCTTAGTCGGTAATGCAATCTCTAAACATAAGTTAGATTGACGAATTGGCGCCACAGTCGAGATGAACGGGCTGTGCGTATTACAGTGGTCAACGTTTTGTAAGTAGATACGACCTGTGCTCGCACGCTCTTGTGCGAACATTGAGAATAACTCAATCGCTTTAATACGCTTTTTACGAATAGACTCATCTTGTTCGTACTTAACATATAGCTCATCAAATTTGGCTTGATCTTCAAAGAACGCATCGTATAAACCCGGTACATCTGACGGGCTAAATAATGTGATGTAATCGTCTTTGATTAAACGGCTATACATTAATTTGTTGAACTGTACACCGTAGTCAAGGTGACGAACACGGTTGTCTTCAACACCACGGTTATTCTTAAGCACAAGTAAGTTTTCAACTTCTAAGTGCCATAGTGGGTAGAATAGGGTTGCTGCGCCGCCACGTACACCACCTTGAGAACAGCTTTTAACTGCTGTTTGGAAGTGTTTATAAAACGGGATACAGCCAGTGTGGTACGCTTCGCCGTTACGAATTGGGCTACCTAGCGCACGAATGCGACCGGCATTGATACCAATACCTGCACGTTGTGAAACATACTTAACAATCGCAGACGATGTTGCATTGATAGAATCTAGGCTATCACCACATTCAATTAATACACATGAACTGAACTGACGTGTTGGTGTACGCACACCTGCCATAATTGGTGTTGGTAATGAAATCTTGAATGTCGATACTGCATCGTAAAAACGCTTGATGTAATCAAGACGTGTCTCTTTTGGATAATCAGAGAATAAGCTTGCAGCCACTAAGATATATAAAAACTGTGCACTTTCGTAAATTTCGCCAGTAACACGGTTTTGAACTAAATACTTACCTTCAAGTTGCTTAACAGCAGCGTAGCTGAAGTTTAAGTCACGGTTGTGATCGATGTAAGCATCTAACTCATCAATTTCTTGCTCGGTATAATCAACTAATAGGTGTTGATCATAACGCTTGTCTTCAACTAATTTCGTGATGTGATCGTATAAGCGTGGTGGCTCAAATTGGCCATATGCTTTTTTACGTAAATGGAATACAGCTAAGCGAGCAGCAAGGTACTGGTAATCAGGCGTATCTTTAGAGATCTGATCAGCTGCAGCTTTGATGATAGTTTCATGAATGTCGTCGGTGCGAATGCCGTCATAAAATTGAATATGAGATTTTAATTCAACTTGTGAGACAGACACATTATCAAGACCTTCTGCGGCCCAAGCGATCACGCGATGGATCTTATCGAGATCAAGTGACTCTTTACGGCCGTCACGTTTGCTTACAGATAGCTGTTGGTTCATAGTTTTGCCTGTATTCCTTGGGAAATTATAGTTGTAAAGACAAAGGTATTCTTTATGTAATTATTATTATTAAACACCAGAGAACTAATTGAATAACATTTAGCCACAATATCTGGTGTTGTTTAAATTGCAGATCACAAGATAGTGTGGTCTGCGCTGTTTTGCAAGGGATAGAATTGCCCCATTTTGTGGATAACTATTGGATAAACGCTTTGTGTTAGTAACCATTAACCTTTGAACATTCATAGACGACGAAATTTGTAGAAATCAACAAAAGATCCAGAAAATTTACCGTAATTAAAAATAAATTTTGACTGTTTTTTTTATCATCAAAGAATGTTCAAAAGTAAATCAGATCACAATATATGGTGTTTTAGATATCAAATAACACTATATATGGTTAAAACCATCAATTGGTGAGTGCCAATTAAAATCCGCTTGCCAGCCAAGCGCAGCGTCGACACTGGGTATGTAACCCCATAACGCCGTGGCGCTGTACATATTCGCAGCCTTTGCCGCTTGAATATCACGCTCAGCATCACCGATATATAAACAACGGCTCGGATCAACCTCTAAGATTTCAGCGGTATGGAGAAGTGGATCCGGCGATGGTTTTGCCACAGCTAATGTATCACCACTGACAACAGCCTGGGCATTACTTAATGACGGGATTGCTTGCACTAAAGGTTCAGTTAAAAAGCCGGGCTTATTGGTCATAATGCCCCACTTAATATTGTTTTGTTTAAGCGCAATTAAAAGCTGCTCGATGCCAGTGAAGCATTTACTGTGTACAGCGATATCTTCGGCATAGTAATCCAGAAGCTGTTGGCGTAAAGCAAGTTGTTCAAGTTCAGGCCATTTATCACCAAAGCCGGCTTCTAATAATGCATTAGCGCCATTAGATGCAGCAGGGCGGTATATATGTTCAGCAACAGGGGCCACATTGGCATCTGCTAACACACGGTTTAATGCGCCACCTAAATCATCTGCGGTATCGAGTAGTGTGCCATCTAAATCAAAGATAAAGGCATCAAAATCGATAGAGGGTGTTTGCACACCACTCATTAGGCTAGTTTCTCAAAGTGCAGGATGTAATTAACACTTACATCATCATTTAAGCTGTATTGCTTTGAAAATGGATTGTAGTTAAGGCCAGTACTGGCTCTTACTTTTAAACCCGCTTCTTCTGCCCACGCAATGAGTTGTGCTGGTTTGATAAACTTTTTGTGGTCATGGGTACCTTCAGGCACCATTTTTAATAGCTTTTCAGCACCTACGATGGCAAACAAATAAGCTTTTGGTGTTTTATTTAGTGTTGAGAAAAACACATCGGCGCCCGGTTTAGCAAGCTCAGCGACAGCGCGGATAATAGAAGCCGGATCTGGAACATGCTCAAGCATTTCCATACAGGTTACAACATCAAAGCGAGCAGGGTGTTCAGCAGCAAACTGTTCTGCAGGTACCTTTATATAGTCAACAGGAACGCCTGTTTCTAAACTATGTAATTTAGCAACGGTTAAAGGCTCTTGGCCCATATCGATGCCGGTTACTTTTGCGCCCATACGCGCCATACTTTCACTTAAGATGCCGCCACCACAGCCAACATCTAAAGTTTCCTTATCAAATAAGCCGCCCACTTTATCAGCGACAAAATCCAAACGTAGAGGATTTATTTCATGAAGGGGTTTGAACTCTCCGTCGCGGTCCCACCAACGTTCAGCGATGGCTTCAAACTTTGCAATTTCTGCATTATCTACATTTTGATGCTCGGTCATAAAAAACTTCCTCGTTAATCTGAGGCCATTATATAGGGGGAAATTAATAAATCGCAAAGATTTAGCGCCTGTAAATCTAAATAAATTGTGATAGCATGGTCTGGAAATAATAACTAAAGCTCTTAAGACGGCGGTTTGCCTCTTAATGAGTCAATACTGAAGGAATGTGAAATCAAATGACTGATCTCGCCAATGAAATTCTGCCAGTCAATATTGAAGATGAATTAAAAAATTCCTACCTAGATTATGCAATGAGTGTAATCGTAGGACGTGCATTGCCAGACGTACGTGACGGCTTAAAGCCAGTTCACCGCCGCGTTTTATTCGCAATGAACGAACTCAATAATGATTGGAATAAACCTTACAAGAAATCAGCACGTGTTGTTGGTGATGTAATCGGTAAATACCACCCACATGGCGACAGCGCGGTATATGACACCATCGTTCGTATGGCGCAGCCTTTCTCATTACGCTATATGCTTGTTGACGGCCAAGGTAACTTTGGTTCTGTTGACGGTGACTCTGCGGCAGCAATGCGTTATACGGAAGTCCGTATGGCGAAAATGTCACATGAATTATTAGCTGACTTAGAAAAAGAAACGGTTGATTACGTACCTAACTACGACGGTACTGAGCAAATTCCTGACGTATTACCTACAAAAGTACCTAACTTACTAGTAAACGGTTCTTCAGGTATCGCGGTTGGTATGGCAACGAACATTCCGCCTCATAACTTAACAGAAGTTATCAATGGCTGTTTAGCGCTTATTCAAAACCCTGATATGTCAATTGCTGATCTTATTGAATATATCCCAGGTCCGGATTTCCCGACTGCGGCGATTATCAATGGTAAAAAAGGCATTGAGCAAGCGTACCTAACAGGTCGTGGTAAGGTATATATCCGTGCTCGTGCTGAAATCGAAGTTGACGAAAAAACCGGTCGTGAAACAATCATCGTTCACGAAATCCCTTATCAAGTTAACAAAGCACGTCTTATCGAAAAGATCGCAGAGCTTGTTAAAGATAAGAAGATTGAAGGTATTAGCGCACTACGTGACGAATCTGATAAAGACGGTATGCGTATCGTTATCGAAATCAAACGTGGTGATGTTGGTGAAGTAATCTTAAACAACCTATATGCACAAACTCAGTTACAAACTGTGTTTGGTATGAACATGGTTGCACTTGATAACAACCAACCTAAGTGTTTCAACTTAAAAGAAATGCTTGAAGCGTTTATCATTCACCGCCGCGAAGTGGTAACACGTCGTACAGTATTTGATTTACGTAAAGCCCGTGACCGCGCTCATACGCTTGAAGGCTTAGCAATTGCCCTTGCGAATATCGACCCAATTATCGAACTTATTCGTAAGTCACCGACACCAGCAGAAGCAAAAGCTGCATTAACAGCACGTTCTTGGGAACTAGGTACTGTTAAAGCAATGCTTGAAAAAGCAGGTGAAGATAACGTAGCACGTCCTGATTGGTTAGCTGCTGATTTAGGTATCCGTGACGGTCAGTACTATTTATCTGAGCAACAAGCACAAGCTATTCTAGACTTACGTTTACACAAATTAACGGGTCTTGAGCACGAGAAGATCTTAGACGAGTACCAAACACTTCTAGATCTAATTGCTGAGCTTTTACACATTCTTTCAAGCCCAGAGCGTCTAATGGAAGTTATCCGCGACGAGCTAGTAGAAATCAAAGAGCAATATGGTGACGAACGTCGTACTGAAATCAGTGCAGCTGCTCACGATATTAGCCTTGAAGACCTAATCAATGAAGAAGACGTTGTTGTAACGCTTTCTCACGAAGGTTACGTTAAGTATCAACCATTAACTGACTACGAAGCACAGCGTCGTGGTGGTAAAGGTAAATCAGCAACGAAGATGAAAGATGAAGACTTCATCGAACGTCTATTAGTTGCCAATACTCACGATACAATTCTGTGCTTCTCAACGGCAGGTCGTTTATATTGGTTGAAAGTATATCAATTACCATTAGCAAGCCGTGCAGCGCGTGGTAAGCCAATTGTTAACTTATTACCACTTGAAGCTGATGAGCGTATCACTGCTATCTTACCAGTACGCGAGTACGAAGAAGATAAATACATCTTCATGGCAACGGCATTTGGTACAGTTAAGAAAACACCGCTTACAGCATACAGCCGTCAACGTGCGAGCGGTATCATCGCTGTTAACCTAAATGAAGGCGATAGCCTAATTGGTGTTGATATCACTGATGGCACGAATGAAATCATGCTATTCACTGATGCTGGTAAAGTTGTTCGCTTTAAAGAAGCAGAAGAATCAGAAGTTGTTGATGAAAACGGTAACCCAGTTCTAGATGAAAATGGTAACCCAGAAATCCGCTTCAAAGGTGTACGTCCAATGGGCCGTACAGCAACAGGTGTTCGTGGTATTAAGATGGCTGACGACCAACGCGTTGTGTCGTTAATCGTACCTAAGTCAGATGGCGCAATCTTAACTGTGACAGAAAACGGTTATGGTAAGCGTACTGCACTTGAAGATTACCCATCGAAGAGCCGTGCAACACAAGGTGTTGTATCAATCAAAGTAAGCGAGCGTAATGGCGCTGTGGTTGGTGCAGTACAAGTTGACGAAAACGACGAAATCATGATCATCTCTAATCGCGGTACACTTGTACGTACGCGTGTAAACGAGGTTTCTACGGTTGGTCGTAATACTCAGGGCGTTATTTTGATACGAACTATTGACGAAGAGCAAGTAGTTGGTTTACAACGTATCGAAGAAATCGAAGTTGATGAGCTAGAAGCCATCGAAGGCGAGGCCGTTGAAGTAGTCGATACAAATACTGAAGAAACGGGTGATAACCCACCTTCAGAATAACATTGATTTAAAAAGCGGCTTCGGCCGCTTTTTTTATCCGCACTATAATTACTGGAATGAGGCAAAGTAATGACTAAATATAATTTTTGTGCAGGACCGGCAATGTTACCGCCGGCAGTTATGCAAAAAGCACAAAAAGAGTTTATTGATTGGCAAGGTTTAGGTGTTTCTGTGATGGAAATCAGCCATCGCAGCAGTGACTTTTTAGCGCTAACCGCCAAATGTGAAGCAAGCTTACGCCGCTTAATGAATATTAGCGATGAGTTTGAAGTGTTATTTATGCACGGTGGTGGCCGTGGTCAATTTAGTGCGGTTCCTTTGAACCTTCATCTTGATGGTAAGCCTGCTGTGTACTGTGAAAACGGTGTATGGTCTAAAGGTGCCACTGAAGAAGCTGCAAAATTCACGACTGTTCAAAGCATTAATGTACGTGATGATGAGCAGCAAAATGGCCAGTTTTCTATTAAACCAGCGAGCAGCTGGGAATTACCTGCGGATGCGTCATACATTCACTATTGCCCGAATGAAACCGTCGACGGCATAGAAATTTTTGAAGTACCTTCACACCCATCTGCACCGATTGTTGCTGATATGTCTTCGACTATTTTATCGCGCGAGTTTGACGTAAATCAGTTCGATCTAATTTACGCGGGTGCACAAAAGAATATCGGCCCGTCTGGATTATCGATTGTTATTGTTCGTAAAACGCTCCTTGAGCGCGAAGGTCTTGCAAAGCCTGGCATTCTTGATTACGCCTTAGAAGCAAAACAAGGCAGCATGTATAACACACCACCGACATTTGCGTGGTACTTAGCTGCTGAAGTGTTCGAATGGCTTGAAGCAAACGGTGGCGTTAAAGCGATGGAAGAGCAAAACATCGCAAAAGCAGAACTACTTTATAACTTTATTGATAGTTCAGCGTTTTATAGCAATAAAGTTGCTAAACATTGCCGTTCACGTATGAACGTGCCGTTTTGGCTAAATGATGAATCACTGAATGATAAATTCATTAGTGAATCAAAAGAAGCTGGCCTATTAGCCCTTGAAGGCCACCGCATTGTGGGTGGCATGCGCGCGAGTATCTACAATGCGATGCCGCTTGAAGGTGTTCAAGCGTTGGTTGATTTTATGGATAAATTCGCCAAGGAGAACAGCTAATTATGGAACAGCTTCGTCTTGAACCTATCTCTAAAGTAAATGGCAGTGTGACACTGCCTGGCTCAAAAAGCTTATCAAACCGTATCTTGTTATTAGCCGCACTGGCAGAGGGTACAACGGTTGTTGAAAACCTACTAGACAGTGATGATATTCGCCACATGCTAGGTGCGTTAAAACTGCTAGGTGTGAATGTTACGTTAAATGAAGACAAAACAGTGGCAACTGTAGAAGGTGTTGCTGGTCAATTCAAAACGCCAAGTGAGCCACTGTTCTTAGGTAATGCTGGTACGGCTTATCGTCCTCTTACAGCGGTGTTAGCGGCGGTAGAAGGCGAATACCAGCTAGTGGGTGAGCCACGTATGGAAGAGCGCCCAATCGGCCATTTGGTTGATGCTCTGCAAGCACTTGGCGGTGATGTTGAATACCTTAAACATAAAGACTATCCACCACTGGCCATTAAAGGCGGCAAAATCAATGGTGGACAAGTTGAAATTGATGGCAGTATTTCAAGTCAGTTCTTAACTGCACTATTAATGGCAGCGCCATTATTTAATGGTGACACAGAAATTACCATTAAAGGCACGCTGGTATCAAAGCCTTACATTGATATTACCCTTGATGTAATGCAGCGTTTTGGTGTGACAGTAAGCCATGATAACTACCAAACATTTTACGTTAAAGGCTGTCAACAGTACCAAGCACTTGAGCGTATTATGGTTGAAGGCGATGCTTCAAGTGCCTCTTATTTTGTTGCGGCGGCTGCAATAGCGGGCGGCGAAATAGAAATTAATGGAGTAGGTGCGGCATCAGTTCAAGGTGACATTGGTTTTGCCAAAGTGATGGAGCAAGTGGGCGCTAAAGTTGATTGGTACGATGAAAAGCTGGTGGTTCGTAAAGGCGAGCTGAACGCAGTGGATATTGATGCTAATGCAATTCCTGATGCGGCAATGACGCTGGCCACTGTTGCGTTATTCGCAAAAGGTAAAACAGCAATTCGTAACATTTATAACTGGCGCGTAAAAGAAACAGATCGCTTGTATGCCATGGCGACTGAGCTTCGCAAAGTCGGTGCAGAGGTTGTTGAAGGGGAAGATTTCATCGAAATTACACCACCTGAGACATTCAACGATGTCGCGATTGACACCTATAACGATCACCGCATTGCCATGTGTTTTGCAATGGTTGCCGTTGGCGGAAAGCCAATAACCATTAACGATCCTAAGTGTACATACAAAACTTTTCCAACGTTTTTCAAAGTACTAGAGTCTGTCTCAAGTCAATAAAACAGAAGAAAATATAAAAAGTTACATTCTAAATGCGGATCTATTTCAAGAACTGGCGTATAATGTCGCGGTTTTATTTTGGTGTGCATTGCAGGAGGTTATAAATGCAGGCGTTATCAATGCCCGTAATCACCATCGATGGCCCAAGTGGTTCAGGTAAAGGAACTGTTTGTCGCTTGTTAGCCGAGAAATTAGGTTGGGATGTATTAGACAGCGGTGCGATTTATCGTGTGCTGTCACTTGCAGCGCTTCATCATCAAATTGAATTAGATAATGAAGATGCGCTAGTGCCGCTAGCTGCAAACTTAGATGTACAGTTTTTGGTCGATAGCCAAACGCACACATCTAAAATTGTCTTGGAAGGCGAAGACGTCACAACCACAATTCGTAACGAAGAAGTCGGTGCTGCGGCCTCTAAAATTGCTGCATTACCACGGGTGAGAGAAGCATTATTACGTCGTCAACGTGCGTTTCGTACTGAGAGCGGCCTAATTGCCGATGGTCGTGATATGGGCACGGTTGTGTTCCCAGATGCACCATTAAAGATTTATTTAACCGCAACGGCTGAAGAGCGTGCTCGTCGTCGCTTTGCTGAGTTGAACGAACGCGGTCTTGATGTTACACTAAGTGGTCTACTAGAGGACATAAAAGCTCGCGATCACCGTGATATGACACGTGAAGTTGCGCCGCTTGTTCCTGCAGAAGACGCCATTGAAATCGATACTAGCGAGTTCAATGCATTGCAAGTGTTTGATAAAGTTGTAACTTTAATCGACGAAGCCGTACTTGCAGGTAAGCTTCCAAAAGCTAAAAAGTAATTTATTAAGGTGCCGGCAGGAAGCCAGTGCTATTTTAACAACCCCATGCAGCATGGTTGCTAATTGGTTATTTAATTATTTAGAGACGTATAATGTCAGAAAATTTTGCGCAGTTATTTGAAGAAAGCCTAAAGGGTTTTGAAGCAGAGCAAGGCTCTATCGTTAAAGGTACAGTTATCTCAATCGAGAACAACATCGTACTTGTTGATGCTGGTCTTAAATCTGAGAGTGCAATCCCTGCTGAGCAATTCAAAAATGCTGCTGGTGAACTAGAAGTTGCTGTTGGCGACGAAGTAGATGTAGCTTTAGACGCAATCGAAGACGGTTTCGGTGAAACTATCCTTTCTCGTGAGAAAGCGAAGCGTCACGAAGCGTGGATCCGCTTAGAAAAAGCATGTGAAGAGCAAGAGACTGTTACTGGTGTTATCAACGGTAAAGTTAAAGGCGGTTTCACTGTTGAAGTTGATTCAATCCGTGCATTCTTACCTGGTTCACTTGTTGATGTTCGTCCAGTACGTGACACAACTCACCTTGAAGGTAAAGAGCTTGAGTTCAAAGTAATCAAGCTTGACCAAAAACGTAACAACGTTGTTGTTTCTCGCCGTGCAGTTATCGAATCAGAAAACTCACAAGAGCGTGAAGAGCTTCTTGCTAACCTTGTTGAAGGTCAAGAAGTTAAAGGTATCGTTAAGAACCTTACTGACTACGGTGCGTTCGTTGACCTTGGTGGTGTTGACGGTCTACTACACATCACAGACATGGCGTGGAAGCGTGTTAAGCACCCTTCAGAAATCGTTAATGTTGGCGACGAAATCGCAGTTAAAGTTCTTAAATTCGACAAAGATAAAACTCGTGTATCTCTAGGTCTTAAACAACTTGGCGAAGATCCATGGGCAGCTATCGCTGGTCGTTACCCAGAAGGTTCTAAGCTTTCTGGTCGTGTAACTAACCTTACTGACTACGGTTGTTTCGTTGAAATCGAAGAAGGCGTAGAAGGTCTAGTACACGTTTCTGAAATGGATTGGACTAACAAGAACATCCACCCTTCAAAAGTTGTTTCACTAGGTGACACTGTTGAAGTTATGGTTCTTGAAATCGACGAAGAGCGTCGTCGTATTTCTCTTGGTCTTAAGCAATGTATTGCTAACCCATGGCAAGAATTTGCTCGTCTACAAAACAAAGGCGACCAAGTTACTGGTAAGATCAAATCAATCACTGACTTCGGTATCTTCATCGGTCTTGAAGGCGGTATTGACGGTCTTGTTCACCTTTCAGACATTTCTTGGAACACGCCAGGCGAAGAAGCTGTACGTGAATTCAAGAAAGGCGACGAAATCACTGCTATCGTATTACAAGTTGACCCAGAGCGTGAGCGTATCTCTCTAGGCGTTAAACAAATCGAAGCTGACCCATTCAATAACTACCTGGACGCAAACAAAAAAGGTGCTATTGTTAAAGGTAAAGTGACTGAAGTTGATGCGAAAGGCGCAACTGTTGAGCTAATCGAAGGCGTTGAAGGTTACATCCGTGTAGCTGATATCGCTCAAGAGCGCGTTGAAGATGCTACTACTGTAGTTTCTGTAGGCGACGAAATCGAAGCGAAATACGTTGGTGTTGATCGTAAGAACCGCACTTTAAGCTTATCTGTTAAAGCTCTTTTCGAAGCAGAAGAGAAAGAAGTACTAGAGAAGCTTAAGAAAGAAGAGCCAGCGTTCGAAAACGCTATGGCTGCAGCATTCAAAAATGCTCAAAAAGACTAATATCTAGTCTTTTAAAATTGGAAGGGCAGTTTTGCCCTTCCTTTACCACTCTTTAAGGAAACGCTATGACTAAGTCAGAATTGATAGAACAACTTGCCGAGCAACACGCACACATCCCTGTGAAAGATGTTGAAAATGCCGTTAAAGAAATTCTTGAACAAATGGCCGGCTCATTATCTAGCTCAGATCGCATCGAGATCCGTGGCTTTGGAAGTTTCTCATTGCATTATCGTTCTCCTCGCACAGGTCGTAATCCAAAGACTGGCGAAACAGTTGAGTTAGACGGTAAGCACGTACCACATTTTAAACCAGGTAAAGAATTACGTGACCGCGTAAATGCGAGTATTGCCTAGTTTTATACAGGAGTAGTTACTTGTTTAGGGTATTAAAAATCGTATTGATTGCGCTGTGTTTATTTATTGCGTTTGTACTTGGTTCACAGAATCCACAATTGGTGCAAATCAATTATTTAATCGCGAGTAATACTTTGCCCCTAGCTGTTGTAATAAGTATCTGCTTTATTTTAGGTGTCGCAATTGGTTGTTTTATAAGCTTTACACTGTTTTCTCAGTTAAAGTGGCAAAATTATCGTTTAAAAAAGAAATTAGCGCCTGAAAAAAACAATAAAAAGCTTGTTGCTAATAAAGACACCTAATCATGATTGAGCTTCTGTTTTTACTTTTACCCGTTGCAGCCGGTTACGGTTGGATAATGGGTAAAAACAGCGCTAAAAACCAAGCTCATCAGCTTAATCGCCAAATTACCTCTGAATATTCTAAAGGCCTTAAATTTCTCTTAGACAGAGAAGAAGACCAAGGCTTAGAGCACCTTATTAATCTACTCGAAGTTGCCGCTGATTCTGTTGAACACTATTCAACGCTTGCAACTATGTTCCGCCGCCGTGGCGAACTTGACCGCGCTATTAAAATTCATGAGCTGCTATTAAAACATCCAAGTCTTGATGAGCAACAAGCTGCAACCAGCCGCTTAGAACTTGCTGAAGATTACATTATGGCAGGCTTGTTAGATGGTGCAGAAGAGCATTTAGTATGGCTTGTTAAGGCAGGCTATAAAGAAGCGTTAGAGCCTATTATTAATCTTTATTCACAAACCCGTGAATGGGAAAAGGGCATTAACATGTACGAGACCCACAGTGAGTTGTTCACTAAACCTCAGCATGTAAAAGCCATTGCCAATTTTTACTGTGAAGCAGCCTTACAAGATAACGATACGCAAATTATGCGTAAAGCCATTAGCCTAAACCACAAAGCCATTCGCCCACTGTATGAGCTTGGCCACAGTGCTTTTACTAAAGAAGATTATGTAAAAGCAATTTACTATTGGCGCGAGCTTATTAGCCAGTTCACGTTTTTTGCGCCAGTATTTATTGAAGAATTAGCACTGAGCTATCAAAAGCTTAATTTAACGCATCAGTTTTACGAATTGCTCAATGAATTGCTCGATAAAGGTGGCGTATTAATAAAAATAAAACACTGCCAAGCTTTACTTGAGCAAGGGCACATCGAGCAAGCAATTAAATTTTTAACGGATAGTTTAAAGCGTCATCCGACTATTCGTGGCTTTAGCTTTTTATTACAGCTACTTGCCAAACAAAACAACGATATTAAAGATGTACTCGATCAAATTGATAAGCTAGTAACGTCTTATATCGCAACCAAACCCGATTTTCAGTGCCAACACTGTGGCTTTACCAGTCATACCATTTATTGGGTATGTCCATCTTGTAAGCACTGGGAAACAATTGTTCCAAGCCGTGGCATAGACGGTTTTTAATTCATATTAGTCCATTAGTTTTTAGGAAAGTTATGTCTGTCGAAGATTCAAAAAAAGTATTAATTGCCCTTGATTATGATGATCAACAAACCGCTCTTGCGTTTGTAAAGCAATTATCGCCTGATACGTGTCGCCTTAAAGTAGGCAAAGAAATGTTCACGTATTTTGGTCCTAGCTTTGTTAAGGAACTAATCGACTTAGGTTTTGATGTATTCTTAGACCTAAAATTTCACGATATTCCAAACACAGTGTCTAAAGCTGTAACCGCAGCTGCAAAAATGGGTGTATGGATGGTTAACGTGCATGCCTCAGGTGGCGTTGAAATGATGACTAAAGCAAAACAAGCTTTAGAGCAGTTTGGTGATGATGCTCCATTACTGATTGCAGTAACTGTACTAACTAGTATGGATGCCGCTGAGCTTACTCGTTTAGGTGTAGATAAAACACCAGAAGAGCAAGTAATTTACCTAGCAAATCTTGCTAAAGAATCAGGCCTTGACGGGGTAGTGTGCTCAGCACAAGAAGCGAAAAAGCTAAAAGCAGAACTCGGCGCAGACTTTAAACTGGTTACCCCTGGTATTCGCCCAGCAGGCAGCGATGCAGGTGACCAAAAGCGCATCATGACACCAAAACAAGCCGTTGAAGATGGCAGCGATTATTTAGTTGTAGGCCGCCCAATCACTCAATCGGCAGACCCAGTTGCAACACTAAAAGAAATTAACGACTCACTAAAATAACCTCGTTATTTTAAAATAGTCTCTAAAGAGCATTGTATGCGTGATTTATATCACGCTATATACAATGCTCTTTTTGTTTGTGGCAATTTCCCTAGGTTATCTGCATTTGAGAATTAGCTAATCAAACTCGTTTTTGGACAAAAACACGTTAGAGTATTTAATCAGTAACGCCCGGCTAAGCGGCCCAAAGCAGAATGTGTCCGGCGACCGAAGGGAGTGACTTGAGCCGCTTGTTAGGCAATTAATTGTACCTACCAGGCTCGAGGTCTTCATAGATCACTTTTAAATCACTACGCAACGAAATTCTAAAACCTCGATTGGCTAGATACAAATCATCTATTTTCTGCTGACTAATTTCTTCAGCTTGATCAGAAATAATATTCTTAAACGCCTTTTCACATTCGTAGTATTTCGATATTGATTCTTGAGATAAAAGTATGGCTGCTGGGCCTAGCCACCACTCTTTAAGCTCATCTCTTACTTTGGACAGTTCTTCTTTAGTACTGCGATTTTCGCGATTAAACTTTATATTGCCCATGATTCCAAAAGCTTTTGGATATTCTTGCATTCTGAGTTCAATGAGCTTTTCCTTGTATTTATCACTGGTTTCGAGGCTAAACTTTCTTTTTAACGCAGAGAAGGAGCTAAAGGTACCTATTAAGGTGACTATTATAGATACCCCTCCAGCGATTAAAGCCGTAATTATTTTGTCAGATATTTCCATTTGTTTTGCGTCCCTAGGTTTAGGCACTTGTTATGTATTTTTTAACCTTAGCTTATACAAACCAGTTAACCTTTTTGATAAGCCCATACAAATCATCACT
>Ga0208113_1000495_pt1 | contig 19649 bp, 9 predicted proteins | sample Knorr_S7_td_NADW_FD_185598 | JGI IMG/M metagenome (GOLD analysis project Ga0208113, IMG submission 185598) | Marine microbial communities from Southern Atlantic Ocean transect - Knorr_S7_td_NADW_ad_2505m_LV_A (SPAdes) (version 2) | ecosystem: Environmental > Aquatic > Marine > Oceanic | place...
GCAAGCACTCAAGGAAAAAGATCTCCTGCCCGTAAACAAGGCGGAGGTGGAAAAAGTGGATTTTGAGCATGAGGGAGATATGTCCTTTACTGCAAAATTTGAGATCGAACCAGAGATCAAATTACCCAAACTCCGCAAACGGGCGTTTAAAGTACAGAAAACGAATTACGTCCACGATATTGAAGATGTGGATAATGTGATCCGTGACCTGCGTCGCAATCACGCCACTATGGAAACAGTTGAAACCGGTGCTGAAGAAGGAAATTTTATTTTAGCGGACCTCCAGAAAGTTGATCCCAGCGGTTTGCCAATCATTGGAAAGAAACTGGAAAAGCAGTATTTGAAAGTAGGCGGAGGTGTCATCAAAGATGAGAACCTTGATAAGCTCAGAGGCGCCAAACCCGAGGATAAAATCCGTATGCATTTGCCGGAAAACGAGCAAGGTGAAAAGTCCGAATACGAAGTAACTGTAATCAATGTGGAAAAAGAGTTCCTACCTAAGATCAATGAACAATTCATCAAAAGGGTTGATCCTGAAGCCAAAACGGAAGAAGAACTGCGAGCCAACGTAGAAACACGTATCGTGGAGAATTACCAACAGCGCAGCCAGGAAGCCTTTGAGCGTCAGCTTTCTGATGCGATGATAGAAAAAGTGAATCCGGAGTTTCCACCTTCCATGGTGGAATCCTATCTGGATCATATGGTAGAGGATATAAAACAATCTGGACAGCCCGGAGCTGAAGATTTGGATGAAGCCAAAGTGCGGGAAACGTATCAATCGGTTGCGGAACGGAACATGAAGTGGTTTTTAGTGCGGAAAGCCATCATTAAGGAAAATGAATTGGAAGTCACCAAGGACGAGGTGCAGGCAGAGGTCCAGCGGCTGATAGACCGCTCGCCGAATCATACCAAGGAGATCGAGAAGTATTATAAGAAGCCCAGCAACCGCACAAGAATTCAGGATGATTTAATGGAAAAGAAGATATTAGATTACTTGCAGAAATTTGCTAAAATAAAAGAGGTGGAAGTCAAGACTAAGAACCTCCGCCAACAGGAAGCACACGAACATGACTAAACATCAAAACGAAATCGCCCAGCTCATTCCCATGGTGGTTGAGCAGACCGGCCGCACCGAACGGGCCTATGACATATATTCACGGTTGCTCAAGGAACGGATCGTCTTTTTAGGTACCCCGATTGACGATAGTATCTCTTCTTTGATCATTGCCCAGTTTTTGTTTCTTGAAGCGGAAGATCCCGATAAGGACATTTATCTATATATCAATTCCCCAGGCGGATACATCACGGCAGGCATGGCCATATTTGACACAATGAATTATATAAAGCCGAATGTGGCCACAATTTGCATGGGCCAGGCTTCCAGTATGGGTGCGTTTCTGCTGGCTGGCGGTAAAAAAGGAAAACGGTCAGCCTTGCCTAATTCACGTATCATGATCCATCAGCCAATGGGCGGGGCAGAAGGCCAGGCCTCGGACATCAAAATCCAAGCTGATGAAATCATTCGCCTCAGAGGTAAACTGAATAAACTCCTGGCTAAACAAACAGGACAAAAAATCAGCAAAGTTGAAAAAGATTCAGATCGCAATTATTTCATGAGCGCCGTTGAAGCTAAAAAATACGGCATCATCGATACCGTATTGGAATCCAGGAAATAAGATGAAATCTGATCCGGCCAGACATTCCGAATTTACACCTGACCAGATACCCGATACGGACTTACCTGCACCCCAGCATAAAACACTTCCTCGTCCTTCTGAAATAAAAGAATACCTGGATCAATACGTCATTGGTCATGAGGAAACTAAAAAGTCCGTGGCGGTGGCTGTCCATAACCATTATAAACGCATTTTTTATAATGATGTGGATGATGGTGTAGAACTGGAAAAGAGCAATATCCTCATGATCGGTCCCACCGGGACTGGGAAAACACTGATTGCTCAAACGTTAGCCCGCTATTTATCTGTACCCTTTGCCATTGCTGATGCAACATCCTTAACGGAAGCCGGTTATGTAGGGGAAGATGTGGAAAATATTCTTGTACGCTTGCTGCAAGTGGCAAATTACAGCATCAATTCTGCCGAGCAGGGTATTGTGTACATTGATGAAATTGATAAGATCGGCCGCAAGTCGCTCAGCAGTTCCATCACACGGGACGTATCAGGAGAGGGTGTTCAGCAGGCCATTCTGAAAATTCTGGAAGGTACCATTGCTAATGTACCTCCAAAAGGAGGGCGGAAGCATCCTGAACAGAGCTTGATCCCAGTTAATACAAAAAATATCTTATTTATATGCGGCGGTTCCTTTGAAAGTTTGGAAGGTATTATTGCCCGGCGCGTTGGTAAAACTGAAATAGGATTTGGCGGCAGCAGGAAACGGCAACTTGCAGAAAGCCAGGGCATATTATCACTTATCAAACCCCAAGATCTGATTGAATTTGGCTATATCCCTGAATTGATCGGCCGACTGCCGGTTCTGACAACGCTGGATTCCTTATCAGTATCTGAATTATACGAAGTATTGATATCACCAAAGAATTCACTGGTAAAACAATACCAGAAACTCTTTCGCATGGAAGGTATTGAACTGGAATTCAGTGAGGATGCCCTGAAGGCCGTCATCTCCAAAGCCTATGAACATCAAGCCGGAGCTCGTGGTTTACGTTCTGTCCTAGAAAAAGCCATGATGGATATTATGTATCATATACCGGAAATGGAAAATGTACACAAGATTATCATCACCAAGGATGTGATCGAAAAGAAAAAAAGTCCCCTGTACCGCCGCCGCCGTAAATCGGCGTAATTTATTTCATCAATACGAGTTTTCTTGTCTTCAGAAAACTCTCACTTTCCATTTTCAGTATATAGACTCCCGAAGGCAGAGCGTTACCCATTTGATCTCTTCCGTTCCAGGTGAACTTGTAGGATCCCGGCTGGTAGGCACTGGAAATAGACAGCACTTGCTGGCCTAAAAGTGAATAGATTGAAAAAGAAACGTTGGATTGCTCCGGTACATCAAAATCAACATGGGTCAAAGGATTGAAGGGGTTAGGATAATTGGTGGACATGGAAAATGTTTCGGGGATAATAGTTTCATCTTCAGTGCCTAAAGCCGTAATAACGAAAACACCATTTGAACCTATATATTGAAGATTATAATTGCCAAAAATATCTGTGAGGTTCACTGATGCAAGAAGCATATTTACATTAGTTGAAGGTACACCACCATCGACCAAATAATTTATTTTGAATATAGGTCCTGCGCCAACTGCTATTGAGTCAATTGAATTCAAACCGGCAACCATAATACCAACATCAGATAATTGATAACTTAAATCCCAGTTAGCGGTTCGTTCTGTTGTTTGTACAAATGGAGTCCATTCACCATCACCATTGAAATCTGTATACATTTCACCTTCATCATATTGTCCATTCTGGTTTACATCTGTATAAAATTCTTCGATAGGTGTTAAATAATCTGGTGAATCATTAATGGTTATCATAAACATTTTTAAGGGAATATTGTTTTCAATATTGACTCCCACCAGGGCAAATCCAGCTGGTTCTGCTGTAGCTGAATCAACCATGACAATTTGTTCAATTGTATTGACTATATATTCACCTTCCTCTACTGTGATACAAACCTGATTAGCACTATCATCATTCGCAGTAATTTCATCAAAATTGATATTTACGCTACCATCTGAACCGGTATTGGCAAAAACTGTAAACATCATTATTTCACCATTACCGGAGGGAATAACAGGATTAACTAGTTCAATGAAATTTTCTGTAACTATAACCGAATCGGCCGTGGCTCTACCAGATACATCAGCAGTTTGAATTATTAGAATATTCGGAGAAAAATCCAATTCAAAAGAAAGTTCACTTATTTGAACATTATTATTCATTGACATGACAAGATAACCAACAGCATAGGCATCACCAAACCCCAAGCCACCTATTGTACCCGTTTCCACATCAGTAAATGAAATATCAAATGACATAATAGAATCTGTATCAGAAATATTTGTGAATGATACCATCGATGTTTCAAAATAATAACTCACAGTGCTCGGTGTGGAACAATGAGATAATTCTCGATTATTGGTCAAGCCCGGGTAGGGATCGCTGCCGTCACTGGAACCGTTATTCTCAAGTTCAAATAGGCCATCGGCTTGCTCAAGGCCAACGCCGTAATGCGGCTCATCATTATTAACACCCCAGCCGGAAGTTTTTTCCGTATCAATATGCCAGAACAGCATGCCCGGTTCAGGCATGAGTTTATCGGTTCCCTTTTTCTGACGATTTTCTATTAACCAGTATTCACTGTTATCATTGGGGTGATCCACTCTGTAGATCAGATTATTGGTATACGATTGTTCCAGAGTTACGTTTGTTTGCTCTGAAGCAATGTTCAGGACACTTGACCAGCCCATTTCAGCCTTACTCCAGGCAGTCATTGCGGAGGGATACCAGGGTGTGTTCCCTGTCGTTCCCCAGGAGCCACTAGCCATGAGCGCCAATTTACCAGAGCCCGAAGATGTATAATCTGTATCATAAAGATCAGGCAAGCCTATGACATGTCCGAATTCATGAGCTATAACACCTATGGCAGTAATATTGTTGCCCTGCATTTCGGGGTTGATATTGTAATCATTAATAAGAACACCATCATAGGTTACAGCATTATTACCCATGGACCAACGGTGCGACCAGATATTTGAGCCATCGCCCTGTTCTGCGCCCATTCCTGAATGGACGAGAGTTACGCCATCCACATCCCCGTCTCCATCATTATCAAATTGCGACCAGTCAAAGCCCGCCACTTCAGCTGAATCCACCATAGCCCGGACCAGTTGGCGTACACGCGTTCCATATTCTGAGCCATCGCTCCCGTAATAATCATGGTTGTTTGGTGCAGTAAAAACGCCAGAAACAGTTGATACGGGGCTGAATTGATTGTATGAAATTTCTTCATAGAATTCTCGGAAACTTCCGGAATTGGGCTGACCGGGATGACCGTAGCCTTCCTGATTAAATATATTATCAATATCTAACAAAGGGTATGTTACAGATTGATCAGGAAATTGAAAATAAATAACTGGAATTTTAAATGTATCTGTCCGTGCAGCATGAAGTAGTATGTTAGATGTGTGAATATGTCGGATTTCAGCAATGGGAATTAAATGTTTTTCAATATGAGCTGGTGGCGGTTGTTGGCCAACAACCGCGCTACCTGGTACAAGAAAACGTCCAGCAATATCTACCGCATACACCCAAATGCCCTCTTCATTTTTTGTGATGCTCCAGCCGTCAGGTGTTTCGTGCCAGTTGGCCCATTCGTCTCCTTTTACATTGCACTGAATCGGTGTCCCATCAGGCTGATGAACAGTGATTAGCCCTGGGAATGCATTAATGGCCCAAAGGATATTAATTGAGTATAAGATTATTAAAATTTGTTTTATCATTGTGAAATTGTCCTTTTCAAGGTTTTAAAGTTAATGTATTTGTTCACTCTTTCTCCTTGGAAAAAAATATAGATAACGCTACACTTCACGCCACGGTTTATGAATAAAATAAACATTTGAATTTATAGGAGATATCATGAAAAAAGGGTTATATATATTGTTGAGTCTCACAGTATTTACGACTGTGAATGCAGGCGTACTCACTGCTGAAAAGCAAAAGCTTGTTTCCAATATCTATACAAAAAATATTGATGAAAATAATATAACAGATCAGCAAGCATTGCCAAAAATACTCAGGAATAATAGGACATACCGCAGTGCCCAAAACCCGAATGTCACTTCCGTACTGATCGATTCCTCTGTCCATGGATATGGAATGGTTGTTGGCCAAACTAGTCCAACGACATTTGTAGATACAAAAGGATTGCTTATTGGATATCGTGGCTGGGTATTAGAACCCTTTACTGATGAACAGGGTAATGCTAGTTCGGCAAACAACAGTGGCTTTATCAAAGCGGCGTTATCTGAGGATGGAATTGATTTCTCAACTTATTCGGGTTTGAATGATGAAATCATGGGTCCGAATACGCAGGTTATTGATGGTCCATTAAAAGGACGTTATCCCAGTTCAGTCGCTAATGACGATTATCCCTATGTTGTTTGGACAGAAGCCACACTTTACACTGGCAGTGCTACCAATAACGGTGGGCGTCCCATGTATACTTATGATGAATATGGATGGTTTGCAGGCTCATATTTTCAACCAACAATTGATATTAACTACGGTTGGTACAGTGGTTCCGAACCATTGGATGCTCCTGGTGATCTTTGGGTTAACTGCCCCGTTTTAGTTGATGATGGTTCTAACAAAGCAATGGTAGTAACATCGACACAGTGGAGTTCTACGCCTGATGAAAATTTTGCTGATAAGTCCACTTATGTGATGCGTTCATCAGTGAATTTTTCTGGGAATTACCAATTTTATTCTCTTCCGGAATTATTATTTGACATCAATGATTTTGGCGAGGCAGGAACCACCTCACAAGCGTCTGTTAATATTAATGATGATGGTATTGGTTATGCCATGTGTGCGGCCTATTTATCAGATTCTACACAGTCTGAACGGCACAATTTCATGATGCGTAAAACCACGGATTATGGCGTAACATGGAGTGCAGATGGACTCGGTGGTTATGACTTTTATTTTCTCCCTGATACTACGATGCATCGCATCTTTGTGGAGTCTGGTTTTTTACCTGATACCATTAATTTTTATTCGTTGAATGATACAACGAGTGGCGATTCGTCTTGGACGGACACAACCTGGACAGTTGAAGTTAGTCCAGGTGTTTTCCCATTGTATGATAATGAAGTTCATGTGGACAGTGAAGGAACTCTACACATTTTCGCCACGCTGGTTGTTGAATCATCCACACCTGGCTATATTTGGGTGAGTATAACCGGATCTGGTTTATATCACCTCTGGTCAGATGACCCTTCAAATCCAGGTTCATGGCAGGCATCACAGATTGCAGATTTGTCAAATACCTTTGGCTTTAATGGAATGCCTAATGGAAATGGTGGTGGAAATTATTTCAATTCCTTTGGAACAGCAGGGTTAAGCAATCACAGTGATAATGTCATTTGGGCGGCTTATCATGCTCTTGGCGATACATCGACTGCAGGTTTCAACTGGGATATCTTTTTATCAAAATCTGAAGATGGGGGAATATCCTGGAGTGATCCAGAAAATTTGACAAATACAGGCGGTCTACAGGAAGATGAAATGTATGTGCACATGGCGCCTACAGCGACTGACACAAACTGTTTTATGATCTATAATCAACCCAATTATAGTCTTAACCATTTGAGTGATCCAGCTAACATGGCAGCCTTTCAACAGAATCTCTGGTTTACTACATATGGAAATACAGTAACTGTCAGTATTGATAATGAAGGAGCGACCATACCTGGGAAATTCTCATTAGCACAGAATTATCCCAATCCATTCAATCCAACCACCAACATAGCATATACAGTTGATAAAGCTGGAGTTGTTGAGTTGAAGTTGTATAATGTTATGGGTCAATTGGTCAAAACATTGGTCAATGAAAAACAAACGCCCGGTGCATACACATTTGATTTCCAAGCCAATGATTTAGCCAGCGGTATATATTTCTATGAGATGAAGCAACATGGTCAAACCTTGATCCATAAGCTGGTCTTGATGAAATAATCCGACTGAAATCAACCTATAAAAACCATTTTAAAAGCGGTGCTGTCGCATTCAGGACAACACCCCTTTATCTTTAACTGTAATATTTCATTATAGATTATAAGTAAATGAAAATGTTCAATCATAAAAACAGTAGAATGAAATCAGGTGGTTTACATCTGTTGTTTATATCTTCTGTTTTTATGATTATTTCCTGTGAAGAACCGGATAAAACAAATCAGGTAGTCGAAAAGGAACTAGCCAATACTCTTGAAACGGCCGACCTGGGTGGTAGAACGGGTTATATCAGCGATTATTTTTACGATTTTGCTTCCAATATAAACGTCGATTTTTACCGTTTTTCCTCCAGCTATTTCACATTTGACTATGATCAATATTTAAATCTTCTCCAGGATACACCGCCAAATCTGAATGTGCGTAGTTTTCCGGAATATCTGGTTGAAATTACGCCTACACAACACGAGTATGCAGAACGCACTCTGATCGATTCACTTACAATCACTGATGTCGTAGAGAGTAATTCCATCCTGATTTTATCAACCCAGTTTAAGAATGTGGAATCACTGGTGTGGGATACGGATGCTGAACCGCAAGCACAGCGCTATAAACCAAACAATTCTGATTGGATTTTTGATACTACAACTGTGACCTATTCAGATACGATGGATGTTATTGCTTATCGGGCAGTGGTGGATACACCCATGATAGATGAGGGTGTGCTGTTTATTGATCAGGCAGAATGGGTAGATACAACCTATGAATATGTGGCTGATGAACGCCTGGAATTTAGTCACGTATTTTCTTTTCAGCGCAAACAGCTGAATGGTGATTCACTTATTTTTCGTGTGAATACAGACTGCAATGATAATGGATCTTGGGATAGCGCGGAGACAGCTGACATTGGTAATGGCATCTGGGATCCCGCTGAACCTTTTTATGATCTTGACGGCGACAATGTAAAAGATGCCAGCGAACCCTTTGAAGACCGCAACTGTAATGAAGTCTGGGATGCTGCTGAAGCTTACACTGATGCAAATTCCAATGGTCAGTACGATGCTGGCGAAGATTTTGAAGATTCTGGAAATGGAATCATCGATGGCGCTGAAGAATACACAGATTTGGATGGCGATGAACAACCGGGCGCCAATGAACTATTTATATTTAATCCAATTCCGAATAATTTACTGGTTACGTGGGCTGATCCGCAAAACCCTCAAGTAATCGATGTTATTGAAACGGGTGATTCACTTGTCACACGCTGGGGAATTATATATTACGATATCATTGAAGAAATCGTTTTTGAAGATCATAAAACAGTGACAGCAACTGATAAGGATTCCTTGGTAACACTATTCACGAATCGAGTGATCGGTCATATTGTTGGTGGAGAAGGTCAGGACGATTATTTCATCGTTAAAACAGAATGGGAGGATGATAATACAGAAGGTAAGGATTACGATTATTTGCTGTTCAAACAATTCGAACATATTTATAAACTGGTAAAGCCCAGCTTTTTTAAACCGTACGGTTATTATTGGTCTGAAGGACAAATGGCATCTGGTTTCTGGTTCAAGAATGAGTTCGAAGATGAAGTTGTGTATTATACTTCCAACGGTCTTTTGCGAGAGGGTGAACGTGTTGAAACAATGTACTACGACTCGACTAATGTGGCGATTTATCGCGTTGAACGATCTTTCCAAGTGGACGTTGAAGATGTGACTGTCCCTGCAGCCCAAGTCCGGGGCTTTATAAACAATGATGATGAGATCGAATGCTATGCCAATGCTGCCTGGACCGCAGATACAATCGATGATTGCCCCGGGGCAGATACAACATTTACAGATGCGTTTAAAATTACAAACATTCTGACACAGACCATGATTGGTACTGATGTTGAATATGGAGAAAAAAGCATTTCATGGCTGGTAAAAGACTATGGTATAGTCAAAGATGAACTCCATATTCGCTGGACAGAACGGCCCGATGCCAAAGAAGAAATATGGTTAGGTATATCCCGCTGGGAACTCGGCAGATTTTCTGCTACTTCAAGCGGTGGCGGACAGTTTGCGAAATTGCTTAAGCGGGCCCATATTGTTAAAATAAACGAATTACAAAATATTCCCGAACTCGAAGATCCCTTTCAGATAAAGCGCACGGCCGGTTTACAGCGCGTGGAACTGCCGCGATGAAATTGTTTAAATCTACAATTATATTGATTGTTCTCTGCAGTTTCATAGTGGCAGGAACGGATGGTACGATTCGCGGTCAAGTTAAAGATACGGAAGGCAGCCCGTTACCCGGTGTACAAATTTTCGTACCAGAACTCGCCATGGGTGCCATTGCCGATCAAAACGGTAATTATATCATTTTAAACCTGCCGGTTGGTTCTTATGATGTAAAAGTGATGATGATCGGCTACCAGACACAAACGATGAAAGATGTTAATGTCATTATGGATCAAACTGTGTGGCTGAATTTCACTATGGCGATAGCGGCCATTGAAGGAGATGAAGTCGAAGTATACGGTGAAAAACCTCTGGTGGAAAAAGGACAGACGTCACGGAAAATAACCATCGATAGTGAAACAATTGAATCACTGCCGATAAGAGATTTAAATGAAGTGTATGCTCTACAGTCCGGTGTGGTCAGAGTTCAGAGCCGGATACATGGTATTCCTGATTATGAAGAAAAGGGCCTCGAGGAAGTTCACGTCCGCGGCGGCCGTTCAGGTGAAATTGCTTATATGATGGATGGCATGTACCTGCGTAATCCTATCTTTAATGTGATTGGAACCGGTACACGACTGAATTTGATGGCCTTACGCCAACTGGATTGGCAGCCTGGTGGATTTAACGCTGAATACGGGGATGCTATGTCAGCAGTATCCAATCTTCATACTCGATCTGGAGGGAAAAAATTTCAATATGGATTGCGTTATGAAACCAGTGGGGTCGGTGCATCCATGGGTTCCAGTTATGACGAATTGCGCGGTTATGATGATATATCGATTGGTCTCGGCGGGCCCGTCTGGGGATTTAATAAACTGTCTTATTGGATATCAGGGGAATACACCAATAATAGTTCGGCCAGGGTTTTTGAATTTGATGATAAAATATATCAGCTATTACCGGAATTACTTAGCGATGGTTCCAATTACCAGGAATACTTGAATATCCTTGATGATAACAAGGAAAACCTGGTGCAGCCTTGGGATAATGAGGCCGGGTTCAGAGGTTTTGGTTTTCGTAAAACCTGGGATGTATTTGGCAAGTTAACTTTTAAACCCACCAATAAGATTAGACTCAATGCATCATATTGGCAGGTCGCAAACCATCAAAAAGTGTTCAACCCTGCTTTTATTTTTTGGGATGATGGTCAAACAGAATTATTTGAGGATACCTATCGCTATTATCTGGAATATAATCAATCTGTCACCAGTCGAACATTCTTCACCGTAAGGACTACCCGTTTTATCCAGGACAAGTTCTTGGGTGTGCGCTGGCAGGACAGTGATGATGATGGACGGCCGGACTGGTTTGAATGGCGTCATAGCGCGGGTCCCTATGAAAATACATCCGACCCTTACAATCCGGATATGGTTCCTTACTCTTTATCTGATAATGGGGATACATTATATTATACGATGGTTGACCCCCGCAGCGGCTGGTATGTTGGATCCGAACCGGGCCTGTATAATTGGGATACAGCGGAAGATTTCACGGATTTAAATGGCAATGGTATCTGGGATCAGGGTGAGCCCTGGGTTGATCGTGATGGTACGGGGTTTACAGATGGACAATGGGATGGTCCTGAACTTGTTAACGCGCTTTATGAAAGAGATGGTAGTTATTGGTTAGAACCGGAGATGTATGAGGACTATGCACCATTTATGGACTATAATTTTCTGCAGAACAGTGTCGGACTGCACCCGGCAATTCATCCACAGGCGTACCCCGCAATAACTCCTGATGCACAATACCTGGGTTACTTTTATTCCGGATTTGCAGATGATCCCTATTATTATATGCCTACATTTAATGGTTATGTCTGGACCGAGGGCAGGATTTTTGGAGGGCATAGTAGTTTATTTAATAAATCCCGGGCCGAGACAAATGAAATCAGGATCGACTTAACATCCCAGGTGACGGATAAATTAAAGATCCGATCCGGATTTGATTATAAGTCCCACAAATTGGATTATTATGAGGTTGTAGCACCTTGGCTGGGTGAAGGAGCATTTGTACAGACCTTTGGTGAATTTTGGCAGGATACAGGCCCGGATTCTTTGTTACCAACCGATGATGGCTATGAAGCACCGGATCGTGGTCAAGGCAACAACAGGTATGATCCCGGCGAACCCTATGCTGATGCCAATAAAAATGGAAAGTGGGATGCCTATCGTGAACCTGAAGAAATTTCAGCATATATACAAAATACGTTTGAAGTTCCCTGGATGGTCGTCAACGCAGGTTTAAGGATTGATGCTGTTAATTATAATACACAAGTCTGGGCAGACACATTGGGCAAATTTTCTCCGGGGCAGCCTTGGTTTTACTCCGATATTAACGGCAATGGTAGTTGGGATCAAGGTGACGAACCGGCAAGTAACTTAGCTGGTTTAGCCCAGCAAAAGGTATTATTCACAGATACGAAGTGGACCTACCAAATTAGCCCTAGGCTGGGATTCAGTCATGTGATTACAGACCAGGCCACGTTTACGTTCAATTACGGTATTTATTATCAAACACCTACGTATCAGAATGTCTTCCTGCGGACAAATATGCTGGAAGATCCTGAAGAATTATTTGAATCCTCTTCCAGTCAATCGGTTGGTAATGCATCAATGATTGCGCAAAGAACAGAATCATATTCATTTGCCTTTAATATTCAATTCAATCGCTATTGGGCTTTTACACTAGGCGGCTATAACAAGAATATGTCCCAGAACTTATTTTACAGGACCAGCCGGTCAGGTGTATATGAATATAGGGTTTTTTCCAATGGGGATTATGGTAGTGCTCGTGGAATTGAATTCATGCTGCAAAACAGAGGTATGTGGTTTAATACCATGCTGCAGTATACCTATTCCATCGCCAAGGCTAACAGTGCTCATGATTGGGCTGGTGATACAGGAATTTATATTGACGCTCCATCGAGTGAATACCTTATGTCCTATGACCGGCCTCACGATTTAACACTTTCGATTTATTCCAAGTTGCCCCTGGGTATCAACGCCGGCATCACTGCTTTCTATCAATCAGGACCACCCTATACACCATTAATATTTAATGGGCGTGATCCACAGCAAGATATCAAGAATCCAAATTCTAAACGTCAACCGCCATTTCGAAATGTAAACCTGCTTTTTACAAAGGCGTTTAAGTATTATGGATTGACAGTGAATATGGGACTCAATATTCAAAATGTTTTCAATATTATTAATGAGCTTGATATTTGGCCATTGACAGGTACGGCTGATGAACCTGGTGAATATTATACAGATAGAGTCGGATTACCGGATGCTGAACATGATAAACCCAGTTCTTATTATGATAGACCATGGATGTACTATTCACCACGGCAAATGAATTTTTACATACGGATTGATTTCAAATGATGAAACGGTTTGCTATAATTTTATGGGTCTTTACTTTATTATTGGGTAAAGACAGTGGCATTGAACGACGAGTGGCAGTAACGGTGAATAAAGGAATCCCTGTCAATTTGGAAAAAATCGGTGATTATCCTTTTCCTACCAATCCCATGAATGACCGTGCTAAAGGGTATTTACTACAAGGCAAGATTAAAAATGCGATCACAAACTATGGTGGTTTTATTGATTGGAATAACCACCCAGCTGGATTGTGGGGCGATTATACATACCTGCCAAATGTATCGTTTTTAACCGGTGTACCAGGGCAAAAATATACATCTGAATTTGATTGGTCCTTGTTCGAGAGTATCCAGGTTGGGGGTGAGATTATTCGCCAAACGTGGATATCTGAAGATGCTTATTCTGCATGGTTTGAAGATGGTGATACCAATTTTGTGAGTATTCTATTTGAAGCAGAAAATGATGATGGTATTTGGCGTCCGGACAGTATTGCAAAAGTACTGTCTATTGACTTGGTAAACGATTATTACCAATGGGGGATTAATGATACCACTGAAAGCATCTTCATTAGCGCCAAGGAAACAAATGATCCCAATAATTCCGGATCACGAATGGGATTGATTTACCCGTGGGCATTGCGCCCCAAGCTCAAGGAACGGTCAGATGATTTTGATGTCTATGATTATGGTGAAGATAAGGAAGAATGGACCCGTGATGATGTGCAGCAATATTATGGTGTGAATGTAGCAGAATCATGGTTCACACGTATTGGAGGAAGTACTAATACTGATTGGCAGGCCACAACAAAAGCAAGGGTCAATACCCATAATACTGTCATATCAGCCGGAGATATTTTTGGGGATACGTATTTTTCTGATCCTGGAGATACCTACCCCTTATTGGCCCATAGTAATTATTCCCAGACTTGGCCGACACGATTAAATATTGAAACGGGAGAAATGGAAGCTTTTTGGCCAGGCTGGTGGGCTGAAGAATATATTGAAGATCTGCCAGGCTGCGACGGTTCACGGAAAGACACCGATTGCTGGCAAGAAGTGCCGGGCAGATTCATTTCAGATACAGATGTGTATATGGAATTTGATGACCGCTGGGCGCATCGTGGCAATCTTGTCAATACAAATGATGAATATGATGTAGTCGGATATCCCATGGGCTTTAAGGTCAAAGCAGAAGCCCATTCATACGGTGTATCGTACGCTGAAGATATCATGTTTGTCACTGTTCGCGTGCGCAATGAAAGTGGTGATTGGTACGATGAAGACGGCAATTTCCACCACGGCTTAATTATGCCCGATGGCACGAAACTGAACCATGGCAAGGGGTTTAATTATCAAGGTGTTACCCTTGGGTTCTACATGGATGCGGATGCTGCCAGTACGGATATATATGGCAATTTTGGTGTGCATACCAATGATGATGATTATATGGAATACTATGATGAGCGCTTCGAGATCGGTGGCGAATCACTCATTGTCAGTATGGCCATGATCTATGATTATGACGGTAATAGTAATGGCGCAACAGATTTGGGAATTGTAGCCACGCAGTTACTGGATACGCCAAAGGCAACACGGGAAATTGACTTAGATATGGATGGCTTCCCGGACCGCTATCCCGGGGAAGCTTTAAAAATGACGGATTGGCACTGGTTCGACTGGTACAACCGTCCCGGTGTAGTCAACAGGGAAGGAAACAGTAGCTGTTTTGCGGGCGGCTCTGGTTGTCCTCAAGCTAAAAATAAAGAAGAAATCATGTATAAACTCATGATCGGGGATACAACCAATCTTAAATCGTCTGAAAAGGCCTGGTTTTTTCATACACCAAACCCGGATACAGACTTAGGCACAGAACTCAATCCGCACTTTGATTCCCTTGAAGGGCTAGAAGATGAAGATGCATTTGATGGCGGGTTGGATTGTGTTTTTATTATGAGCTGCGGCCCCTTTGATTTAAAAGTCGGTGAAGAGGTACCTTTTTCATTTTGTATTATTTTTGGCCAGAATAAGCAGGATCTGATCAGCAACGCCAAGTTTGCCCAGATCATGTATAACTCCCATTACCAGGGCTATACACCGCCTACAAGGCCGGAAGTACATGCAGTAACTGACCATAATAAAGTAACATTGTTCTGGGATAATGCTGCTGATTCATCAAACGATATTGTTACCGGGTATGCTGATTTTGAGGGGTATAAGATTTATAAGAGTAAAGATGGCGGCAGTACGTGGGGTACACCTGATAAACAGATCTATGATGATTATGGTATTGCTGTTGGCTGGCAGCCCTATGCCCAGTTTGATCTGAGCGCTGATGAAGATTCGGTGCATTGCATTTGGGAAAATGATGAATGTGCAGATGGCTTAAATCGCGGTCGATCGATTTCCGGTCCGGACCCCCATGCACCCTGGTTTAACCTGGGGAATGATACGGGGCTGGAGGCCATCGACACACTGGCAACCATCAACAGTAAGGATTACCATTATTACTTTGTGGATACGGATGTCCAGGATGGATTACAGTATACCTATGCTGTTACAGCATATGACATGGGCGTGGAGTCTGATTTTGTTATTATCTGGGGAGACGATACGAGCGGCGGCTTTATTCCTGATACATCATGGTCATACTCGAATCCTGAGCACTGGTCCAGCCCGGACGGCTATGCCAGTATTGAAAATTCGAAAGGGACAACCATCCTGGATAAGAATTTTATTCAGATCTATGCCGGTTTTAAATCCCAGGAACAAATATCTAAAATTGGGGTGGTCCCCAATCCGTACATCGTACGCTCGTATATCAATGAAACAGAGTGGGTGCGGCAGATTCGTTTTACCAAACTGCCTCCTGTGTGTACGATTAAAATTTTTACAGTCAATGGAGAACATGTCCAGACTTTAGAGCATGAAGACTTAACCAGCCAGGATTCTAATGAAATCTTTTCAGGTGGTGAAACAGTATGGGATCTGCGTACGGTGAATAATCAGGAAATTGCTCCAGGATTATACATCTTCACTGTCGAAGCTACTGGTTTGGAAGATTATATCGGCAAATTTGCAGTGGTACGCTGATGGTACGGTTGATTTTGATAGTATTAATGAGTATAAGTATGATATTTAGTCAGTACCGAGACATACCGGTGGTGGTAACGAAGGTAGCCACATCTGCTGCCAACTGGCTGAAGCTGGAGACCCATCCCCGGGCGGTGGGCCTGGGCGGTGCTTTTGTTGCTTCCGGCCGTGGTATTGGCGCCGTATCCTATAACCCGGCAGCCATTGCCTTTGTTGAAGGACAAGAGGGGTATGTATTCAGGACCAACTATGTAGCTGGTATCACTCATAATGTGGTATCCTATGGTCGTAAGCTGTCCGCATCAGACTTTGCCGGTTTTCACCTGTTTTACCTTGATTCCGGTCCCATGGATGTGACCAGCAGGGAATACCCCGATGGCACCGGGGCAAAGTTTAATGTGCAGTCCATTGCATTTCGTACCACCTACGGCAGAAGGTTGACCGACAGGTTGAAGGTGGGTGTAAGCCTGAACTTTATCCGCGATGATATCCATACAGTGGCCATGAATACCATGGCCTTTGATATCGGTTCCAACTTTGATACCGGCATCTACGGTTTTATCCTGGGGATGAGTGTCACCAACTTCGGCCCGGAAGTGCAGTACTATGGTGATGGATTACAGCAGATCGTGCCTGATACCATCGATGTGGATGGTGTCCTGCATAAAGTAACAGAGCCCTTTCCCTTGCCCCTGGTTTTCCGGCTGGGGATTGAGAATCAGCTCATGGGTCCCAAGAGTGTATTTTTCAACAGCCAGGTACACAGCCTGACCCTTGCAGTTGATGGTGTTGTTCCCAATGATTATACCCCTACAGGGCATGTCGGACTGGAATATGGATTTAAGAACCTGGGTTTTATCCGCGGCGGCGCACGGCTGGGTCATGATACAGCCACGATCAGCGGTGGAGGTGGAATACGTTTAAAGACACGAGCCTTGGCCATTGTCATCGATTATGCCTTTGTGGACTTCGGCATCCTCAAACTTTCCCATCAGGTGGGTCTGGGGTTGGAATTCTAGCAATAGTTAAATGAAAAAATCAAACGCCATTATTTTTCCTTTAATTTTAAACGTCCTCTTGGGTCAATCGCCACCCATTACCCCAACACTATATGCTACTGTCGATCATGAAAAGGTGTATTTATCATGGAATAATTCCGCTGAATTATCCATCGATTCATTAACCAATTATGCTGATTTTGAAGGGTATAAAATTTACCGCAGTACGGATGGTGGTGCAACCTGGGGTGGAGCACACGACAGGCTTTATGATCATAATGGTAATTTTATCGGTTGGAAACCTTATGTCCAGTTCGATTTATCCGCAGATGAAGATGAATCTTTTTGTGTATATGGTGATGATTGTGACAATGATGGAACACCCAAAAGAGGTGTTGAAATTTCAGGTCCAGATCCCTTGAATACACGACAGTACCTGGGTAGCAATACAGGCCTTGTCCACAGTTTTATTGATTCATCCGTCCTGGATGGCATGGAATATACTTATGTTTTAACGGCTTACGATATGGGACTGAGAACCTACGAGATCGAATACACAGATGAAGATAATGATGGCATATTTATAGCTGATACAATCTGGTCACCATCAAATCCTGATCATTTTGAAGCGTATGGCAGCGGGTTGGCCAGCATGGAAAGCGACTTTGGATCGTCCCCGTTGGATCAAAATTATGTCACCATAACACCCGGATATTATGCCAGCAATATCTGGTTTCCTGACCCGGACAATATTGATACCTTGTTTGTCCGGCAAGCTGGTACTATTGGTACAGGTGAAAAAACCTATGCTGTGGTAGATAGATATGAGTTATCCGATGAATTATTAAAATTTGAAATCCAGGCCATAATTGCTGATGATGCTGTCGAAAATATGGCCTGTGAAAATCCTCAAATCTATGTCTATGAAGTGGATAATGCTGATTCACAAATACCGTTGACCATCGCAGCAACTTATGATTCCTTGGTTTTGTCACAAAGTGTGAAGGATTCGCTGCGTGATCTGCCGGGTGCTTCAGAAAATGGTGGCAGCATTTTCATACCAGAATACAAAATGATTGCAGATGTAGGTGTCATCAGTAATAAAGTGAGCGGTATTCAGTTTGAATTTGATAATATGCCCCGCGTTGTGCCCGATGAAGTGCCCATCGAAAACTATGAGTGGACGGGAGATACAACCACATATTTAAATATCTTGAAGGGACCTTTATTAATAGATCTTAATTTTGAATATAGCAACCAGAACACCTATAACAGGCGGTTGAATTTTGATTATTTAATCGAGTTTTTGGATACAGCACGCGGTGATACTGTACTAAATGTTTACTGCAATACGTTCCCGACTGTTTTGCCATTTAGAATTACCAATCTGACCACAGGAAAAAAAGTCTCTATGACTCACAAAGATTTAGGTGTTATGGGTATTTTACCACCTGATTATGATTTGGGTGCATTTGATTGTGCCTGGACCCGAAATGAAGAAATCAAATTCTGGGGTGATACCTTACAGACAGCAGACGGTCCTGAAGCCATTTATACATTTTCATTAAAATTGAATTTTCCCATTTATAAAATTTTGGGTGACTCTATAGCCTGGTCAGAAACCGGTACCTATGAGAAGAATGAATTAGTTTATTATAAAGCCATGATGTGGCTGGCTAGTGAAGATATTATTGTCACAGAACCAACAGCTGAATTTTATGATGATGATAGTGATGGAATAAACGATAATCCGTGGCGGCCATATTATCCCTGGGAAGATGGTGATTCGCTCATTATGCGGACTGAAAAGTTCTATGTGGACGGTGACAACTGGCTTGTGGATATGTCCATGCTGGGCCGACAACTGGATATAAGTACAATAACACTGCAGGAAATCAGTGTGGTGCCAAATCCATATTTTTCTCGTTCTCATTTCCAGGAGGAGAATGAGCGTCGTCTGCGTTTTACAAGGCTCCCCAGTGAATGCCGCATTTCCGTTTATACAGTAACAGGAGAACTGGTCACTGTTATCGCTCATTCGGATCCTTATGACAGTAATGAATGGTGGAATATGCAAACCGGGGAAAACCATGAAGGCTCAACGATTGCCCCAGGACTTTATATTTTTGTTGTAGAAGCTGAAGGTAAAGAACATATCGGCAAATTTGCAGTGGTACGCTGATGGTACGGTTGATTTTGATAGTATTAATGAGTATAAGTATGA
>Ga0208113_1000499_pt1 | contig 19526 bp, 21 predicted proteins | sample Knorr_S7_td_NADW_FD_185598 | JGI IMG/M metagenome (GOLD analysis project Ga0208113, IMG submission 185598) | Marine microbial communities from Southern Atlantic Ocean transect - Knorr_S7_td_NADW_ad_2505m_LV_A (SPAdes) (version 2) | ecosystem: Environmental > Aquatic > Marine > Oceanic | place...
GCTGGAGAGGTGCCGGAGTGGACGAACGGGCGCGACTGGAAATCGCGTAGGGGAGCAATCTTCTCGCGGGTTCGAATCCCGCCCTCTCCGCCATACTTCCTCTCCTGCGGCATTCTCACCTAAAGACTCGATCTCTCATTACCGGCAGGCCCAGGCGCCTCCGGAACCCTCAGTTCATGCGAAAGTCTTGGCTGCTCATAGTCCTTGGCTTTTAGCAGCTGTTTTCGCTGGCTGTGGCGGCGGGGCCGAGACTAAATAACCATCTCCTCCACCCAGGCACCGGCCGAGCCGACAGAAACGCCCACCGACGCCTCCTCCGACCGCGATTCCCACCGTGAAACCAACCGATGATCCGACCCCGACACCAACGGTGGTGCCTCTTCCGATCTTGCGGCTGATGAAGGGGCAAGTCGTGGATGCAGTCGCACAGAACTCAGTCGAGATAGAGTTGCTCCAGGTGCAAGACGACGCCGGCCGAGTCTGGGAGTTCGTTACTGAGGGGCCAATCGGCATCGATGCCGCGCGCCTACTGATCCACCGGGAGTTGGGGCAAGGGGGCGAGGTGGTCTACACGGAGAGGAATGACCGCCTGATCGCGTTGGAAGTGAATGACCTCGCCTCCGGATCGCCGAAACCGACTTCGGTCGCCACGACAGGGCCGGCTGAGGTCAAAGTGGCCGACCCGATCATAGGAGACCCCAGGTACCTCATCGGCGACGGCAAAGTAAGTGCCAGCCCCCAGAGCGGATCGGTCTATGTCTGTTCTCGGGATTTTCGCGGCGGTGGTGCGTAGCATACCGGAGACTGGGTCGTGGGCGATTACTGGTACCCCGCAAGAAAGATAACCGTGCGGGGTGAAGTCGGTTGGCCCGATGCAGTGGTCTCCTTCGAGGAGAGTAACGGGAGGAGGGTTGTGACCGGAAACGCCCTTCCTGTGGGCCACCTAACGGGGACTTTCCCCATAAGAAGTAACGACCCGGCCTACCAGATCGACCGAAATCCCAACGTCATCAGCGGGGATACGGTCGATCTGTCACTGCCCCTTGATCCGATTATGGCTGCCACGGGGAGTTGTGTCCCATGGACCATGTTGGGATATCTCTGAATGGAGTGGCGGTCTACAACGCCTTGGACGACGCCGGAAGGGATGCGGCGGCCCATGAGGTCCAGGACCTATGTGCCGGACACCCGCAGGGCGCCGGTGAGTATCACTATCATGTGCCCGGCTCCTGCCAAAATGAGGCACATACCCTGGCGCATACGCTGGCGGGCTATGCGATGGACGGCTTCGGGTTGTTCGGTATCTACGACGATCAAGGCCGGGAGATCGTAAACTCCGACCTAGATGAATGCCACGGCCATACCCACAACATCGAATGGAACGGGTCCGAGACCGCTACGTATCACTACCACCTGACCAACTCCTACCCGTATACGGTGAGTTGTTACCGTGGTTCGGAGGTTGTGCGGACCCGGCCTGCTGGGGGCGGACTACCTCCGCCAAGGCGGTAGGCGGGAGAAGGCAGACGTTCGTCTCAGATGCCCAGAAACTCGTATACTTCCGGGTTGGCGCACTCCTCCAACCGCTCGCCGTTGAGTCCGGCCAGCAGGTTCCTTGCCGCAAGTAGATGCATCTCCCTGCGGGAACGGTTGGACGCACTTCCTATGTGCGGCAGGACCACCACGTTGTTCAGGCCGAGCACGGGGTGGCCGGCCGGCACGGGCTCCGGGTCGAAAACGTCCAGTCCCGCTCCGGCGATCCAGCCCTTGGTTAACGCTTTGCAGAGAGCTTCGGTATCGACCACCGGACCGCGGGACAGGTTCACCAGGATCGCAGAGGACTTCATCATCTTCAGTTGTTTCTCGCCGATGAACCGGGTTGTCTCCGGGGTCAATGGCACATGGATGGATATGAAATCGGACTCGGTCAACACCCGTTTGAATGAGGCGTATTTAAGACCGTACTCTTTCTCCGTCTCCGGCTTTCGGGTGCGGGAATGATAGAGGATCTTCATATCGAAGCCCTTGGCCCTTTTGGCCATCTCCAAGCCGATTCCGCCGAGTCCCAGGATGCCCAAGGTGCTGCCGTTGACCTCTGAGCCCAGCCAGAACATGGGGTGGTGCGAGATCTTCCAGTTGCCTTCCCGGACCCATTTGTCGCTCTCGACGACGCGCCGGGCCACGGCCAGCAGCAGTCCGAACGCCAGGTCGGCCGTCGATTTAGCCAGTACACCCGGTGTGTATCCGACCAATATCTCCCGCTTGGTGGCCTCCGGGATGTCGACGTTGTCCAGCCCCACGGCTACTTGACTCAAGACCTTGAGTTTGGGGGCGGCGTCCAAGAGCGGGGCGTCTATCCGGTCCATGACATTGATTATCGCGCCGTCCACGTCTGCCATCGCCTCTCTAAGTTGTTCCGGCGAGGGCGGTTCGTCCTCCGGCCAGAGCTCCAGATCCGCAGACTTCTCGATGAGGTCCAAGGCGTCAGGAAATATCTGCCGGGTGACATAGACGCGGGGCTTGAACATGTCTGGAAATCTTTCCTCTATCAAACGTGCCGATATGCCAGATAATTGTAGCAAAGCGACGCCTGTTTTTGACGCCTATTCGGAGAGAATCCTCGGTGCTATACTGGACTGCCGCCCGTGCCTGGGCACGAGTGAAGCCCAAAGAGCCGGCGGCGCGGGTGATACCAGGAGAGAAAGATGGCCCTGTTTTTGAACGACCAGGAAGTGGCCCAACTGCTGCCCATGAACGAGTGCATCGACGTGCTCGACCAGGCCTTCGCCCATGCCGGAGAGGGGAAGGTGGACAACACGCCCAGGAACCGGATCCGCATGCCCGGCGGCTTCTTCCATTTCATGACCGCGGCCAATTCCGGCCAAGGAGTGTTTGGATACAAGGCCTACCCCTCTTTCGGCGGGCCTGGTTCGGCCAAGATGATCGTCATGCTCTACGACTACGAGACTGGGGGTCTGCTGTCCTGCATGGAGGCGGGCCGCTTGGGCCAGATACGCACCGGCGCCGCCAGCGGAGTGGCCACCAAATACATGGCCAAAGCAGACGCCGCCACCGTGGCCGTGATCGGGTCCGGGTTTCAGGCCCGCACTCAGTTGGAGGCAGTCTGCGCGGTCCGTGATATCAAAAGTGTTCGGGTATTCAGCCGACGTGAGGAACGCCGCGAAGAGTTCGCCAAACGGAGCACTGAGAGCCTAGGAGTGGATGTGAAGGCGGTGGCCAGCGCTGAGGAGTGCGTACAAGGCGCCGACCTGGTGATCGTCATAACCTCAGCCCGCGAGCCCGCCCTACTGGGTGAATGGCTGTCCCCCGGCACCCACATCAACGCTGCCGGTGGGAACCACTGGATGCGGCGGGAGATCGACGAAGAGGCGGTGGTGCGCTCCGAGGTCATAGTGGTCGATGATCTGGACCAAGCCAAGATCGAGTGCGGCGACCTGCTTTGGCTGGAGCCTAGGGGCAGCTTCCGCTGGGACATGGCCAAGGAGCTCCAAGACGTGGTCTCCGGCCGGGTCAACGGCCGTCCTTCGGCCGATTCAATAACGCTTTTCGAGTCGATGGGCCTGGCGCTGGAGGACATAGCTGCGGCCCAATTGGTGTATACCAAGGCCAAAGAGCAGGGCATCGGACAGGAATTGCCGTTCTAGTGGTTCGACGGGCTCACCACGAACGGGATACCAGGCTGGGCGGAGGGACGCCACGAACGGAAAAAGAGGCCGGGCAAAAGAAAAGGCGGCAGCTAGATCGCTGCCGCCGTAGAGAAGGTGTTTCCCCGGCCGTGATCGCGGTGGAGGTTACACTGCGGCAAGGGATCGGTGGTTGGGTGCGACCGGGGCTACTTCAGGATGACCTTCTCAAAAATGAGTGGGAGACCTTTTTACAATCCCATCGGGCCGGTGCGGCGGATGGGCGCGGTCTCGGCAAGCTTATGCTCAACGCGCTGCTTCCCAGTCATGGCCGGTCCTGACAACCAGTCATAGGCCGCAACCATCCCGTCTTCCACGTGATGTAGCATTTCGCCCAGGTGTAAAAAATTCGGATGCCCGGTCTTGTGCCGATTCAGTTTCGCCATTTCCAGTTCCCTAGCCTTCGGACTTCGCGGCCGGTTAAGTATGCGGTATTACGATACTATGAACGCTACTTAATCTATATACATGATAAACCTCCCATATTATTGTGTCAACGTATAATGCGTGCCTATCTCCATCGGATTTCGTGATGGTGCATATCACTTCATGATGGGGTGTGATTTGCACTAAACCGCCAAAAGGCCAATCCCCAAAGAAATTAATTCCTGAATCCGTAGCGTACAGCAATATTTCTGTCACTAAAATGTGGGAATCACTTCCTGGGCGAAGAGACGCATGGATGCCGCTGCGTCGGTTTCGGAGATGAGGTGGAAGTTGACCTGTAGCGAGGCGGTGCTGAAACCACCCACCTCGGCAGCGTAGCCGGAGATCTGCTGGCGTATGTCATCCGGAGTGCCCACCCAGATGGTGCCGCCATCCAACAGCGAGTCGAAGCTGGCAGCTCGTAGCGCGTCAAGATAGCCGCTGTATCCGGGGTAGTCCCGGGAAGATGCACCGGCGCCCCACCCTGAGTCCTGCTCGGCGGCGGACACCAACGACTTGAAATAGGCGTCGATGTTCGGCTTGGCGATACGGTGGGCTTCCTCGCGGTCCTGGTGGCAGAACATGTGGAGCCCCAAGGCGATCTTGCCCTCACCGGGGTGTTCCGCTTGCTGCCAGGCTTCCCGGTAGGCCCCGATAGCCTCTTGCATCTGGGGCCCGGCAAAGGCTACCAACATCAGGTTGAAGCCGTTCTTTCCGGCGGCCTCCATGGACGCCGGGGTACCTAGGGCGGCGACCCAAAAAGGTGGGCGTGGCTTCTGTGTAGGTCTTGGTAGAGAGGTCACGTTGCTGAATCGGTGGAATTGCCCGTTGAAGGTTATGGTTTCCTCTTCTAGCAGCCGACGCACCGCCTCCACGCCCTCATCGAACCGGGCCCGGCTATCGTCCATGCTCCGATCGAACCGCTGGAACTCGTGGGGCAAGAAGGCCCGTCCGAATCCGCAGTCCAACCTGCCGTTTGAGATGGCGTCCAGCATGCCGATCTCGCCGGCGATCTTCAGTGGGTGGTTGAATATGGGCAGCACCGCGCCGGTTAGAAGCCGCGCCGTGCTGGTGCGCTGGGAGGCCGCTGTCAGGAAGACGTGGGGAGACGGGCTGTAACCGCCGTAGGGCTCGAAGTAGTGCTCAACGGTGCGGACCTGCGCGTACCCCAGCTCGTCGCAGAGATCGACCAGGTCCAAGCATTCGTTCCAATACTGTTGCGCCGATTTCTCATCGGGACCGACGTCCGGGAAGAACTGGAGTCCGAATTCCATGGCACTTTACCTCTAAGATTGGGCTTAAAGCCCCAGCTTGCCGGGGTTCATGATGTTGTTGGGGTCCAGAGCCAGTTTCAGGGCCCGAACCACATCCTGGCCCACGCCCATCTCCCTGGCAAGCAGGTGGTTCAGTTTGACTCCCACTCCGTGGCAGTACTCCATAACACCGCCCATGTCCTGGGCCAGCTTCAACACCTGCTCCACCGTTTCGCCCAGGCGCTCCCTTGAGGCGTCCGCGGCGCCTGATTCGGTGACGATCAACATGGAGAACAACTCGGGCCGTGACCAGATGGCGTACTCGACGACCCGCACGCCCGACTTCGCCATGATGACATCGCACTTCTTGCGGTATTCCAAGACCTTGGAGATGGGCAAGCCCAGGTGGAGGTAGTCGAAGCCGCGGCGGCCCCGCCAACGACTCCAACGGACGCTTCGGGGTTTGCCCAAGGCTGAAACCTTGTAGTTCTCCGCCGACTGGCGGCGGTCTTCCCAGTAAGCGGTTGTTGGACCCGGGCCGAGTAAGCGTCCTCCGAACTGGGTGCACACGGATAAAGCCCGTTTCTCGGTGGCTTCGACTCCCTCTTTGAATCCCTCGAAAAGTAGGTGGAACGTGATGCCGTCGTCCTCTTCGGTCAGGTCAACTAGGGTGGGGCGCACCCCCAGTGCGAACATCTCGGCCGCCGCGTTGAACCCCTGGTCAAAGGTGTCGAAGGCCACGGCGGAGAAGACCTGGGCCTCCGGCAGCCGGAACACCCGTATCGTCGCCTTGGTGATTACGCCGAAGACGCCTTCTGAGCCGATGAACAAGTGTTTCAAACTGGGGCCCGACGACTGGTTAGGCACTGCTCGCGTGCTCAGGATTCGGCCGTCGGCCAGGACGACTTCCAGGGCGACGACCTGGTCTCCCATGGGGCCATGGGCCCCAGCGCGGTAGCCGACGCCGTTGGTGGAGATGGTCCCGGCCACGGTGGCGATGGGCACGCTGTAGGGGTCATGGCCGGGCATCAACCCTTGGAGCGCCAGTGCGTTTTCCAAGTCTTCCAATACTACGCCGGCCTCGACTTCGGCGGTCATGTCCGTTGGATCGATGGCCAGGACCTTGTTCATCCGCTGGAGGTCCAGGATGATTCCGCCCAACGCAGGCACCGTGGCGCCCATGACGCCCGTTCCACCGCCGTAAGGGATAACTGGAGTCCCCGACGCGTTGGCCAGCTTCAACACTGCGCATACGTCTTCGGTTGAGCCAGGGCGGGCCACCACGTCGGCCAGGCGGTCAAAGGCGTCTTCAGCTCCGAAGGCGCGGGTGGGGGAGAGGGCGTCGCCGGAATAACGGTCCAGGTCGTAGGGGTCGGTGAGGACGTTTTCCTGGCCCAGGGCTTGGGTCAGCGACTCGATTAGAGAATCTGGCAGGGCGGTATCCGGCATCAGTTTTGGCTCCGTTGCGCCCAGGGTTTCAGGCCGTGTTCGTTGGACCGGGCTCCGTTAGGAGTTGGGGCGGTATTCCCAGATGCTGCCGGCAGCCGAGTCTTCCACGGAGATGCCCTGACTCTCCAACCAGCCTCGGATTTCGTCGGCCAAGGCGTATTGTTTGTAAGATCGGCAGGTAGTACGGATGTCCACCAGCCGGTCGATGTCCGGCGCTGATACCGCTTCCATGTCGGAGTCAGGGACCAGTTCGGCCAGCTCGTTCTCGCCGGTTTCCGCGATCTTGGCGCGGAGGTCCTGCAGTATGGCGTTATAGGACGTCGCGTCGACGTTCAGTGACGCTTCCCGCTCTTGGAACGTTAGGCCCAGGATTGAGCCCAGATGGCGAAGGCAGTCTTGCGCGGCGGCAATGGAGTGTCCATCGTCACGTTGGCGGTTCATCTCCCGGGACAGGTCGAACATGGCCGCCAAAGCCTTGGGGGTGTTCAGGTCGTCGTCCATTCCGGCCAGGAATTGCTCTTGGAATGGGGATGGGTCCATGGACTCGCCGTTTGATTCAGGTTCAACCCTAAGGGCATGGCGCAACCGGTCGGCGCTACGCTCCATGGCGTCGCAGCCCTCGCTGGAGTAGCTGAGGGGGCTGCGGTAGTGGGAGCTCAGGAAATACAGGCGTATGGCGTCGGGCGTGTAATTCTCCAGAGCTTCTTCCACAGACACCAGGTTGCCCAGGGACTTGCTCATCTTGTCTTCGCCCAGTTGGAGCAGGCCGTTGTGCACCCAGTACCGGGAGAACGGCATCTCGCCGGTGGAAGCCTCGCTCTGGGCGATCTCGTTCTCGTGGTGGGGGAAGATCAGGTCCTGGCCGCCGCCGTGGATGTCCAAAGTGGCGCCCAAGTAGGTCATAGCCATGGCGGTGCACTCGATGTGCCAACCGGGCCGGCCCGGCCCCCAAGGGCTTTCCCAAGACGGCTCCCCGGGGCGCGCGCCCTTCCAGAGCACGAAGTCCATGGGGTGTTCTTTATTCTCGTCGATCTCGATACGGGACCCGGCCTGCATGCCGTCCAAGGTCCGGTGGCTTAGCTTGCCGTAGTCGTCTTTCTTGGTGACGCGGAAGAACATGTCGCCGCCGGCGGGGTAGGCCGAGCCGTTGTCCACCAGAGTCTGGATGGTCTCGATTATCGGGCCAATCTCCTGAGTCGCCCTGGGATAGATGTCGGCCCGCTGGATATTCAGGGCGTCCATGGTGCGGTAGAAATCGTCGATGAACTGCTCGGCCAGGTCGTCGGGGTCTATCCCCTGCTCTTGGGCCCGCTGGATGATCTTATCGTCGACATCGGTGAAATTCTGGACGTGGCGCACATCGAAACCCAGGAATTCCAGATACCGCCTGAGAGTATCGAAGGCTACGTAGCTGAAGGCGTGGCCTACGTGGGTCGAGGAATAGGGCGTCACACCGCAGACGTACATCTTGACGGTCTTGCCATCGGCGGGCGCGAAATCCTGGACATCGTGAGTGAGGGTGTTATATAGCTTCATTGATCTAATGGGCCTGCAATTGGGGCCGGTCATCACCGGTTACCGGACGTTAAAGAAACCACGGCTAGTGCGGCGATGCCTTCTTCCCGGCCTACGAACCCCAGGTGGTCGGTGGTGGTGACTTTCACGCTGACGCGGTCAGGGGAAACGGACAGGCTCTTGGCCACGTTTTCCCGCATCTCCGCATTGAAGGGATTAAGCCTGGGATTTTGCGCCATAATTGTAGCATCTACGTTTGAGAGCCGCCAACCAGCCTCGGCGACCAAGACGCCGACGCGTTCCAGTAACTTGAGGCTCAGAATGTCTTTGTACTGGGGGTCGCTGGATGGGAAATGCAGACCCTTGTCGCCCAGGTTGGCCGCTCCCAACATCGCGTCCATCACCGCGTGCACCAGCACGTCTCCGTCGCTATGGCCGGACAACCCCCGGTCATGGGGAATCTCCACACCGCCCAGCACCAGCTTTCTCCCGTCAGCCAGTGGGTGGGAGTCGAAGCCGATCCCGGAGCGGAATTCGAGTTCTTGAGGCGTGGTCATATCGGGGAAAGTTTACGCCAGGGGGAGTGGGGGAGTAAATGGCAGGATGGGTGGGCTTATCAAGCGGAACTGCGGCGAAGTCGGGCCCTTCGACAGGTCCGCTTACATTGAGACTCTCGACATTCGGTCGGAGCCCATACTGCTCTGAAATGGTGACCTGTGTATATCGGTTTCCCATGACAACACCTTAACTTGGTGTTGCACTTCGTTTGCGAACTTTGGGAATCTACTCACGCAAGGTCGTTAAGCTGGCGGGCATGTTACATAAATTTGAAGGTAACACCTACGCCCAAAGTCCCACTTCGTCTATTTGCCAGAAGGTAGTCACACGGTTGGCGCAGTGGGTTCCGGCTTCCGGCGGAATGACGGTGACAGTGGTGGATGGTGTGCCTATTGGCCAAAGCCAACATCCTTGATTTGCTCTTTGGCCGTGCCTTAACCTGAGTTGTTTATCCGATTCGTTCTTCTCGTCGTTCCGGCGAAAGCCGGAATCCACTCACGCAAGGTCGTTGTAAAGATCGCGTCATTGCGAGTTCGATTTTTCTATCAACTCAATCTTCCAAGCCCGCTTCCATCCCTTGATGGCCTTTTCACGTGTTATGGCGCCTTCCATCGTGTCGTGAGCTTCATAACACATTAGCCTATGGACGCCAGAGGCGGTGGGTGATATTTGAGGTAACACCTATGTACAAAGTCCCATTTCGTCTATTTGCCAAAAGGTAGATACACGGTTGGCGCATTGGGTTCCGGCGAAAGCCGGAACGACGGTGGGGGTGCATAAAGGTGCTCAAAGACGCCCCACGAGACCCCTAGTCCGCGGCGAACACTGCCAGCTCTTCCTGGTCGATCATGGCAGAGTCGCGGCAGCGGCGCATGATCCGGAAGATGGTGCGCACGGTGACGGAGAACCGGTCTGCGGCTTCTTCTACCGTCAGGTCATCTTGCTGCATGGCGGTCCAGATCTTGAAGTCCCGCGCCAAACGCCGGTTGCGCTGGAACCAGGCCGGGTCGTCGTACTTGCACTGGGGCAGCGGGCAGTCGAGGCAGGCGGCGGAGACCTCACAACCCGTATCTTCGTAATGGTAAAATTCGGGCACGGCGTCGAGAACGGGGCTGGAAGTTATTGGCCAGTCTAAAGCAGTCATGTCCTTACTCCAAAACAGATGTTCTAATATTGCCTGCTAAGTTTAGAACACACGTTCTGAAGATGTCAATACGTTTCCGAACGAATTTGCTAATTAACCGAAATCCACGCCTGATCCAGCCTGCAATTCGGAACATCGCACCTAAAACCTGGAGGTGGCCTCAGTGCCCGAAACATCAGAAACAGAGCCCCTGATCATTACCGAATACGAAACCATGATGTACAAAAGGCGGAGGAAGACCGCCTACATCATGTTTAACCGGCCCCAGGCCCTGAACGCGGTCAACGACCAGTTCGAAGAGGACCTGCACTCGGCCCTTTTAGAGTTCGACCTAGACGATGAAGCCTGGGTGGCCATCGTCCACGGCGCGGGCCGGAGTTTCTGCGCCGGAGCCGATATCAAGCAGCGGTTCGTGGCCATGACTCCGGAGCAGAGCGCCCGCAGAGAGCGGGGCCCCAACCCCGAGGGCTACATGGGCCGGGCGATCAACTGGAAGCCGGTCATCGCCGCGGTCCACGGGTACGCACTGGGCGCAGGGATAGTCATCGCCTCCGAGTCCGACATGATCGTCGCCTCGGAGGACGCCCGATTCGGCATCACCGAGACCAGAAGGGGTCTGCCAGGGGGACGGATCTGGGCCAAGGTCAACGCCTTCATGCCCTCGAAGATCGCCTCGGAGATGGTGATCACAGGAGAGCACATCGACGCCTCCGAACTATACCGCCTGGGACTGATCAACCGATTGGTCCCCACGGGAGAACACGTGAGCGCAGCCGAGGAACTGGCGGAGAAGGTGCTGAAGTCACCGCCGTTGGCCACCAGGGCGGCAGTGAAGCTGACCAGGCGTCAGTGGGTACAGACCGGCGCGGACGCCGACATGCAGATGCTGCCCCTGAAGTTACACCTGACCGAGGACTTCAAAGAGGCCAGCCAATCTTTCGTGGAAAAAAGAGCGCCGGAGTACCACGCCAGGTAGGCGGCGCAGCCGCGTTTTCAGGATTGGTTGACTCGGGCAAGCCCTTCGACATCCTTCCGCAGAAGGACAGGATGAGCGGTTTTGCCGACTAACTCATCGTTCATGGTGAGCTTGTCGAACCACGTCTATCAACGGCTACACAAACTCCGGCATGACTTTCTCGGCGAACAGGCGCAGCGACTTGGTCGTCACCTCTCCTTCCATGCCCGGCCATTGGGAGCGCAGTATCAGTTCTTCCACGCCCTGCTCTTGGTATTTGTGGATCTCATCGATGCATTCTTCGGGGCTACCGATGATGAAGCGGCCGTCTAGCACCTGCTCAAAGGGTACGTCGATGCGGTCGGCTTCGGGAAGTTCTTGGCTGTGTCCCAGGGCGGCCCGGTCTTTATAGAGCCACTCCACCTGGGGCCGCACGATGTCGATGGCTTCTTGCCGGCTGTCCGCCACGAAGACTTCTCGCCAAGCTGATATGTATCCCGCCTTCCCTGCCTCTTTCGCCGCCTGCCGGTACATCGGCGCCTGGATGCCGATGGTCGTCAGGGTTGACCGGGAACTGACCAGCCAGCCGTCGGCTTCCTTGGCGGCCCGCAAGACGCCCCGTTCCAAGTTGGCCGCCAGATATACCTTTGGACCCGGTTTCTGGATGGGCGCGCCGGCTCCGGGTACGTCGTCCAGGTTGAAGTGACGGCCCTCATGGGTGACCCGGTCCTGGTTCCACAGCTTCTCCATGACCTCTTGGACCTCGCGGAAGCGGGAGAGCCGCTCCGATTTGGGCACTTCAAAGGCCTTGAACTGGAAGTCCCGCCAGCCCAATGCCGGGGCCAACACGAACTTCCCACCGCTGATGACGTCGAGAGTGGATATTTGCTCGGCCGCTTCCACCGGGTGGTACAGGGGCAGCAGGGCAACCATGCCCAGTTCCAGGCCGGGAGCCTCGGCGGCCACCCGCGCCAGCAACATCAGGGCGTGGAAATCGTTGTTCAGATAGCCCGCACCAGTCCAGAGGGAGCGATACCCCATCTCTTTGGCCAATCGCGCCTTGGCCAGACGCGCCTCCAGACCTTCTTCCCTAGACTGGCCGCGCCGGTCTCCGCCCCCCAAGTTGATCCCAAAATGCATGATTCAAGGCCCTCCGTATTCGCCGGTGTTTGAGCCTGAGAAGTATAGCAGAGGGCTCGAAACGCCAGCGGTGGGACGAGAAAATGCCCCGTCCTTCCGAGGAAGAGCGAGGCATTTTTCTTTATCAACCGGCATTCAGCTTCTGTTCAACGGGGCTGCCACGGCCATGGTTGGTCCCGGACGGTGGCCAGCGACGGTGGGACGTCCACTCCTAATACCGCGCCGTTACTGAGTCTAGCTTCGACCTTCAGGTGGTGGAACCAGAGGAAATTGGACTGGCGTATCCGCAGGCTGCACACATATGGAGCGAGGGTGCCTTCGACCAGCATACGTACCCCTTCAGCGGGTACTTCGCGGAAGCGGGACTGTTTTCTGTGCCCAAGATAGGTGCTGACCGAGATCTCGGCAGCGGAGCCGGCTCAATGGTCAAAACACTGCAGGTCAAAAACGGCCAGTCCGCCCCTTTTTTGGACGTGTTCTAAGGCTTCAGGGGTGAAAGGGACGGCTATCTCGGCTGATCTGGAGGGGCCTTCACCGGCCGGTGCGCCGTAACGTAGCCGCTAGACGTTAAGCCCAGGAGGCACGACGTCCCAGCACCATGCCGTTTTCCAGTTCCAGATCCGCCTTGAGGTTTCGGAAGAACAGGAACTTCTTACTGTCGATGTTCATGACAGTGGTGTGCTGAGCGAGATTCGGCAGGATGAACAATTCCACGCCGTCTTGCTCTATCTTGCGGTACGGGGAAATGTCGCGGCGGGCAATTCTGGTATCGACCGATACCTCAGTGGCGTTGCCGCCTCAAGACGAGAAGGAAATCAGGTCGACGGCTGCCTGGCCGCCTTTGCCCTGGATGTGCTGAACGGCATCTGGCGTCAGATTGATTTGCATCGGTTACCTCGCTGGCCGGTGGGGGCGACCGGCTTGAAAAACGGTATGACCTGATCGAGGCCTAATTGGTGTTTATGATGCGCCAAATCCGGTCGGGGTTCAATCCCTGGAGGCTAATCTTTAAGTTTGAGGACCAGGCTGTTACGAGCATCGACGCTGGCCGGGTGGACCGTTTCGCCTTTTTCGATCCGGGCAGCCATCTCCCGGGTCAGAAACTCCAGCAGCGCCAAGTCCAGACTCTCTAGAGCCATGGTATGCAATCTAGCCTGGTAAGAGTAGACGGCCGCCTTCTGCGGGTCCAGCTTGTCGGCAAGGAAAACCAGCTTGCCCAGATCGTCCAAAGAGGGGTGGGCCGTGGAATGCCAGCGCACGGCCTCAAAAAGACTTTTGTCGGTGAGATCATCTTCCTTTCGGAGCAGCTCTGCGCCCACCGGTCCATGGAGCAATAGAGGAAAGTCCCGGTCCACGTCGGTCACGGGCACGCCCAGGTCGGCCGACATCTTGAGAAGGTCTTCTCCGGGAACAGCGCGGCACACATCGTGGGCGAGGGCGCCAAGCTCGGCGCGGTCTGGGTCGATGCCATGGTTGGCAGCCAACTCTAGGGCTACGTCACGCACGCGGTAGATATGGGCTTGCAGGCCGTCGGGTAGGGACTTCAGACGGGTCTGTAGGCGTTGGAGTAGGTCGGGCAATGCAGAAATCCCGGGAGTGGGATCTAGCCCATGTCTCCCAATTTCTTGCCGCCCAAGAGGTGCATGTGGGGGTGGGGTATCTGCTGGCCCGAATCGTCACCCTGGTTCAGCACCAACCGGTATCCGCTGAGGGCAACGCCCTCGCGCCGGGCAATCTCCTCGGCAACCACGAACATGTGGCCCATGATTGGCACCTGTCCGGGCCCCACATATGCCAGGGAGGCGATGTGTATGTTGGGGATGATCAACATATGCACCGGGGCCTTGGGGTTGATGTCCCTAACGGCGAAGACCCGGTCGTCCCGGTAGACCGGTTCGGAGTGCATCGGGTCCTGGGCCATATTGCAGAAGATACATTCGGTGGTGGTGGTCATGCCTGGTTCGCCTCCGTGGCGTGGTGATTCTTATCGAGTTTTAAGGGATTATTCGTCGTCCAGGTGCTGCAGGGCGATCTCTTTGTAGTGATTGGCGTCGCCGTAGGTCAACTCGTGGACCTTGGCCCGGCGGGTATACAACTGCAGGTCGTGCTCTTGGGTGAAGCCGATGGCGCCGTGGCATTGGTGGGCAGTGCCGCACACTCGACGGTATGCGGGGCCGATCCAGGCCTTGGCCATGGCCACTTCCTTTTGAGCGGGTAGGCCCTCCGACAGCCGCCATACGGCCTGGTAAGCGATGTTCTTGGAGCCTTCGACGTCGGTTGCCATGCGCGCGCAGTGGTGTTGCACGGCCTGGAAGCTGCCGATTGCGCGGCCGAACTGGGTGCGGCCTTTGGCGTATTCAACGGTCATGTCCAATACTGCCTCGGCGCCGCCCAACATCTCGATGCATTGCGCCGCTGTGGCCCGCATGATGGCCCGCTCGATGACGGGCCAGGCCTCGCCAACAGTCCCGATAACCGAGTCAGCAGGCACACTGACATTTTCCAGACTTACCTCAAAAACGCGTTCATTGCCCACCGACTGCATCGGTGTGGTATTTAGCCCATCAGCTCCGGCAGGAACCAAGAACAGGGAGATGCCTTGAGCCGGGTCACTGCCTGACGATGTCCGTGCCGCCACGATGATCGTGTCGGCCGCCCCTGCATCGGGCACAAACAACTTGGTCCCGGAAATCTGGAAACCGCCGCCCTGTTGGCTGGCGGTGGTCTGGATATCCCAGGGCTCGTAAGCCGCGCCGGCCTCGCTGATGGCCATGGTCATGATGATCGTTCCGGCGCAGATCCGGCTGATCAGTTCGTCTTTCTGGGCGTCCGAGCCGGCGTCCATGACGGTCATGCCGCCGAGGACCACCGTGGAGAAAAACGGCGCGGGAGCCAGAGAACGGCCGATCTCTTCTAGCAGCACTCCAAGGTCGGCGAAGTTTCCGCCGGTGCCGCCGTATTGCTCGGGGAAGGCCACGCCGGTCCAACCGAGCCCAACCATCTGCCGCCAAAGTTCATCGGTGAACCCCCGTGGGTTGGCCTCCATCTCCCTGACCAAAGTCAAGGGACACTCCCGGGACAGAAAATCCTGGGCGCTGGTCTTCAGCATCTGCTGTATCTCGGTTAGGCCCAGGTCCATGTGGTTCCTCCGAATTTAGTGCAAGCCAACTTGAGCGCGGATAGTATAGCCGATAGGCTGGGGCGTGGGTAGAGGTTCCTTACGCCTTGGACGGCTCCACTTCCACCACTATCTCTACCGGTGTGTTGCGGGCGACGATGATCTCCATGTCTTCGGCGCCGTCGTTGATCGGTTGGTGGACGGCTTCGGCGGGCACGTAGATGAAATCGCCGGGGCTGATGGCCAACTCTGTTTCCAGGTTGTCCCCGATCACGAAGCGTCCTGTTCCCTTGACCACATAGATCGCCGACTCGCAATTCACATGATAGTGAGCGCTGGAGGCGCAGTGGGGCGGGATGGTGGCCACGGCCAAGTGAATGCCGGTGGAGCCGGTCAATTTCTCGGACACGCCGGCCAGGCGGGTCATGGCCCCGGACTGGATCTCAACTTCCAAGCCGTCTGGATGGACAACTTTAATCTCAGGCATAAAAAACTCCGTTTCTTGATGGCTAGAGGCCGCGGACCATCTTGTCCAACTGGCTGATGGCCTTTTGGATATTATCTTGGGAGTTGGCATAGGAGAGGCGGACGTATCCCTCACCGAACTCGCCGAAGGCGCTTCCTGAAAGCAGAGCGACGCCGGCTTCGTTCATCGCCTTGGTCTCAAATTCCATGCTGGTGAGTCCGGTCCCTTTGATGCTGGGAAAGGCGTAGAAAGCCCCTTCAGGCTCTGGGCAGTTGATCCCTGGGATGCTCCGCAGTCCGTCAGCGATGAGCCTCCGCCGGATGCCAAACTCGGCGACCATGGCCTCGACTTCGTCTCTGGGACCCTCTAAGGCCGCTACCGCCGCCTTCTGAGTGAATGAAGCCGCGCAGGAAACGCTGTTCACGGCCAGCTTCACGATATGGGGGACCAGCTCCTCTGGCAAAATCCCGTACCCCATGCGCCAGCCGGTCATGGCGTAGCTCTTGGAGAATCCGTCCAGGATGATGGTCCGTTCCTGCATGTCAGGGATGGACGAGATGCTGTAGTGCTCTCCGGTGTAGAGGATGTCTTTGTATATCTCGTCGGCCATCACGTATAGGTCCGGATGCTGTTTAACTATCTCAGCGATAGTCTCCAATTCCTGCTTGGTCAGTGCCGAACCGCAGGGGTTCTCCGGCGAGTTGATGATTATCAGCCTGGTCTTATCTGTGATCAGGCCCGGCAGCGCACTCAAGTCGGGGTGGTAATCCTTGTCCTCCAGAAGTTGCATGGGCACCGGCGTGGCGCCGGCGAACTTGATCATGGACTCGTAGATCGGGAATCCGGGGTTGGGGTAAATGACCTCCACGCCTGGTTCTGCCAGGGCCAGAAGCACATAGAACATTATGGGTTTGGCGCCTGGGGTAACCACGATGTTTGACGGGTCGGTGTCGGTCCCCCGGACCTCGCGGCTGTTCCGGGCGATGGCCTCCCGCAACTCAGGCAGGCCCGCCGTGGGGCCGTAATGGGTGAACCCGTCGCTGATGGCCTGCCTGCCGGCCTCGACGATATGCCTCGGCGTCTCGAAATCGGGCTCACCGATCTCCAGGTGGATTATCTCTTTACCTTGAGCCTCCAAGGCGCGCGCCTTGGCCAGCACTTCGAATGCCGACTCGGTGCCCAAGTCGTTCATGCGGGCGGCAACTGTCATCAGTCCTCCGGATTCGTGGGGCTATAACGTGACGAGCCGGGAGTGGGCAAGCGTTCAAGACTCAGTCTGACTGTACTTGGTTCTCGGTGCGGACCGAGAGGCCATAAATCTTGATGAAACCCTCAGCGGAGGCGTGGTCGAACTCGTCCGAGCGGTCGTAGGTCGCCAAGCTGTAGTTGTATAACGCCTTTGGCGCCTGGCGTCCCACAACAGTGCAGGTGCCTTTGTGCAGCCGCACCCGGATGTCTCCGGTCACGAACCGCTGCGTGCTCTGAACGTAGGCGTTCAGGTCGGCCCGGTGGGCTGTGAACCAGAGGCCGTTGTAGATCACATCGGCATACTCCAGGGCGATGCGGGCCTTGGTGCGGGCCTGGTCTTTGGTCAACGTCATTGCTTCCAGCGCCGTGTGGGCTGTGTGCAGCAGCGTAGCGGCCGGGCATTCGTAGATCTCTCGGGACTTGATGCCCACCAAACGGTTCTCCACATGGTCGATTCGCCCGATGCCGTGGGCGCCGGCCAGGGTGTTCAAGTGATTTATCAGGTCGGTCCCAGCCATGCTTTCGCCGTCGACTGCCTTGGGCACGCCACACTCGAAATGGATCTCGACGTAGGCCGGTTGGTCAGGAGTGTTTGCCACGGGGCTTGTCCAGTCGTAGGCGTCCTCGGGAGGTTCCAGCCATGGGTCTTCCAGTTCTCCGGCCTCCACGCTCCGGCCCCAGAGGTTCTCGTCGGTGGAGAACCGGCTGCGGTTGGCGTTGATCGGGAGATTTCGCGCCTGACCGTACTCGATCTCGTCATCCCGGCTCATGCCCCAATCGCGTATGGGCGCAATGACATCGATATCCGGCCCGAGAGCGGTGATGCCTACCTCCAGCCGGACCTGGTCGTTGCCCTTGCCGGTGCAGCCGTGGGCGATGGCGTAAGCGTCGTGCTCCCTGGCTGCCTCGACCAGATACCGGGCGATGAGCGGGCGTCCCAGGGCCGTGGCCAGCGGGTATTGCTCCTCGTAGACCGTCCCGGCTTGCAGGGACGGGAAAAGGAATTCGTTAACTAGGGTATCCCGGCCGTCGACTGTCAGGGCTTCCAGCGCTCCGATATTTAGCGCGCGCTGGCGGATAGACTCCAGGTCCACCATTCCCAGGTCAATGGTCAGGGTGATTATGTCTGCATCGTACTTCTCTCGCAGCCACGGGACCGCCACGGTAGTGTCCAGTCCCCCGCTGTAGGCCAGCACGATTTTTGGTTTGGCCATTTTTTAGTTAGGTTGCTCCATCAATTCTGCGAGTTCGCTATCAGGTTGTTTGTTCAACGCTTCCAAAAACTGTGAGGGAGTGATTTGCGCATCCCCCAAAATCTTCCTCACTAGCCCGCGGCCAACGTCCTGGCCGCGATGCACAGGCACGGTCACCACTCTAGCATCTGGATGCCGTAGCCGCGCTTGACTCCCGCGCTGGCGCACTATCTCAAACCCTAGAGCTTCCAGCGCTCTGATCACATCCTTTGCCTGCAATGCCGGAAACCTTGCCATTAGGGCTTATATTTCTAATCTTATGGATGCCGGCGAATTCTGGAATTTCGCCGTCACCCTCGTCTTCCAAGCACATTTCGATGACCTCTTTGATGTTGGTCATGAGTTCATCGAGAGTCTTGCCCTGTGTGTAACAACCCTTCAGTTGAGGTACTTCCCCGACGAAGAAACCGTCTTCATCTTTTTCGATCACTACGTAAAATTCTCGGTCTACCACGGTTGCCTCCCCTTCCCGAACTCGCCCTAAATCGTCGCCAAGGCGTTGCCCAGGCGCTCCATACCCTGGTCGATCTCTTCTTTGGTGATGGTCAGGGGCGGCATGAATCGGATGGTGGTTGGTCTGGGCGCGTTCAGTAGGATACCTGCTTCGTTGGCTGCGGTGAGCACCTGGGGCGATATCTCGCTCTCGAAGTCCATGGCGGCCAGCAGGCCCTTGCCCCGGACCTCCGAGATGAATGAGAACCGGCCCCTCAGGTCGTTCAACCGGCCCAACAGGTATGGCTCCATCTCTTTGGTCTTGGCGGGGATGTCGTTATCGATGAGGAACTTGGTGCCCGCGTAAGCGGCGGCGGTGGTCAGCATGTTGCCGCCAAAGGTCGAGCCGTGGTCGCCGGGCACCAGGGCCATGCAATGCTCTTTAGACATGAACGCGCCGATGGGTACGCCGTAGCCCAACCCCTTGGCCAAGGTCATGACGTCTGGTTCGATGCCGTACTCCTGGTATCCGAACAGGCTGCCCAAGCGGCCCATGCCTGTCTGGACCTCGTCCAGTATCAGCAGGATTCCTTTTTCGTCACACCAGTCTCTGACTCGTTTCAAGTAATCGTCGGCGGGGATGACCACTCCGGCCTCTCCCTGCACTGGCTCGATCATGACTGCCGCGGTCTTATCGGTGGTGGCGTTCATGATGGCTTCGACATCGTTGTAATCAACGTGGACGAACCCGGGTTGCAGGGGAGTGAAGTTCTCTTGGTAGTGGGGCTGGCCGGTGGCGGCCAAGGTCCCCATGGTGCGGCCGTGGAACGAGTTCAGGGCCGTGATGATCTCATAGGCGCCGTCG
>Ga0208113_1000507_pt1 | contig 19390 bp, 22 predicted proteins | sample Knorr_S7_td_NADW_FD_185598 | JGI IMG/M metagenome (GOLD analysis project Ga0208113, IMG submission 185598) | Marine microbial communities from Southern Atlantic Ocean transect - Knorr_S7_td_NADW_ad_2505m_LV_A (SPAdes) (version 2) | ecosystem: Environmental > Aquatic > Marine > Oceanic | place...
TTTTGTAAACCTTCAATAATGTAATGCTTTCAACGTGATGAGTATTAGGGAATAAATCAACTGGAGTTATCGAGTGAATTTTATACTTTTTTTCATTAAGTATTTTTAAATCCCTTGCCAATGTTTTGGGATCACATGATATGTAAATTATATTATCTACCGGGTGCGATATTAAATTGTTTAATAATTTTTCATCACATCCTTTTCTTGAAGGGTCTAATATCACAACATCAATTTTAGATTTTATTTCTTTGATTATATCTTCAGAATTACCTGTCAAAATTTTATAATTTGCTATATTTTTGATATTAATTTTTGCATCGATCGCTGCTGAACTAGATTGTTCTATCCCTATAACTTTTTCAAAATATTCGCTTAGTAAAATTCCAAATGTTCCTACACCAGAATAAGCATCAACTAATAGATCTTTTCTATTGTCTTTTATCAAAGATAATATTGTATTTTTCATATTTTCTATTTGATTACTGTTAACCTGAAAAAATGAAGGCGAGCTTATTTGAAATTTGTAGCCTGAAATTTGTTCAACATAGTATTTTTGTCCAGTTTCAATTTTGATATCTGAATTTTTAAATTTTGGTTGAATTAAAAATGAATTTGTATTTTCAGAAGCTCTTATGGATAACTGAGATGTTTCTCCGACTAAATTTTCTAAATTGTTTATATACTTATTTATTTTATTATTCATGATTAAGCAATGATTAATAGCAGCAAATTTTTTTGTAACTTTATTTGTAAAACCAATTTGCCCATTTCTTCTAATTGAAAATCTAGCATGATTCCTGTAATTAAATTGTTTTTCAGAGTGAATTATTTTTTTTATATTGATTTTAGAAATTATTTTACTATTGATTTCTTTATTGATAATTTGTTCTTTTAGTTTTAACTGATGTTCGTATTTAATATGCTGCCAATTACAACCTGTACAAAACCCGTAAAATTGACAAGGAGGTTTTAATCTGTTTGGGGATGATATTAATATTTTTTTTACAATTCCATATATTCTTGGTTTTTTCCTTTTGGTTTTTTTTTGTATATCAATTTCAGCTAAAACTGTTTCACCCGGAATTCCTCCAAAGATATTTATTTGCTCTTCATTGTAATAACCAGTAGTATCACCTTCACATCCAATATCCCCTAATTTTAATTTAATTAATTTTTTTGTGTAATTTTTTTCCATTACTCAATTACAGATTTGATGTTATATAGTATATAATTTAATTAATAATTTTATGGAGACTATTATATGACAACTGCTAGAAGACTACCCCCATGGTTAAAGGCAAAAATGCCCGGTAGTAAAAATTATATAGAAGTTAAAAATTTAATAAATAATAATTCTTTGAATACAGTTTGTGCGGATGCAAAATGCCCTAATATAGGTGAATGTTGGGATAATAGAACAGCTACTTTTATGATATTAGGTGATATATGCACTAGGGCTTGTAGGTATTGTGCAGTTAAATCCGGTAAACCTATAGGACTCGATATTAAAGAACCGCTCAGAGTTTCTGATGCTGTGAAAAAATTAGGTTTAAAATATGCTGTTTTGACTTCAGTTGATAGAGATGATTTGGCAGATGGAGGAGCATTTATTTTTAAACAATGTATTAATTTAATACATAAAAACTCCCCAGGATGTAAAGTAGAAGTTTTAATTCCTGATTTCCAGGGAGACTGGGATGATTTGAAAACAGTAATGGATGCAGATCCTGAAACTTTAAATCATAATATTGAAACGGTACAGAGAGTGTTTAAATCAGTCAGAGCTAAAGGCGACTACAGGTTATCATTAGATCTTCTGTTAAAAGCAAAAGAATTAAATTCATATAGCGTGACTAAATCTGGATTGATGGTTGGATTGGGAGAAACCTGGGATGAAATTATAAATACTTTAAAAGATTTAAGAACATCGGATTGTGATCTGTTAACTATTGGCCAGTATATTAAACCTACTCCAAAACATGTAGATGTTATTAAATGGTATACTCCTGAAGAATTTATTGAATTAAGATCTATAGCTATGGATTTAGGATTTAAAGGAGCTGTTTCAGGGCCTTTGGTGCGGAGTTCTTATAAAGCTGATGAACAATATTATCAGGCTAAGGGATTAATCTCTATAAGTTGATTTTAAGTAATATATTTTATGAAATTTATTTTAAAAATGCCATTAAATAATTTTTTAATTATCCCAAGAATTCTATATCAGGCAGGTAAAATGCATTTCATTCAAAAGATTCCATTTGCCAATAAAGATGTTGCTAAACATAAAGAAACGTATAAGTCATCTTATCCGTCATATATTCGGATATTATAATAATTAATCTGATGATGGTAATCTTTTAGGTTTAACTTCAGTCATAGGTGCGTTATCGCATGAAACAATTCCTGGACCGGCTTTAGTACAAAGAACAATAATTCCGCTTTTTGATTCGTAACGTTTTCCTAATGTATTGCCTGGGCCTTCAATTTTATTATCAGACATAATTTCTGAATTTTCTTTTGGGTCTATGAGATTTTTGCCTCCATTAGATAAAGCCCCATCACCTATTTTAACTACCATAAATTCAGATCCGGTCAATGAACATTTTAATCTGGAACCTACTTTTATATCCATATTTACTCCAGTTACTTTATATATTCTTTTATATCGTTATGCAATATATCTGAAATTTGTTCAATATTGTCTTCTGATAAATTCATAGGATGAACTGTCATAAAGTTTTCACTCAATCCTTTTTCATTTAGAAACAAACCACTTTTGACTTTAAGATTATTACACAATTCAAAGGCATCAATATTTCTTGTATGAATATTGAGTGTAGGATATTCTTCACTATTTGAAGGGGTGTTTATTGAAGTTTCTATATTAGGTAGTGATTTTATTTTATCTTCAATAATAGATAAATATTTTTTACAATTTGCCATTTCTGCATTGATATCTTTTTCAATAAATAATCTTAAAGCAACAAGCAGTCCTGCAATTTCTTCTTTTGCTACTTTAAAACCTCTTCCGATTCCATGTCTTGGAATAGCACTGATTTTAGATTTATCAATTAAATTTGAAGGAGGATTCCATATTTCATAATATTCATCCATATCTAGAGATTGTAAAGCGACAGAACTTATATAATCTTTTTTGCCACATAATATTCCGGATGATTGAGGGCCTTTAATTGCTTTCCCTCCACTAAATGCAACTAAATCTGCTCCTTTTTCTATAAATTTTCTCAGGTTTTCTCTAGGAGGTAATTGCCCTGCGGCATCCACAATTACTGGTAAGTTATGTTTCTTTGCTACTTTGATTACTTCTTCGAAAGGGGGTTCAGAATCTTGAGTTGCTACATATACTATTCCAGCAGTTTTTTCATTTATTACTGATTCATATTCCCATGCTTCAGTTCTTCTTACCCCGGCTCCAGATAAAATTTCATTCATTCCAACTTCAATTGTTTCACCTCCGGCTAGTCTGAAAGCGTGGTCATATCCATTTCTATGTTCTCTTGAAATAATAAATTGGTTTTTATTATCTTTAACACTTGGAAGGTTCTCCATTTTAGAAGGATCTAATCCTGCAAATATAGCAGCTGCAGCCATAGTTAGTCCTGCAGATGCACCTGAAGTAACATAAGCTGATTCAGATCCTGTAATTTTAGATATGTATTCTGAAGCACTAGCTTGTAATTCTGTCATGTCTACTGAAAATGTTGATGCATTTACCATTGCATCTGAAACTTCTTTTGCTAATATAGGGCCTCCTACTCTAGTAGAAGCTCCTGCCAAATTATGAATTGTCCTTGCGCCAAATTCTTTGTATATATTCATTTGTAACCTCAAGTTTTGTTAGATAAATTAATTATTATGCATTTGAGCTGAAAACACAATTTTAAAATATAAGAAATTTTCATTTTGAAAAACTTATTAATTTATTTGCCATTAACACTTGTTCTTTTAAAGTTTTTTTATCAGCATTATTATTGTCAAAAAGTATTAAATTATAATTTTTAACACCAACGTTGTTTAAAGAAGTAAGTAATTCTATATATGCATTTAATTTATTTGATTGAAAGTTGTTTTTATAAGTGTGATAGTTTTGATCAAAAAAACTATCATTTGGTAAGTTCATTCTTATGCTTACGTAGATGGGTATGTTTATTTTCTTAGAAAAAGATTTATTAAACTTTGTTACAAAGTTTTTGTACATTTTGCCATCATATATTGGATTGCTGACCAAATAAGATGATCCTAATTTAATTTTTTTGTTAATTAGGTTTAAATATTCCTTATCAGTTTGATTTATTTCTATTGTACTTCCAAAAACGCACTCAGTATTTGATTCTAGTTTATTGCCGATAAAGTCATAACCTTTATTCATTTGTTTTATAGAATTCATCACATTTGTAGTGGTATGTTCATAGACTGCCTTTGAATCTTTTGTTTGTTTTATCGGTGATTTTTGTAAACTTTTTGCATCACCTTTTGTGATTAAAAAATTATTTAATTTAAATAATTCGGCGCCTAATATTCTCGATTGAATAAATCTGAGATTTGTATCAACCGTATTAATAGTGATAATTACAGATTTATTATATTTTTGGTTTATATGATAAGCTAATGATGAAGGATCAGTTCTAACAGATGATATTTGAGGGACGATTAGAGTATTACAATTAATTTCAGAGACGTAGTTTAATAATTTGGTATTCCCACTTTTATATACAGGTATAGTTACTACAAATTTTTCTTTCATAAATAAATTATATATTAGTTATCTTTTAATATATAATTTATTTATATGAAAGTTTATCTCCAGGCTATCCCATTTTTTTTTGCAGGTACTAAAGAAACTCTATGACCTTGATCACATTTGAATCTCTCTTCTTTCAAATCTTTTCTTTTACCAGATAATGAAGTTTGCTCCATTGATGAATCACAAAAAGGGCAATTAACATCAAAAACTATTCTATTTTTTATTCTTATTACTTTAACGTGTGTTAGTTTGTCTTTGAAATTTTCTGAATGCCCTTTGTATCTAACCATGTATCTAGTTGCAGATCCAACTACCGTACTTCCAGGTGATTTTATTTTATCTAATTCACTGGAGTAATCTACATATCCACACTGCAGACATTGCGGTTCATAGTATGTTTTTACTATAGTACTTGAACATTTGGGACAATGTATTTTGTCCTGACTACTTAATGATTTAACTTCAGATAAGTTTGTATTATTTTTTAAAGTTTCTGCTGGCTGTTGCATAACAATCTCCCTTTGAATTATATACTATTTTAATACTTGTTTAAAACTTGTCAAGTACAATTTTAATATTTATATATTTATTTTGAATTAATTTTTGTGTTAATTTTAGGTAATAAGGTTTGACACTGTTATGAGTAAGAAGAGATAATTTTAAGTGTCCTTTCTAATTTATCTATTAATTGAGTGTTAAATGAAAATTTTAGTATGTGTAAAAGAAGTTATAGATCCAGAGGTGCCAGTTAATTCTATTAACATAGATTCAAATGGATGGAAATTTGTGCCTAAACAAGGTGTTTCAACTGTATTAAATGGTTTTGATGAAAATGCCATTGAAGCTGCACTACAGTTAAAAGAAAGTATTGGAGATGTTGAAATTTCTGTTTTATCTTTAGGTAAAAATTTTAGTATGGATGTAATTAAAAAACCATTGTCTATGGGATGCCAAAACTTATTTTTGGTAAAAGATGATATTCTAGAAACCTCTGACCCATTTGTTATAGTTAACGTTCTTTATGAAACAATAAATAAAATAGGTCCTTTCGACCTTATTCTTTGTGGCAGACATGCTTCTGATTGGGACAACGCCCAGGTCCCTATAGGACTAGCTGAAAAATTAAATCTTGATTGTGTTACTTTAGCTAAAAGTATTGAGTGTAATAACAATAATATAACTATAGAGAGGGTAATTTCAGGCGGCACAGAAGTTGTTAAATCTGAATTACCTGCATTAGTTACAGTAAGTAATGAATATGGAGAACCAAGATATCCTAATTTAAGAGGTATTATGACGGCAGGCAAAATCCAACCACAGTTCTTTTCATTGGATGATCTAGGAATTTCTGCAAATGATATTAATAATATCAACGAAATTACTGATATATATATACCTGAAAAGAATTCAAATTGTGAATTTATAAAAGGTGAAGATGATTATGATATAGGTAGAAATCTTGCACTTAAACTTAGAGATAATAATTTAATTTAATTTGGAGAGAATTTTGAATAAAATTTTAGTTTTAGCAGAATTAAATGGGAATGATTTAGATAATGGGGTGTTTGAATTATTATCTTTATTAAATAATCTCAATGTTTCTAAAGATGAAATTACCGTAGGTGTACTTGGAGATAATCTACAAGATAAAGATGCGATTTTGAAACAAATTCCGTGTTCTGAAATTTTAGCTCATTCTAATATTGATACAAATAATCTGAATCCAAATATTTTATCTAAATTAGCAAGTAGCATGATTGAAGATTTACAGCCAAATAAAATTTTAATTTCTAAAACAAATTTAGGACAGGATTTAGCCCCAAGATTAGCTTTTAAATTTGGTTGGGGATTAGTGAATGATTGTTTGAATATTGAAAAAAATGAAAATAATGATTGGACAGGAATAAGACCAATTTTTGGTGGGAATTTTATGGCTAAAATAAATATTAAAACACCAACTGAAATTTATTGTGTAAGGCCAAAAGTATTTGATTCTTTAACTGATAAAACGATATCTCCTGAGATTGAATATAAGCAATTTACAAATGATTTGGAAACTAAAACTAAAGTATTAAAAAGAATAAATGAACAATCTAAAGGGATAAAATTAGAAGATGCTGATATAGTAATAGCTGGAGGAAGAGGCCTTGGCGGACCTGAACCTTTTGAAACTTTAGATGAAATTGCCGGACTTCTTAATGCAGCTGTTGGAGCATCCAGAGCGGTATGTGATGCCGGTTGGATGGATCATTCCTATCAGATTGGCCTTACAGGCAAAAATATTTCACCTAATTTGTATTTAACAGTGGCAATTTCTGGGGCCAGCCAACATATGGCAGGATGTAGTAATTCGAAACATATTGTTTCAATTGATAAAAATGTTGAAGCGAATATATTTAATGATGCTGAATTTGGTGCTATTGGTGATTGGAAAAATATATTGCCTGGATTTCTGGATACTTTAAAAGATTTGGTAAAAGAGTAATTAATGTTTAATGATTTAAATAAATTTTTAAAAAATATTTCTGATTCTGATGTGGTATCAATTGTTTTTTTTAATTTAAATGTTTCGTTAGTTATAGACAGAAGAATATCAGAAGGTAATGTTTTAATAAAAATTTTTCCTATTGCAAGTTCTGCTGATAACCGTATAAAAATATTAAATAATTTAAGACCCGATTTAAAAGAAGTAAAAAATTTTGTTATTATCCCGTGGTATTCTTATATTAAAGTGCTTACCGAAGACGAAGTATGGGATAAATTATTGAAAAATATTTTATATCCTGTAAATGCTAAAGTGGACATTATGCTTCAAAATGCTTTTAAAGAATTACGATCAATTGAAAAGTCTAAGATTGAGGATGCTATTACTGGGAACGGATATGAAACTATTTGGTCGAATCCATATTAGTGATTTTTTTAATCTAGGAATTGAATTTGAAAATAGGATTTATAAGTGGTACTGGTAAAGAAGGTCAAGCTTTGGCTATTCGTTTTGGTCTTTCGGGACATTCAATTGTTATTGGGTCTAGAAATATAAGTAAAGCGGAATTATCTGGAAATCAAATAAGAAATATTTTACCTGATGTTGAAATATTATGTTCTGATTATAAACAGACAGTTTTGAAATCAGATATTGTATTTATTGCTTTACCATTTAGTGTTGTTGAAAATCAATTAACCCCTTTGAAAAACGAACTTAAAGGTAAATACATAGTTGATACTACTGTGCCTTTATCAGCGGATAAAGGAAAATTCACAAGATTATCTGAGCTTAAAGAATCTGTATCTCAGTTTTTATATAATTTACTGCCAGATTCGCATATCATTTCGTCCTTTCATACTATCAGTCATTTGGATTTAAAAAGAATTCAAAAAAAAATGGATCATGATTTATTGTATTTTGTTAATGATAAAAAACCTGAATCAAAATTTTTAGAATTAATAGATACAATCGAAGGATTGAATCCTGTGAAATGTGGATCCTTGGATCTGTCAATTCTAATTGAACACCAGGTGCCATTATTACTAAATATTAATAAACAGTACGGTAAATCTACTTCAATTAAGATTCAAGGTTTATAATCCATAATTATATTTTCTAATTGTGATCTTGAAATAGTTTTAATCAAATGTTTTGGGCCTGAAACGTCAACTGTAATAAAAGGAAGATTTATTTCACTTTCCATAACAGTTGAAAGTTCAATTTTAACTTTTTCAGCTGCTTCAAGTAATCTTTGAACTGCCATGTTATCTTGCATTAAATCTATATTTTGTTCTTTTTTGAAATCTTCCACTAGCCAGGAAACTATTTGCTTTTTAGCTTCAAATAAAGCTTCTTTTTGTTTTCGTTCTTCGAATAATTTGAGAATACCTTTTCCGAATTCCGGAAAAGGATTCAATTTTCTACTCATTTTTATATAAGAATAAAGAAAGGAACCACGAGGCCCTCATACATATTTTTCCCCATCCCATCCCATTCTTATTTCTTTTTAGTTTCTCCGTCAACTATATCATCCTTATCTTTTTTTGCTTTTTTAGTATTTTTAGGTTTTGCACTTTTTCTTTTAGTAGATGATTCGTTATTTTCAGTCTCATTATTTTCTGCAGGGTTTTCACCTGGCTGAGCTTGAGAATACATTGATTGTCCTATTTCTTGTAATACAGTTTGAAATGAATTCATTTCTGATTCTATTTTTTCCACATCATTTGATTCAATTGCTGTTTTTAAAGTTTCTTTTTGTGAATTTATTTTTTCTACAAGATCGTCTGCGAGCTTATCCTTATTTTCTGAGATAAGCTTATCAGCCTGATATATTAAAGAATCAGAATTGTTTTTCAGTTCAATTAGTTTTTTCTTTTTTTCATCTTCTTCTGCATGAGATTCAGCATCAGTAATCATTTGTTCTATTTCATCATCACTAAGTCCAGAGCTTGCAGTAATAGTTATTTTTTGTTCTTTTCCAGTTCCTTTATCTTTTGCTGAAACGTTTAGGATACCATTCGCATCAATGTCAAAGCTAACTTCAATTTGAGGTAACCCTCTTTGAGAAGGAGGAATCCCATCCAAAATAAATTTACCTAATGTTTTATTTTCGGTTGCCATGCTTCTTTCTCCTTGTAAAACATGTATTTCAACACTAGGTTGATTATCTTGAGCTGTACTAAAAGTTTCTGTTTTTTGTGTAGGAATTGTTGTATTTCTTTCTATTAGAGGAGTCGAAACACCACCAAGAGTTTCTATTCCAAGTGTGAGAGGTGTTACATCTAAAAGTAAGACATCTTGGACGTCTCCTTGTAGTACTCCTGCTTGAATAGCAGCTCCAACAGCTACGACTTCATCAGGGTTTACGCCTTTGTTAGCTTCTTTATCAAAGAATTTTTCCACTGCACTTTGTATAGCAGGCATTCTGGTCATTCCACCTACAAGAATTATTTCATTTATATCTGTAGTTTTGAGTTTTGCATCTTTGATAGCTAATTTACATGGTCCAATTGTTTTATCTACTAAATCCATAATTAAATTTTCCAAGTGAGATCTTGAAATAGTTTTAACCAAATGTTTTGGCCCTGAAGCATCAGCTGTAATAAAAGGAAGATTTATTTCACTTTCCATAACAGTTGAAAGTTCAATTTTAGCTTTTTCAGCAGCTTCACGTAATCTTTGAATTGCCATGTTGTCTTGCATTAAATCTATGCCTTGCTCTTTTTTGAAATCCTCAACTAGCCAGGATACTATTCTTTGATCAAAATCATCACCGCCAAGATGGGTATCGCCATTTGTAGACTTAACTTCAAAAACGCCATCACCTATATGCAAGATTGTTATATCAAAAGTACCTCCACCCAAATCATACACTGCAATAGTTTCATCAGTTTTTTTGTCTAATCCATATGCTAAAGCAGCTGCTGTAGGTTCGTTAATTATTCTTAATACATCTAATCCAGCTATAGTTCCGGCATCTTTTGTTGCTTTTCGTTGACTATCGTTAAAATAAGCAGGAACTGTGATTACAGCTTGAGTAATTTTTTCTCCTAATTTTGTTTCAGCATCTGATTTAAGCTTAGATAATATCATTGAAGATACTTCTTGAGGCGTATAATCTTTGCCGACCATTTGTACTGAAACGTCTCCATTTTTACCTGATTTAACTTTATAAGGAATCATCCCCATATCTTTTTGTAGCGAAGAATCACTAAATTTTTTTCCAATAAATCTTTTTACAGAAAATATTGTGTTTTCCGGGTTTGTAACTGCCTGTCTTTTTGCTATTAGTCCGGCATATCTTTCATCATTTTTTGGATTGATTGCTATTACTGACGGCGTTGTCCTTCCACCTTCTGAGTTTTCTAATACTTCTCCTTCTGAGGCTTCGACTATTGCCATACATGAGTTTGTTGTTCCTAAATCAATTCCTAGAATTTTTGGCATTTTATGCTCCTATTTATGAATTCTTTTTTATATAGTTTGATAAAATAACTTGGGCTGGACGTATTATTGAATTTTCTATTGAATATCCATTTTTAATTGTTTGAGAAATTTTTCCATCTAATTTAGAATCATTTGTATTTTCAATAGAAAGTGATTCATGTTTTGATGGATCAAAATTATCTCCTTTAATTGGATTAATTTCTGATAACCCTTCATTATTTAAACTTTTTTCAAAATTTTTAATTATTATTTCCATTCCTGTCACCCAATCTTTAAATTGTTTGCCTTTTGGTAAGGAATTTAAAGTAAGTTTAAGATCATCAAGAGTTATTATAAATCTTGTAAATATACCTGTTTTAATTTTGGTTTTATTAGATTGAATATCGTCTAAAGTTCTTCTTTTAAAATTTATTAAATCTGCCTGAGAACGTAGAGCTGTATCTTTCAACTGTTTTATTTCTTCTTTATATTTATTTATTTCTGAATTTTTATTTTTTGCCTTATTTTTTGTCTTTTTTTTTGGGGTAGTTTTTTTAAGTTCTGTCATATTCAAGTCCTAATGTTTCAAATAATTTTTGCAATTTGTTTTCTAAAAACACTTTTAATTGCATTCCTTTTAAAATTTCATTTCCTTTCTTTAAATCTAATAAATCATTAAATATATTTAAAATTAATTGGACACCAGCTAAATTAAGACCCAAATCGTCTACCAGATATTTTATTAATTTTAATTTAGCAATATCTTCCTGTGAGTAAAGTCTAAGCATTCCACCTGTTCTGCTAGGTCTAACTAAACCAATTCTTTCATACTTCCTCAACGTTTGAGGATGCATTGAAAGCATTCGAGATGCAACACTTATAACATAAACACCTTCAATATTTGGTTCTGAGAAAAAATCCCATTCCATGTTGTCACCAATATTGTTATAACATGTATTTTATAGGTTGATACGAGGTGTGTCAAGTACATTGATAGTTTTCAGGTAAGACTAAGTCTTTTTATGAAAACCTTTCTTGTTTCCATGGATCTCCATTCATATGGTAACCTCTTATTTCCCAAAAACCCGGGATTGGATTTGAAGTGAATTGAATTTCTTTTACCCATTTTGCACTTTTCCAACCATATAAGTGTGGGATTACAAGTCTTAATGGCCATCCGTGATTTGATTCTAATTCTTTGCCTTCGTATTTAGTGGCAAGAATTGTTTTTGCAGAAAACAAATCTGTTCTAAGGATATTGGTAGTATATCCATCATAACAGATAATGTTCACATATTTTAAATCTAAGCCTATTTCAAAATTTTTCAATAAATTTTTTACTATGCATCCTGTCCATTTTGTATCTAACCTGGACCATTGAGTAACACAGTGAAAATCTTCTTCTATATTATCTTCAGCTAGTTTAATTATTTCATTCCATTTATATTCAATTATTAGGCTTGAATTGGCAGTGAATTTTAATTCCCAGGTATCTAAATTGATATCTGGAGTGGGAAATGCTGAAAAAATTGGAAATTTTTCAGTAACAAATTGTCCGGGTGGAGCATCGGTGGTTTTTAAGTTGTTATTTGGTGTTATTTTACCTATTTTTTTTTGCATAAATATATTATACATTTATAATATTAAATATTGGTATAATTAAACAAATATGATTTAAAATATTAAATATTATGTATGAAGTTATTTCAAATTCATTAAAAGAATTGGAACAGGGCAAGAATATTGTTTTAGCCACTGTTGTTAATACTAAAGGATCCACTCCTCAAAAAATTGGATCTAAATTACTTATTCGTGATGACGGATCAACTGTAGGAACTTTAGGGGGAGGATGTGTAGAAGGTGATATATGGTTTGAATCCAAATCTATGTTGGAGGAAAATTCTGATTCAGAAACAAGATTCAGAGAATATACTTTGAATCAGGAATTAGCAGAGCAGGAAGGCTTGGTTTGTGGTGGTACTATGTATTTTTTATTGGATAAATTAATTCCAGAAAATCAAAATATTGAACATTTAAGATCTTTGCAAAATTCTTTAAATGGAAAAGAGAGTGGAAAAAGTATTTTGACCTTAGTTAATTCTCAGAATAAAGATTTATCTATTGGAATTAAAAAAACTTATGATTTTGAAAATACAAATGAAATTTTTAATGATGAATTAATTAATGAAACAGAGGATATTGAGAATACTATTTCAAATCGTACTAATAAATGTATTAAACTTAAAGATGGTAACGAGTGGTATGTTGAAATTTATACAACTCCTGCAACATTATTAATTTGTGGAGGCGGTCATATTGCAAATAGCTTGGCCCCGATTGCTCATAAACTTAATTTCAATGTTTGGATTACTGATGACAGGAAAGAATTTGCAAATAGTGATCGATTCCCACATGCGGAAAGAATAGTTAATGATATTCCTGAGAGCGCTTTAAAAAGTTTACCTGTTACTGAAAATACTTACATTATTATTGCAACAAGAGGACATAGATATGATCTTGTTGCCACACAGGCAGCTGTTCAAACAAAAGCAAAATATATTGGGATAGTAGGAAGTATGAGAAAAGCTATATTAATATTTGAGGATTTATTGAAAAATGGAATTCCTGAAGACAAAATAAGAGCGATACGTTCCCCCGTAGGTTTAGATTTAAGAGGTAGAACCCCTGATGAAATTGCTGTGAGCATTATTGCTGAAATGTTAATGATTAAAGAGGGTGGGACAGGACTTCCGATGGCTATGCCTGAAAAGGTTTGGTCTAAGGTTATTTCTAAAATTGATAATTCTCTTTCAGAAAGTAAAATCTAATGAGTAATATTGGCGGGTTATTATTAGCCGCTGGTTTGTCTACTAGAATGGGTGAATCCAAACCACTTTTAGAATGGAATGGAAAGTCTTTAATTGAATTTCACATAGATATCTTAAATTCCTTAAAAATAAAACCAACCATCGTTCTAGGTTTTTGCAGTGAAACAATTATCCGAAAAATTAGAAATTATGATGCTGATATAATAGTTAATTCTAATTATAAAAACGGGAAAACTTCTTCAATAATTATAGGTTTGGATGCTATATCTAAAGTTGATGATATTCTCTTAATGTCAATTGATCAGCCTAGGCCAAAATATATCTTAGAGAAATTAATAAAAAATCATTTTCAATCAGGCAAAGAGATAACCATTCCTAAATTTATATTAGAAGATGGTTCTTTAAAAGGAGGACATCCTGTTATTTTGAGTAACAAAATTTTAGATGAAATGTATAAATTTATTTCCTCTGAAAAAACTATTAAAGATTTTATATTAAGTAAAAATTCTATTAATGAAGTTATATTTGAGGATCCGTTAATTAAACTTGATTTAAATAACAAACAAGATTATTTTGAAGGGCAAAAATTATTTGTAAAGAGTACAGAAAATGATAAAGAATAATATTGCCATGACAATTGCAGGTTCTGATTCTGGAGCAGGTGCTGGTATACAGGCTGATTTAAAAACTTTTGCATCTTTAGGAGTTTATGGTACTTGTGTTATAACTGTTGTAACTGCGCAAAATACTTTAGAAGTTAAAGATGTTGAAATATTAAGTAATGAAATTATAACTAACCAGTTTGAAACTTTAATAAATGATATTTACCCAGATTCAGTTAAAATAGGAATGTTAGGGAATCCTGAAGTAGTAGTTTTAATTAGTAAATTGCTGTCACAAATTAATAATGTTCCGATAGTATTGGATCCGGTTATGATTGCAAAAAGTGGTGATCAGCTAATTTCTGATGATGCAATAAGTAAATTAAAGAATAATTTGATACCTTTATGCAGAATTCTTACTCCCAATATTCCTGAAGCAGAAGTTTTGTCAGGAATTAAAATTACCAACAGAGATGATATGATAGCAGCAAGTACAAATATTTTAAAATTAGGCCCTAAATATTTACTTTTAAAAGGAGGGCATTTAACTGGCGATCCTATAGATATGCTTTTTGAACAAGGGCAGGGTATGATTCTTGAATTACCACAAAAAAGAATACATACAAAAAACACTCATGGAACAGGATGTACTTTTTCATCTGCTATTGCAGCAGAATTAGCAAAAGGTGTAGATATGAAAAATAGTGTGATTAATAGTCAGAAATATGTATATTCAGCTATTAAATCATCTGTGGAAATTGGAAAAGGGCATGGTCCTCTAAATCATTTTTTCAATATATAACAAAAATGGCATTATATTTAACAGAAACAGAAATTAAAAAAATAATAAATATGGAATTAGCACTAAATTCTGTTGAAGAAGCGTTTCAATTAATAGCCTTAGGCGATGCAGTTACTAAACCACGTGAAAGATTGCCTGTGGGATCATCAAGTTTAAATTATATGTCCGCGGGTATAGATAAGCAAAATTTGACAGGATTAAAAGTATACGTTCCAAGTAAAAACGGGACAAAATTTTATTTTCACATAATGAACGCTTTAAATGGTGAAATGATTGCCATAATGGAGGCTAATGCTTTGGGGCAATTTAGAACCGGAGCGGCTTCAGGTGTAGCAAGTAAATACTTGGCAAAAAAAGATTCAAAAAAAGTTTTATTAATAGGTACAGGTTATCAGGCTTATACGCAGGCTTTAGCATTGGATAGAGTTTTTGAATTAGATGAAATATATGTTTATAGTAGAGCTGAAGAAAACAGGATGAATTTTATTAATAATTATTCATCTGCAATGAAATCAAAATTAACTCCTGTAGCGGATATTGAATCAAATGTTAATAATATAGATATTATTTCTGTGATAACTAATTCTAAAACCCCGGTAATTAATAGTGAAATTATTGAATCTGGTGTTCATATAAATGCTGCGGGATCTAATCATTCTTTAAGAAGGGAATTAGATACAAAAACAATTTTAAAAGCAGATAAAATTTTTGTTGATGATATTGATCAGGCTAAAATGGAATGTGGTGATTTGATTTATCCTGAATCTTTAGGATTAATTCAGTGGAGAAATATTATTAATTTTTCAGATGTATTAAAATTTCCTGACAGATTTAAACGAAATTTTAAAGATATAACAATTTTTGAATCTCAAGGATTAGCTTTATGGGATTTGGTTACTGCTATTAATGTTTGTGAAATAGCTAAAACAAAAGGAATTGGAGAAAAAATAAATGCCTAGTGTAATTGAAGTACAAATTGAAGATAAAGTTGGAATTATAAAATTAAATAGACCAGAATCATTAAATGCTTTTAATAATGAATTGTCTGATGCACTTTATTCTCAGATAGAAGAATTTAATGCATCTTCAACTGTAAATTCTATTCTTATAACAGGTAACGGAAAAGCATTCAGCGCTGGAGCAGATGTTGCTGGTTTTCAGGAAGGAAACACGAAAAAAAGATCGTTTCTTTCATGGAATGACTTAATTGATTTGTTTATCAGATCAAAGCCAATAATTGCTGCTATAAATGGTTTTGCAGTAGGAATGGGTATAACATTATTTTTATTTGCTGATATTAGATTGGCATCTAAAGATGCGAAAATTTCTTTTAGATTTGTAAAAATAGGATTAACACCTGAATATGGCAGCACACGTCGATTGTCAGATATCGTTGGGATTAGTACAGCTTCAGAATTAATGTTAACAGGAAAATTTCTTGATGGAGAAGAAGCTGAAAGAATAGGATTAATATCTAAAAGTTATGAACTGGATGATTTGTATGATAAATCATTGAAGATAAGCAAGGATATCTCGGAAAATTCCCATTGGCATAATAAAGTTATAAAAGAGATGATTTTTAATAACTATCATAAAGATTATGATAAAGTTTTAGAAATCGAAGGGAATATCTTTTCACAGGCCAGGCAAACTAAAGAACATAAAGATTTTGTAAAAAAATTTATGGAGGATAATAAATAAATTATTCAGATAGAATTAGTGAAAAAGATGAGTGGTTATGTCTAAAACAAGATATTCAGAAGCAAAGAAACAAGCAAAAGAATTATATGATTTAGTTCCATATATCACTCCTCGTATTGCCTTTAGATATATCCAGCAATTAGATTTACCAAAAGAACAAATCCCCACATCTCACACTATACTTTTTGAATGGTTTAAAGAATTTGATAAGGTCTCCAATAAAGATAGGTATGAAAAATTAATGGCACTTTGGCTGAAAGAGAATCCACTCAAGATTAATGCTGATATGCCAAAAAAGAAAATCATAGATAAAAATAAATAAATCTTTTCTATAAGTCTTTCTCTTAACAATCCCTATCTATAATTAATATAGTAAACCTTATTAAATAGAAATTAATAAATAAGAATGATACTTATTACTTATATATTATTACTTAGTAAAGTCCCAATAGTTATCAATAGTTTTATCCCAAAATAAATCCCAATAACTTTTAACACTCAATATCATCTATTTTAATTTATAATGTACTTAATATGAGAAGCATTTAGTAGTATTTATACTTAATAAAATCTATTAGAAAAAGACCTATTTAAATAAATTATTTTCTGTCTCTAGCATCACTAGTTATTTTTCCAGATATATTGCCCTCTGTGTTTATTTTTAGTCCATGTGGGTATTTGGGAGGGACTGTACAGGCATGTCCTGGAGAGCCAAGTATATAATCACCTACAGTGAGATTTTCACCATTTAGTTCTATAACACCATGTTCTTCATTTTGAGAAATAAGCTCTGCATCTGGTTTCCCTTCTATTGTAAATCTGGATGGAGTTAAAGGATCACAAGAAATAGATTTTGCACCAATATCTACAGTTACAGTTTTTCTTATTTTGTCTTCGTCAATAACTTGGCCTAATACTAGTCCTGCTACCTGGAAATTTAAGTCTGGTTGCTTGATATTATTTGAATCCCAATAAATCCATGTTCCAGGTGAAACTTTATAATCAGTATCATCCAAGTAATATTGAAATGACCAAGAACCTCCAACAATAATGTCATAATCTATTTGAGATGTGTAGTTTGAAATTTTATCTCTAAATTGCTCTATTATATTGATACTTTCTCTCACATGTTCTTTTTTTTCTTCTAAATCTGTAATTCCAACCAAATGTCCGTCATATCCATGAATCCCTTTAAAATTTAAATTAGAATCAGTAAATAATTTTTTGAGTAATTCATCAGATTCGTTTACATCTATCCCAGTTCTATGCATTCCAGTATCTAAATCGATATAAACTCCATCAAGATTTTCAATCTTTGACAAAATATCTAGATGGTAGACTGTACCAGCAATAGCACTATATTTTATGTTTTTATTCTGATTAATGATTTCACTATATCTTTTTGCTTTTATTTCTGACGCTAGAGGATAAGCAAGAATAAGTTCTTCAGGATTACATTCAGAGAGGATTTGAATTTCTTCTAAAGTAGATGTTTTATGTCGTGTTATTCCCCTGGCAATTTGAAAGTTTAGCATTTCTCTAGATTTATGTGTTTTTGCGTGAGGAATTAATCTTGAAGGTGTTTTTACCATAGATAAAATTGTATCTATGTTATGTTGTAATATATTTTCAAATATTACATATTCTGGAGTTTCAAAAGATTCCGGATTGTTAATTGTATAATTGCCAAATTTCATAATCTATCCATTTAAGTTAACTAAAATTATATGATAGTAAATCAGGGTTTATGTTTTCAACATCAGTTATGCCGCAATATTTCATTGCCACCTCTAATTCTTCTTTTAATATTTGAATAACATCTCTGACTCCATTTTCACCCCCAACAGCTAATCCCCAGTAAAAAGGTCGCCCAATCATTACTGCTTTGGCTCCAAATGCTAAAGCTTTTAATATGTCTGTACCTCTTCTAATCCCACCATCTAAATATACTTCACATTTGCCATCTACAGCTTTTACTACTTCAGGTAATGACTGAAGACTAGGCATAAGTGTATCAACCCCTCGTGCACCATGGTTGCTAACTACAATACCATCAGCTCCGTACTCTACTGCTTTTTTTGCGTCATGTGCAGATAGCAATCCTTTTATAACAATTGGTAAATCAGTTAATGATTTAAACCAATTTATGTCTTCCCATAGCAACTGATCATCGGGGTTTAATCCACCTAATTGTACTTGTGTATCTCCATGTTTGTAACCTAATCCTGCGATTTCTCCAATTAAGTTTACCCTTTCAGTATTAGGTGGATTTACAAATGCATTTCTAATATCTCTTTCTTTAGGCCTTAAGTGATCCATTCCTGGTACCGGTCCATCCACTGTCAGAACAATTACTTTGTATCCCGATTTTTCAGCTCTTTTTACTAGCATTTCATCTATTTCTTTTGTGAGGTGATATATTTGAAACCATAATGGAGTATCAGTTTCATTAGCAATATCTTCTATTGTGTAAGATGAATTTGTACCAACACCAGCTATTATGTTTTCTTTTTTAGCGGCGCGAATTGTAGATAATTCCCCATCATCATCACAAAAGGTGTGTCCCCCTGCAGGAGCAATCATTAATGGAAATGATGTTTTGTCTCCAAGAATAGTTGTAGACATTTTAATGTTAGAAATATTCACCATTTTATTAGGTCTTAAAAATACTTCATTATAAATTTGTGTATTTCTATTTAAAGATATTTCATCTCCTCTTCCAGCTTCGATGTAATCCCAAATGTTGTGAGGTAGTATTTTTTTTGCTAATTCTGCATA
>Ga0208113_1000509_pt1 | contig 19353 bp, 10 predicted proteins | sample Knorr_S7_td_NADW_FD_185598 | JGI IMG/M metagenome (GOLD analysis project Ga0208113, IMG submission 185598) | Marine microbial communities from Southern Atlantic Ocean transect - Knorr_S7_td_NADW_ad_2505m_LV_A (SPAdes) (version 2) | ecosystem: Environmental > Aquatic > Marine > Oceanic | place...
CCGCCATGTCTTCTTCGGACTCCGATCTTGAAACTTCCCTGCTCCTGGATCGGTCCTCGACGTACCGTGAAAAATCCTCGATTCCGAGGTTTGTCAGAAAGTTCGACTGGGTCGTGTTTCCGTTTTTGGTGAAACCGTTGACCATCAGCGTGTGATCAACCGCGGTGAAGTCGACATGGGCCGTGATGTCCTGTTTGCCGATTCTGCGAAGCGGGTTCTGGCCGAGCGTGTGCTGGTAGTAGCAGCGTAACGAGCCTGAAAGTCGCGTCGGCGCGTAGAGATCAGGCCTGTCGAACCCGTAATCGATCGTGATTACGTACCCACGGTCGAGAGTTGCCGAAACCGAGTCCGACCAGTATCCGAGCCGCAGGTTAACCTCGCCCCGGTACCCGTCAGGGAGCGAGCGGACGAACGGTAGCACCCTGGCTTCGACTTCGGGCTCAACGACGTCTCCGACGGTTTCGACGAATGCGTCGTTCCTGTAGTCGACAAATATCTCCCTGACGGCCCCGGCCTCGACGATGAACCTGTTCACCGGGTGGGCATCGATCAGCTCGTTGGAAATAACGCAGCCCGTAATGGCGGTCGGTAGGTCGGCATTACCGGCTACCCAATCAGAGCCTACGGGTGGTACCAAATCGGTGGCGGAGTAGTGCAAAACCTTTGCTAAATCAGGCAGTTCGCGCTCCGCGTATTCGGTGAAGTCCGAACGGAGCACGCCGTCTCCAGCACCCATCTCAACGACGACGAACTCACCGGGCGAGCCGAGCCGTCGCCACATTTCGCGCAGTTGCAACGCCAGCAGCGCGCCGAATGCAGGGTGTGTAACCGGGCTGGTGAAGTAGTCACCGTCAGTGCCAACCGGTGTTGAACCCTGCTGGCGCCGCCTGCTCGGGTAGTAGCCAAATTGCGTGTCGTATAGCGCGGCTTCTATGAACGCTTCGAACGTGATCGGTCCGTGTCGGCCGATGTGGTCGATCAACTGTTGTTCAAATTCGCCGAGCGTCGGTGGTGGCAATTTAATGTGAACCCTGTAGCCGCTGTTAACGGATGATCGAAAGATCGAAGACGGCGGAGTCGCTTCTGCCTCCCCGCGTCGGCTAACGATCCTGAATCAAGTTCAGGATGACATATTTCCGGGTGTCAGAAAGGGTGTAGGGAGGCGTTTTTCGAACGGCCGGACGCATTCCCCACGATCTGACCTTCTCTCGGGGGAGAAGAAAGTTTCCGAAGCGACAACCGCAGATTAACCGCGTTCCCCTATCGGGACGTACTTCTGCTCGCGATCGCCCGTGTACTGGAGGAGCGGGCGGATCAGGATGTTGTGTTCGAACTGCTCGACGACCTGGACGGTCCAGCCAGGGATTCGTCCCACTGCGAAGATCGGCACGAACAGGTCCTGCGGTACGCCGTTAAGGTAGTAGATGACTCCGGCAAAGAAATCGACGTTTACGTGGATGCCGCGGCGGGCGTACGGTTTCATCGCGTCGACAACGGCTTCGAGGATCTGGTACCACTTGGGCTGGCCCATTTCCTCGCTCAAATCCTTCACGCCCTGGCGCAGGTGGCCGGCCCTGGGGTCTTCGGCCTTGTAGACCCGGTGCCCGAAGCCCATCACGCGCTGTCGATTGGATAGCAGGTTCTGCACATAGTCGGCAGCGTTCTCGGGCTTGCCGATTTCGCGTGCCATCTGCATTACGTTTTCAGCGGCGCCCCCGTGTGACGGGCCGGAGAGCGCGGCGATACCGGCAGTCACTGCACCGTGGATATCGGCAGCGGTGCCCGCCACGACACGGGCGGTGAAGGCCGATGCGTTCGAGCCGTGATCGGCGTGCAGGACAAAGTCCTTGTCCATCAGGTTCATCGCCTGGCCACTCGGCTCGTTGCCGTCCATCATGTAAAGGAAATTACCCGCATGATTCAGAGTGGTACTGGGTTTGATCGGGTCTTTGCCGCGCCGGATATTGTGATGCGCCATTACTATCGACGGCACCTGCGAGGTAAGCCGGAGACCCTTTCGGATGGTCGCTTCAGTTGAGTTGTCGTTACGGTCCGGGTCGAAGCCTGAAAGCGCTGAAACGGAGGTGCGGAGGGCGTCCATCGGGTGGGCGTCTTTGACGATCTCGATCACGTCGAAGATCTGCTCGGGAAGCTCACGGGCACCCTTTAGCTCGGCATCGTAATCGTCGAGCTGGGCCTGCGTTGGCAGCACGCCGTGGATCAGCAGGTATGCCGTTTCCTCGAAGGTCGAGTGCTCGGCCAGCTCGTTGATGTTGTAACCCCGGTATTCGAGGACGCCTTCCTTGCCATCGATGAACGTCGTGGCGCTGCGGTCGAAGTAAACCCCCACGAGTCCTCGGTGCAGCGTGATTTCGTCGTTGGTCATTTAGGGTTACAAATCCGTCGCGCCCGGAATCGGCGTCACTGTGGGCCTTCGAAAACCTGGCGAGCTATGGCATGTAGGAAATCATGTCTGGCAACGCCCGATTCAGGCATTGTGCAAACTGTAACAATGCAATTCGAGGCTACACTGCGCGCAATAGGCCGTCAAATTGACGGCCTGTTGTTTTTCGTGAGTTTTTTTCGTTGCAAAATCCGGCACCGACGCCGACTTGAACTGTTGCGAAAACCCGCAGCAATTACCCGTGTTGGCTATCGATCCACGACTTGTCTGCCACCTGCTTTGTCAGCATGTCGACTACCTCGCCAACGGGTATTGCACCGAGGTCTTCACCCGTTCTGGTGCGCACAGCCGCCGCGCCGGCCTCTATTTCACGATCGCCGACTACCAGCATGTACGGCACCTTCTGCAACTGGGCCTGCCTGATCTTCGAGTTCATCCGGTCGTTCGAATCGTCAACTTCAACCCTCAGGCCAGCTGCCCTGAGCTTCGTTCCGATCTCATGACAGAATTCGTTGTGGCGGTCTGCGATCGGCACCACCACTGCCTGCACGGGTGCCATCCACAGCGGGAAGGCTCCGGCGAGGTGTTCGATCAGTACGCCCAGGAAACGTTCGAGCGTGCCGTACATCGCACGGTGGATAACGACCGGTCGCTTTCGAGTTCCATCTTCAGCCGCATATTCAAGGTCAAAGCGCTCGGGGAGCGAGAAATCGAGCTGCACCGTGCCCAGCTGCCAGTCGCGCCCGAGTGCATCCGGCACGAATATGTCGATCTTCGGACCGTAGAACGCGCCCTCTCCCGCTTCGGTGGTGTACTCCTGACCCGAGGTGTCGAGCAACTCGGTGAGGATGGCTTCCGCCTGTTCCCACATCTCGTCTGATCCGACTCGCTTGTCGGGGCGGAGTGACAGCTCAAATCGGTATTTCTCAAATCCGAGCGCGGCATACGCTTCATCCAACATTTCAAGGAATGAACTGATTTCACCGCTGATCTGATCAAACGTGCAGAAGATATGAGCGTCGTCCTGGACCATCGAACGAACCCTGAAAAGACCCTGCGTAACGCCCGACCGTTCGTTGCGGTGCAATCGACCGAAGTCTGCCCACCGCAACGGAAGGTCCCGGTAACTGCGCGAATCGGCCTGGTAGAGCATTGCTGCCGCAGGGCAGTTCATCGGCTTCACGCCAAACTCGCGATCGTCGACATCGACGAAGTACATGTTTTCCGCGTATGCCTCGAGGTGGCCCGACTTCTTCCACAGATCGGTGTTGAAAATCTGCGGGGTCATCACTTCCTGGTAGCCGTATTTTTCGTACAACTCTTTGACATAGTTGATCAGGCTGTTCATCACGACCGCGCCCTTCGGCAGGAAGAACGGGCTTGCGGGTGCGATAGGGTCGAAAAAGAACAGGCCAAGCGCCCGTCCGAGCCTGCGATGGTCGCGCTTTTCAGCCTCTTCCCGGCGCTTCAGGTAGTCCTTCTGGGCGTCTCTCGACTCCCACGCGGTACCGTAGATGCGCTGGAGCATTGTGTTGTTTTCATCGCCGCGCCAGTAAGCGCCGGCCGATGAGAGCAGCTTGTAGGCCCTGATGTCGCCCGTACGTTCCATGTGACCACCGCGACACAAGTCTTCAAACGTACCGCCCGCATGGCTGCAGAAGGTCACCTGCTCGTCGGCGGGAATACCTTCGAGAATTTCGACTTTGTACGGGTTGCCGCTGACGAGCTTGAGCGCTTCATCCCGACTCACCTCGCGTTCGACGAACTCGGTGTTCGCCCTGATCGAATCACGCATTTCGAACTCGATCTTTTTAAGGTCGCCCGGGGTGAATGGCTCGGGGACTGCGAAGTCATAGTAAAAGCCGTCCTGGATCGGCGGGCCGATAGTTAATTGTGATTCAGGAAATAGCTTGGTTACCGCCTCTGCGAGAACGTGCGCCGCGGAGTGGCGCATCCGGTCGCGGTAGTCCTGTTGATCTTCAGGCGAGAGGTCTTTGAATTTAACTGCCATTTTGATTGGCTCCGAACATGCGAAGCGCGATCCGTTCCGCTGTGCAAATAAATCACGCGTAAAACACCGCGTGAAAGGGTAAACGACGAAGTTTGGGGCGCGTCACCTGGATGGAGGGCGGCGCGCCTAGATAGTCAACGTGTAGCGCCCGAACGACGGGCTGCACTCCGCTGGGTCGCGTTCTGCCCGCGTGCCACTGGAGGGCGCGCAAACTGCTTGCGCGAGCGGGGCGGATTTTTGCGACAAATTGCACATAGTTCGATTGTATCCAGTTCTGGTGGGCGGTACAGGACTTGAACCTGTGACCTCGTCGATGTCAACGACGCGCTCTAGCCAGCTGAGCTAACCGCCCGCGAACGGAGCCTCAAGTCTATATGAGAACTCGCCTTTAGATGGCACTGGCAGGCGAGCAGATGTTTGGCGCGTTTGCGTCCGTTTTATTAAATACCGTGGCCCCGGCTGTTCCGCCGGGGCCACGGTGAGCAAACTTTATGTCTCACTCATTACACCGAATGAGACTTACTCCGTAGGATTCTCGCTCTTGCTGTCCTCCGAATCTCCGGAACCTTCTGAAGCTCCCTCGTCACCTGATCCATCGTCCACAAACTGTGGCGCAGGTTCGGGATTCTCTTCCGCAGTCGATGTCGAAGCACGGAGTGCCTCGGCTGCCCGTGCGGCATCATCGTCACCGGAATCAGCGGACGAGTCACTACTCGACACTGCATCGGACAGTGCCGACACCGCGGCCAGCAGACCGCCGTCATCACCTGATGACAGGGTGGCCGCCGCGGCAGCTGCATCGGCTCCCAGCGTAGGACCAGCCTCGGCACCGACGCCGACCAGGTCTGCTCCGCCAATTGCTGCAAGTGCTTCTTCGAACGTAGCCGGGGCTTTCGTAAACCCGGTAAGTTGACCGTCCTTGCGGTCGCCTTCCTTGATCCCAAGCCGTGCGCGACCCTCTTCCGACAGATCCAGCCGGGCCGGAATCAATCGTCCGATGATCACGTTTTCCTTCAGTCCGTTCAATCGGTCAACGGAACCGTTTACCGCGGCCTCCGTCAACACTCGAGCGGTTTCCTGGAAAGAAGCTGCGGCCAGGAAACTCTGGGTGTTGAGAGATGCCCTGGTAACACCCAAGAGGACCGGGCTCGCGGTAGCGGGCTCGCCGCCCTCGGCCAGCATGTTGTTATTTGTGTACTCGTAGTCGTGCCGATCGACAAGTTCGCCGGGCAGCAGGTCGCTGTCGCCGGGGTTGTCGACCCTCACCTTGCGCATCATCTGGCGAACGATCACCTCGATGTGCTTGTCGTGCAGCTGGACACCCTGCGACCGGTACACGGCCTGAACTTCGTCGACCAGGTAGCGCTGTACCGCGGCCTGGCCTTCGATTCGCAGGATGTCCTGCGGATTTTTCGGGCCGTCAGTCAACGCTAGGCCGGGTTCAACAGTATCGCCGTCGGAAACAAGAATTTCCGATGCTGCCGGAATAACGTATTCGCGCTCGTCGGTTTCTTCCCACGTAATGCGAACCACGGTCTTCGTAACCTGCACCGTGCCGGCGACCGTCGCGGTAATTTCGTCCTGCAGTTCGTCGTAGGTGCCTGCCTTGACCGCGGCTGCCTTTGCAGTCTTCTTGATCGACAGGACCGGTTCGCCCGCGTCGACCCAGTCGCCGGTCTTCATCGTCTGGCGATGTGTGTCGGGAATGTCTATTTGCTCGGAGAATTTCTCACTTAAAATTACCCTTACGACACGTCCTTCAGGCAGCTGGGCGAGTTCGACCTTACCGCCGATTTCAGAGAGAACGGCCATACCCTTGGGCTGCCTTGCTTCGAACAGTTCAACCACGCGAGGTAGTCCCGAAGTGATGTCCTTACCAGCGACACCGCCAGTGTGGAATGTCCTCATCGTTAGCTGTGTGCCAGGTTCACCAATCGACTGAGCTGCAATGATTCCGACCGCCTCGCCGAGCAGTGCCGGCGAACCCATTGCGAGGGAAGCCCCGTAGCATTTCCGAGAAATGCCTCGCTGGGTAGTGCTCGAGAGTGGAGAGAACACCCACGCTTCGGTCACGTTAGCTTCTTTGATCACCTGGGCCAATTCGCGGGTGATAAGTTCGTCGCGGTCAGCGATAACTTCGCCCGTCTCCGGGTGCACGATCGGCTCGGACAGGTACCGGCTCACGATTCGGTCGGCCAACGGTGCCTGCAATCCGCTCTTTCCGTCGTCGGAGATCAAGATTCCCTGTGCGCCGGGGTCGTTTTCCGTCGTGATGATCACGTCCTGGGCAACGTCGGCAAGCCGCCGGGTCAGGTAACCCGAGTCGGCCGTTCGCAGAGCGGTGTCGGCAAGACCCTTGCGAGCGCCGTGAGTCGAGATGAAGTACTCGAGGATCGTGAGACCCTCGGCAAAGCTCGAACGGATCGGCATCTCGATGATACGGCCCTTGGGATCCGACATTAGGCCGCGCATGCCGGCCATCTGCTTGATCTGGGCGATGTTACCTTTCGCTCCGGAATCGGCCATCGAGAAGATTCCACCGTAGCTCGGCAGATTCTCTTCTACAGCCTTCGTCATTTTTTCGGAAACGTCGGTCCAGATTGCGACTGACGCCTTGTACCGTTCGGGCTCGGTGATCAGGCCTTCAAGGTACTGCTCATCAAGGCGCGAGATTTTGGTGTCGGCGGCAGAGAGCAATGACTGCTTCTGCGGTGGCACAACGATGTCTTTCATCGCGATTGTGGTGCCGGACTGCGTCGCGTACTTGAAACCGACGTCTTTGAGCTTGTCGAGCATCAAGGATGTGGTTTTGTTACCCATATCGTTGACGACTTCGCCCACGAGCGACTCGATCTCGCTCCGCGCAAATAGCTGGTTGCGGAATTCCATCTGCTCGGGAAGTGCCTGGTTGAAGATGATTCGTCCGACGGTCGTATTTATCCGTTCCCCGTCGGCGCCTCTGACGACGATCATCTCGCGCAACTTGACTCGCTCTATGTCTAATGCAAGTAGCGCGTCGTCGAAGTTGGCAAACGTCTTGTACTTGGGGTTGCCGTCCTCGTCCCTTTCGACCGGTGTTACCCCTTCACCGTCGATTCCGGTGAGGTAGTACATGCCGAGGACCATGTCCAGTGTCGGCGAAACGATCGGGAAGCCCGAGCTGGGTGCCAGCATGTTGTTGGTCGAAAGCATCAGGCGTTGCGCTTCCAGCACCGCTTCCCTGGAAAGAGGTACGTGAACTGCCATCTGGTCACCGTCGAAGTCAGCGTTGAACGCAGTACATACAAGCGGGTGGATCTGGATGGCAGACCCATCGACGAGCACTGGCTGGAACGCCTGGATGCCGAGCCGGTGGAGGGTTGGTGCGCGGTTCAGCATTACCGGGTGATTCTGGATAACCTCTTCCAGGAGGTCCCAGATTTCCGGGCGGGCGCGTTCTGTCATGCGCTTTGCGCTTTTAATGTTGTGGGCATAGCCCTTTACGACAAGCGCGTTCATAATGAAAGGCTTGAACAGTTCGAGGGCCATCTTTTTGGGCAGGCCGCACTCGTACATTTTGAGCTGCGGGCCAGAAATGATGACTGAACGACCGCTGTAATCGACCCGCTTTCCGAGCAGGTTCTGGCGGAACCGGCCCTGCTTACCACGGAGCAAGTCTGTTAGCGATTTCAGCTTGTGGTTGTGGCTGCCCTGGATGGCGCGACCTCGCCTGCCGTTGTCGATAAGCGCGTCGACAGCCTCCTGGAGCATCCGTTTCTCGTTGCGGATGATGATGTCGGGTGCCTGAAGTTCGATAAGGTGCTTCAGGCGGTTGTTCCGGTTGATTACCCTGCGGTAGAGGTCGTTAAGGTCGCTTGTGGCAAATCGGCCACCATCGAGCTGAACCATCGGGTGCAGTTCGGGGGGCAGAATCGGCAGGACGGTCAATATCATCCATTCGGCCTTGTTGCCGCTCTTTCGGAAGGCCTCGACCACCCGCAGCCGCTTGATTGCCTTCTTGCGGCGCTGGCCCGATGTGTTGCGGACCTGATCTTGCAGATCGGTTCGAAGATCGTCGAGATCGGTATTCTGAAGAATTTCGAGAACCGATTCGGCACCCATGGACGCCTTGAACACTTCTCCAAACTTGTCACGGAGCTCGCGGAAGCGGGCCTCGGTTAGAAGGTCCATCACCCGAATCGCTTCGAGGTCGTCAATCTTGTCCTGAACGTCAGATTCGACGCCTGCTTTCAATTCCTCGGTGAGTTCGGTGAGCCTGGCAACGGCGTCTTCGCCCTTTATGCCTGCGATTTCGGCTTGTTCAGCCCTGGTCCGGTCCTCGACCTCTTTCTCCATCTTCGCGAGCTGCGCCTTGGTAATTTTCTTTTTGGGCTTTTCAGCCTCGGCAGCCTCGGTAGCCAGGCGTTCTGCCTCGGTCCTGGCGTTGAATATCGCCTGCATCGTTACCGCGAGGGTCGCCTCGACGGAATCCCCGGCGATCGCCTCTTTCAGTTCTTCGTCGTACCGGTTCATCTCGGCGTCGCGGTATGCCCCGAGTTGCTCGATGGCGCTCTGCCGCGCATCAGCATCGACAGAGGTGACGACGTACTGTGCGAAATACAGAATCCGCTCGAGATTGCGCGGTGAGAGTTCGAGGAGAAGGCCGAGTCGTGACGGCGTTCCCTTTGAGAACCAGATGTGCGCGACCGGAGCGGCCAGCTTTACGTGGCCCATCCGTTCACGGCGTACTTTAGATCGCGCAACTTCAACACCGCAGCGGTCGCAAATAACGCCCTTGTAGCGGATTTTCTTGTACTTGCCGCAGTAGCATTCCCAGTCCTTGGTCGGGCCGAAAATGCGCTCGCAAAACAGGCCGTCTTTTTCCGGCCGCAGCGTGCGGTAGTTAATCGTTTCCGGTTTGGTCACTTCTCCATATGACCAGGCACGAATCTGCTCCGGCGATGCCAGCGAGATTCTGATTGCGTTGAAATCGGCGCCAGACTGTCCCATGAGTTGCCGTTTCCTTCACCTTTCGGGGTCGCACCCCGTGGGCGGCTGGCCCGTTTCGTTACGCTGGCACCGCCAGCAATGTCACAGGCCCCGGGCGGATCTCGCCCGGGACGTTAATTAGCTAGTTTTCTTCATCTTCGGTGCCCGGGATTTTGTCCCCGGCATCGCTCGCTTCCTCTGAGGCGAGAGCCAGCAGAGAATCTTCCGGAGGCTCGTCCGATTCATCGTTTTCGTCATCCGAATCGTCATCGTCAGAGTTATCTGAATCTTCCTGATCATCGGCCAGTGCCGCCGGCAGCTCGCCGCCGGGTAGCTCTTCGATGTCCAGGACATCCAGCGGTTCGTCGCTCAGGTCGTCCCAGTTCAATGGCGCCCCGAGAGTCGCAGACATCTCCTGCGCCTGGCTCCTGACACGCGTAAACCGCTCTATGTCTTCGTTCAGGAGCTCGACTGAAAGCCCGAGGCCTTGTAGTTCTTTGAGTAAGACGTGGAACGATTCGGGCACTCCCGGCTGGATTACCTCTTCACCCTTCACAATCGCTTCGTAGGTCTTCACACGTCCGATGACGTCGTCAGACTTGATCGTTAGCATTTCCTGCAGGGTGTAGGCGGCGGAGTATGCCTCGAGGGCCCAGACCTCCATTTCGCCGAATCGCTGTCCGCCGAACTGCGCTTTACCGCCGAGTGGCTGCTGTGTGATGAGCGAGTAGGGACCGGTCGACCGTGCGTGGATCTTGTCTTCCACGAGGTGAATGAGTTTGAGCATGTAGACGTTACCGACGGTGATCGGCTGGTCGTATGTGATTCCGGTCCGTCCGTCATAAACAATCTGCTTACCGAAAATCGGAGCTGAGAGGTTCTTTTCCCGCGCGAATTTCAGAGATTCTTGCATCAGCTCCGAAGGCTTCAGGCCTTTCGTCTCAAGCCCGGCGACTTCCTTCAGCCAGATCCGAAGGCAGGCTTCTCTTGCCACGCCACGGTTCGAAGGTGCGTCGCTCCAGAGCCGGTCCCGGTCAAAACCCCGTTCTTCGAGATACGCATCGACCTTTGGCCAGTCAATGTCTTCGGAATCGAGGTCGCGGTGGTCTTTGCTGTTCGATTGCCTGACGAACCAGGCACGTCCAAGCTGGTCTTCAACAACGCTGTCTTTGGCGCCGTCGAACACCGGAGTCCTTGCGTGGAATCCCAGGGTGTGTGCGGCCCAGCCCAGGTGGGTTTCGAGCAGTTGACCCAGGTTCATCCGGGAAGGCACGCCAATTGGGTTCAAGAGAATGTCGAGCGGTGTACCGTCCGCGAGGAAGGGCATGTCTTCGCGGGGCAGAATCTTTGCGACAACACCTTTATTGCCGTGCCGTCCGGCCATCTTGTCACCCTCGTTGATCTTCCTTGTGTGGGCGACCCAAACCCTGACGGTCTTGGTGACGCCGGGTGACATATCGTCGCCGTTTTCCTTCGTCAGAATGCGGACGTCGATAACCTTGCCGTGTTGCCCGTGTGGAACGCGCAGGCTGGTGTCTTTTACGTCACGCGCCTTCTCACCGAAAATCGCTCGCAAGAGTTTCTCTTCGGCGGTCAATTCGGTTTCACCCTTCGGGGTGATCTTCCCGACCAAGATGTCGCCGGCGGCAACCCATGCGCCGATCCTGACGATTCCTTCTTCGTCGAGGTCGCGCAGACTCTCTTCACCTACGTTTGGAATGTCCCTGGTGATTTCTTCCGGGCCGAGCTTTGTCTCGCGTGCTTCGACCTCGTGCTTTTCGATGTGGATCGAGGTGTATCGGTCGTCCATTACGAGGTCTTCGTTCAGGATGATCGCGTCTTCATAGTTGTACCCGTCGAACATCATGAAGCCAACGAGAAGATTCTGGCCCAGTGCGAGCTCGCCGTTATCGGTCGATGAACTATCGGCAAGTGGCGACCCGGCAACGACCCTGTCGCCCTTGTAGACGATGGGGTGCTGGTTGATCGACGTGCCCTGGTTGGAACGCACGAATTTCGTAAGCGGGTACTCTTGCTGGTCACCGTTTTCGCCGACCACTTTTACGGAATCGCTGGTCGATTCCGAAACGATGCCATCGGCCTGTGAAATCACAACCTGACCTGAATCGCTTGCAACCCGCCGTTCCATACCGGTTCCCACGAGGGGTGCCTGCGGGCGGATCAGCGGGACGGCCTGGCGTTGCATGTTCGAACCCATCAGGGCCCGGTTAGCATCGTCGTGCTCGAGGAACGGAATCAGCGCCGTTGAAACACTCACGATTTGCATTGGCGAAACGTCCATAAACTGGACTTCGTCCGGATGAACGTAAGAGTACGCCTCACTACCACCTACACGGACTTCGACGAGGTCAGTAGTAATCTGTCCCTTGGCGTCCATCGGAGTGGTGGCCTGGCCAATCGTGCTCTGCTCTTCGTCATCGGCCGAGAGATATTCACGGTCTGCCTCTTTGTTGGTAACAAAAGGCAGAACTTTCACATCGCGCGCTTCGAGCAGGTATACCTGCTCGGCAATCGGAATTGTGATCGGCTTGCCACTCTCGGCGACTACTTTTCCCTTATCGTCGGCGATGTCTTCGAGCGGGGTGCGACCCTGGATATCGGGGTTGTCGCTCGCCATCGTTCGGAGAATCTTCCGGTACGGAGTTTCGATAAATCCGTAATCGTTGAGCCGCGCGTAAGTCGCAAGGGAACCCAGCAGTCCGATGTTGGGCCCTTCCGGCGTTTCGATCGGGCAGATGCGCCCGTAGTGGGAGGCGTGCACGTCGCGGACATCGAACCCGGCGCGTTCACGGGAAAGACCTCCGGGGCCAAGTGCCGATAGCCGCCGCTTGTGTGTCAGTTCCGCCAGGGGGTTGGTCTGGTCCATGAACTGTGACAACTGCGAACCACCGAAGAACTCGCGCACCGCAGCAACTACAGGCCTGATGTTGATCAGCGCGGCGGGAGTTGTGGTCGTCGGGTCCATCTGCGTGGTCATGCGTTCTTTTACAACGCGCTCCATCCGCAAAAGACCAACCCGCAACTGGTTCTGAATCAATTCACCAACGGCACGCACACGGCGGTTGCCCAGGTGGTCGATATCGTCGTTGCCAGCGCGGCCGTTATTGATAGTGATCATGCGTCGGACGAGTTCGACGAAATCGCGTTTCGTGAGGGTCCGGGTCTTTTCCTTGAGCCCGAGCCTTCGGTTCAGCTTGTAACGACCGACGCGCCCGAGGTCGTATTTCCGTTCGTTAAAGAACAGGTTGCTGATCAGATCGCGTGCATTTTCCACGCTGGGCGGCTCACCAGGTCGCAGCCGACGATAAAACTCAAGCAGAGCTTCTTCCTCAGTAGTCGCTGCGGTATCTTTCGCAAGCGTCGCTTCCATGTATCGGTGCAGCGGGTCCTCGTCCACGTCGGCCACTAAACCAAGAATTTCTTTGTCCGTGGTGAATCCGAGAGCGCGCAGCAGTGTGGAAATCGGAGCCTTGCGTTTGCGGTCGACCTTTACCGAGAGCAGGTCCTTGTTGCTGGTTTCGAGTTCTACCCATGCACCACGATAGGGAATCAACTTTGCGCTGCAAAGCATTCGACCGGTCGTGGGATCGGCCTTGGTTGTGAAATATGCACCGGGCGACCGTACGAGCTGAGATACGACAACCCGCTCAGCACCGTTGATTACGAACGTGCCGTTTTGGGTCATCATCGGTACGTCGCCAAAGAACAGGACCTGTTCCTTGACTTCGCCAGTTTCCTTGATGACGAGTTGCACCGTTACGTAGAGGGGAGCGGAGTAAGTGATCTCTCGCTTGCGGCATTCTCGCTCGGTGTTCTTTGGCTTGCGAATTTCGTGATTCAAAAAACGCAGGTCGAACCGACCGCCGGAGAAGTCCTCAATCGGGGAAATCTCGTCAAACAGGTCTTTCAACCCATCGGTCTTGAGCCAATCGAAAGAATTGACTTGAACTTGTACCAGGTTCGGAACATCCACAGTGTTCCGGATGCTGTTAAACGTCTTGTAATCGGACTGCTTGGACGGGGCTAGTCTGCGATCAGCAATGACCATACTCACACTCCTGGAGTGCTAGGGATGGGCAACACGCGTTGGGGTCGAATTCAAACGCGCGATGACCGCAAGCATGCTAGCGAACTTGCCGCGCGTGCTTCCGGTGGGTTGGGGAATGAAAAAATGAACCAGGGCGAGACGTAAAGAGATGAACCATTCTCTGACAGCCTCGAATTTTAGTTCTAACCCAAATACGCTGTCAACTGGTATTCAGATGTATTTGATCGGCCCGAACCACCTTTACGGCGATTCGCACGCTAAACCCTCGATTCACGACTGTCGCGACCCTGCTCATTCGTAGATTTTGAAATGCCAAAACGCCCGTTGCCCTTGAAATCACTTAACTAACGGGCGAGAATTACAAAAAATAACCACACTCAACCGATCAGATGGCTCCCTGAAAAGGGAGAATCGACCTGAACGGGGGTGACAGTTCGGTGTTTCGTACGGTTTCAAGAGAGCTGGCGATTGTGGGGGTTGCGTACCTCACGTTCGCGCTCGCAAAGAACTTGACCGACCCTTCGCCGGTGCTCAAGGCAGTTTCCAATGGCTGGGGCGTGATTCGGCTTGAGAGTGCGCTCGCCCTCAACCACGAGTCATTCATTCAGCAAATCATCGCGCGGCTCTCCCTGGGGTTGCTCATAGCATTGACCTATTTCTACGCCGTTGGGATGTGGCTGGGACTGGCCGGTACGGCCGTGGTCCTGTTCATAAAAACCCGGGTTGCTTACGTTCAACTGCGCCGTACGTTTATGCTAACGATGACACTGGGAGCGGTTGTTTTCGCGGTCTATCCGCTTGCCCCGCCCAGGTTTATGCCCGGACTCGGCATGACCGACACCGTTACTCTTCTCGGGCTCGACCCTGCCGCACCCAACTCCAACTCGGCGATTAGCTACAACCGATTCGCGGCAATGCCCAGCCTCCACTACGCCTGGGCGCTGCTCGTGATGATCGCCGCATTCAGGTTCGGGGGGCGCCGGGTAATCATCGCCGGATTCAGTTTTCAGTTGCTGATGTTCGTGGCGATTATTGCAACCGCCAACCACTACATTCTCGACGCGTTGGCTGGCGCTCTTCTTCTCGTGATAGCGATGTATATCGCGAGGCAGTGGGAGCGGTATGAGAGCAATATCGCACAGTTGGCCGCTCGGGTGCTGTCGCTACGGGAGACGGAAATGGGCTGGCGAGAACGTGTACGCCAGTTTGAAATGCCGGATCTGCGCGGTCCGTTTATCACGGGGTCCACGATTCCGGGCGGACACATGGCGCCTCCTGCCCGGGCCAGTATTGCTGCACCAGTCGCGGCGCCCGCAGGTACTTCACCGTCATTCGGTCCCGTCTTCGATGACCTGGGCCTCGTACTGCCTTGAGCCCAGGTCCTGGCGTTCCTGTATCTCGGGAAGCCACGTGCTTTTGATGTAGGCGAGCACTTCGAGCACCTGTTCGTCGGAGAGGACGCCCCTGAACGCCGGCATGACCGTGGCAAGCGGTGGGCGATCGAGAACCCACTGATGAAGCAGACGGTCCGGGTGGTGCCAGGTGTGGCCCGCATCACCATGTACCGGCGCCGCCGCCAGCACAACAGGACCTTGCACCGGGCCGTGGCACGATGCACAGTTCTGTGCGTAGATTTCTTCGCCCGCGGCGACGCGGCTACCGGTCAGATCAATTGGAAACTTACTGGAGTCGCTATCGCCGCCGCTGCACGCGCCCAGCAGAACTGCGATTACTAGCGCCGATGCAGCCAGTAGCCAGACCCTGACATATTTCGATCCCATCGAGTCTCCTGAATCTTAATCAGCCCGCCATAAATCCAATGCTTGTACCCTAACCCCCCCGGTGGGGGTATACAATGGATTAGAGTCGCATTATTCGCGACGGATATTTCCAATTACTCTTGATGGAATGGCTGACGATATGAACAGGGCACACGAACATCACGGTGACGAAACCGACAAAGCCGAAACCAGGGCCGATGCGATAAAACGCCTCAACTACATTGGGGGGCATCTGGATGGCGTCAAGAAGATGGTCGATGAAGACCGCTACTGCGTCGACATCCTCCGCCAGACATTCGCGGTGCGGCGTGCTATTCAGAAACTTGAATCGCACCTGATCGACGGCCACCTGCGTACCTGCGTTGTCGAGGGGGTGAAAGACGGCCGCGAAGAACAGATATTAAGTGAACTGGTGGAGCTTTACGAAATTGCAGACCGCTAACTTCCCCGAAACGACCGTGACAGAAGAATCGGCGAAGCAGGAGCTGTTGACACTGACGTTCAGTGTCGGCGGAATGACGTGTGCCGCCTGTGTCCATCATGTTGGCAGCGCACTGCGCGATATGCCGGGTGTAATCGATGCGCAGGTGAGCATTGGCACCGAGACCGCGACCGTCGAGTTCGCACTCGATTCTGCGACCGGGACTGACACTGTAACCAAGCCCGCGCTCAGGGCCGCAGTCTCGGGAGCCGGTTACTCGATCCGCGGATTTGCTGACGAAGACACCTCGATCTTTGCCGATGGCGATAAAGCCATCCGCGATGCCGAGCTGAAGACCACGCGCGACATGATGGTGATCAGCCTGATGGTCGCCGCGGTGGTGATGATCGCTATGAACTACGCGTCGGTCGAGGTGTTTTCAGGAATTTCTCCTACCGCTGCCAACGTGTTTTTCCTAGTCCTTGCAACCCCGGTGCAGTTCTGGGCAGGTTCGCGTTTCTACCGTTCGGCCTGGAGTGCCGCCCGACTCCGTGCTTCCAACATGAACACGCTTGTGGCGATCGGCACGTCGACTGCCTACTTCTACAGCCTGGCAGTGACGGTCCTTCGCCCAGTGTTCGAAGATTCCCTGGCTTTTTCAGGGGGCGATGTTGGCGGAAGCCACGCGACGGGCACTTACTTCGACGTTTCTACCGCGATCGTCGGACTGATCCTGCTGGGTCGGTGGCTCGAGGGCAGGGCGCGGGGCAGGACATCGGACGCCATCAAGAAGTTGATCGGCCTACAGCCGACGAGCGCGATGGTGATCAAGGGCGGTTCGCCAGTTGAAGTCGATCTCGCCGATGTTGAATCGGGCGACGTAATCGTCCTCCGCCCCGGCGAGCGTGTGCCGGTGGATGGTGAAATATCGGAAGGCACGACCACGGTCGACGAATCGATGCTTACGGGTGAGCCGGTCCCGATCGAAAAACAACCGGGCGATGGGCTGTTTACCGGGACCGTAAATGGCACCGGCGCGGTCCGGTTTATCGCATCGGCTGTCGGACGTGAGACGATCCTTGCGGGAATCGTGAGGATGGTCCAGCAGGCGCAGTCGTCACGTGCCCCGATTGAGCACCTGGTCGACAGGGTGACGGCGCGGTTCGTGCCGGCCGTGCTGGTCATCGCGGTATTGGTCTTCGCCGTCTGGTCGTTCCTGGCACCCGAACCGGCGATGATTAACGCACTGCTCATGACGGTTGCGGTGCTCGTGATCGCGTGCCCGTGCGCGCTTGGCCTTGCCACGCCGACCGCGATCATGGTTGGAATGGGCCGCGGGGCGTCGAACGGCGTGCTCATCAGAAATGCGGATGCACTTGAACGTGCTCACAGGGTGGACACCGTTGTGTTCGACAAGACCGGCACCCTCACCGAAGGGAAGCCGGCGATAACCGGGGTGCGGACGTTCGGGGTGACCGAAGCCGAGTTGATCCGATTCGCAGCCGCAGCCGAATCGGCGTCCGAGCACCCGCTTGCAACAGCCGTGCTTGCTGAAGCGAAGGCGCGTGGAGTTGAAATATCAGAAGCTTCCGATATCGCGGCGACTCCGGGACGTGGTATCTCGGCGGTTGTTGGTGGTTCGACCATTCTTGTGGGCAGCCCGTCATTCATCAGCGAAAACACCGACGCCTCCTATGAGTTCACCGAAGCGGGATTGAGGCTCGCTGAAAAAGGCGAGACGGTGTTGGCGGTTGCAAAGGACGGTGCAGCTATCGGCCTGATAGGCGTGTCCGACAGAATCCGACCTGAAGCCCGCGGTGCGATCACGACTCTGAAGGCCCGGGGAGTCCATACCGTAATGCTTACGGGTGACAACCGTCGGACGGCCGACAAGGTCGCTGCTGAAATTGGTATCACCGAGGTCATTGCCGAAGTGCTGCCCGATGGCAAATCGGCCGAGATCTCCCGGCTTCGAAACGCAGGTGGAACCGTAGCAATGGTGGGGGACGGGATTAACGACGCCCCGGCGCTCGCAACGGCCGATGTTGGGATAGCCATTGGCAGTGGCACCGATATAGCCATCGAAGCCGCAGATGTGACGATAACTTCGGGGGATCCGGCCATGGTTGCCGAGCTGATCGACCTCAGTCGCAGCACGATGCGCACGATTAAGCAAAACCTGTTCTGGGCCTTCTTCTACAACGTTCTGCTGATACCCATCGCCGCCGGGGTCCTGTATCCGATATTCAGCGATGGCATGGTGCCCGGTTTCCTGCAGCCGATAATCGGTCAATTCGGATTCCTGAACCCGATCGTCGCTGCGGCCGCCATGGCAGTGAGCTCGGTAACGGTCGTTACCAACTCGCTAAGGCTCGGCAGGGGTGTTCGGAGGCGCAGGGCAACTCGACCGCCGACCACCCCGGAAATTGGTATCCGGCAGCAAACGGCAGATCAGATGACTTGAAATGTCGGGCGTATTCGTGCGCACACGTGCGTACGGACATTCGAAGTGTTCGACAACCCAACGAGATAACCAGCCAGCAAAGGACAAGAACGATGAAGATTCCATTTCTCAGCAGCAAGGACGAAACCGCAACCGACCCGGTCTGCGTCATGACCGTCGATACCTCGAATCCAGGCGGCGGCGTATCGACGCACAACGGAGAGGTTTACTATTTCTGCGGCCCGGGCTGCAGGGTTGCGTTTGAAAAGGACCCGGAGGGATACCTCTCAGGCGAGAAATCCGTCGAGATGTAGATTGCCTGAGCGCGCCTTTTGTATCTCCGGGTGTGCCAATCGCGTCTTATCAACGAATACGAAACAAATCACCGATCGCTCGCCAGCCTTGCGTCGATCACGAAAAGCTCTTTTTAGCACAGGAACACGAATGCCCATTACCGAACCACCAGCTGCCGACGGCGTCGCAATTGTCTACACCCACCCGACCTGCGGTTATTGCGACCTGTTGAAGGAAGACCTGGTAAAAGACGGTGTTCCGTTTCGCGAGGTCGACGTGTCAAAAGAGCCCGACAAGTGGGTTGAGGTCGAAAGGCTGTCCGGCGGCGACAAGATTACTCCGGTCATGGTGACGGCTCTGGGCGAGGTCGAAATCGGTTACAAGGGCATCGGCTGCAACTACAACTAGGTGCGAACGAATTGGCGGGCGGCCGTTTTTGCACTGTTGACTGGCAATACTTACCCGCCGTACTCTCAATAGAGGCGATTAGTTTCGCCGTGCGGTCCCGTGGTGTAGTGGTTTAACACGCCTCCCTGTCAAGGAGGAGATCGTCAGTTCAAATCTGATCGGGATCGCCAATAAAAGACATTATGAAATCCCTCGGCGCAGGCCGGGGGATTTTTTGTTTACTTCAACATCTCCTGGTAGAGCGCTCGACAAGTGCTCCGATACGCCAATCGAAGCCTGGGAACCGTTTTACGACAGTTCCCCCGAGTATTTCGAAGGCCAGTTTTTTCGCAACAACCTGGGCTCGTTCGTCTTTACGTCCGGCCACAAGCGCATCCTCGCCGATACCGGGTACGGCCCACACGGCGAGATGCTCGGATATCCCGCGCCCGGCGAATTGATAGCCGACTTTAAGATGAACGGAATAGGCCTCGATTCGATCACCGATGTATTTCTCACCCACCTGCACGGCGATCACGTCGGCTGGAACCTTCGAGAGGATCTTCCGGACCGCC
>Ga0208113_1000512_pt1 | contig 19343 bp, 15 predicted proteins | sample Knorr_S7_td_NADW_FD_185598 | JGI IMG/M metagenome (GOLD analysis project Ga0208113, IMG submission 185598) | Marine microbial communities from Southern Atlantic Ocean transect - Knorr_S7_td_NADW_ad_2505m_LV_A (SPAdes) (version 2) | ecosystem: Environmental > Aquatic > Marine > Oceanic | place...
AAAAAGATTGGGTATAGCCAGGAAATGGGCTCAGAAACCGTTGAGACGCCCCTGGTCCGTGAGGTCCGTGGTGGCGTAGGGCCGGCCCAGGTGGTCGTGGGCGCGGCGTGTGGCAACCCGGCCCCGAGGTGTCCGCTCAAGGAAGCCAAGTTGCAGCAGGAACGGCTCCCAAACATCCATAATCGTGTCCGAGTCTTCATTCAATGAAGCCGCCAGTGTTTCCAGTCCAACCGGACCGCCGTCAAATTTGTCGATGATGCTGATCAGCAGCCGGTGGTCCGACCGGTCCAAGCCCAGTTCGTCCACATTGAGCTGTTCCAACGAAGCTCGGGCAACGGCGCCGTCTACCCGGTTATCGGCCTTGACAAGGGCGTAGTCTCGAGTCCGTTTCAGAAGACGGTTCGCCACTCTCGGCGTGCCTCTGGAGCGTGAGGCGATCAGATCCATCCCTTCACTATCGGTGTCCATCTCCAAGATGCGGGCGGAACGGTCGACTATGACCTTCATGTCTTCGGGTTCATAGTAGTCGAGCCGGCAGACCAAGCCGAAGCGGTCACGCAGCGGTGCGCTGACCATGGAGAACCGGGTTGTGGCTCCCACCAGAGTGAAGGGACTGATCCGTAGGTTCACGTTGCGGGCGGCCAGTCCTTTTCCGACCATCCAGGAGAGGAAAAAGTCTTCCATGGCCGAGTACAGGACCTCTTCCACCACCCGGTTCAGCCGGTGCACTTCGTCGATGAATAGCACGTCGCCGGGTTGGAGGCTGGTCAGTATGGCGGCCATATCGCCGGCCCGCTCAACGGCGGGGCCCGAAGTCACCCGGATGGCAACGTCCATCTCAGCGGCGATGATGTTGGCGAGTGTGGTCTTACCCAAGCCGGGGGGGCCGTAGATGATGATGTGGTCGAGGGGTTCCTGGCGTATCTTGGCGGCCTGGATGGAAATCGAGAGGTTCTCTTTGGTATTCGCCTGGCCGACAAAATCCTCCAGTCGCCCGGGCCGCAAAGACACATCTTGGTCTTCTTGCTGGAGGTCGCCGGAAACCAGCCGTTCGGCCATCCTATCCTCCCCTCACCCTAAATACCCGCTAAATACCCAGGCACCCAAATGGCCCCGTTCATTGTAGCGGGGTGTCTACCTTAAGGGTCAAGAATCGCCTGTCATGTATTTACTCGACATACTTGCGGAAAACCAGGCAAGCATTCTGTCCCCCGAAGCCAAAGGCATTGGAGAGGGCCACCTGTACATCCGCGGCCCTAGCCTGGTTGGGAACGTAATCCAGATCGCAGTCAGGGTCGGGGTCCTCCAGATTGACCGTTGGGTGGATCGTGGCCTCGGTGATGGTCTTGACGCAGGCGGCGGCGTCCAACGACCCAGCCGCGCCCAAAGAATGACCGATCATCGACTTGGTCGAACTTATGGGTATCTTGTAGGCCAGGTCCCCAAACAATCTTTTGATGGCGACCGTCTCCAATGCGTCGTTCAAAGGAGTGGAGGTGCCGTGGGCGTTGATGTAATCAACCTGGTCAAGGGCTACATCGGCGTCGGCCAATGCCATCTGCATCGCTGCCGCAGCGCTGCTACCCGACTCCTCGGGCTGCACAGGATGCCCGGCGTCGCTGGTGGAACCGAAGCCAGACAACTCCGCCAAGATGTTAACGTCCCGTGCTAGTGCGTGATCGAGGCTTTCCAGGACCATGATTACGGACCCTTCAGAGGGGATGAATCCGTCCCGGCCTGAGTCGAAGGGCCGGCTGGCCTTCTGGGGTTCGTCGTTCCTGGTGCTGAGGGCCCGCATAACCGCAAACCCGGACAGTCCCAGCAGGCTGATCCCCGCTTCGGAACCGCCTGCGATCATAACGTCGGCGGTGCCCCTGCGTATCACGGTCATGGCCTCACCCAACGCCTGGTTGGAAGCGGCGCAGGCGGTGGTTGCCGTGGAATTATACCCGTGGGCTCCAACGTACCGGCTCACGGCGGCGGCGGCCATGTTGGGCAAAATCATGGGGAAGAAGAAGGGCGACATCCGCATACCGCCCCGGTCGGCCAGGATCCGGCAATTTTCCTCCAGGGTTGGGAAGCCGCCGTTGCCGTTGCCAAGTAGCACTCCCACCCGGTAGGGGTCGTCCTTGGATATGTCATAGGACGCGTTCTCGACGGCCTGAAGCGCCGCCGCGACGGCCAATTGGGTGAAGCGGGCCATCCTCCGGCCCTCTTTGCTTCCGATGTAGGTATTGGGGTCGAAGCCGGACACCTCTCCCGAGATCTGGCAAGGGTAACCTTCCGGATCGCAGAGGGTCATGGGCCCGATGCCCGACGTTCCCGCGGCCAGGTTCTTCCAATATTCCTCAGGCGTCTCGCCCAACGGGGTCATGGCCCCCATCCCGGTGATCACTACCCTGACCCGTTCATCAGCCACTGGAGGCGCTCCTAATCATTGTTGTCATTTTGCCCTTCTATATCAACTGGGCTTGGTATATTCCGGATATATTTCCGGCTCGATTCCCAACGCCACTTCCCGAATTTCGGCGGCTAGGAAGAGCGAACCTGTGGCCAACACCAAGTCTTTCTTTTCCGCGATTTTCATCGCTATCCCCAGGGCTTCCGCGGCAGTTGAGGCTAAGACCCGTTTACCCGATTCCGGAAACAGATCGGCCACTTCTACTGCCTGCATCGAACGTGGATGCCGGGAAGCCGTAGCTACTATGATATCCGCCTTTTCGCCTAGGGCCCGGGCCATGCCTTCTACATTCTTGTCCCTGGAGAACCCGGCCACCAGGATGAGCCGGTCGTATTCCAGATAATCCGGCAACGACGTTAATAGACTCTCCACTGAGTATACGTTGTGAGCGCCGTCAGCCACCAAGAGCGGAGACCGCGATAATATCTCCATCCGGCACGGCCAACTGACTTTTTCGAACCCCACTTCCATCGCTTTCGCGGAAACGTCGATGCCTTGGCTCCCAAGAGCCTCCAACGCGGCTACCGCCGACGCCGCGTTCTCCAATTGGTGGGTGCCCAAGAGGGGCATATACAGCTCGTATTCGCCGTTTCGCCCCCTCACTTTAAAGCGCTGACCGTCTGTCCCAGACCGACCTTCCTCCCAGGTTACGTCACGGCCTACAAGTATCGGTGCAGCCTCTTTCTCCTGACAGGCGGCCAAGATCGGCGACAATGCCTCTGGAGTTTGTGGGGCGATCACCACGGTTGACCCGGGCTTGATGATCCCGGCTTTGTCGGCGGCGATCTCACCGATAGTGTCGCCCAAGATCGCCATGTGGTCTAGGCTGATTGAAGTGATGACACAGACACCCGCATCGAGGGCGTTGGTAGCGTCCAGCTTGCCTCCCAGTCCCACCTCTACGATTTGCACATCGGTCCTATTTTCGGCGAAGCACTGGAAAGCCATTCCGGTCAAGAATTCAAAGAGGGTCAAGGGCCCTATGGCTGGGTCTCTCTTGAACTCTTCATGGAACGGCCATAAACCCTCCACCAACGCGGCGAACCCTCCCTGGGAAATGGGTTCAGAGTTACGTCGAATGCGTTCTCGAAAGGTGTGAAGATGGGGAGATGAGTAGAACCCGGTACTGAGTCCGGCTGCGTGGAGTGCAGCGTCGCATAATGCTGCCGTGCTGCCTTTTCCCTTGGTACCCGCGATGTGGACGGCGGGGACTTGATTCTCCGGACTGCCCAACCGGCCCAGCAATGCTTCCATCCGAGTGAGGTCGTAGATGGCTTTCTGGCGGGGCCCTGTGACCAAGTTTCTCTCGTGGTCAACCAGGGTCAGAAGTTGGGCGATTGACTCGCGGTAGTCCACTTGGCTCCTCGGGGTCCTTCCGCGGAAGGATTCTCATCACAGGTCGCATGAGGCTTCAAATCAGGCTTCAGTGGTCGCGGATGTGACGGGGCATCGACCCCAAAAGCATCTGGATCCCATCGGCCACGCCCACCGAGTTCACGAAGTCAATGTTACCTTCCATGGGCCGGGCGGTAAACCCAAATACCCTTTCTAGCTCACCGACCTCCGCGACGCTGCGGGTACCCAGCATCTTGATCTGGTCCGTGGTTATCGGCGGCCTGGGCATAAACCCTTGGGTGAGCGCAGCCATCAGGTACATCGGCCAAGTTGGCAGGTGGAACCGCAGCCGCCGTTTGCCCATGGCTTTGGCCACTTCGGACACCAACTCGTTGTAACTCATGCGTTGGGTCCCGCCCAGGTCCAAGGTCTGACCCTTCAGGTCTTCCCGGCCCAGAGTGATCCCGATGCAGCGCGCCAGGTCGTCGGCGGCCAAAGGATGGTAGCGGTTCTTTCCAGACCCGATAACCGGCACCAACGGGAACAACCGCACTAGTCCAGCTAGAGCATTCAAAAACTCATCGCCTTCACCAAACAGCACGGAAGGTCTGAATATGGTGTACGGGATACCGCTACGAACGACTTCCTGCTCGCCCAGCCACTTGGTATACAGATAGGGATAAGAACGGTCGTTTGCCGCGCCGATGACGCTCAGATGCAGGAAATGACGGGCTCCGGCTTCTTTGGCCGCGGCCAGGACGTTGGCGGTGCCTCCCCGGTGCACATCTTCGAAAGAGTAACGCCGTTTAGGACGGATGATACCGACTAGGTGCACCACGGCATCAACGTCATAGAACGCGTTGCTCAGGGAAGCCGAGTCCCGGACGCTGCCATACTGAACCTCCACTTCCCGGTGGCAGAACATCCTCTCTTTTCCAGGGGAATGGACCAGACAACGCACATCGTGGCCGCGTGCCAGCAGTTCGTGGACCACTCTGCGGCCAAGAAATCCGGTCGCGCCGGTTACCAAGACAACCAAATTCTTCTCTCTGGCGGCCAGTTCGGCCAGCCGCTGGTGGGATACATCAGTTAGCAACAATGGTGGCAAATCCCGTTGGGGCGTGTCAAGGGAACCAGCGTTGAAGTATCGGCGCCGCATAGATTCTGGACCAACCAGCGCTACCTTTTGTCACTCCGACCGCACCGAGGGGTTTTTCGTTCTTGTCCAGTATTGGCCCAGCAGCAACGAGATTCCTCTCCTTCCACGGAAGGATCGAAATGACAATGATTCGTCGGATACCAGGTACGAACGGCGGTAGCAATGATTCCTAGAGTAGAATGTCTGCGGGGGACAGCAAACCTTAAACAAGAGGGGATATACATGGCGGACTTGGACCTGCATTTCGGAGCTGGGCTGGCATTGGGGGTCGGCGAGACCGCCCGGCAAGCCCGTTGGATGGAAGAATTGGGTTACGAATATTTCTCGGCCGGAGAACACTTCATGCGCGGCGATCCGCCGGGACCGACCCACGCTTCGCTGCCGGTGCTGGCTGTGGCCGCCGGCGCGACAGACGAGGTCCGTGTTCTTTCTTCCATAATCTTGACTCCCTTCTACCACCCCTTGGTCTTGGCCCGCACGACTGCCACGCTGGACGCGGCATCCGGTGGCCGGTTGACCCTCGGCGTTGGGGTCGGCGGAGAGTATCCAGTGGAATTTGAAGCCGCCGGTCTCCAGGTGAACCAACGGGGGCGGCGGACAGATGAATGCCTGGAAGTTCTGCGGAAGCTATGGACCGGCGAACGAGTGACGTTCTCGGGGCGTCATTTCCAACTGACGGATGCCATGATTAACCCCACACCTGTCCAGAAACCCAACCCGCCGGTGTGGGTGTCTGGAAGAAGGGATGCCGCCATGGCCCGGGCCGCCAAGTTCGGCGACGGATGGATGCCTTATTTCTACGACGCACCCAGGTACCGCGACAGCGTTGGGAAGATCAAGGGTTTCGCCGCCGAGGCCGGAAGAGACCTTTCCCAGTTCCAATGGGCACATTTCCCTTACATATCCATCTATCCCACCGAACAGCAGGCGGCAGAAGTGGCCGCGGAACAACTCGGCGGGCGTTATCTCTACGGCGGCGAATTCCTGGATATAGTCCGGAAATATTGTCTATTGGGCACTATCGAAAATTGCATCGAGCAACTACAGGAATACATCGACGCCGGGGCGCGGCACATAATCTTCAGTATCAGTTGCCCCAAAGAAGACCGCGAGCGCCATCTTGAGGTGATCGCCAAGGAATTGGTCCCGCATTTCCGCAGCCACTAGTTGCAAGGCCGTGGGTGATTTCAGCCGGATACCAGCTGCCCATGGTTGCGACGCTCGCTCGCCTGCCGCAATTATGACAATTAAGTGTTTCTGGCGTAGAATGTTTAGGTGCTTCCGTAACGCTGGCCGAACTCGGGAGTAAATAGCGGAGATATTCAATCTGGTCCAAGGGAAAAACCGGATCTTCCGGGTACGGAAATCGGTTATTCTCGCTCCGGGTTGTCCTGTATAATCCTTTTCGGACTGACCATGGGCGCCGGTGGATTCCTGTCTAACCTACCGTGATCCACTGGACGGTCGGCCCACCAGCAATAATCTTACATAGTCGATTTAAGAATCGCGGATAAAACCGCTTGGCCACCACTAGTAGGAGCAACGATGTCGCGAGTAAAACGGGTGGTGCTGTTTCAACCAGCGTCAGCCGGTGGGAACTTTGAATACGTAGCCATACCCAGGCAGGGAATGCTTTTCCTTTCAGGCGCTCTCGCCCAATGGGAAGGACCGAACATCTACGAGCGGGAGATCTGGTTCGAAGACCGCTCCGGCCTCATGGACCCAGACAAAGACCTGGAAGGCGTGGACATCTTCATGGTCACGGCGCTGATCAACGAAGCACCCCGTGGTTACGAGATTGCCCGCCTGGCCAAACAATTCCATCCTGAGATCATAACCATCGGCGGCGGCCCTCAGATGAGTCCCATGGCCGAGGAAGCCTTCAACTACGGCGACTTCGATGTGATCGTCCAGCGCGAAGGCGAAGATATTATCGGCCAGTTGTCGGACGTGCTTCTGGAGCACCGCGGCGCCGACCGGGACCGGTATCTGGCGAAGATACCCGGCATCAGCTACCGGAAAGACGGTGGGATCGTCGTGACCAATCGCCAAGGGTTAGTCGCTCCCGATTTTGTGGAACTGCCTGATTTCCGCTCCATAAAAGACCTGAACTCCGATAACCCTATGGTTGGGGCGGTTATCGAAACCATCCGAGGGTGCACCGAAAGCTGCACCTATTGCCAGGTAATCCAGCAGTTCTTGGGCTACAGGATGGTTTCCCGGGAGACTGAGTTCAAACGGCTGGCCCAACTCCGTGAATTGGCCGCAGACGGCCTGGTTCACACTGCGAAGAACGGGTCGTTCCAGATCTTTATCTCGGACGACCTCCATGCCCCACCTTTGCGGGCCATCAAGTTCCGTGACGAGCGCTTGGCCCGCCTACAAGGCTGGAAGGGTCATACCGATGGCATGAACATGATCTGCCAGGTCAGGGCCGAAGTCGGCCAGGACCCGGAACTGATCTCCGCCATGCAAGACGCCAACATCAAAATGGTCTACGTAGGCGTTGAGTCGGATAATGCCGAGAACCTGATCGCAGTGAACAAACGGCAGGAACCCGGCCAGATGCACAAGGACCTGCACTACATCAACGAGGCAGGTCTAACGGTGGTCGCCATGACCATAATCGGACTGCCCTTCGACACCGAAAAAAGCATCATGGACCTGGCGGAGTGGGTGACCACGGTAAGCAAGTACCAGACGGTCAATTTCCTAACTCCTCTGCCCGCCACCTCCAATTGGGACTCGCTGGTGCCTCTGGACGAGAACGGTGACTTGCTGGCAGAAGGTGCGATGCGCCCGTATCACCTCTATACTGGACGCCAGTTCGTCCACCAGGACAAACGCTGGACCATGCAAGAAAGCAGGGACCTCTTCGACCAGTATTCGGCTAAGCTGAATCCCGTTGACGATGTCTACCGCCGGGTCTTCCGAATCTTGAGGGCCTACAAGCTGCGTTTGGCAGCCACCAGCCGGGACCTGAGCGATACTCTGGCCACGAAGTTGAGCGACGCCACGGAAGCACTCCGGAATTGGTCTGACGCGGCTTCGCTAACCAGGCTGGAATTCGGGGAAAACATCACAGAGCGAGTCAACCTACTTGTCGATCAGATTCGCGCCGTATCACAACCCCTGGCCAACGCCAGGAAAGACGCCACGGACGCAATCGGCAGCCGGGTCAACGAGTTGTCGGAATCCCTGACACTGCTGACCGGTTCGACGGGTAACCGGGAATTAGCCCTGAACATCTCAGGGCGCATCACCGAACTTACTGAGCTTATCGATGAGACGGTGACGGTTTCCACCAGGGGGGGCGCTAAGAAATAGCGCCCTTCCAAGTGGTCCCGACTCCAGGTACTGGTTCTAGGTCCTTTCCCAACGGCACAGACTTGGCTAGATAATGTCTAATTGTGTTCCATGAAATCCCATAACTGGGACCGTACGTGAGTGTAGGGGCTGGGGAGATATGAGCAGAAATCACCGGGTTATGATCACTGGAATGGGAATCATAAGCCCTCTCGGACTAGACGTGGCAACCACCTGGGACGGCATCATCAACGGCCGGTCCGGAGTGGACTTCATAACCGCCTTCGACTCAGAGGGCTTCGACACCCAGTTCGCCGCCGAGGTTAAGGGCTTCGACCCCGAGAGCTACCTTGACCGCAAAAACGCCAGGCGGATGGACCGGTTCGCCCAGTTCGCTGCCGTCGCCGCCCAGGAAGCTTGCCGGCAAGCCGGCCTGGAACCCGGCACCGTCGACCCGTACCGCGTCGGAGTGATCATCGGCAGCGGCATCGGCGGTATCAGCACCCTCTCCCAGCAACACGAGATACTCATCGACCGGGGCCCGAAACGGGTCAGCCCCTTCCTGATTCCCATGATGTTGGGCGACATGGCTTCGGCCCAGGTCTCAATGGTCACCGGGTCCATGGGCGCCAACTACTGCGCGGTATCATCTTGTTCCAGCGGCGCGGATGCTCTGGGCCAAGGCTGGGCGATGATTCGCCGAGGCCAGGAAGATATCGTACTGGCCGGCGGCAGCGAAGCGCCGTTGGTGCCCGTCGCCGTTGCCGGTTTCAACGCCTTAAGGGCGCTTTCGCGGTTCAATGAAGACCCCGCCAAAGCCAGCCGTCCCTTCGACGTTCAACGCGACGGTTTCGTGATGGGCGAGGGAGCCGCTGTCTTGGTTCTGGAGAGTGAAGAGAGCGCCAACCGGAGAGGTGTAACGCCGTTGGCGGAGATTAAGGGCTATGCCGCTACCTCCGACGCGTATCACCTAACGGAGCCGATGGCCTCGGGAGAAAGCGCCGCCCGGGCCATGAGCAATGCTCTGGAAGAAGCCGGCGTCGACCCCTCCGAGGTCGATTACATCAACGCCCACGGCACTTCTACGCCCCTGAACGACCGCCATGAGACCATGGCCATCAAGGTCGCTCTTGGCGAGGACGCCTACCGGGTGCCCCTGAGTTCGACCAAGTCAATGACCGGGCATCTTCTGGGTTCTGGCGGAGCGCTGGAAGCATGCTTTTGTGTCCTAGCCATGGAAAATAGCATCATCCCACCCACCATAAATTTGAATGATCCCGACCCAGACTGCGACTTGGATTACACACCCAACCAAGCCCGCTCTAAAGAGATCAACGTCACATTAAGCAATTCATTCGGCTTCGGCGGCCACAACTCAGTGTTGGTGTTTGGCAAGCCCGGCGCGGCTAGCTAGAGGGTGAACATCGGTGAAGGCGAGCACCCGTGGTCTCTACCTGCCGACCTGGAAACTGACGCGCTCTCCGGACATGTGCCCCCGGCCATCGCCCGAGTGCTGGTGAGGCGGGGCATCGATACCCCCCAGAGATTAAGCGCGCTCCTAGACCCGCCCCATAAACTTCCTTACGACCCGCTGCGCATCACCGGCATGGACATTGCCCTAAAACGCCTGTATGCCGCCGTGAACAATGGGGAACGCGTGGGCATATTTGGCGATTTTGATGTTGACGGGATCACCGGTACTGCCATCATCTTCGAAGGTCTGACATCCCTGGGCGTGCCGGTTACGCCATATCTGCCCCACCGAGTCGATGAAGGCCACGGCTTGTCCAACGCGGCCATCGATACTATGTCCCAACAAGGCGTGACCTTGATCGTGACCGTAGATACCGGTATCACTTCTTTTGAAGAGGTCGACTACGCCAAGTCTTTGGGCGTGGACGTGATAATCACCGACCACCATCTTCCCCACGACGGCGTTCCCAACGCAGTAACGTCTTTGAACCCCAAGCTACCTGGCGGGGACTACCCGTTCTTCGAACTATGTGGGGCCGGCATCGGGTTCAAGTTGGTCCAGGGATTGTTCGAGTTTTACGGGCAACCATGGGACCCTGGTCTGCTGGAACTAGCCGCCCTTGGGACCATCGCCGATCTGGTCCCGCTGCTGGACGAGAACCGGTATTTGGTGCGGGAAGGACTCCGGGAATTGGCCAACACCCGCCGGCCCGGCCTTAGGGCCCTCTACGGTTCGGCAAGGGTGGACCCGGATGAGATCACCGCCGAAACAGTGTCATTCCAGATCGCGCCCAGATTGAACTCAGCCGGGAGGATGGGCGACCCCATGGACAGCTTCAACCTGCTCACGACCACCTCCCCAGAGGAGGCGGGGGCGCTAACCCGCAAGCTTGAATCCTTGAACATGGAACGGCGGGCCGCATCCGAAGAAGCCTACGTCATCGCCGATCAGCTCGTCGAAGATCTGGGCGAGCTTCCGCCGTTGCTGGTTATCTCCGACGAAAGGTTCCTCCGGGGAGTAGCAGGTCTGATAGCCGGACGTCTGGTCGACCGCCACCGGCGCCCGGCTGTGGTGATCGCCGTGGAAGGCGAATACAGCGTCGCAAGTGGGCGCAGCATCCCCGAATTCAACATCGTTGCGGCTATGGAGTCATGCGAAGACCTTCTGGTCCGATTTGGCGGCCATTCCCAGGCTGCTGGTCTCACCGTCGCCACTAAAGACATCCCCCAGCTTAAATCCCGTCTGGAGGCCTACAGCGCCGAATCTCTCGAGACCCAAGGCCTCATCCGCACGGTTGAGATCGATGCCGAAATCAGCTTTGATGAATTGGACGAAACGATGATCCGGTGGATCAACGACTTGGAACCCTACGGCCCCGGCAACCCCAGGCCGGTTTTCGCCAGTATGGGCGTCAAGGTGCTGGAGACGTTTCACATGGGCCGGGAACAGCAGCATCTCAGGCTAAGGGTCGAGATGAACGGCGCCCGATTCACGGCACTGGCCTTCAATCAGGCTCACAAATGGCAACCCAACACCGAATTCGCCGACTTGGCCTTCACCGTCATGAGCGATTCTTTCCGTGGCAAAGGGGCCATCGCACTACGCCTATTGGACTTTAAGCCGTCTAACGGCTAGCCTCTTTCCGCCCGAGACGAGTCTCCGAGAACTATTACACCGAGGCCCACTGTCACCCCGTGTTCAGCGACAGGTTTCTTTGTTCTTGTTCTGGGTTGACCCAACGAAAACGAGATTCCTCGGCTTACGCCTCGAAATGACAGTCGGATGCCAATTACCCTTGCTGGCTCATACTTTACGCCCGGTTGGCTGCAGGGCGAACCAGTTGGGCCTTCCAGACCAGCAGCGGCACGGTGAATAGCAAGACTATTATCGCTACCACTTGTGCTTCATTCAGGTTGCCACTGAAGTACTCGTTGAATTCCTCCCTGAGGAAGCTGAGGAAAAACCGGCCTATGGAATAGGTCGCCAGATATAGGGTGAAGAACATTCCATGTGGGCGGAGCCGGTCTCTTAAAGGCCAGATAGCGGCCAATAACACCAGGTCAAAGAGCAACTCGTAGCCCACCGCCGGGTGGGTTGGCGGCCGAAACACTCCAGGGCTGTTGGCATGGGTATATATAACGCCCCAGGGCAGTTCAGTTACTTTGGCGAAGTGCTCTCCGTTGATGACGTCGCCCACACGCCCGATAGCCTGCGCGATCAACAGAGCGGGAGCGGTGATGTCTGCCAAACGACCGATTCCAGGCAGGTTGGCGCGGTGGGCCTCGCCCATGAAGGGAAAGACAGTCCGCCACAGCGAAAGGAACCATTCCGAATTGCGGATCATGATATATAGCGAGCCGCCGATGAATCCGCCGATTATCGCGCCGTAGATTGCGATGCCTCCGGACCAGACCGAGAACACGCTGATGAAATCGTCCCGGTACACCTCATCCCAGAAGTCGATCACGTGAAGGATCCTGGCGCCGATCACTCCTCCGATGATACCCCAGACGGCCACGGAATAGATGGAGTCTACGATCATCCCTTCTTTAGCGCCCCAACGAGCCACCAGCCAGACCGCAGTCGCCACGGCCACAAAGGTCATCACACCGTGCCAGGAAAGAGTGAAATCCCCGAAATCGATCAGGTTAGGATTTATCCCGATCGATATGCTAGCCAGTATGCCCATTGAATGAACCTTCGCCGTATCGAAGTCGGGCGGTCTATCGAGCGCCCGCCGGTAATGACCCCAGACCGCACTTTTCCGGCGGGACCGTGCTTACAAGGTAAACCCCGGCGCCGTGCGGTTGCAATAGTTCTGCTATCCGCTGGTGCTCCTCTTCGCTGGATGGCAACGTGAAGAGCGCCGGTCCGGCCCCACAAAGATGCAGTACAGGGCCTCCTTGCTCAGCCACTTGGCTGCACATCTCCAATAATTGAGGGTACGACCGGGCAGCCACTTCGGAGAAGGCGTTGAACACCAGACCTCTGACAGACTCCATTACGAATTGTCCCGCGGTTAGGATCTGTATCATCTGGCGGGTCACTCCGCCATCGCTGAACTGTCCCACAGTCAACTTAGAATACATGGCCGCTGTCTTGTTGGGGATCTGCAGGTCCGGAAAAACCAGGGTGACCGCCAGGGGCGGCAGGGGCGAAAGGCTGGTTATCTCTTCGCCTCTTCCTTGAGCGAGAGCGGTGCCACCCCATAGGAAGAACGAGACATCGGAACCCAGACCGGCCGCGATGACGGCCAATTCGTCTACCGATAATCCCAGGCCCCAAAGGACATTCAAGCCCAGTAACGCCCCCGCGGCGTCGCTGCTTCCCCCTCCCAGGCCCATGGCCACCGGGATGTGCTTCTCGATGGAAATCCGGGCTGCGGGCTCGATATTGCCTGCCTTGGCCAGCGCAACCGCCGCCTGCCAGACCAGGTTTTGCTCACCGGCCAACTCCGGGTATTCGCACTCGACCTTGAGCTCCGAATCGGGCTCTATCCGCAACATATCCGCCAGACCGATGGTCTGCATGATGGTTGTCACCTGATGGAATCCATCAACGCGGCGGCCCAGGACCTCGAAGGTCAGATTCAATTTGGCGTAGGCCGGCACTTCCACGGGTTAGCCTTCCTCTTCCGGAATATGGGACGATCTTGCCCAGACCTGGTAGATACCCGCCCATTCGGCAATATCCAGCGTCTGGGGCCTGCGGGTGGCGTCAACACCGGCATCAGCCAGGATCCGGCCACCGGCAACTGGTTCGATGCGCAGACCTTGGCTCAGGGAATTGCGGAGTTGTTTGCGAGGTGCAGCGAACCCAGCGCGGACCACTGTGAAAAAATCTTCCTCACTGGCCACATCTGCGGCCGGCGACGGCAGAACATCGAGCCGGACCACCGCGGAAGTAACCTTGGGAGGAGGTCTGAACGACCTGGGCGGCACGGAACAGACCATTTTGGCTTTGGCGTAAAACTGGGTTGCCACCGACAGGATGCCCATCTCCCCTGGCGGGGCCACCATATTCTTGGCGACCTCTTGCTGCACCATCACGACCAACACATCAGGTTTTGGCTGGGATTCCAGCAATCGCCTGATTATCGGGTTTGCGGCGTAATAGGGGAGGTTTGCCACCACCTTGTAGGAAGTATCAGGAGCGATGAGTCCAGCCAGGTCGACGACTCGGGCGTCAGCCACGACACAGGTCAGGTTGGCCGGGAAATCGAGGCGTTCAGGAAGCGCTGCGGCCAATTCTCCATCCAGTTCTACCGCCACAACCCGTCTAACCCGTTCCACCAACCTCTTGGTCAGAACTCCGCGGCCCGGTCCTATCTCAACGATCAAGTCGTCTAACGAGAGGTCGGCAGCGTCAAAAATCCGGCCTGCTATCCGGCTGTCGGCCAAGAAATGTTGGCCCAGGGACTTTCGTGTGGTGGTGCGGCCGCCGACCGGGCCACTCGCCGAGTCGCCCAACGGACCATTAAGAGCGCTCACGGTTTGGGGAAAACCTGATTCAGGCACAGCCTTGTTCGGCGTGCTGGGGGAAGAAGAATCGGGGAAATCAATAAGACCGCACACCTCCCGTTGTCATAGAACATCAGTCATGTCGTGAACGATGACTCAGGCCAGGCACTCCCGCGGCGCCCGCAGGATCCTGTTTACCGTTGCTTCCTTCCGGATCTGGCGGGGTTCACAAGTCTACGTCGCGCAGGACCCAACCCTCTATATCATCGCCCGCGATATGGGACCTCTGGCCTAGCCGAGGGGAGGAATTCAACTCCGCTATAGCGGATTGCGGATATAGGGCACCGCTGGCTCCCCGTCTAGTACGGCCTCAGTAACATGGTAGGATTGGGAATGCTGGGGAGTCAAGGGGGATACTCGAATTTGTCCCCATAACCGGGCGCCGGTGCTAAGATTCGCCCCGTTCGTAGCCTAAATCCCAATATTCATTCTTCATGCAGATACGTAAAGCAGTAATTCCCGCCGCAGGCCTGGGCACCCGGTTCTTGCCGGTGACCATGTCTGTCCCCAAAGAGCTTCTTCCCATCATCGACCGGCCGCTGCTGCAGTATGTCATCGCCGAGGCAGCCGAAGCCGGGGTGGAAGAGGTGATCATCGTCACGTCTCCTGGAAAGGAATCGATCAGCGGCTACTTTCAGCCGCAACCAGCGTTGGAGCAGCGCTTGGCGGCCAGCGGGGAGACGGACCTTTTGGCGAAGGTGGTGGAAGCCGCCGGTCTAGCGGAAGTCAGTTTCGTTCTCCAGCACGAAGCCTTGGGACTAGGCCACGCCGTGCTCATGGCCAAAGACGCGGTTGGTAACGAGCCTTTCGTGGTGATTCTGCCCGATGACATCATCTCCCATACACCGGGAGCCATCAGCCAGATGGTGCAGGTCTCTAACGAGCAGAACGCCGGGGTGATCGCCGTGGAAGTTGTGCCTTGGGAAGTGGTCCACAACTACGGGGTGGTGGACGCGACCCAGGTTTCGGAGCGCATCCACAAGATCCACGGGCTGGTGGAGAAGCCGTCCAGGGAGCAAGCGCCGTCTAATCTAACGATAGTCGGCCGCTACATCTTGTCTCCGCAGATTTTCGACGCGCTGGAGAACACTCCGCCGGGCGCTAAAGGTGAGATCCAGTTGACCGACGGTCTGCTAGCCTTGCTCAACGAACATGAGCTATTCGCCTACGAATTCGCCGGCGCCAGGTTCGATGGAGGCACCCCAATGGGCCTACTACGGGCGTCGTTGGCCTTCGCATTGGAACGGGAAGACACCTCACAAGAAGCAGCCGAATTGCTGCGAGAGTTTCGAGATAAGAGTTGACCGTCAGCATTGTTCGATAGTCGTTACCACTAAGGAGGAGTCCTTTGGCCACTGGCAAACAGGCGCACATAGAATCGGTCCGTAATATCAAGAGCGAGTTATTGGCAGTCCTCGTGGGAATGGATTATTGCCTGGACTGGAAACAAGAGCCCGAGGAATGGTCGGCGCGGGAGTTGGTGTACCACGTATTGGACACGCCACCGGGCGGCGCCCACGGACTGGTCAAAGGAATCATCTCCGGCGAGACCAGCGAGTACGAACTTTGGAGCGATCTGACCAACATGACCCCGGAACGGGCCGCATACGATCTAGACCAGATGAACGCCGATATAGAAACGTTCTTTCAGAGTTTGGAAGATTCACTGTCGGGCATTTCCGATGCAGACCTGGAAACGAAGAAGGTCCTGATGCATCAGAGAACCAGTAAAGTGGATGAAGAGCGCACGCTTGACGCTATCCTCGAGCGGACGCTGAACGTACACATAAAGGACCATCTGGCCCAGCTACAAGAATTACGGGACGCGTTGGCGATCTAAGGTACTTGTCCCAATGAGCGCCTGCGGGGGCTAGCTGGTCCCTACCTCCAGGATGCTCAGGAAAGCTTCCTGGGGAATCTCAACCGAACCCACCATCTTTCGGCGCTTTTTGCCCTCTTTCTGCTTCTCCAGCAATTTGCGCTTCCGGGTGATGTCGCCACCGTAGCATTTGGCCAAGACGTCTTTTCGCATGGCGCGCACGGTCTCCCGGGCGATTATCCGGCTGCCGATAGACGCCTGAATCGGCACTTCAAACATCTGCCGCGGGATCGTGGTGCGCAATTTATCCACGATCTTCCGGCCTTGGACTACAGCGGCGTCCCGGTGCAAGATCATGGATAGAGCTTCCACCGAATAATGGTTCACCAATATCTCCACTTTGACCAGCGGCGCGGCGCGGTAGCCGGAGAAGGAGTAGTCCAGGGAAGCGTAACCCTGGGTTTTTGACTTCAACTGATTGTAGAAACCCGCCAGTAACTCCACCAACGGGATGGTATATTCCATCACCACCCGTGACTCATCTCCAGGCTCGTCTTTGCCGTCTCTGCGGGTGCCGCCGCCCTGCATGTATTCCATGCGTTTGAATTCCGACCGGCGAGAGTGCATAAGTTCCATCAGGACGCCCACATGGCGGTTGGGGGCTACTATGGTTAAGTCCAACATCGGCTCTAGTATCTGGGAGAATTCATTAGGCGATGGCAGCTTGGCCGGACTGTCCACCGTTATGGTCTGTCCGTTAGTCATTTCCACCTGATATGCGACGCTGGGAGCAGTCACAATGAGGTCCAGGTCGTACTCGCGTTCCAAGCGTTCCTGAACGATCTCCAGGTGCATCAGACCCAGAAATCCGCAACGGAAACCGAAGCCCAAAGCGGTGCTGCTTTCAGGTTCTATCTCCAGTGACGCATCGTTGAGTTGCAGCTTTTCCAGGGCGTTCCGTAGGTTGTTGTACTCCTCACCGTCAGAAGGGTACAGCCCGGCGAACACCATGGATTTTAGGGGGAAATAACCGGGCAGTGGCTCTACGGCAGCAGACCGGTCTACGGTCAGGGTGTCGCCTACCGTGCAGTCCCTAACTTCTTTGAACCCGGTGGCGATGTAGCCTACCTGGCCCGTTTTCAGGGAGTCTGTTGGCGTGGGGCCCGGAGCGAAGACACCAACCTCAACGATCTCGGCCACCTTCCCGGAGGACACGACCTTGATGCGGTCACTCTTGGTGATACTACCGTCTTTGACCCGTACGTGGGCGATGATCCCTTTGAACGAGTTATATTCCGAGTCGAAAACCAGGCTCCGAGGCGATGCGTTGACATCACCGGTGGGCGCCGGGACCCGGTCCACAACGGCGTCCAGTATCTCTCTGGCGCCGGTGCCCTCTTTGGCTGAAACGTAGAGAATCTCGTCGGCCCGGAATCCGAATGCCTGCTGAATCTCGGCAGACACCCGTTCCGGCTCGGCCTGGGGCAGGTCTACTTTGTTCAAGACTGGAATGAGTTCAAGGTCATACTCCATAGCCAGCAGCGTATTGGCGATGGTCTGGGCCTCGATACCTTGGCTGGCATCAACCACCAGGAGCGCGCCTTCGCACGCGGCCAGCGCGCGGGAGACCTCGTAGCTGAAATCGACGTGGCCCGGGGTGTCAATGAGATTGAACTGGTAGGTGACGCCATCGGGGGCAGTATGCGACATCGTCACAGCCTTCCCCTTGATGGTGATGCCCCGTTCCCGTTCCAGGTCCATGCTATCCAGGAATTGTGCCTGCATATCGCCGGGACGAACGGTGCCCGTGATCTCTAAAAAACGGTCGGCCAAGGTGGATTTCCCGTGGTCGATGTGGGCGATGATGCAGAAGTTTCTTATCAGGCTCGGTTGCATATTATTCCAATGGTAACATGGGCAATTTTCAGCTACAACGCAGATTCAGCCTACCAACAACAAACCTGCGCCGGCAAAAAAAGAGAGGCTGTCGCGAGACAGCCTCTCTTTAGACCTGTTTTGTTTTTGGGGTATCTGTTTAGTAGCTTCCATACCCGCTTGCAAGAATACAAGCCGCGTCATGATCGGATTCTACTCGACGTAGCTCGGGAAGAACCTGGGAGCAGTCGTCACCGGCCACGGGGCAGCGAGGATGGAACACACAGCCGCTTGGCGGATTCAGGGGGCTGGGTACCTCCCCGGTTAGCAGGACACGTTCGCGCTGGGCATCCAACACCGGGTCTGGGATGGGCACCGCGGAGAGCAGGGCCTTGGTGTATGGATGGACCGGGTTCCGATAGATCTCGTTCCGCTCGGCCATCTCCACCAGATGGCCCAGGTACATCACACCGACACGGTCGCTGATGTGGCGGACCACGGACAGGTCATGGGCGATGAAGAGATAGGTCAAGTTGAACCGCTCTTGAAGGTCTTCCAGCAGGTTGATGATCTGCGCTTGAATGGACACATCAAGGGCGGAAACCGGTTCGTCGGCTACTATGAAGCTGGGGCTGACCGACAACGCTCGGGCCACGCCGATGCGTTGGCGTTGTCCACCGCTGAACTCATGGGGGAAGCGGTCCGCCATGTATGGGTTGAGACCCACATTCGTCAGCAGGTCGGAGACCTTCTCGCGGTACTCCACTTTGCCGCTTACGAGGCCATGGACGATCAATGGTTCGCCGATGATGTTGCCGGCGGTCATCCGCGGGTTCAGTGAGCTATATGGGTCCTGAAAGATAACCTGCATCTCGCGGCGCTTAGCACGCATGCCCTTGGAGCCTAGTTGCGTCAGGTCTTGGCCATCGAATATAACCTGGCCGGCCGTGGGTTTATATAGCTGCAAGATGCAACGGCCAGTGGTTGTCTTACCGCAACCGCTTTCACCCACCAAGCCTAAGGTCTCGCCACGTTTGACGGTGAAGCTAACATCGTCGACCGCTTTCACGTAACCTACAGGTTTTCGGGATAAAAATCCGCTACCAACCGGGAAATGCATCTTGAGATTCCTGACCTCAAGAAGTATGTCATCGTTCTGTGATGCGGTGTTAGCGGCCGCGGCTTCGGGCATGGTTGTCATATCAAGTCCTATCTCCGCTTGGCGGTTTTACTCAGCCGCCGGAGCGTTCAGAAAGTCGATGGCTGTCGGGCCTAGTTCTTCGGCCCGGAAGCAGGCAGACAGATGGCCGTCCGCTAATTCAACTAATTCAGGCATGTCGGTGGCGCATTTGTCGATGGCCCAGCGGCACCGCTCGCGGAATGCGCAGCCGGGG
>Ga0208113_1000513_pt1 | contig 19302 bp, 23 predicted proteins | sample Knorr_S7_td_NADW_FD_185598 | JGI IMG/M metagenome (GOLD analysis project Ga0208113, IMG submission 185598) | Marine microbial communities from Southern Atlantic Ocean transect - Knorr_S7_td_NADW_ad_2505m_LV_A (SPAdes) (version 2) | ecosystem: Environmental > Aquatic > Marine > Oceanic | place...
AGAAATTAATAATTCAATAAAATATTTTAATAATGTCTGAAAAAAACAATTTAGATTTCGTCTACAAAGAAGAAATCCTTAAGAGATCGATAAACCCTGGTTTTTCATCTGAATTATCAAAAGTTGATAAATTCATTTCCGGTTTAAATCCATTTTGCGGAGATGAAGTAAAATTTCATTTTAATTTAAGTCAAAATAATATCACTAATATTTATTTAGAATTGGAAGGATGCGCCATACACAAAGCCAGTTCTTCATTACTAGCTGAAGTTATTCTAAATGAAAACATTAATACAATTCAAAAAGTTTGTGACGAATTTATTTCTTTTTTCAATACAAAAAATAATTCAAATCAAAAATTCCAAAATCAAAAACTACAAATTACAAACCCAATACATAGCGTAAAATCTAATCAAATTCGTATTAAATGTGTCTTGCTTAGTTGGAATGCTATATATAATAATTTGTTTTAAAATTAATATGATTAAGATTCCTATAATCGATTCTCACACGCATATAAATTCATATGATTCTAAAGAAATACCAACTATAATAAATAGAGCCAAGCAAAATGGAATAACATCAATAATTGATGCTTCTGTAGACATTTCAAGTGCGAAATCAATTGATCTAATGACAAAAAAATACCCAAATGTTTTTGGAGGAATAGGATTTCACCCTCAGAATCTAACTAAAGAATTAAATAAATCCGAAATAGAACAAATGTATAAGCTAATTACAAATAATAAAAAAATTCTCGTCATTAGCGAAATAGGATTAGATTTCCAAACTGATTCACCTCCAAGGGAAATTCAATACAAAGCATTCAGAAAACAGATAGGGATTGCCAGGGAATTAAATAAACCAATTATTTTTCATTCTCGATTTTGTGCAGATGAGACAATAAGAATATTAAAAGAAGAACGGGCATATGAAGTGGGAGGAGCAATGCATTATTTCCAGTCAAATAATAAAATAGCTTCTGAGTTAGAATCAATGGGATTTAAAATATCTGTTGGAAAACCTTTACTCAGAATAAAAAAATTAGAAAATGTAATAAATTCCACTCATATAAATAATATCATTGTAGAAACAGATTCAGCTCCTCAGCCTTTTAAAAAAGACAGAAGAAAATGGACAGAGCCAAAAGATTGTAATTTAATCATAGATAAAATTAGTAAAATAAAGTGTGAAAATATCGAAAATACCGCTGAACATATATTTAATAACACATTTAATATGTTAAAAAATGGATCTAATTGGCTAATGAAAGAACATTTGTCATATGGGTTAATATAATTCTATTCCTTATTCATTTCTGATTCTATGAGTTTGAAATCTCGTGCAGACAAAATATGCATACTTTCATAAAAAGCCAATTCCCAATGATATGGTAACCATTTTTTCAAATATTCTAAAGAAGGTGCAATATATGTTGCATCAATTGCATTAGATTCATCTAATTGTTTATCAATATTTAAATTAACACCATAAATATAATCTGTTATATCATCAGACCATCTTGATTTAATTATACTTTTAGCAGGGCCAATTATAGTTGCACTTAAAATCCATTTTTTTATATCTTTGATATAAATAATCATACGATCATCAATTTCTATTCTTTTTACTCTTTTTTGATACTTATTAGTAAATTCTATTTGTTTATCTTTATTCTTTATAAATATTTCATATTTAGATTTCGGAATCGAAATCATCCAATAATTTATCATTGTTAAAATTTCCTTAACTATTTTTAATCCAACTAATATAATATAAACTACTTAACAAAAAATAAATATTTATAAATGAAAAATTATGCAATTTTACTTGCAGCGGGAAATTCGACAAGAATGCAAGGTACAGATAAATTAACATTAGAATTATCTGGAAAAATGGTTATTGAATATTCTATAGAAACCTTATTCAAACATAAATTAATTGATCATATAACAATAGTAACATCAAAGAATAATTCAAATAAAATACAATCAATTATTTCAATGAATAAATACAAAAAGCCATTTAATTTTGTTGAAGGCGGTGAAACCAGATTTTCTTCATTTGTAAATGCATTTAAAACTATTACTTCATCTGAGATTACAATAATTCATGATGCGGCAAGGCCATTTATAAATGAAAAATTGATTTCTAAAAGTATAAATATAGCCAATAAATATGGTGCTGCAGTACCAGTAATCAATCATGTTGACTCTGCTTATATATCTCAAGATTCTTATACTCTGTCCAAACATATAGATAGAAGTAAATTATTATCATCACAAACTCCCCAAGCATACAAAACTAAAATATTATATGATGCTATTGAATACGCTGAAAGTAATAGAATTGAATTTAAATACAATGATGTTGCAGAATTTATACTAGAAACTGGATGTAATCCCTATGTTTTCAAAGGATCTAAATATAATATAAAATTGACATCAAATGAAGATTTACTTTTATTAAAATCAATTCATCAAATATTAAACACCCATGATTAGTTCATACGGAATTGGCATAGATGTTCATAAACTTAAAAAAGGAGGTGCTCTTATTTTAGGAGGGGTTGTTATAAGCAATAATTATAGCTTAGAAGGTGATAGTGACGCAGATGTATTAATACATGCAATTATAGATTCCCTGTTAGGTGCAGCAAATTTAGGAGATATGGGACATTTTTTTAATGATTCGACTGAATCAATATATTCAAGCTTACAAATGTTAAATAAAACAGATAACATCATTAAAAAAAACGATTGGATAATAAACAATATTGACTCTACAATTATATGTGAAAAATTCAAAATATTTAATTATTCTAATATGATGAAATCTAAAATATCAGAAACTTTAAAACTAAACTCTAATAAAATTAATATAAAAGGAAAATCTACAGATGGGCTTGGTTTTATCGGAAAAAATAAAGGAATATCAGCATTAGCTATTTGTAGTATTTATAAAAAACAATGAATATATTTGACACCTTAGATAATAAAAGAAAAAGTATTAATTTATCTGAAAAAAAGACAATTAAAATCTATGTTTGCGGAATTACCCCCTATTCCGAATCACATATAGGACATGCTATGTCTGCGGTTATATTTGATACATTAAGAAAATATCTTTTGGCAAACCAACAAAATGTTACATATGTTCAAAATTTTACAGATATCGATGATAAATTAATCAAAGCAGCTAAAGAAAATAACTCTGATATCAAAACAATATCTACAAAATTTATCGATAAACATTTATCTGCTCTCAATAAACTAAATGTCCTAAAACCTGACTATTCTCCTAAAGCAACTGAAGAAATTAAAGAAATGATAAATATGATTGGTGTACTAATTTCAAAAGGGATAGCTTATGAAATCAATGGAAATTGTTACTTCAGAGTTGAAAAATTTAAAACCTATGGAAAATTAAGTAAGAGAAATTTTGATGAAATGTTAGCTGGAGCAAGAATTGAAATTGATGAACGAAAAGAAAATCCTATGGACTTTGCATTATGGAAAACTAAAAAAGGAAATGAGCCAGGATGGGAAAGCCCCTGGGGAGAAGGAAGACCTGGATGGCATATAGAATGTTCAGCTATGTCTATGAAATATTTAGGACAAAACATTGATATTCATGGCGGTGGAAGGGATTTAATATTTCCACATCACGAAAACGAAATTGCTCAATCTGAAGCTTTCACTAATAGTGCCCCATTCTCTAATATTTGGATGCATAATGGGCTAATAAATCTCAAATCTGAAAAAATGAGCAAATCATTAGGAAATATAATTACTATTGATCATTTATTAAATCAATTTTCAGCTGCAGCTATAAGAATGTTCTTTATAAGCAGTAATTATAAAAACCCATTAGAATACAATACTGATTTAATTGCTGCCAATGAGCGAGCAATTATGAGGTTGAAAAACACTTCACAACTTAAATCTTCTGCAAATATTGATCATTTAAATACTTCTACATTTATTAAAAACTTTCATGATGCTATGCAAAACGATTTGAATACATCAATGGCTCTTGGTGCTATATTTGAATTATCAAAAGCTATTAACCAGGCAAAAATTCAAAATCTAAACATAACATATGCACAGGGAGATTTAATTAATCTTTTAAATATTTTGGGCATAAATATAAATGAAGAAAGAATAAATGATAAAAAAGGTACTTTTGATAAAATAGATGAAAAATGGATAAAATCTCAAATTGAATTAAGAAATAAATATAGAAAACTAAAAAATTTCTCTGATGCTGATGATATAAGAAAAGAATTATTGTCGAAAGGAATCAGTTTACTAGATTCAAGAAATGGAACAGAATGGACTATTCAGTAATAAATTATGAAAGTGCAGCGTTTATTAACCCTAATGAAACAAAAATTACTGAAACTATTATAGTTAATTGAAATAGAATTTTTTCAAAACCCCTTCTTGTTCGAAAATTATCTCCACCACCTCCAAATATATTTACACTTTGTCCTCGTACCTGAATGATTATAATAACAATCAAAAAAATCGATGTAATCAATTGTAATATTAAAAATATTTTATCCAAAACCTAACCTTTATAATTAATTACTAGAATTAATCCATAGATTGTATATCTTTTTTATACTGCTAGACAACTTATTTGAGTCATGCCTTAAAGAATGTTCTGCTGATTTAATATCAAATTGTAATACCTTAGCATTATCTTGATCATTTTGAGTAATTTTAATTGGTTCTTCCTCATGCGAAACTATAGGAATATTATAATTTTCATCAGCAATTATATAATCAAATATATCTTTATATGTATGTTCTTCTATTGCAACTATATGATCATATACACTATATCCATCTGTTTCACCTTTTTGCGTAGCTACATTACATATATAAATTTTTAATGCAGAAGATTCTTTTATTACATTTATTAAATCTTGAACTAACAAAGGTGGAATAACACTAGTATACAAGCTTCCTGGGCCAATGATAATAAGATCTGCTTTTTTTAAAGCATTTATGGTACTAACCGATCCTTTTGCTGATGCAGGATTTAAATGTACAGAAGCTATTTTACCTTCTTTTAATGGAATTAATGATTCTCCATTAACTAATGATCCGTCAGTTAATTTTGCTTGCAAAACTATATCTTCCAATGAAGAGGGTAATACAGTGCCTTTTGCACCTAATATTTTTGCGGATTGATAAAGCCCTTCTTCAAAATTACCTGTAATATCTGACATAGCAGCAATTAACAAATTACCCAAACTATGTCCTTTCAAGCTTTTTCCTTGATCAAATCGATAATCAAATAATTCTTTTATAATACTTTCAGAATCACTTAAAGCTGCAACACAATTTCTAAAATCCCCAGGAGGTAAAACACCTAATTCTTTCCTCAATATACCTGAACTTCCCCCATCATCTGAAACAGTTACAATTGCTGTTAAAAAATCCGAACAATTTTTTAATCCTCTCAGCAAAACTGAAGAACCAGTACCGCCTCCTATAGTACAAATATTGACAGATTTCAGAATATTGTTCATATAATATTTATTTTAAGTTAAGAATCTTTAATAAACTTAATTCAGCCTGAACTGGATCCGCCTTGCCTTTACTCAATTTCATAACCTGCCCTACTAAAAATTTAATCGCAGTCTCTTTACCTGATTTATAATCATCAACTGCACTTTGGTTTACTATTATTGCTTTTTCACAAATCTTATCTAATTCACGAGAATCGGAAATTTTAGTCAATCCCATTGATTCTAATAACTCTTCCGGGGAAAGTTTAGATTCACATAAAGAAGCTAATATTTCTCTACTTCCATTTCTGTTAACAATTCCTTCATTAGTCATACTTATTAATCTAAGTAGATATCTTGGATTTATATAATCAGTAATTTTTTTATAAGGGATCTCTTTTGAATCAATAACTTTAATCATTTCTTCTGTAATCCAATTAGATAAATCCTGGATCTGAATATCAAATTTTCCACTTTCATTTATTTTACTAATGTTAATAAAAAAATTATATAAATGTAAATTTGAACATAATATATTTACAGATTGATCATTTAAATTATAATTTGCATTTATATATTTAATTCTATCGTTTCTCAATTCAGGTAAAGATAATCTTATTTCATTCAACAAATCTTCATTTATATATATGTTTGGTAAATCTGGATCGGGAAAATACCTGTAGTCATGAGCTGATTCCTTTGATCTTTGAGAAAATGTAGTACCTTTAGATTCATTCCAGCCTCTAGTTTCCTGAACAATTCTATCTCCAGAAATTAAAACATCTTCTTGTCTTTTAATTTCGTAATTAATAGCTCTGAAAACAGACCTGAAACTATTCATATTCTTCACCTCAACTTTTTCGCCAAGTTTTGGTGAATTCTTTAATTTCAAACTGATATTAGCATCACATCTGAAATGCCCTTGTTCTAAATTACCTTTAGTTACACCTATTTCAGTAAAAATAGAATGTAATTCTAATAAATAGCTTCTAGCTTCATGAGCATTAGAAATAACTGGTTCTGTAACAACTTCCATCAATGGAGTCCCTGATCTATTTATATCTATTAAGGTTGATGAATTATTTGAACCAGTAATATGAGTTAATTTTGCAGTGTCTTCTTCTAAATGTATGCGGTTTAATAATATTTTCTTTTCAGGATTGGTAAAAATCTCAACTTCACCGCCCACTACAATAGGATATTTAAACTGAGAAATTTGATACCCTTTCATCAAATCAGGATAATGATAATTTTTTCTGTCAAATCTTGTTTTTTTATTTATTTTACCTCCTAGAGCTAATCCAGATTTAATGACCATATTTATAGCCGCTTCATTGATCAGAGGTAAAGTACCTGGATATCCCATACACACATTACAAACATAAGTATTTGGTTCGCTTTCAAAAGGTGCAACAGAACAATGGCAAAACATTTTACTTAATGTATCTAATTGAACATGAACTTCAAGCCCAATTACTGGTTCATATTTAATATTTAAATCTACCATATAATTGTTATTAATATATTTTAAAAGGATAATATCTTAAAACTACTTTTCCTAAAATTTTATCATTGAGGATAGTTCCAAAATGCCTACTATCTATACTGTTATGTTCATTATATCCTAGGACAAAATTTTCATTTGTATTTAATACAAATACTTTTTCATAAACATTGTAATCGTAATGATAATTATCAGGTTTTATACTTAAATTATAGAATTTCAGGCCTGATTTCCCCAATCTGTCACCAGGAAGTCCAAATAAATATTTAACACTAATAATATCAGATGATTTTTCGCGAAATACTATAATATCATTCCTTTTATATTCTTTAAATTTCATCACTAATACATACTGCCCATCAAATAATACAGGTTCCATACTTTTTTGATTTATTTTACAATTCAAAAAATTTAACACAATAATATATAATATAATTATTAAATATTTTTTAAAGGGAGAATTTGAATGAAATTTCTTAAAAGCATCTTAAAACCTGTTCATATCTACGCTCATTGTGATATTCCTTGCGGGATATACGACCCTATAGCTGCAAAAATAGCTGCTCAAACTGTTCTGAAAATGGTTGTTAAAATGGAAGCTCTTGATCTTAGCGGAGGAGTGACAAAAGTTGAACAACCAAATGGTATAGCCAGATTAATACGTGTAAAAGAAGATCATGCAGAAATCGTTAGAAATGAACTAGATATACTTTGGCATGATTATTTCAAGCCAGAACATTTAGAAAAATATCCAGACTTACATGAATTATTCTGGAATGCAGCAAAATTGTCTTCAACATGTAAACAAACAGTATCTTCTGATTCTGCGAAAGATTTGGTAGATAGCGTTGATAAAATAGCTACAATATTTTGGGAAACAAAAGGTGTATCATATTCAGATCCAAATGCTGAAGTAAGGTTTGGAAGTTAATTAATTCTTAATACTATCTATATATCATATATGCTTCTAATACTGAGCTGATCAAATCATTCATTGGGGTATCTATATGAAATATATTCGCTTTGTTACTAACATACGTATTTAAAGCATCAACTTCTATTGAATTAGATTTTTTTAAATCTTCATACATAGAAGAGATAGAATTTTCTCTGTTTGTATCAAGCTCATAAAAAACATTATTTATTTCTTCTTTAGAAATAACTGCATTATCTGCTATTGCAACATTATATGTTTCTGTAATTATTTCCAATAATATTTCCCTACCTTTATTATCAGAAAGAATATTCGCTAATGGTTGTCTAAACAAACACATGATTCCACTTAAAGCACAAATATACATAAGTTTTCTCCAAATAACAGACTTTATATCATTTGAAATTTCAATATTTAACTCCTTCGTATTAAAGCTATGTTTAAAATCATTCATTAGTGATTTTCCATTATTATATAAAGAGCCTATTACTATTTTGGGATCGCCTCCAGTTTCAAACACCTCTCCTTTTTCATTTAAAACAGAATCTATATAAGCAGCTCCGGTAAGTATTCTATCGCCAAATGAATTAGATAACTTAACAGTAGATTGAAATCCATTTTGTAAAGTTAATATATAAGTTTTAGTATTTTGAAATATGTTTTTTAAAATATTGATTGAATCATCATTATGATAACTTTTGACACAATAAATAATTAAATCAGGAATAAAAGGAAGATCACTTAAAGTTATTATCTTGTTTGTATCAAATAAATCAGGGTAAATTGTTTTATGTTCTTTCAGATTTGTTTTTAAAGTTATTCCTGAATTTCTAAATAATTCAAATTTATCTCCTCTTGAAAATAAAATACAATTATTATTATTTTCATAAATCAAAGTGCTTAAGAATGTTCCTACAGCTCCAGTGCCATATATTAATATATTCATAATAAAAAATATTTGATAATCTGTTTATATAATATAATTTTTTAGTTATAAAAGGATTTTACATGATTAACAGAGAAAGATTAACTAATACATTCTGTGAATTGGTTTCTATTGACAGCCCCTCAGGTGAAGAAGAAGAAGTATCTAAATATATTGAATCAAAATTAACTGAATTAGGTTTCATATTATTAAAAGATAATTATGGTAATTTGATAGCAAAAACAGAATCTAACAATAATAATTTAATATTATCAGCACACATGGATACTGTGGAACCTGGGCGAGGAATTATACCTGTAGTTGAAAAAGATATAATAAAATCTAAAACTGACACAATTTTAGGTGGAGATTGTAAAGCAGGATTAACTGGTATTTTAGAAGCTTTATATTCTTTAAATGAAGAAAATTATGAATTTAAAAATTTAGTTTTAATATTTACAAGAGAAGAGGAATTAGCATTACAAGGAGCAAGAAATTTAGATTTCTCTAAATTTGAAGGTTCTAATGCAATAATATTCGATGGAGAAGGGCCTTCAAGCACAATAACAAGTTCTAGCCCTACATATATAAGCTTTGATATTGAAATAGTAGGAAGAGCAGCGCATGCTGGAGCAGAGCCGGAAAAAGGGTTATCTGCAATTATAATTGCTAGTAAACTAATAAATAAATTACCTCAAGGAAGATTAGATAATGAAACTACATTTAATGTAGGTAAAATAGAGGGAGGGTCAGTAAGAAATGCGGTCCCTGCAAATGTATTTATTCAAGGAGAATTTCGAACTAGCAGCCTTGAAACGCTAGATAACTTATCTGAAACTCTAAATATAGCTATTCGTGAGATCAAGGTTGAATACCCAGATTCCAAAATAAATTTAAAAACTGAATTACTTTTTGAAAATTACAAACTCAAAGATAACGATCCATGTTTGAAAATAGTAACAAATGCTATAGAAAGATTAGGACTTAAGCCGATTCTCAAACCTTCGGGTGGAGGCACAGATGGGAATGTATTTATTAAAAAAGATATAAAATCTGTTGTTGTTGGCATGGGTGTGACTGGTATGCATACAATTAATGAAACTGTTTCTATTCCTGACTTAGTAGATTCATCTAGTTTATGTCAAGAATTGATATTATCTAATTGTTAGAATAACAGATTTGATTCTTACTATCTGAAAGATAATTAAGTTTTACCTATACTCTGTTAGTTAAAAAGATTTAATTTAATTTTAACTTAATTCTACAGTTGCACCAGCTGCTTCTAAAGCTTCTTTAGCTTTAGCTGCATCATCAGAATTAGCACCTTCAACAATTGGTTTAGGAGCAGATTCCACTAAATCTTTTGCTTCTTTCAATCCTAATGTTGTTAATTGTCTAACTGCTTTAATTACATTAATTTTATTAGCTCCAACTTCTTTTAGTACTACATTCACTGTTGCGTCTGAATTGTCATCATCAGCTTGTCCTCTATCATCTGCCGCATTTGTTGCAGTAGCCGGAGCTGCAGCTACTGCAGTAACTCCAAATTCATCTTCTAAACTTTTCACTAGATCCGAAAGTTCAAGTACAGATAAATTCTTAATTGATTCTAATATATCATTTTTTTTATCAGCCATTTAAAATTCCTCCATAAAATTATTTGTTAATAGCTTATTTATTTTCTTTTTCCTCTGCTTTAGGTTCCTCTGCTTTAGGTTCCTCTGCTTTAGGTTCCTCTGCTTTAGGTTCCTCTGCTTTAGGTTTTATTGCTTTTAAGGTATTAGTAAATTGATAAATAGGATATTTCAAACTAAAAACAAGTCTATTTATCGGAGAAGAAATCAACATTAACAATTTACTAATTAACTCTTCTTTTGAAGGTAATTTTGAAATTTCATCTAATTGTTTTTCATCAACAATTGCACCTTCAAAATATCCATTTTTTACTGAAAAATTCAGACCTATTTCATTTTTATATTTATAAAGCAATTTTGTTAATAACATTGGATCAGCACTAGTAGCTAATATTGATGTTGGCCCTGCAATTAATTCGTTAAAATTGTCTTTATTTAATTCTTTAGCAGCAATTAAGGCCAATGAATTTTTAATCACTTTATATGTAGCATCAATCTTTACAATTTCTTTTCGAAAATCAGAAATCATACTAACTGTGGTGCCAGTTGGATTCAAGGATATAAAAAAATTATTTGAATCAAATATTTGTTTATATTCTTCAACTTTTTTAATCTTTTTATCGTTTGGCATAAATAATTCCAAAAAAAAAGTCAGGCTGAACCTGACTATAAATTTACTTTTATCCTCGGCAGGTATTTTTACCTATTCAAAAAAATTAATAGAACCTACTGTCTTCAGCCATACTAATTTAAACGATTTTATGCCATTAGTCAATAATAGTATCGATATCTAATTTAACACTTGGGCCCATAGTGCTAGCTAAATGAATATTTATCAGAAAATCACCTTTCAATTTACTTGGTCTAGAAGAATTAATTGTGTTTATTAAATCTTTAGTATTTTCTTCAATTTTATTATCTTCAAAACTAGCTTTACCGACAAAGCTGTGTATATTTGAATTACTATCCAATTTATATATTGCTCTTCCTGATTTACATTGTTTTATAGCAGATTCTAATCCATCAGAATCTACAACAGTTCCGTTTCGCGGGCTAGGCATTAAGCCTCTAGTACCTAATTCTTTACCAATTTTAGATACATTTCCCATCATTTCTGGTGTTGAAATAGCTATATCAAAGTCAATCCATCCTTTTGATATTCTATCGATCAACTCAGTAGCACCAACATAATCTGCTCCAGCTGTTTCCGCTTTCTGCGAATCTCCAGCTTGTGCAAAAACAGCTATTTTAGAATTTCTTCCTGAACCATGAGGTAAATTTACATACCCTCTTATATTTTGTTCTGAATCTTTTGGATCACAGCCTGTTTTTATATGAATTTCTATTGTTTCATCAAATTTTGCATTTGATAAATCTTTTACTAATGATATTGCTTCTTTTAATGCATATTTTTTATTAATTTCGATTTTTTCCAAATTAGCTTTTAATCTTTTCATATATTTCTATCCCTCAATAACTTCGATTCCCATACTTCTAGCTGTTCCTTCAATCATTTTCGAAGCACTTTCTAGATCATGAGCATTTAACTCTTCCATTTTTGCTTTTGCAATTTGCAAAAGATCTGATTTTTTAATTTTCCCAACTTTATTTATATGCGGGATAGGACTTCCCTTATCTATTTTTGCAGCTTTTTTTATATATTCAACGGCTGGGGAAGTTTTAGTAATAAATGTAAAAGATTTATCTTCATATATAGTAATTTCCACAGGTATTACTTCACCTGATTTGTCCGCAGTCCTAGCGTTATATTCTTTAACAAAATCCATAATAGCAATCCCATGAGGACCTAGTGCAGTTCCAACAGGAGGAGCAGGTGAAGCTTTTCCACCTTCAATTTGCAATTTTACTAATGCTGAAATTTCTTTTGCCATATATATTCCTATTTATTCTTTCTGTACTTGATAAAAATCTAATTCAACCGGAGTATCACGTCCAAAGAAAGAAACCATAACGGTAACTTTGGATTTGTCTTCGTCAATTTCTTCAACTGAACCTATGAAATCCAGAAATGGTCCATCTATAATTCTCAAAGTATCACCTCTATTAAACCTTGAAGTAAAACTAGGAGCAGTATCCTGATAATTAAGTATTGAATTTACTTCGGATTCATCTAATGGAACTGGGCGTACTCTTTTTTCGTTCTCATCTTCTGAAGATACAAAACCTGTAACACCAGGAGTGTTTCTTACATCAAACCACATTTCATCATCCATAATCATATTAATTAAAATATAGCCAGGAAAAACATTTTTTTTCACTTCAACTTTTTGACCTTCTTTTATTTCGATTTCATCCTTTTTAGGAACTACAACTTCGATAATTTTATCTGAATAACCTTGATTTTTCGCTTTTTGTTTTAAATTTTGTTGTACCTTATCCTCCTGCCCCGAATACGTATGAAGAATATACCATTGTGAATCACTCATATTATTTCTACTCTTGTTCATTAATTATATATAAAAAATGCAATTATTTTAGAAAATGCCAAATCAATTACTCCTAAAAACAATCCAATAACAATAGATATAGAAACAACAATGATACTTAATCTTGTAGTCTCTTCTTTAGTAGGCCATGTAACCCTTCCTAATTCAGCATAAATTTCTTTTATAGATCTAGAAATATTGCCAAATCTATTCTTTGATACCTGCGTTTGTCTTGATGATGATTGGCGATTCATTTATGATCTCACTTCTTTAAATTTTTTATGAGATCTACATGTCTTGCAATATTTTTTAAGTTCAATTCGATCAGGAGAATTCCTACGATTTTTTTCAGATGTGTATAATCTGATACCGCAAGTTTCGCAACTTAAATTTATTACTGTTCTAACAGCACTTTTTCTTGCCATAATATTTCTAATAACCTTCTAAACTCAATAATTAATACAAAATTATTTGATTATTTTTGTAATCACCCCTGAACCTACAGTTCTTCCACCTTCTCTTATAGCAAAACGTAGTTGATTTGCCATAGCTATTGGAGTTATAAGTTTAATTTTCATCTTAACATTGTCTCCAGGCATAATCATTTCAACACCACTAGGCAATTCACATTCCCCAGTTACATCTGTTGTTCTGATATAAAATTGAGGCTTATAACCATTGAAAAATGGGGTATGCCTGCCACCTTCTTCTTTAGATAACACATATACTTCAGCTTCAGCTTCAGTATGAGGAGTAATAGCTCCTTTGGCACAAATTACTTGTCCTCTTTCTATATCTGATCTTTCTACACCTCTTAATAATAAACCAACAGCATCGCCAGGTTCGCCTTGATCAAGTAGTTTGTGAAACATTTCTACACCTGTAACCACTGTTTCAGATTTTTCTTTAATTCCAACGATCTCAACAGTCTCTCCTGGTTTCACAACCCCTGTTTCAATTCTGCCTGTTACAACTGTTCCTCTACCTTTAATATTAAAGACATCTTCAACTGGCATAACAAATGGTTGATCTTTAGGACGATCAGGGATTTCAATGGTTTCATCAACTGCTTTCATTAATTCCAAAATCTGATCGCCTGCTTCGCTCTCAGGGTTTTCTAAAGCATTTAACGCACTAACTTTAATTATAGGAATATCATCCCCTGGAAATCCATACTCAGTTAATAATTCTCTTAATTCCATTTCTACTAATTCTAATAATTCAGGATCATCCATTTGATCAACTTTATTTAGAGCTACAACGATAGAAGGAACTTGCACCTGTCTAGCCAATAAAATATGTTCTCTTGTTTGAGGCATAGGACCATCAGGAGCACTCACAACTAAAATAGCACCATCCATTTGAGCTGCACCAGTGATCATGTTTTTCACATAATCAGCATGGCCAGGGCAATCTACATGGGCATAATGACGGGTTTCTGTTTCATATTCCACATGTGTAATAGCGATAGTAACGCCTCTTTCTTTCTCTTCGGGAGCATTATCTATAGAATCAAAAGGTCTATCCTTAGCAAGCCCTTTTTTAGCTAACACACTTGTGATAGCTGCAGTTAAAGTAGTTTTCCCATGATCAACGTGACCTATTGTTCCGACGTTAACATGAGGTTTAGATCTGTCAAATTTTTCTTTAGCCATAATATTTCTCCTATTAATTTTATCTTTTGCTAAAATGGAGCCCACAAGCAGAGTTGAACTGCTGACCTCGTTCTTACCAAGAACGCGCTCTACCACTGAGCTATGCGGGCTCACACGAATAATTGTAATTTCGTGCAAGCTTCTTACTTAAATATTTAAATGGAGGGAGCAGGATTCGAACCTGCGTAGCCCTTACGAGCGTCAGATTTACAGTCTGATGGATTTAACCACTCTCCCATCCCTCCGAAAAATAAAAGACATATAAAGTGTTAATCCAATCTACATACTGGGTCTGAGCCCAAGAGGGGATTCGAACCCACTGACCTGCCGATTACAAGTCGGCTGCGCTACCACTGCGCCACTTGGGCATATACCCCTCACATGTAATATTTTTATAATTTTAAAAGAACTAATTCTAATCAAAAAAGTCAGCCTTTTGGCTGACTGTCAATTATTGTACAATGAGGCACGAATAAGGTCAAGAAATTTATATACAATTATAAAAATTTATTTATTTAAAAATTTGCCCTATCTCAGAAATTTTATTAAGAGAAACAATATCTAAATCTATATCATTAATATAATTTTCACTTTTAGTCATTTTTCCAATAAAAGCTTTTTGGATACCTAATCTTTTGCCCTCTTTCAAAATTTTTTCTAAATCCGGAGGATTTCTAATTTCCCCTGTTAAAGCTACTTCTCCAACAGCTAAAGTATTATTCGTAAATCCTATGTTATACAAACTTGATAACATTCCTAAACATAGTCCAAAATCAGCATAAACGCTTTTTATTGATTGCCCTTTCATAACATTTATTATGACATCATGATTTTCAAGAGGGATTTTACAAATTTTATTTAATATAGATATTAAAATAGACAACCTATTAGTATCATAGCCTTCAGATAATTTTTTCGGATAATTATTATATGATTTAGCAATTAATGCTTGTAATTCATAAAAAACCAGTCTTTGCCCGCTAGGTATAGGAATTAAAATACTGCCACTGACTTCTGAATTATAATCTTCTATCATAATAGAAGATGGGTCTTGGACATCAATGAACCCGTTAGTTGTCATATCCAACAAACCTATATCTGAGGTAGATCCAAATCTATTCTTATAAGATCTTAATATACGTTCATTTCTATTTGTAAGATATTCTAATTGTAATACAACATCGACCATATGCTCTAATATTTTAGGTCCCGCAACGTCTCCTGTTTTCGTTACATGTCCAGACATAAGGAATAAAATATTTAATTTTTTACAATGAAAAATTAATTTTTTGATGCTATTTAATATTTGATTTATAGATCCAGGGTTTCCTTGAGTTTCAGGATCATAGACCGTTTGAACTGAATCTAAAATCAAACATTTTGGATTATATTTATTTAAATTATCTATAATATTATTTATATTGACTGAATCTGATAAAGCAATATCTTTATCTTTGATATTAAAACGCTGGAATTTGTCTTTAACCTGTGAAATCGATTCTTCTCCGCAAGCATAAATAACTTTGCCATATGCAGAAAATTTAGAACTTAATTGCATAAGTAATGTCGATTTTCCAACTCCTGGCATACCTGCTAACAAAACAGATGAACCTGCAACAAAATCACCTCCGATAGCTCTTTTAATTTCACTCCATTTAATATCAAATCTTATTGAATCAAAATCATAATCTTCGCTATCTAGGTGAATTAAATCTAAAGAAAAGTCATCATATTTTACCCAATCATTTTTAGATCCCATATCATTGGAATAAATCTTTTTTTCAACTATTGTATTCCATTCATTGCATCCATCACATTTGCCTTGCCATTTAGGATGTCGTCGAGAACAAGAATCACATTGATAAGTTAGATTCTGACCATAATCATTTTTTACCATTATATTTTCTAAGATGGGTCAGAAGGTATTGTCGCAGATTTCTTTGGAGATTTAGATACAAGATTTATTTCTCCCTTCAGTATTTTAAACAATGCAGTATCGCCAGGTTTTAATTTACCTGCTAACAGATAATCTGAAATTTTGTCTTCCAAAGTATCCTGTATTACTCTTCTTAATGGTCTTGCTCCATATTTAGGATCAAACCCTTTTTCGCATATCCATTCCTTAGCTGCTTTGTTAACTTCAAGATTAATTCCTTTATCTATTAAATTAGTAGATATTTCATCAAGCATAGTATCTAAAATACTTAACATATGGTTTTTTAGTAAGGAATGAAAAACTACAATAGAATCTATTCTGTTCAAAAATTCAGGTCTGAAAAATTTTTTTACTTCTGATAAAACATTATCTTTCATCCTATTATACCTAATTTGATATTCTTTAGAGTCATCATCATTTGTAGCTGAAAAACCTATAAATTTATCTTGTCTTATCAATTCCGATCCCAAATTACTTGTCATAACAATTAAAACATTACGAAAATCTACTTGCCTTCCTTTTGAATCAGTAAGATGTCCATCATCAAAAATCTGTAATAAAATATTGAAAACCTCATGATGTGCTTTTTCAATTTCATCCAATAAAATAATTGAATACGGTTTTCTCCTAACCTTTTCTGTCAACTGTCCACCTTCATCATAGCCAATATAACCAGGTGGGGCGCCAACTAATCTTGAAACTGCATGGCGTTCCATATATTCTGACATATCTAAACGTATTACTGCTGATTCCGATCCAAACAAAAATTCAGAAAGTTTTTTTACCAAATATGTTTTTCCAACACCAGTTGGCCCCATAAACATAAATGTTCCTGTAGGTCTTGCAGGATTCTTTATTCCAGATCTAGAACGTCTTACTGCTTTTGATACAATTTCAATAGCTTCTTTTTGCCCAATTACTCTTTCTGCGATAAAAGATTCCATTTTCATCAATTTACTGGACTCTTCTGAGGCAATTCTAGATAATGGAATCCCTGTCCACATACTTATAACTTCAGAAACATGCTCTTCATTAACTTCGATATTTCTGTCTGAAATAGATTCATTCCATTCCTTGTTACGTATTTCTAATTTTTCTTCCAATAAAGTTTCTTTCTCTCTTATCTGGGCCGCTTTTTGATATTCTTTCGCAGAAATTGCAGATTGTTTATCATTTTTAACCAATTCTAAATCTTTCTGCATAGCTAAAATATCAGGAGGTACTGATAAATTTGCTATTTTAACCTTAGATGAAGCTTCATCTACTATGTCAATTGCTTTATCCGGCAAAAATCTATCAGATATATATCTGTCAGACATTTGGGCTGCATAAATCAATGAATTATCAGAAATTGTAAGATTATGATATTCTTCATATTTGGATTTAAGTCCTCTTAATATTTCAATAGTCTCATCAACTGTTGGTTGATTAACAGAAACAGGTTGAAATCTTCTTTCAAGAGCAGGGTCACGTTCTATATATTTACGATAATCATCTGTGGTAGTAGCACCTATGCATTGTAGAGTCCCTCTAGCAAGAGAAGGTTTTAAAATATTTGCAGCATCAACAGCCCCTTCTGCTGCACCTGCTCCAACCATCGTATGTATTTCATCAATAAACAAAATACAATCAGGATCTTTTTTTAACTCTTCGATAACTTTTTTTAATCTTTCTTCAAATTCTCCTCTATATTTCGTTCCTGCAACCAATGATCCCATTTCCAAAGTAACTAATCTTTTGCCGATCAAAGTTTTAGGTACAGTACCTAAGGAAATCCTCTGTGCTAGTCCTTCAACAATTGCTGTTTTACCTACACCTGGTTCTCCGATTAAAACTGGGTTGTTCTTTGTTCTTCTACTTAAAATTTGAATTACACGTGAAATCTCATTTTCTCTACCAATTGTTGGGTCAAGCTTAGATTGTTTTGCTAGATCTGTTAAATCAACACCTAATTGATCTAAAGTTGGAGTTCTGGTCTCTTTACGTGCATCTTTTCTAATTGATTTTCTAGTCTTACTTTCATCAGTGTATTTAGCTATTTCAGATCTAACAGATTCTATACTCACTCCAGAATTAAATAATAATTCATAAGTAAAAGTTTCAGTATCACGTAATATGCCAACCAATAAATGTTCTGTCCCAATAAATTTACTGGATAAACTTCTTGCTTCATCCACAGCTAATTCAATAACTTTTTTTGATGTTGATGTTAATCCAATATTAGAAGAGTCAATTTCAGATTTACTAGGTGTTAAACTCATTTCAATATCAGTTTTCAAATTATCCAAACCGATACCTATATTTGATAATATCTGATTAGCAGTAGAAGTTGTTTCACTTATTATGCCAAGTAAAATATGTTCAGTACCTATATAATCCTGGTTCAATCTTTGAGCTTCCAGTTGCGCATTAGATAACACTCTTCGTGCTTTTTCAGAAAATTTTTCGAATTTATTTGACATTAATTTCACCTATTAGGAATTATTTTTCCTGAAATAAATTAGATTAGATCTAATTATACATTTTATTGGTATATTGAATAATATTCAACTAATAGAGAGATAAAGATAATATAAAAAAGATTATTTGTTATCTTTTGATTTGGTAAGTTCCTCTGCTTTCGGTTCCTCTTTAGCTTCTGCTACTTCTTCTTTCGGTTCCTCTGCTTTCGGTTCCTCTTTAGCTTCTGCTACTTCTTCTTTCAGTTCCTCTGCTTTCGGTTCCTCTTTAGCTTCTACTTCTTCTT
>Ga0208113_1000514_pt1 | contig 19250 bp, 15 predicted proteins | sample Knorr_S7_td_NADW_FD_185598 | JGI IMG/M metagenome (GOLD analysis project Ga0208113, IMG submission 185598) | Marine microbial communities from Southern Atlantic Ocean transect - Knorr_S7_td_NADW_ad_2505m_LV_A (SPAdes) (version 2) | ecosystem: Environmental > Aquatic > Marine > Oceanic | place...
TGTGGACCTGATGGAACCTTATACCAAGGGCGGTAAAACTGGACTGTTTGGCGGTGCCGGTGTGGGCAAAACGGTTCTCATTCAGGAATTGATTCACAACATTGCCACTGAGCACGGTGGTTATTCCGTATTTGCTGGTGTTGGTGAGCGTACCCGCGAAGGAAACGATTTGTATCTTGAAATGACGGAATCAGGTGTCATCAAAAAAACAACTATGGTATTTGGTCAGATGAATGAACCACCAGGCGCACGTTTGCGCGTTGGGCTTTCGGGCCTGACCATGGCTGAATATTTCCGGGATGAGGAAGGTCGGGATGTGCTCTTGTTTATTGATAATATTTTTCGTTTTACTCAAGCCGGTTCGGAAGTTTCGGCGTTATTGGGTAGAATGCCATCAGCCGTGGGTTACCAGCCCACATTGGGTACGGAGATGGGAGAATTACAGGAACGCATTACTTCTACCAAGAAAGGTTCCGTGACTTCAGTGCAGGCGATTTATGTCCCAGCTGATGACCTGACAGACCCTGCACCAGCAACTGCTTTTGCCCATCTGGATGCGACAACCGTTCTGGAACGGAAAATTGCTGAATTGGGTATTTACCCGGCCATTGACCCTCTCACTTCAACTTCCCGCATTCTTGATCCTAGGGAGATTGGTGATCGCCATTACCGGGTTGCTAGGAGGGTTCAGGAAGTGCTCCAAAAATACAAGGAATTGCAGGACATTATCGCAATTCTTGGTATGGATGAACTCTCCGATGAAGATAAACTTGTGGTCCATCGCGCGCGTAGAATTCAGAAGTTCATGTCACAGCCGTTTTTTGTGGCTGAACAGTTCACAGGGACCCCGGGCCGCTACGTCAGCCTGGAAGACACGGTCTCCGGGTTTGAAGCCATTCTGAATGGGGAAGTGGATGAACTGCCCGAAAATGCATTTGCTTATGTAGGCAATGTGGATGAAGCGGTGGAAAAACAAAAGAAATCAGCCACCTGATGAACACCATTCAGCTAGAGATCGTTACTCCCATCCGTGTTTTAGATGAAGGCCAGGCCAGTTATGTGCGCTGTCCTGGGATTGACGGATCATTCGGCGTCATGGCAAACCACATTGAGGGGATCATTGCCCTTGATGTTGGAGAAATAAAAGTGACAAAAGATGGGCAAGATGAATACCTTTCTACCAGTGGCGGGTATGCAGAGATCATGGAAAATAGGCTGGAACTTTTGGTAGAGTCGGTTGAAAAATCTGGTGAGATTGATACAGAAAGGGCGCAATTGTCCTTGGAACGGGCCAATAAAAGGAAAAAGGAATCTGATTCCAAATTCGACGAAACCCGGATTGATGCATCGCTCGCTCGTGCCTTGAACAGGCTCCAGGTGTCAAAGCGCTGAAAAAACAATTTAAAATGGATTAAAAAAACCGCTCGTAATTTTCGTGCGGTTTTTTTTATGCTTATATAGAAAAAAAATGTACAAAAGAAGTCATTCTTGTGGTGAACTCCGAAAATCCGATATTGGACAACTGGTGAATCTAAATGGTTGGGTGAATACAGTTCGGCTTCATGGGAAAGTTGTGTTTGTAGACCTGCGGGACCGCTATGGGAAAACACAGGTTGTATTTGAGACTGAATCCTTTTTGGGTGATTTTGAAGCTGTGAAAAAATTATCCATGGAGGATGTCCTTTCCATCCAGGGTACCGTCGGGAACAGGAATGAAGCAGCGATCAATCCAAAAATGGATACCGGCGAAATTGAAGTAATTGTTTCCAAATATTTTCTATTAAGTGAAGCATCACCATTGCCCTTTGTTTTGTCTGATAGGAATAGTGCGGAAGAAGACCTGCGCTTGAAATACCGCTACCTGGAACTTCGGATTGAAGATCTCCAGAAAAACTTGCTCATTCGCCATGAGACTTACCAGGCCACACGAACTTATTTGTCAGAAAATGATTTTGTAGAAGTGGAAACACCTGTGCTGATGAAATCCACACCGGAAGGTGCCCGGGATTATTTGGTTCCCAGTCGGATTCATCCTGGGAAATTCTTTGCCCTGCCCCAGTCGCCACAGATCTACAAACAGATATTGATGATCTCCGGACTTGACCGCTATTTCCAGATCGTGAAATGTTTTCGGGATGAGGATCTTCGTGCAGACCGACAACCGGAATTCACACAGATCGATGTTGAAATGTCTTTTGTAGATGAGGAAGATGTTTTTTCTCACATGGAAGGCTTGACCCGCCATATTTTTAAAACAGTGCGGGATATCAATCTTCCTGATCCATTCCCGAGGTTGACCTATGCCGAAGCCATGGAAACCTATGGTTCAGACAAGCCGGATCTTCGTTTTAAATTAACCTTAAAAGATATAAAAGAATTTTCCGATGCATCTGAATTCATTGCTTTCAAGTCAACTGGAACCGTTAAAGGTCTTGTGGTGCTAGGTGGCGCAAAATATTCCCGGAAGATCATTGATGAATTAACTGAATTCGCGAAAAAATATAAAGCCAAGGGGTTGGCATGGATGAAAGGCGAAAATGATGGTTTAACTGGTGGAATTTCAAAATTTTTCTCAGATGATCTTCAAAAGGAAATGTGTGAAAAACTTGGCATCAGTAATGATGATATTTTATTCATGATCGGCGATGACAAAATGACGACACTAACAGCGCTGGGTGCACTTCGGAGTGAGATTGCCAGGCGGGAAAACCTTGCAGGAACTGGTGTGTTTAAGCCCGTGTGGGTCACAGAATTCCCCATGTTTGAGTACGATCAAGATAAGGATCGCTATGTTGCAATGCATCATCCATTTACGGCACCCAGGGAAGATGATATTGAAAAACTTGAATCAGATCCATCAAATGCTTTGAGTCGCGGGTATGACCTGACCTTGAACGGCCATGAAATTGCCGGCGGATCCATCCGTATTCATTCACCGCAAATCCAGGAAAAAGTATTTTCACTTCTTGGACTCAGTCACGAAGAAGCGGTAGGAAAATTTGGATTTCTCGTGGAAGCTCTTTCCTACGGTGCACCGCCTCACGGCGGTATCGCCTTTGGATTTGATCGCTTGGTTATGCTTTTGGCAGGAACGGAAAATATTCGGGACGTGATCGCTTTTCCGAAAACAACATCTGCCGCTTCATTGATGGATGAAAGCCCCAGTAGCGTAAGCAGGCAGCAGTTGGACGAGTTGGGAATTCAACTCAAAGAAAAGCCAGGTAATTAGATTCCTCCACTTTTTGCTAACGGGGGAAATAATACGGCCAGATCAATGCATCCAGTATCATGGTTTGGATACAGAAAGGTATCAGACCCGCGATTCCTGCTGCGTAAAGCCAACTGGATCGCTCAAAATTGGAATAAAAGAATATCAGCAGTAAAGTAACTGAAGAAACACCGACGGTAAAGAGAACGATACGTATTCCCACCCAGAGTAAACCAGATGGGTCAGTGAGCATGGAAAAAGTCATGGGCATCCATAAGGCTGACGGGATCATGATTCCCGCATAGACAAGGTTCAAGATATTGAAATCGAATTGTCTAAATATTCGGGCTGTCTCCGGTGTTACCTTCAACAGGATGTAGCCGGTGAAGAAAAAATAACCTATAGTTGCCAATAGCATGCAGACCGTATAGTAGGGTCGAATTGAGTCCGGTATTGCACCCCAGAGTTGTCCGCGGAGTTCCGCCTGTGTCAGCAGTCCATAAGCATAGGAACCAAGGATGGTAATACCCCCGCATACATTAATTAAAATAAAGATCAAGATGGATTTATTCATCATGCATCGTTAACCAGATTCAACTTTTTCATTTTTCCTGCTCCTTAGATCGAACACGTGCGATTTTATAAAAATCAGGAAGAATGCCGTTGAAAAGCCTACAGCACTGAAGATCATGCACATCACCATGATCTGGTACCGAACCGCGATCAGTGGTGACACACCGGACAGGATTTGCCCGGTCATCATCCCTGGTAGGGAAACAAGTCCAACTGCAAACAGGGAATTGGTAATGGGGATTAGCGCTGCTCTCAAGGCGATGCCTCGAGCTTTGGAATAATCCACATCCCTATCCATCTCTGCCTTCAGGCGCTCGGCTGCCAGGCTGACGCCATTCATGGAACTGGCGAAGATCATCCCAGCTAGGGGAATCATATAGCGCGGCAAATACCATGGACTCAGATTAAGCACTACCTGTGTTACCAGAAACAGGGTAATACCTCCGCCAAACAAGATAGCGATCAAAGCAAACTGATAAAATTTTATCCTGTTTTCCTGGATAGTGCGTAAGGCGATCCAACTGGCGGCAAAAACCATCACTGATAAAACGACAATTGTGATAGATGCACTGTTGGATTCGAAAATATAGGTAAGGAAGTATCCGATCAACAACAATTGGATCAGCATCCGGACAACAGCGTAAATTGTATTCTGCCAGTTCAAAGACCATGCGTGCAGGATGCCGATAACCACTGCGGCCGGTATGAAAACCAGCAACAAAGTGGTAAAAGGTATTATAGTTACAGATTCATTCATGACAGGTTAATTTGCCAGGATTTTATATGATATTACTCTGAAGTGATTTGTATTTATTGAAACAACTTCCTCACCTGGCTGATGGCATTCCGGACACAGGCTTCGGTGGTTCGGTGGAGTTCCAGGCCGCTGTACCAGTAGGAGTGGGACCATACAAGATGACCTGTGCGCTGGTCAGTCATTTTTAAGATAATCCCGACTCGTGCGCGGGTATATTCAATGCGGCCGCTTTCCTGTACTGACCCGGCATAAGCTGTTGTGATCGTAGATGTGGTAGCACCGGCCTGGTTCTCTTTAGCATCTGATTCCGATAACTGGGTTACCGTAGTTTCTGTCCGGCCCCGGTCTTCCAGGCGGTAGGGAACTATGATCACTTCGCTGTCTGTGAATTCAGTGATGGTACAAACCAGGTTCAAGGTTCGAGTATCTACATTTCCGAGATGAATAAACGTGCCTTCTTCTGTGGTTTGGGAGACATCATACCCGTATTTCATAAAAATAAAAGAAAGATTGCTTTCAATGATTTCCCCAGACCCGGTCATATCCGCATGGTCATAAACGGGTTTTAAGATGATAGTGCCTACAGTAGAAAAATCGTAATTAGGATTTACTGCCGGTCTGCTCCAACAGCCTATGGTTAACAATCCAGCCAATAGAAAGGCTAGAAGGAGTTTCATTCCCGCCCCTGAAGACTCTGAATATGAACTTTTGCTTCGTTTTTGAGTGCATTATCCTGTGTGTTTTCCAAGCAGGATTGCCAGGCTTGCACCGCCTTATTTGGTTCGTCTATAGCCTCATGGAGCAGGGCCTTCAAGCGGTATACTTCAGCATTGGTACGGTCCTGGGCCTGAGCTATGTCCACATGGACAAGTGCTTCTCGGAATAAACCTGCCTTCATGGCCGCAGCGGCCATTTCCAATGCTGTTCCTGACCCAGCCAGGAGTATTCCATAAAAAAAGAAAATAGTTAGTTTTTTCATGAGGCGTATAGATTTATAAAGATTCATTCCTTACCCGTACCTAATATGTCTATTGAAATGCACCAATACCCAATTCACATAAAATTACCGGGGCATCGAAGAAAAACCAATAATTAGATTATTAACTTCTAGAAGACAAGAGTTAAGCATAGGAAAGAAATTCATTCTTATTCGAAGAGTATTGATTGTTGTTTCAGGAGCAAACGTGCTCGATCCTGATAAAACAGGTTCTCTGGGAGAATTTCCGGGCTCGTTGTTGGATCGGTGCTGATGACAGATTCCAACTGGATTTGGAATTGATCACGGTTTCCAGCTTTTTGATGATAGAATTCGGACATATGAACTGCATTCCCCATATAATCAGGGTGAGTTGCAAGAGCCTGCTCAAAATAGGTCTTGGATTGAATGAGTTCTACTCCTGGAATCCGGCTGTAGAATAATCCGAAAAATCGATAAGGCCCACCATAGAAAAAATCTGGCTCGAGGGAAATAATCCGGTGCATGATTACTTCCAGCAGTTCCCTATGGTTCAATCGTTCCATTGCTGGCTTGCTGTTCAGATACCATGCTTGGTTTGTTGCCCACCAGAACAAGCCCGGGACTAAGACTCGGGGGGCATTGGTCAGGGCCGCCAGCACACGAAAAGAGGAATCTCCCTGTGCTGTTTTATAGATGGATTGAAATTCCATATGAGTCATCACTGATTGTTTAGCAGCATTTGCTCCACGGGCAAATAAACTGTCTTTTACCCCTGGATCTTCTTCTAGGAACATCGCACGAAAATATAGGACTCGGCTATAAAGTACAGAAGGACCAACATCGTGAGGGCGGTATTCATTGGCCAGGCTTAGAAAATGATCGGCCTTCATAATAGCACTTGAATCGCTACGCTGTTCCCAGAACAGCTTTCCCTGTTCAATAAGGAAATCCACATTCTGGGTCTGGGCAACTGCCAATTCTTTTTTGGCGCTGGAACACTGCCATGAATACAGTGTCAGGTTCAGTGCCATAATAAGCAGAAGAAAAGTTTTGTAGTTGAGCAATCTCAAGGTTTAAACCAACTCAATTCGTAAATTACTAACTGGGAAATTAACTAACCAAAAACACATGGAAAAGGTCATCGAATTAAAAACGCTGGAACCGACCGCTCTGTTGGGTGTGGGTGATGCCCATTTAAAATTACTGGAATCAGTCATTCCAGCAACCATCATTTCCCGGGGTGAAATAATTAAGATCCAAGGCAGTGAATCGGCTGTAGAAAATGCCCATGAAGTGCTCCATGAAATGATGCAAACTCTGTCAAGTAAAGGGAGTTTGTCAGTTAGGGATGTACAAAACCTGATCACTCTGGTTAAATCGGAAGATAGTCAATCAACCAACACATCTGCTCCGGATATCGTTATTCATTATGGACGAAAAGGTGCCATTTCCCCTAAAACAAAAGGGCAGGAAACCTATGTGCGCGAGGCAGGAAAAAATGACATTGTTTTCAGTATTGGTCCAGCCGGTACGGGAAAAACATTCCTAGGGGTGGCTTTTGCAGTATTTGCTTTGGAAAACCATGAGGTAGACAGAATCATTCTCAGCCGCCCGGCTGTGGAAGCAGGAGAAAACCTTGGGTTTTTACCCGGTGATCTTAAGGAAAAAGTAGATCCCTATTTGTCACCGTTGTATGATGCCTTGGGTGCTATGCTGCCCCAAAATAAATTAAAACCACTGTTGGAGCGCAAAACAATTGAGGTTATCCCGTTGGCCTACATGCGCGGCCGTACATTGGACAATGCCTTTTTGATCCTTGATGAAGCTCAAAATAGTACTGTGATGCAGATGAAAATGTTTCTGACAAGACTGGGTATTAATTCCAGAGCTATTGTCACTGGTGATATAACCCAGATTGATCTGCAGAGACGGTCAGAATCCGGGCTGGTTCAGGTGGCGGAAATCTTAAAAGGTGTAGATGGTATCGGGTTTGTTTACCTGGATGAAACTGATGTAGTGCGTCATCCTTTGGTACGCAAGATCATCCGGGCTTACGAAAGAAGCCAGAATAGTTAATTAATATATTTAGGAAAAAGTTATTAACGATCCGTTGATTCTAATCATTGATTGAAACTATTTGTATTAGTTTTCAACCTTTCTATATAAGATTTATTTGGCGCCTTTTTGATCTCATTGCCAATTTCCTCAGGCATAAAATCTGCTAGTCCATTTGGTACTCATGGTTTATCAAAATCGAGATAGATTAACTAAAAAGGCTTAATTTCCAGACTCCTCTATAATTATTAAAATTATTGATATGAGTCGTCATTCCGTTATAATCAATGCGAAACGAACCCCGGTCGGCGCTTTTCGAGGGTATCTTGCTGAACAATCTGCCCCGCAATTGGGAGCGGTGGTCATTCGCGACTTGATGGCAACTACTGGTTTGGAAAAAATTCGAGTCGATGAAGTGATCATGGGTAATGTGCTTTCGGCTGGTCTGGGACAAGCCCCAGCCCGGCAAGCTGCTATTTATGGAGGTCTTCCAAATTCCGTGGAATGTCTCACAATCAATAAAATGTGTGGATCCGGGCTAAAAGCAGTTATGCTGGGAGATCAGGCTGTCCGTAGTGGCGATGCGGAGGTCGTGATTGCCGGTGGTATGGAAAGTATGTCCAACGCCCCTTATTTATTACCAAAAGCGCGGGGAGGATATAGTCTAGGTCATGGGAAAATGATCGACAGTATGATCCATGATGGTTTATGGGATGCCTATAATGATCTTCATATGGGAAATTGTGCGGATATGTGTGCAAAAGATCGAAAATATACTCGTGAAGACCAGGATGAATTCACAATCACGTCCTATAAACGTGCGCAGATGGCTCAAGCTGATGGCTTTTTTGATAATGAAATTGTACCCGTTGAGATTCCCATGAGAAAGGGCGACCCGGTGTCTGTAAAAGAGGATGAAGAACCAAAACGTGCCCGATTTGAAAAAATTCCATTATTAAAGCCGGCCTTTGATGAAAATGGCACTGTTACTGCGGCAAATGCTTCCAAGTTGAATGATGCTGCCGCTGCAGTGGTAATCATGACTGAAGAAAAGGCGAATAAACTGGGATTAAAGCCGATGGCACGTATTGTAGCACACTGCTCTGCAGCTCACGCACCTGAGTGGTTTACAACAGCGCCTGGAAAAGCCATTGGAAAGGTACTGAAAAAAACCAATATGAATGTGGAAGATATGGATCTATGGGAAATCAATGAAGCTTTTGCTGCTGTTGCAATGGCTGCGATAGATGATTTTCAGCTGGATCCAGCCAAGGTCAATATTAATGGTGGTGCTGTGGCATTAGGGCATCCCATCGGCGCTTCTGGTGCGCGAATTTTGACGTCCCTGCTCCATGGGTTGCAGAGGACAGAAGGGCGATTTGGTCTAGCATCTCTTTGTATCGGCGGCGGTGAAGCATCTGCTTTGATTGTGGAACGAATATGATTGATTTTACTCTTACGGACGAACAAGAACTTATTCGAAATACTGTCCGCGAATTTGCCCAGGAGCATTTGGCTCCTGGTGTGATAGAAAGAGACGATAAGGCCATTTTCCCCGCGGAACAGATAAAGATAATGGCCGATTTGGGATTTATGGGTATGATGATTCCGGAAAAATGGGGTGGCTCTGGAATTGATACTCGCAGCTATGTTTTGGCCCTGGAGGAAATTGCAGCAGTGGACGCATCTGCCGCCGTGATAATGTCCGTGAATAATTCACTGGTTTGCCAATTACTGTTTGATTGGGGAACAAATGAACAAAAAGAAAAATATTTAATCCCCTTGGCCAAGGGGAAAAAACTGGGTGCATACAGTCTCAGTGAACCACAGTCTGGTTCTGATGCTAGTAATATGCGAACCTTTGCTGAAAAGAATGGTACCCACTATATATTAAACGGAACAAAAAATTGGGTAACAAGTGGACAAAACTCAGATGTAGTTATTGTATTCTGTCTTACGGAAAAAGGGGTTGGCTATAAAGGTATTTCCGCATTCATTGTGGGAAAAGGGCTTAAAGGTTTATCTGTAGGTAAAAAGGAGGATAAACTTGGAATACGTGCATCTGATACCTGCGAATTATATTTTGAAGATTGCCAAATACCTGTTGAAAATTTAATTGGGGAAGAAGGTCAAGGATTCAAAGTAGCGCTAAAAACTCTGTCAGGAGGTCGGATTGGAATTGCGTCACAGGCATTAGGCATTGCTCGTGCTGCGCTGGACGCCTCGATTTCTTATGCCAATGAACGCCACCAATTCGGTCAGCCTATTGGTGAATTCGGTGCAATACAAAATAAGATTGCCGATATGGCTACTGAAATTGATGCTGCCAGATTACTTATTTGGCGAGCTGCGCATTTAAAAGATTTAGGGAAACCATTCAATAAAGAAGCTTCCATGGCAAAATTATACGCCTCAAGTGTAGCAATGCGCGCTTCTAGAGAATGTGTTCAGATTCACGGTGGTTACGGGTACATGCAGGAATATGGTGTTGAGCGGTTGATGCGGGATGCAAAAATCACCCAAATCTATGAGGGGACTTCAGAAATTCTGCAACTAGTCATTGCTAAAGAATTGTTAAAAAAATGAATACTAGGTCAATACCTTCTATTGATTGGGATAGTCTTGGGTTTGATGTGGTGGAAACCCGCAGCATGTATTATACAACCTGTCAAATAAATGAGAAATGGAGCGGTGGAGGTCTGATCCCTTATGGGACCATCGAATTATCTCCTGCTGCCGGTGTGCTTAATTATGGCCAGGGTGTTTTTGAAGGTACCAAAGCTTTCCGAACCGCGAGAAACCGGGTTATTCTTTTCCGGCCAGAGATGAATGCCAGGCGCATGGGTTTATCCACCCGCCGCTTATGCATTCCGGAAATGGAAGAAGATTTTTTTCTATACGCTGTTAAGGAAACAGTTCAAGATAATTTGGATTATATACCGCCTCAAGGGAAGGGCAGCTTGTATATCCGCCCCATTGTTTGGGGCACGGGGCCGGCATTGGGTGTCAAACCAGCAAATGAATATACGTTTATGGTTTTTGTATCTCCTGTGGGGTCCTATTTTAAAGGCGGCCTAAAAGTGTTAAACCTTGTGCTGACTGAGAAATACCACCGTGCTGCACCAAAAGGTATTGGCAATGCAAAAGCCATTGGTAATTATTCTGCGTCATTATTACCCCTTACCAAAGCGAAGGAATCCGGGTTTGACGATGTGATATTTTTACGTTCATCAAATGAAAAAATGGTAGACGAAGTAAGTTCTGCTAACTTATTTGCACTGAAAGGAAACGTATTAAAAACGCCGCGACTTGGTGGTTCTATCTTACCTGGCGTGACCCGAGATTCGGTGATTAGAATCGCGGATGAAATAATGAATCTTGATGTTCAGGAAACAGACCTGGCTATTGAAGAAGTATTAACTGCAGATGAAGTATTTTGTACCGGAACAGCGGTTGTGGTGACCCCTGTTGGAAACATTTCTTTTCAAGGTGAAAATCATGTAATTGGAACTCCAGGAAAAGGATCGGTAGCCAAACAGCTAAAGAATACATTGTTGAATATTCAACAAGAAGAAATTGAAGATCCATTTGGCTGGGTTACACCAATCAGTATTTTATAAATCATTTGAGATAATTATGTCTAACGTATTTGAATCCATGAATCAAAAAGACCATGAACAGGTTGTCTTCTGCCACGATTCAGATACAAAATTGAAAGCCATTATTGCTATTCATGACACAACTATTGGGCCTGCCTTGGGCGGTTGCAGAATGTGGGAATATGCCAATGAAAAAGAAGCTCTCACGGATGTATTAAGATTGTCGAGAGGAATGAGTTACAAAGCAGCGATTGCTAATTTAAACCTAGGCGGAGGTAAAGCGGTTATAATTGGAAATTCCAAAATAGATAAATCTGAGATTCTTTTTCGGTCATTTGGCCGATTTGTGGATGGATTAGATGGACGTTATATTACCGCTGAAGATGTTGGCACCACTGTTAAGGATATGGAATGGGTTCGAATGGAAACTGAATATGTTACTGGAATATCGAGGGCTCTCGGTGGTAGCGGAGATCCTTCGCCGGTTACGGCTCTTGGCACATATGCTGGTCTGCAAGCCTGCGTAAAACGTAAGTTGGGGAAAGACTCTCTAAGAGGATTAAAAGTGGGGATCCAGGGTGTTGGACATGTAGGCTATTATCTGTGTCAACACTTATATCGTGCTGGAGCAAAATTGTTTGTGACCGATATAGATGAAATTTCTCTAAAAAGAGTTGCAAATGAGTTCAGGGCTAATGTATTGGGTTTGGATGATATATACGATGCTGACCTTGACATCTACGCACCCTGTGCATTGGGTGCAACCCTGAATGATGTTACAATTCCAAAGTTAAAATGCTCCATTGTAGCCGGAGCGGCCAATAACCAATTGGGAAAAGAATCCAGACACTCAACGATGATTGAAAATCGCGATATACTTTACGCACCAGATTACGCCATCAATGCCGGAGGGCTTATTAACGTTGCCAATGAAATTGAAGGCTATAACCGGGAAAGAGCTTTCAGCCAAGCAGAAAGTATATATGATACCTTGATGGTGATTTTTGACTTGGCTGATTCAGAGAAAGTTTCTACCCATACAGCTGCATCCAAAGTGGCTGAAAGAAGAATGGCAGATGTAGCAAAATTGAAGAATATCTATTTGCCACGAAAAAATGTTATGGGGAAACGTGACAACAATTAATCATCATCCCCGGCGTAAGGCAAGGGAAGCTGTATTACAGGCATTATATGCATGGGAAATTTCTGAAGAATCCCCTAAAATTATTTTCCAGCGTCTTATGGATTCATTTTTTAATGAAAGAAATGATTACCAGTACGCAAAAGATTTATTCTTTTGCGTTGTTAAATACCAAGATCGGGCTGACGATTTAATACGGAACCATCTACAAAATTGGAAATTTGAACGTGTAGCAAGTATTGACCGTATTTTGCTTAGAATGGGAACAATTGAAATCTTTTATATGGAGGACATACCCCCAAAAGTATCTATTAGTGAGATGGTTGAAATTGCCAAAGTATTTAGTACTGAAGAAAGTTCTGGATTTGTGAATGGGATATTAGATTCTGTGTTTAAAGAGTTTCAAAACGAAAAAATAACAAACACCAAAGATGTTACTGGCTAAGCTATTTGGTACAAAATCTAGCCGGGAAATAAAAAAGTTAGTCCCGATTGTCACTGAAATAAACCAGTTTTACGATAGTCTTGCATCTAGGAGCGATGATGAACTGAAAAAGCGAACTTATGAACTCCGGGAACAAGTCATACAAGCCCGAAAGCAAGCAGATGAAACCCTTTCACAATCAATGGATAAGGGGGAACGGCATAAACTACTATTGAAAGCGGAACAAGATGAACTTGATGCGAATATGGTAGAAGCATTTGCAATGGTTAAGGATACTTGTCGAAGAATGATGGGCCAATCGTGGAGGATCTCAGGCCAGGAAACCAAGTGGGAAATGATTCCATACGATGTCCAGCTCCTTGGAGCTATTATACTACATAAGGGTAAGGTAGCAGAGATGAAAACAGGAGAAGGTAAAACCCTGGTAGCGACAATGCCGTTATATCTGAATGCTCTCAGTGGGCGTGGAGTTCATGTTGTAACGGTGAATGATTACCTTGCCCAGCGAGACGCAGAATGGATGGGAGAAGTATATCGGCGCTTGGGTTTAACCGTTGGTTTTATCTTGAACTCAATGGATAATGTGCATCGGAGAGAAATGTACAATTGCGATATCACTTATGGCACAAATAATGAATTCGGGTTTGATTATCTTCGGGATAATATGGCCCTTCGACCTGAAGACCAGGTTCAACGCGGGCATGCTTTCGCCATTGTAGACGAAGTTGACAGCGTCCTGATTGATGAAGCCCGTACTCCACTGATCATTTCCGGTACAATAGATGCACCTGTTGATGAAACGTTTATGAAATTGAAGCCGGACGTACAACTGCTGGTAAAAAAGCAGGCATCACTGATCTCAGACTTTGTACGTGATGCTAGAAAATTATTGGAGGATGGAGATGAAGATGAAGCAGGACTGAAATTGCTTCAGGTCCGACGTGGCCTTCCCAAACACCCTCAGGTAATGAAGATCTTTCAGGAATCGGGAACCTTGAAACTGTCGCAGGATATTGAATCTAATTACATGCGCGATAAAAAATTGCACGAGGTGGATGATGACATGTTCTTTTCGATAGATGAGAAGTCCCATGTTATCGATATCACAGAAAAGGGACGGAATGTATTAGCCCCCGAAAACCCGGATGCATTTGTAATTCCTGATTTGGGTGAATTGTTATTGGAAATTGATGAACGGGATGATATAACGCCCGTCGAAAAGGAACAGGAAAAAGAAAAAGTACATCAACTTCACGCCGATCGCAGTGGCACGATCCATAATTTTAATCAGCTTTTAAGAGCCTACACTATGTATGAAAAGGATGTTGAATATGTGGTTCAGGATGGGAAAGTATTAATTGTTGATGAATTTACTGGCCGTGTCCTTCCGGGACGCCGGTATTCTGATGGACTGCATCAGGCCCTAGAAGCGAAAGAGAATGTTCGCATTGAACGGGAAACTCAAACCCTGGCCACCATTACGATTCAAAATTATTTCAGATTATTTAACAAACTTGCCGGTATGACTGGTACAGCCCAAACCGAGGCTGAGGAATTGGGATCCATATACAAACTGGATGTTGTTGTGATTCCTACCCACCGTGATGTGATTCGTGATGATCGAGAGGATTTGGTTTATAAAACCAAGCGGGAGAAATATAATGCGGTCATTGATGAAATTTCTGACGGACACCAAAGAGGGCAACCCGCACTGGTGGGGACTATTTCTGTGGAGGTGTCGGAACTGTTATCGCGTATGCTCAAACGACAGAACATTCCCCATAATGTTTTGAACGCCAAACAGCATCAGAGGGAAGCCGAAATTGTCGCCGGTGCTGGTCAGCTCGGGGCAGTCACGATTGCGACAAATATGGCGGGACGCGGAACGGATATAAAACTGGGTGATGGTGTAAAAGAATTGGGTGGATTGCACATCTTGGGTACGGAAAGACATGATTCTCGAAGAATTGATCTTCAACTTCGGGGTCGGTCAGGCAGGCAGGGTGACCCTGGTTCATCGCGTTTTTATCTTTCCCTTGAGGATGATTTAATGAGATTGTTTGGATCAGATCGAGTTGCGTCCATCATGGATCGGATGGGTGTAGAAGATGGAGAAGTCATAACGGCAAAAATGGTGACCCGGGCTATCAGTAATGCCCAAAACAAAGTGGAAATCCGCAATTTTGGAGTCCGAAAACATCTTTTAGAATACGATGATGTTATGAATCAGCAGCGACAAGTAGTGTATGATATTCGAAACCAAGCCCTTTCTGGGGATGATATGCGTGATACAGTATCGCAGATCCTGGAAGATTATGTTGCCGATCAAATAGAAGAACAGTCTCTTTTGGGGTCACCAGAAGAATGGGAATGGGAACGCTTGAAACAGAATTTTGCATCGCATCTTTTGGTAGATGCCAGTTTGGAAAATGTTGATGGCGCTGTTGATAAGTCAGATATAACTTCGGATGATATTATCGATTGGGTAATTATAGAAGCTCAATCTGTATATAGGGTCCGTGAATCACTAATTCCGGAAGAAGTGATTCGTGGGTTTGAACGATTTGTGATCCTCCGTACCAACGATGAAAAGTGGAAGGATCATCTTTATGCCATGGACCAATTGCGGGAAGGAATTAACCTGCGTGCATATGGTCAAAAGAATCCATTGCTGGAATACAAATCAGAAGGATTTAACATGTTTCAGGAGATGATGGAGGATATGAATTCTGTTACTGTTCAGCGTTTGTTTCGAACTCAATTAGAGGGAATGGATCAGGCACCCCAGATCCAAGGTCGTCAGGTACGTAATGTGCAGATCCAGCACCAGGATACAACGGGCATGGGTTTTGTCGGTCAACCCGATAGAAGCGGACAATCACCATCCAACCAGCCACAGCAAGCTGTTCGTACACCGATAAAGGCGGAAAAAAAGATTGGAAGAAATGAAAAAATATTGATTCAATCTCCCGATGGTAAAAAAATTGAAATAAAGTATAAAAAATTGCAGCAATACTTAAATCAAGGTTATACGCAGTTATCCTAATGACTGACAAAAAGTTCAAATTTGAGACCCGTGCAATCCATATAGGGAATGAAGCCGATTTAGAAACCGGATCAGTCTCGCCTCCAATCTATTTAACATCCACGTATCTGCAGGATGGAGTGGGGAAAGACCGTGGGTTTGATTATTCCAGAGGTACAAATCCTACTCGCAAACGGCTTGAAGGGAATATTGCATCCTTAGAAAATGGGACAGATGCCATTGCTTTTTCCAGTGGCATGGCAGCCACCACTGCACTGTTTCAGACACTTAATAAGGGAGACAACATCATTATTTCTCGGAACGTTTATGGTGGTACCTATCGAATGGCAACCAGGGTTTTATCGCAGCAGGGTTTATATTTTGATTTTGTAGATACTCGCGACCTGTCACAAATACAAAAACGGATTAGACCCGAAACAAAGTTGGTTTTCATTGAAACTCCAACCAATCCGCTTTTGGAATTAACAGATATCCAGGCTGTAGCTGATTTGTGTAAAGGTGCAAATATTATGTTGACTGTTGATAATACTTTCATGAGCCCTTATGGACAGCGTCCCCTTGATCTTGGAGCTGATTGTGTTATGCATAGTTCCACGAAGTACATCGGTGGTCACAGTGATGTGCTTGGTGGTGTCCTGGTAACCCGTAATGATGAATTGGCATCACAGCTACATTTTATTCAAAAATCTGGCGGTGCAGTTCCCAGTCCATTTGACTGTTGGTTACTGTTGCGGAGTACAAAAACACTGGCTCTCAGGGTAAAAAAAGCATCGAAGAATGCACTTGCATTAGCGCAGATGTTGGATGCCCACCCAGCTGTGGTAAAAACTATTTATCCTGGGCTGGAATCTCATCCTCAGCATCAACTAGCAAAAAGACAGCAAAAGACTCCCAGCGGTAAATCCATATATGGCAGTATAATTTCTATTACCCTTGAATCAAAAAAGAAATGTGATAATTTTTTGTCGAAGTCTACTGTTTTTACTCTGGCAGAAAGCCTAGGTGGTGTAGAAAGTTTAGTTTGTGTACCGTATGAAATGACTCATGCGGATGTTCCCATAGAAATAAAAAAATCAATGGGCTTAATTCCCGAATTGATAAGATTATCTGTAGGGGTCGAACATATGGATGATTTAATGGCAGATATTGAGAGAGCACTTGAAACATAAAATATGGGTGACATACTGGATAAAAATCGTTATTTTCAGTGAAACGATAACGGCGTTTGACTCGGCGAGATCATGGTTGTTTCTAGTTTGTTCAAAGCCAAAAAATTCATAATTGACATCACTTGCTAATTGGAGGAAAAATGTCAATGTTAAAAAAATCTCTTAATTTTATATTTTTCTTGGGAATATTTCCCGTATTCGTCTACTCTCAAGATGTATCCGTTATCCTGAGTGATGTAACTGTTGATGGATATACAGAGGATATTGTAGTACCTGTAACTCTGACCAATTCTAATCACGCAGTTGGCGGTTTTCAGTTCGATATAATTGCGGATCCTACTATGGTGGAATTGACTGGTGTGACGCCTATGGGTGCCGGATCGGACTTTTCCGCAGATTATACTGTTTTCAGTGACGGCTCTGCAAGGGTGATTTTTTATAATAGTGGAGGACCGGATGGAATCCCGGCCGGGCATGACGGAGTTGTCTTGAACCTGCACTTTGATGGTACCACAGTCCTCTCAGCTGTTTTAGACTTGTATATTTATGGCCTCATTGTCAGCGATGATGATGGACAAATAGTTTCTTCAGAAGGGGGTAATGGATCTGTTACGATCGGTCATGTTATTTACCTTAGTGCAACATCAGATACTGGAGATGTTCTGGAAACGGTTGAACTGGAAATAAATATGACCAATAGCGGTATTGTGGGCGGACTGCAATTTGATATATTTGATACTCCCAATTATGTAGATCTTACCAATCTTACAACCACGGATCGTACCACAGGTTTCTCAGTTGAGTGGAATGAGGTTGCCGTAGGTGACCGCGTTGTATTATTTGACCTTGAAAATGGTAATATTACATCTGGTGAAGGAGCAATTCTTACAGCAACCTTTCAGATCCATGAAGATGCCTATGCGGATGATGTGGGAATCAATATTAGAAATGTAGTTGTCACAGATGATATAGGTGGTACGTATTGGATTGCTACTGCTGACTCAGGTACGGTTACGGTCACTCCTGGTTACATTGAGGAGCCGCATAATCTGGCAGCGCAGTCAGGAATGGATGCACAGGTTCTATTAACCTGGGATCCGCCATACGGACCGATTCCGCCTGAATTTACTGAAGATTTTGAAGGTGGGGAAATTCCAGCAGACTGGACCGTGCTTACGAATGGTAATGGCTGGAACGTGACGGAAAATGGTTCGAGCGCTTTTTGGAACATTCCCAGCCATACGTATTACGCGGTAACTAATGATGATGGGTTTAATGGTGAGAATACGCCTGATAATGATGGTAATGATTATCTTCTAATGCCATCGTTTAATATGTCCGGTGCCACGAATGTAATCCTGAACTTTGCGTCATATTACGATGGTGCTTATGGTGAGATCGCCACGGTAGAAGCGAGTACAGATGGCGTTAATTTTGAAGTAGTTCATGCAGTTGCTGCTGCCACTGAATGGGTCATGACTGCGGTGGATCTTTCCGGATATGGTGACCAGCAGAATGTCACTATTGCTTTCCATGGGAATGACAATGGAGTCTGGGCTTCCGGTTGGGCCGTTGATGATATTCTGATCACATTCTCAAGTGCACAGGTATCAAGGAACCTGCATTTTGAATTGACAGAATTGGGACAATGGTTTGTTACTGCTGATAAGGAAGAAGTGGTTGGGACCTATCCCAGCGGTGTCCCATTTGACTGGAGAATTGATTTAGATAATCCGCTACCGCCTGAAAACAGGCCGGTTGATATTGATGAGTATAATATTTACCGATCAGTTGGCGATGATCAAAACTTCGAGTTCCTGGAATCTGTTGACGGTGACCAGACATCTTATTTGGACGAAAATGTTGTTAACAGTACCACCTACAGCTATTATGTAACGGCTGTTTACCCTTCCGGTGTTGAATCTGGCCCCACCAACACGGTTGAAGCGACCCCTGTAGAGTGGGTAGAATTATGGATGAGCGATGGCCAATCGCTAACAGCACAAATGGATACATTGAATTTTTATTTGAATAATGAATCACAAGTAGGGCTGTTTTATTTTGAGATCGAGGATTGGCCAGATATCCTGCATAGCGTGTTTATACTGACAACCGAGAGGACCCAAAGCTGGGCCCTGGAGATAGTAGATATGGCCAACGGGAACATGGCAATCACAGGTATCAGTCTCGGTGAACCTTTGGAACCGGGAAATGGTGTCGTTTGCCGGGCAGTGGTATATCCAATCTCTGATGAGGAAACTACGGTTACTTTGACCTATGCTGATGCCAGCGTCCAGGA
>Ga0208113_1000523_pt1 | contig 19069 bp, 7 predicted proteins | sample Knorr_S7_td_NADW_FD_185598 | JGI IMG/M metagenome (GOLD analysis project Ga0208113, IMG submission 185598) | Marine microbial communities from Southern Atlantic Ocean transect - Knorr_S7_td_NADW_ad_2505m_LV_A (SPAdes) (version 2) | ecosystem: Environmental > Aquatic > Marine > Oceanic | place...
AAGTTGCAGCGGGCTAATTTCTTCAAATTTTCTTGCCGGTGTTTTTATGCCAGTAAGATTCGTCGTTTTCCAGCGTTTTGAGCAAGAAGAAATAAATATCGCGTTTCTAAAACCGACTTCCTTTGCCCGCCTTTTTAACTCCAATAAAATGATGAATTTTGCAAAATCATTAGAGCAGGATATGAATTATGTGCTGGAAGAAATTGTTTTTTAAGAGCAAAATATTTTTATTGGTCTTTGTGCTTTTATTTTTCTTATCTGAATATATTTTTATACTTACGGCACACGAAAAAAAAGTGTCAGGGACAAATAATTTTCATGGTGGAGATTTTACTTTAAAGTCTACAGAAGGCCCTTTCTCACTCAAAGATTTACGTGGTTCGGTTGTCCTCTTGTTTTTCGGTTACACCTCCTGCCCAAATGTTTGCCCAATTTCCTTAGCCACCATCAGCAATGTCTTTTCCCAAATGTCGCCTGATGAGTTGAAAAGAACAAAGGCACTATTCATTAGTCTTGATCCTGAAAAAGACAATCTTGAGATACTCAAACAATACACAGATTATTTTCATCCAAACATAGTAGGACTTACTGACGATATTAAAACATTGACCAAAGTTGCAAAGCAATATGGTGTAAAATACAAAAAAACACTTGTTCAGGATTCTGCGTTAGGCTACGTGATTTCTCACTCAGATGATATTTTTGTGGTCGGACCGGACGGAAAACCGAAAAAAACATTCCCGCATGATACGAATACAGTTCCTCTTCTTACGCAAATTAAACGACTTTTGGTAGTAAATTGATACCAGTTTTGTTATCAATAATAAAACGTGTAAATCACCTGGAAAGTGATCATGAATTCATTTATCAAATTTAGTTTATGTCTTTTGGTGTTTCTCCAATTGAATGCAACATCTTTTGCTTTTGAGCATGAGGATTCTGATGTCCATTTTCTAGAATATGATCCCAATGTCATCCAAAAGAACAGGTTTAAGAAAAAACCATATTTTTTACTATTTGCCGCTCAATGGTGCCATTGGTGTCATGTCTTCAACGAGAAAACACTCACTGATGAAAAAGTAATTTCTTACCTCAACGAAAATTTTGTCAATGTGTTTATCGATGCAGATATCAACACAAGTGCTTATCAAAAATATAAGGCAAAAGGAGTTCCGTTTACAGTATTTTTGAATCCTGACACATCAGAATATTATAAGTATTCCGGAACCCTTTACGCAGAGCCTTTTCTTGAAGTCATTCAGGATGTGATTCAAAATGTGAAACAAGGAAAAACTGTTGATGGAGAGAAAATATTTACATTTGAATATAATCCGCCTACAAAATTCAATAAATCAACTTTAGATAATATGCGCAATACTTACATTAAAGGCGTTTTGGATAATTTTGATACTGAAGAATATGGAGTTGGAAACGGAATAAAAACAATCCTTCCGGAAACTTTCCTCTATCTCATAAAATCTACCAAAGGAGAAAATCGACAGGACTCAGTTTTATGGATTTCTGAAACACTAAAAAAAGCAATTGAGAAAATTTATGATCCAATTGAAGGCGGATTTTTTCGTTTTGCCGAAACCGGTGATTGGCAAGTACCTCATTATGAAAAAATGGCTGGTCTTAATGCTGGAACAGTTTTACTCTTGTACAAAGTGAATGAGGAAAATCCAAATCCAAAATTCATTGAAGTGGCTCAGCAAAGTATTCACTATTTGTCTAATACATTATACGATGAGGAGACTGGTTCTTTTCTCAGTTTTCAAGCAGCAGACACATCGTATTATTTTTTGAATGAGAATCGCCGAAAAAATGTAAAACCGCCTTTGGTAATCAGTAAGGTTTTTACAGATCATTTAGCTGTAACACTCACTTATTTCTTGGATGTACTTGATTATTCAAAAGATAATAATCTCGAAAACAAAGTGATCCATTCACTTGATTTTCTTTCCGGAATGATTCTCAATAACAAGCGAATTTATCACTTTTATACTATCAAAGAAAAACAGTGGCGTGGTAAAAGCGGTCTTCAGGATCATGTTTTGCTGGCAAAACTGTTTCAGCGGGCGGCGGACAAATTCCAAAATGAAAGCTACAATAAGGCTTATTCAAAAATGCTTCGATTTTTGAAGTTGAATTATTATGATGAGAAAAAACAAATTTTTGTTGATCCCGAATTAGATACAAATGATTATGAGTATTTGATGGCTATGAACGGTGATATTGTATTTGCCTTGATGGGACAAAGTAAGAAATCTGCTATTCCACAGTTGAGTCCCGTGAAACCGATAATAACATATTTTTCTGGATTGGATGAGTTCCTTGAAGATAAATTTTGGGATAGTAAAAGCTGGGATTTTCTTGAACGGTCTGCATCTTTTTTATCTTCAGCAGACAGTTTTTTGGCAACTCAAAGCAATCCTTAAAATATATACATATTTTAATAAAGGTACTCGACAGTCACAGGTTATTTCGTGTTATCCCGAATGTGTGTGATAATTTATATATAATATCAGTATATTATCAGATTTATACTTTTGGTCGAGATGACATACTGCAGTAAATAATTGCAATATCTTACGAGATTTCACAACTCATTAGTGTAGGTAAATATATGAATATTGGAAATCATTTTGAATCTACTGAAAGGGGGTTTGTTATTCGAAACTTTGCAATAATTTTGATTCTTTTAGCTGGAATAAGCTTGTTTACGTCTGGCTGCGTCACACTGGGAAAAGACTTTCCTGAGGCAAATGTATCTGTGATCAAGATTGGTCAGACTACCAAAAATGAGATCCGGAAGTTGTTTGGACCTCCGTGGCTTTCAGGAATTCAGGATGGAGAACTGGCCTGGACTTACGGTAATTATGATTATTCTCTTTTTGGTAAAAGGGAGGCGAAGGATCTTGTCATTCAGTTTGATGAAAAAGGTGTAGTGACTACCTACACTTTCAGTACTACGGATCACGATGAATAAGTGCGTTTGGAAGAACTGTAGTAAAAGTCTTTTTTAAATGATCCTTGTCATTTACTGGAAAAACAAATAGTTTATGAATTTTAGGAAGAAAATAATATGAATGGTGACACATTAGCAAAAATCTTACTGGTTTTGATAACTCTGTGCTTTGCAACTTTTGCTTCAGCTGCAGAGAAAGTACCATTCGGTTCAGAACCGCTTGCTCCGGAAGAAGCTTTTGTGATGGATCACATCATTGTAGGACCTTCCGAAGCAGTTATTCGCTGGCAAATTCCAAAGTTCTATTATCTATACAAAGAAAAGTTCATCTTCACCAGTAAAGATTTTATCATTGAGAATGTTCAGTTTCCTCCACCAGAAGTTATTGATGACCCCTTTTTTGGTTCAAGTGAAATTTATCATAATGTCGTGGAAGCTACGTTACATCTTACTCCAACAATCAAAGGAGAATCTAAGGGAATTCTGGAAATTGGCTTCCAGGGTTGTTGGGAGGGCGGAGTTTGCTATCCTCCTGTAAAAACTTCATTAAAACTGTCCGGACTTTAAACTGTTTCAACTGAAATTTTTCAATATAGTACAAGGCCTTTTTTTCTGTAACCAAAATATTTCGAGCTTGTTGAAAAATAATATTTTTCAATGATATCAATAAGAAATTATTCGATTGATGAAAACAACTCCAAGGAGTTTCCAAAAAAACTGTTTTATTTTTCTGTTTCTGAAATTCCAACTACAATGTCAAATATTTCATAGATTCTCAAATCTTCCCGCCACAAGTTTGCATCTGCAGTCAAGACCACCTGCCCCTCTTTTTGCTCTATGTTTTTAACATGCAAGTCCAGCTGCATGTATTTATTTTGTGGAATAATTTGTCCACGATATTTCCAGGCAACCTTGCTCAAAACAGGCAAAAACCTTGGACTTTTGAATGAGTTTCCAATTCCCTGCTGCAAGGCAAAAGCCTGCAAAGCTTGAATTATTGCTTCCACTCCAAGTGAACCGGGCATAACTGGATCCCCGTGAAAATGACAGGGGAAAAACCAGTCTTCCGGATTGACTTCTTTGCGTGCATAAACATAGCCCTTGCTGAATTTTCCGCCTTCCGGCACGATCCGGATAATATCAGAAAAACTGAGTTGTCCGGAACATAAATGAAAATGAGGATGCTCAGGTTTTTCGCCCAAAACCTTCCGGAAATCTACGGAATTCAAATCAAGTAAAATTGAAGACACAGAAGGAGTTTCATCAATCCACGGAACGGCTTTTTTACCTCCGTCTAAACCAACTTGAGCAGCCAATGACTCGCCGGTAAAATAGCCAAACATTGTATCACCCTCAAAAAATATTTGTCCATCACAGCTCAAAGAAAAACGATGCGTTTGAATGATAGTGTTTCCGGAGGCAACCGTGGTTAGTAACTTGACTTCATTCAAAACCGTTTTTCCGCGTAAATCCGGATTCCTGAGTAAAGTTCCGTTTCCGTCAAGGTTGCGGTAATACAAGTCAAGTTCCGGATAAGTCAAAATTGCTCCGGAATGAGTTGAAATAAAACCGCACGGTTGTAAAGCAATTTCCATCAAAACGGAATACGGCATGTTTTCAGGATAAGAATTATTACGAAAAAACCAGGCATCTTCAGGAACGTCATATTCACTGACCAAGGTCATCGTCTTATCAAACTCCATCCTTTTACCGTGCAGATCATAGACTCGCGAAATTAGCTGCAATTCGCCATTGGGATTTCGCTGCATGGAACGGCCTTTGTAGATGGCAAATTCGGAACCGAAACATTTTTCCACATCTCCCAAAGCAAATTCCCAAATCATCTGTTCGTCTGCAGCAAGCTGCCTGTCACTAGTTTCCGGCACTTGAATATTAGAATCCGGTGTTTTGATTTCTCCACCGGAATATGCTTTGCGTTGGTTTTTAGAAACACGAAGCAAATTGCCGCCGCCGGTGCTTCCAGTTTTTTCCGCCAGTTGAACTCCCAGGTCTCGAAAATCAACCACGATTCTGTCGCCAACCAAAATATCGATGTCTGCAATTGCATACGGATGTGGCTCCAAACCGATCTCTTTGATTTCAACCCGATAGGTCATTTTAGGATCGCCCGGAATCACCTGCCCCCGGCAACGTACAATTTGCGGCAACCCATGAATCGGTTGAAATGTTGCGTCCTCCACTAAGGTTTGCAACCCCAGATGAAGAAGAAAAAACTGAAGCAGCTGTACACAGCCTTCTGCCATCAGGGATCCAGCCATAACCGGATCATCCTTAAAATGACATGGGAAATACCAGTCATCCGGAGCTAAATCTTTTTCTGCAACTATGTATCCCAGACCATACGGACCACCATGCGGCTCTACTGACATAATTCTGTCTGACATCAAAAACTGATCCGGTGCATTTTTTAATGATGGATTTTTCCCCTGCTGATTATATTCCGGACCAAAACATCCGGCAGGATTTCCGGCTGAAATCTCGAGTAATTCTTGTCGAGTAAATGTTGTTTTTGTACAGTGAAGAAGCGGCGGGAATTTGATTTTATCCGCTTTTTCTTTGAGCTCTAATTCCTGTGCTGTATGAATCACACCTTTGCCCTGAGATAAATCTTCATCTGAGAAAAATCCCGCACAGCCGTTATCCATCCTGAGTACCATTTTGTTGCCGACAAAACACTCATAATTAAAAAAGAACAGCAAATTCTGATCATGTTTTGCAAACGAATTGATAGATATTTCGTAGCGCAAAGTTTGTCCTTCAAGCGGCATGTCGTCAAGGTATGTCAATGTACAATCCAGCAGTCGGTAAACTTGCTCACCTTTGCAGTCAAAATCAATACCCAAATAACTGATCAGCATCAAATCACATTGTCCGGACTCTACTGCAACTGCCCACGGAATTTGACCGTCAGTTGTGTACCACGCGTTTTCTGGAATGTCGTATTCTGTGGTGATCGTTGAAGGCTTGAACTCTCCAAGTTTTGCGTCAAGCTGTGTCACACGGCTGACCAGTAAATATGGTTCCATCGGTAATCGCACACAGCGTCGGTAGGAATCAATTTCAGCATATTCGGCACCAAAAACATTGGCAATGCTGCCGCCTGCAAGTTCCAGTAAATCATGATAGTCAAAAATGCAGGGTTTTGTTTGTGGTACAGGTTGCTGTGTCTCCGGTGTCGTTTTTTGAGAAACTGTATGTTGAAAAGTATTTGAAACTGAAATTCCTTTTGTGTTCGTATTTGAACTAATCAATTCTGCCAGCTGACGCATTCCATGCTGTCGAACATTCAAAAATGCTGAGTGTGCCGAATTTCGGTGAGAACCGTATTCACCCGGAAATGGTGAAAAAGAGGAAACAGAAACATTCCCCGGTGCGTAGTCCGGGGCTACCAAATTTGAATATGCACGGCCAGACGTGCTCACACTTTGAAACTCTGAAACTTTGAAACTTTGAAACTCAGTGCCTTGATGCCTTAGTGCCTTAGTGCCTTTAAAAAGTTTATCAGCACCTTTTTCAAAAACTTGCTGAACTGGAGTGCCTCCAAGTTTGATAGTCTGCATAAGTTGTTTTTCCGCTTGGACAGGCTGGGACGGGAAAAGCGCTTCCAGCTTAACCGGAACTCGGTGACTTATCAGACTGGACAAAGCCTGAAGAATCATTTCTCTGTTGTCAGTACCCTTACGGTTAACACTGATCGAAAGGTGAGGCCGTTTATCCAAAGTTTTACTGATCCACTTTGAGCAGGTTGTTCGAGGTCCTAAATCCACAAATATACGGGCTCCATCTGCATAAACTTTTTCGATGAGACGACTATAATCCACGGTTTTTCCGTAAATGGTAGCAACATTGTGCGCCAATGTTTTGCTGTCTAATTTTGAAACTTCATAATCGATTGCAGAATAAAAATCAATATCCGGACATTCAACAACTTTATCTGTGTGAACACGTTTAATTTCTTCATATTCTGTTTTGACCGGCTCACAGTGCACCACATCTGTGACCGGAATTGGATGTACAGGCCGTCCCAGTTGCTGAATCACACGCTCACAAGCTGTCGGTTCGCCTGCAATCACAACTTCTTCCGGCGTGTTGATCAAAATCAGATAAACATGTGCTTCGTTTTCAACTTCCTGCTGTACAATTTGTGGAGAAAGCTGGAGAGAATAACATCCCCAAAGTGGTTTTTGTCTAAATTCATCAGGTCCCAAATCCCAGGCTTCACGTACTGCATTCATGGGTCCGGCCAACCTTTCTTCAAAAAGCTTGGATCTATTCAGAATGTCGCTCATATTTGACATGCTTTCCCACACTCCAAGTCCATACAGCATAGAAATTTCGCCCATGCTGTAACCGAACGCTATGTCCGGTTCAAGACCAAAGCCTTTGCGCATAACATGTGTATTCAACACTGCAGAGCTGACCCCGCTTTCAAACATTGCAATAGGAGTGTGGATAAAATCTTTCTGCAACTCCGTTACTTCCGCATCAGTCAAGCGTTCCAAGGTTCGCGGATACAGCCGCCGTTCCTGGAGAAGTTCCCCCAAATAATTGCTTCCCCGCCGTTTATCTGCGGGGCCGGTCTGATTCAGGTACTGTTCATCCAACTCGTGTAGACCCGGAAACATTTGAAACAAAGAACGTCCACAATCGACATACGCACTAAAACCTCCCGGATAAGTGAAAGCAACCTTCCCCTCCCGCGATAAAGGTGATGCAGTAAAATAACTGCCACGTGGAGAATTCCAATCACCGCTGCCGGTAAAAGAAGTTTCAATTCCGGATTTTGCTGCATCAATTTCTTTTTGCAGTTCATCACGACTAGAGCCGATCAGTACTGCCGCAAATTTTTCTTCATTATTATTTGAACGCACATAATATTGGTAAGCAAGAGATGCCGGTTCTTTGCCGGAAAGCAAATCTTTTTCTAATTCAAGCAACCCTTTGCTGATTGCGGATTTTTCCTGCCCTGTCACAAGAAACAAATTCAAGTCGCCAGATTCGGCAACTTTAATTGTTTGACGTAATTCGGGTGATGCTTCCGAAAGTATCAGATGTGAACAAATATTGTCTATGCCCAAACTACTGACGGCTGCATGTCTTCGTTTAATTCCCGATTGGATCAGCCATGGACGAGATTCCACCGGAAAATAAAACTGTTTTGCGGACTGCAGTTCTGTTTTGGGTGACTTCCACTCAGGAACTCCGGGAATGAAACGATGGTGCAGGCAAAGCGCAGCCTTAATCAAACTTGCCATTCCGGATGCTGCAAAAGTATGCCCCACATTTGACTTGATGCTTCCCAAAGCACAACCTGCGTCAACTTTAGCATAAGCTTGAGCCAACCCGCTCATTTCTGCGGAATCTTCAACAGTGTTTCCGCTGCCGAAAACTTCCAGCATTCCAATCTCACCAGCCGAGACATTTGCCTCTGTTAAAGCCTGATTTGCGGCGTTTTCAACCGATTCTGGAGTTAAACCAGTTGAGAAAGCTATTGAATCAACTGTTGCAAAAATTTGTTCATCATCCTTTTTTGCTGATTCTACACTTTTTAAAATAACCGTCCCGGCCCCTTCTCCGATCAACCAGCCGTTGGAATTCTTGTCAAAACTTAGCGTAGCCTCGCCGGAATTCAGGGGTAAATTTCTTTGACGCAACAAAACTTGTTCCGGACTACCCGCAAGATCAACAGCTGTTACGACTACTGCATCAACATTATCTTCAAGCAACAAGATTTGCGCAATTTCGAGTGCTCTCAGAACTGAGTTTTCTTCAGCTGAAATTGTCATTGCAGGACCAGAAAAATCCCAGAGTGATGATATCCTGGTTGCCATTATGTTGCCGATAAAACTCGTAAAGCGGTTAATTGGCACTTCCTCCAGCAAACTGTTCCTGGACAAATTGATCAAATCTTTTCGTTCCTCGTCACTCAAAACAATTCCTGCTGCTTGCAAGCTGTCTTGAATTTGTGTAGAAAGATTAACCCGTCCCCTGAACCGGTGAATTTCAAGTTCAGTTTCCATGGCTACCAGTACCGCAACATTTTGACCTTCTCCTAATTTTGTTTTTTTAATTGCCCGGTCTGTTACTTCCAGCGTCAATAATTGTTGAGGTATCAAACGTTCTTTTGGGTTGGGCTGCAATTTGAAACGCAGAAAATCCATTTCAAATGATTCAAGCCATGCACCCTGAGGATGATTCTTTAATTCCGGATGCTGCTCAAAACCTTTCCAGCGCTCCGGCGGAAGAGAACGGAAGTGCTGCTTGTTGTCATATATCGTTTGATAAAATTCATGCAATCCTTTGCATCCGCCAAAAATTGCTTCCATACCGACAATTGCCATGATCTGTGAATTTTGAGTTTTTGGAAAATCAATTCGCTTAGAAGCCTTAACTCCTGACTCAAAAATAAGGTGGGCATTTGTTCCTCCAAAACCAAAAGCACTCACTGCAGCCCTGCGATCCTTTCGATTGTGTGGCCACACTGCGGTTTTTTGGACGATTTGTTTTTCAGAAACACCTCCATTTTTGGAAGTCATTGCAGCTTTAACACCCCTGGTTGCAGGTATTTCTCCATGTTGGAGTGCTAAAATAACTTTTATCATTCCGCCCATTCCTGCGGCAGTCAGCATATGACCCAAGTTTGATTTTGCAGAACCAATTAGCGGTTTAATTTTCTTTCCTTCAGGAAGGTCCGGAGACGCAAAAAATTGTTCCATTGAGTCCAATTCTACTTTGTCGCCCAGAGGAGTTCCAGTAGCATGACATTCGATATAGTCAATTTTTTCTGGAGGAACTTTCGAGGATTCGTAAGCACGTTGATAGGCCAGAACCTGGCCCTTGGAATTCGGACTTAGCACAAATTGGCCCCGTCCGTCATTAGACAAACCAATTCCGGATATTACCGCATGAATTTTGTCAGCATCACGCTCTGCATCACACAAACGTTTGAGAACAAACATTCCTGCTCCCTGGCTGGCAAGCAACCCTCCAGAGTTATTATCAAGTGGATTGAAAGTCTGAGGAGATTCCGGAAAGGCCTGAAAGATCGAAAAACCCATATTCACAAAAAACGGATCCGCGGCACTTACCGCTCCGGCCAGCATTAAATCGGTTTTTCCAGAGTGCAGATAATGACAGGCAAGCGCGACTGCATACAATGATGACGCACAAGCAGCATCCAGCACTAAACTTCGGGCAGACAAACCCAATGCTTGTGAAACAACTGCTGCAGGAAGTCCGGAAATATGTGAATTCAGCTGAGCATTATCTGTTTCTGCAGCAAATGAACCTAAGTTGAAATCAGGACGATTCAGCACTTTCTGCAGATGAGGCTCAATCACTTTTTGGTACAAAGGCAGTAGTATATGATTGGATGCTTTGGTTGGAAAAGACAGGTTACCCAGTACTATGCCGCATTCTTTAAGTATCTTGGTGTTTTCTATATAACCACTGTCACGCAACGCTTCACGAGCCACGTGAAGAGGCCATTGAAATGTTGCTCCCAGTTTTTCGATGGTTTCTGCAGACAGTAGATAACCATCTGGATCCATTTTAAAATCATTAATATAACCACCGCGTGCACAATAATATTTATCCGGAGTCCCTTTTTTCTCTGCAAAAAATCGGGACGGATCCGCATCCATGTCTGCGGCAGCGGCGGAGGTACATGAATCTTTTTCCTGCAGTAAATTTTTCCAGTAATCTTCGGGGGTTTTTGCCTCAGGAAAGAGGCATGACAGGCCGATAACGGCAATAGGTTGCATTTATTTATTGATTTCCAATTTGCTTTCTGTGTTGTTCTTTTCAGCTAGCCAATAAATTATTTTTGTCAATGTATGAAGAACCTCTAAAAAGAAAAAATAACACACTTGTATGTCATTCCCGCGAAAGCGGGAATCCATTGCTTCAGACACTTACAAGTTTCTGGATTCCCGCTTTGGCGAGAATAACAATTATTTTCGACACAAACCAAACCCCGAAACGGAGTTCGGGGCTACCAACTTTGTAGGGGCACGGTGAGCTTTGTACGAGAACAGCCCTCTAAGTACGGGCACGGTGCGACGTGACCATACTTTGAATCCTTGAAACTTCTTTTGCCATTTTACTCAGTGCCTTAGTGTCTTCTTTTACTTTGAAACTCTGAAACTCTATTTTAGTTATTTTTTCCAAATAATGCATTTAAGGACTTACTTAGAGTAACTTCTGAACCCAACATTCGTGTATATAATAAGCCCTGCTCATCATGTAAAAACAGGTTTGCGTTGAGAGTAGAAGCAGAACTTTTATTGACACTCATACTTAGAAAAAATCTTGTTGCAGGTTCCACGTTGCGGAAATGTTCCAGCAGATCTGTTTTAAGGGGAAGGCTGCCGGATTGATGAAAACGCCAGGCCCAAATCAACATGGCCTGAAAAGCAAGGTCTGCTGCAAATGGATTGAAATCACTGGTTGCAAATTGTCCTTGTTCTGCAGCAGAAACATCCGGCAGTCTGCATTCGAGAGTCAAACCCTGCTCACCAATATTCAGCACCTGTTCTATTCCCTGAAATTTTGGTCCATGAAACAAAGTGCCATCCTGATAAAAAGTTGAACCAGGCAGATTGTGTGAGTTACTCATATCAATCCGGTCATGCAGCGGTGCCTCCGGAACCTGCTGAACCATGCGAACTTTAGTACTGTAATGAAAACGGGGAAGTTTTTTGCTGCCGCTTTCAGATCCAGAGAGACTGGAAACCTTTACTTCAACATCCGTAAAATTTCCGTTTAAACGTTCAATCTCCTGCAGTTCCAGTATGTATTCGGCAGCCAGGGATTCATCAAATTTTACTCCATTCAGTACTTTAAAGTTTTCACAGTTGGACAGCCTGAACCCAGGCAATTCCTGTGCACATACATCAACCATCCAGGCCATTGCATGGACGGCAGGCAAAACAGGATTTTTACCAATTTTATGATCCTGAAAAACCGGACTTTCTTCCAAATTAACTCTTCGGGATATTTTCCATTTTCGCATACCTTTTTCCGGTTCACCTGGAACCACCATTGAATTTCCAATCAGTACAATCGGATTCTCCTGACCTGCAGATGTAACCTCTTCTACAAACACACGGGTTCCGTCTTCAATAGAAATCACTTCAACGTTACGCTCCTCAAATAGCCTTTTTAATTCTGGAGTAACCATTCCGCCTTCCCATGGTCCCCAATTGAAGGATGTAACATGGCATTTTGGATTATTTTGCTTGAATAAAAGTGCAATCCGGTTTAGAGCCTCATTGGCAACGGCATAATCCGACTGTCCGGCATTACCGTAAAAACCAGCGGCAGATGAAAACAACAGCAGATGAGTTAATTTTTTTGGATTTATGCTTTTCAAAAGAGCATCAATCCCGTTTATTTTTGTGGAGCAGACTGTATCAAAATCGTCGCTGGTTTTTTTCTCAATCAGCTTATCTGCCAAAACACCTGCACCATGAATAATTCCAGTCACAGGACCAATTTTTTTAACAACCGCAGCAATTGCCGTTTTCAACTTTTTTGCATCAGTTACATCTGCACTGACATATTCCGCATTTCCGCCGGCATTGCTGATGCGTTCCAAATTTTTCCGGATGTCCCGGCCCGCTTCCACTTTTCCAACCAGTTGATTTACTTTTGCAGGAGTCGGTTTTTCTCCAGAATCAACCAGTGACTTCATGGCCGCCTGCTTGAGTTTTGTCTTATCTTCATCAACTCCTTTGGCCCATTCCGGTTCATCTTCAATGGTAGAGCGACCCAGCAGGATGAAACTGCAGGGCTGCGTTTGAGCGAGTTTAGCAACACATTCTGCTGTAACTCCTCTTGCACCGCCACTGACCAAAAATACAGATTTTTTTGTTAAAGATTTACTGCTGTTTTTAGTTGTTAAATCTCGAATAATTTTTGGTTGAACTGTCATTCGCCTGGTACCGGACTTTCCTGATCCGGAATAGCCAACCTCCTTGATCCGCAAATCCGGATCGAGAAGTTCCTGTAAAATACAGCTTGCTGCAGTATCTGCGGTAAGCTCCGGCTGCAAATCCACAAAACGGCAAAAAACATCCGGCCACTCTACACCTGCTGTTTTAATCAATCCTGAAAGTCCACTGCCAACTGCACCAAACTGTCCGGATCCCATTCCAAGTTCACCATCAAGACGGGTTACTGTCACAAAATGGCTGCGACTTGAATCAGATTTTCCGGCTTCATTCAGGAAAGTGCAAACATTTTTTGCAGTGAGAAATGCCTGCTTGAGAAAAGCATTGGCACCATCTTCCAGCTTTGATTCAGCAGGTGCTGAAGAAGCAGGGTGAAGATGAATGAATCCGCCGATATTTCCGCGTTTTTCTGTCAGGGATTTGAGTGATGTTTCTAGTTCAGATTCTGCTGAAGAAGACAGTTCAATTAGTGGAATTTCTTTGGCAAAGGGTTTTCGCTTCTTTTTTACAAGTTCAGAAATACCCGAGAAACGCAAAATCACAGGTGACCATCCTTGTTCACTTAAAGCTTTTGCCAGAACCGGTGCCAATGAAGAACCGTCGTCTGTGATCAAACAAAGGGGATTTTCAGGAAGTTCCGCATGCAGTACATCCGGTGGAGCCAGCGGTACCACATGAGCTAAACCAAGGGTGACTTGATGCTCTGGAACTGAGAACTCAGATTTTGGGTTCAGGAGTTTTTTTTTACAGAGTCGGAATCTGTTGAAACAGGTGCAGGAATAATAGTTGTTCCTGCAGTCTCTGATGGAGCAAGTGAACTCAAATGATCAACAATTTCCTTCAGTGTCCGCAGTTCACTCATTTCACTACCTCTGACCTGCGGTAAATGGGGAAGCTGTTCCTGCAGAGACCACATAATTTCGACACGCTTAATTGAATCAATACCAAGGTCTGCTTCCATGTCCATACCCAGTTCAAGCATTTCTGCAGGATAACCCGTTTTTTCACCGATGATAGCCAAGAGAGCGGGAGCTATCTCACCGGGAACGGGGTCTGATGAAACTGCCCCACTGCCGTTTCCATTTCCGCCTGGAGAACCTGCACTTACCGATAAAGGTGCCGGCTCGAGATCAAGATTTGATTTTTGAACGACATCTTTTCCACCGAACGCAGGTAAAAGTGATTTGATGTGCTCGATAATTTGACCGACCGTCCTAAGTTCCGCAACTTCGTTTGCACCAATCTGCGGTAAATCCTCAAATTGTTCCTGCAGCGACCACATTATTTCAACACGCTTGATTGAATCAATACCAAGGTCTGCTTCCAAGTCCATGTTCAGTTCCAGCATTTCTGTAGGATAACCGGTTTTTTCACTGATAATTGACATAAAAACCGGACCGGGATCCTGACCAGTGTCTGGTGTTGGATTTTGAGTGTTTAGTTCTGAATCTGGAATTGCGACAGTAGACGGGATTTCTCTTGAAGCTTCAGAAACATCTCTGCCAATTTTACTCTTTAAGTGATCAATAATTTGACCAAGTGTACGCATTTCAGCAAGTTCATCTCCTGGGACTTCCGGCAATTCAGGAATCTTATCCTTAACCGCCCCAAGAATTTCTACACGTTTGATTGAATCAATGCCAAGGTCTGACTCCATGTCCATTCCAGGTTCCAGCATCTCCAGTGGATAGCCCGTTTTTTCGCCGACAATAGCCATCATTGCCGCAGTGATATCTTCTGCGGAAACTCCCGAGCTTGAAGCCGCAGATGCAGCAGCAGTAATTTCACTTGTAAGCGTGCCTGCAGTTTGTAGGGCAGAATCATCTGTACCCAATTTGCTCTGCAGATGCGCAACAATTTCGCCAAGGGTCCTCATTTCGGCCAAATCATCACCAGGAACTTCCGGCAATGCAGGAATTTTATCCTGAACCGCTCCAAGAATCTCTACACGTTTGATCGAATCAATGCCTAAGTCTGATTCCAAGTCCATTCCAAGTTCCAGCATTTCCTGTGGATAACCCGTTTTTTCGCTGACAATAGCCATCATTGCGACAGTGACTTCTTCAGTAGAAACTGCAGATGTTGCAGCTGGAAGCGGAACTGGCTGTACTTGAGCAGAAATTGCTGCCGGAATTGGTACAGAAACGACCGGCGCTGGTACAGGAACAGCTGCTGTTGCAGCTGGAAGCGGAACTGGCTGTACTTGAGTAGAAATTGCTGCCGTAATAGGTACAGAAACGACCGGCGCTGCAGAAAATTGCTGACCGGGACCTCCCAGCTGCAGTTCAGTGATCTTTAAAGCAGATTGAGTCTGTTCTGACTGCTGATTCAAGTATTGTTCATGTACCCGTAATGTTTCACTTTGGTGTGTATGAAACATCTGCATCTGCTGATCAACTTCAGGAGGATAAGCTGCACCCTGTGAAGCCAACTCTATCCTCTGCTGCATCAATTGGTAAACGGTTCGCGCATACTCAGCCTGCTGATCTAAATATTGCCGATGAACCTGCAAAGTTTCATTTTGATGCTGGTAAAAACCTGACAAACCTTTCTCCATTGTTTCCATAGCCTGGTCCGGTGCATTAGATTGCTGAGAAGGAGGTTGTTGATTACTCATTGTAGAAATAATAGCCGGGCTTTGTTTTGCTGGTTCAGTTTTCAGTTTTAAAGAAGCATCAAACAACTGTTGATTGCCCGTAGCTGTCTGCAAACCGGAAGTACCTGAAACAGGAGAACTTGTGCCAGTAGAAGTAGAAGGTGAGGGAACTGAGCCGGAATTGGAAATGGAAGCAGCAGGACTACTAACCTGAAAACCGTCATTTAAAGTATTTTCAAATTCCTGACGAGTTTTTTCACTGACATAATTTGTACCATTCAAACGAACATTCATTGCCGACTTTGTTATCGGTGCTTCCTGAGAAGGTAGAGCAAATGGGTCAAATTTCTGTAAAGGTAATCCCATCACACATAGTTTGACCATTGCTTCCCGGAGGAGTCGATCACTGTCTTTTTTTGGATTTTCATTTAGAGCAACGGCAGTGTATTCTTCTCCGGAAAGAATATTATCGACTAATTTGGTTAAAACGTTTTTTGGTCCAAATTCAATAAAAATTCGGCCGCCGGCCTGGTGGATATTTTCAATTTCTTCACGAAACCTGACCGAATTGAGAATATGTGATTCCAGTTGTTTTTGAATTGTTTTTGCTGTTGCAGGATATGCTTTTGCAGTTGCATTTGAATAAACCGGAATTTGCGGCTTGTTAAATTTTACTGAGCGGATAGCTTTTGCAAATGGTTTTTGTGCATGTCCCACAAGCGGAGTGTGAAATGCGGCAGATACCGGAAGTTTCACAATCGTGTACTTTTTTGCTTTGAGGGCATCATGTGCCTGTAAAATATCTGCGGTTGGTCCTGCAAGCACAACCTGTTTTTTGGAGTTCAAATTTGCCATTACTACGTCTGGAAACTCAGTGAGATCTGCTTCAAGTTTCTCAACCTCTCCCATGACGGCCAACATACTTCCGGCATCAAAATCTGGATCATCCGGAGCAGCCATTGCCTGCCCCCTGGCGTAGGCCAATTTGTAATAATCATCTTCGGCAATCACTCCAGCGGCCCAAAGTGCAGTCAGTTCGCCGAAACTGTGGCCGGCCGCAAAATCTATTTGAAGTCCTGCATCACGAGCTATCCGGAGCAGTCCGGCACTGATTCCGCCAATTGCAGGCTGCACATTTTCGGTTAGCTGCAGCTGTGCCTGCTGGGCTTCAAGTTCTTCATCTTCAAAAACTGCAATTGGAAATACTAAATCAGATAAGGGCCTGGCAGCGGCAGCAGACTTTCCGTTTTTTCCTGTAAAAAGCTTATCCAGTGCACTAAAAGGAGCTGCCATGGCAGGAAAGTTAAAAAACAACTCCTTAGCCATGTTCATATATTGAGAACCCTGTCCGGAGAAAAGCGCGACTACTTTCCCTTTGGTTTCCAGCGCCTTTTCGCGATATACGATTCCTTTTACGTTCCACTCTGTTTTGTCAGCTTTACTTTCCAGTGTGGAGATCGCCTGCCCAAGCAGTTCCACTGTGTTTTCCAGGGAATCTGTTACAAATCCCAACCGTGCATGTTTTTTGGGAATCGAATTTTCCCGTGAACTTTCAAGCAGTTGACTGTGACGCTGTTCTGCTCCTTCTGTCTCCAGTTCTGCCAGCAAATTGTTACAGGCTTTGTCCAGTTCTTTGGGAGTTGCTGCAGACAAAAACACAGTCTGAGATGTTATGTGCATCCGGAAGGGGCCGGAATGAACGTCCTGGAATTCTTCTAAAACATAATGAAAATTTGTTCCTCCAAAACCAAAAGCACTCACGCCCGCACGCCTGGGTTCTCCATCGGTGATCCAAGGCCGCGGTTCAGTATTCAGATAAAATGGAGTATTTTCTATACCAAGTTTTTTGCTGGGACGATCAATGTTGATGGAAGGAGGAAGAATTTTGTGGTGCAGGGCAAGTGCTGTTTTGATCAAACCGGCAATTCCCGCGGCAGCTTTTGTGTGACCAATTTGGGATTTAATACTGCCGAGAGCAATATGCTGATAATCCGGATAACAGGATTTTTCAGGTTTCTTTTCAGTAAAAACCTCTTTTAATCCTTCAAATTCTGCTACATCACCTGCAGCAGTTCCAGTACCGTGTGCCTCAAGCATCCCAATGCAGAGCGGTTCCACATTTGCGTCTTCATAAGCCCTGCGCAATGCTTTGGCCTGGCCTCCGGAACGTGGAGCATAAATACTTTTGAATTTTCCGTCGCTTGAGGTTCCAATCCCTTTTACAACTGCATAAATGCGGTCACCGTCCCGCTCGGCATCTTCCAAACGTTTGAGGACAACCATACCCAGTCCTTCACCTATCATCACGCCGCCTGAATCTTCATCGAAGGGTCTTGGATTTTCGCCCTTTGTGAAAGCAGGTGTTTTACTGAAACACAAGTACATCATAGGAGAGTTATCCGCGTCAACGCCGCCGGCAATCATCATGTCTGAGCGATATTCCAGCAAATCGCTGATAGCCATTTTCATGGCACTTAGTGAACTCGCACAGGCCGCATCAACCGTACAGTTTGTACCACCCAGGTTCAAACGGTTGGCAATGCGTCCGGCAATAACGTTTCCCAGCAAACCGGGAAATGAATTTTCCTCCCAGCGAACATAGGCTTTTTTCATCTTTTCAATTATTTGCCCTGTGTCACTTTCTGAAATTCCGCTGCGCCGCAAAACTTTTTCCCAGATTGGATACTGAAGCCGTGAAGTCAGAGAGCCAAGTAGCTTCATTCCGGATGTTACACCAAGTATCACGCCAGTTGCGTCAAGTACCTCGTCACTTGTTTCTCCATAACCGGCGTCCTTCATCGCAGATTTTGCAACCAGCAGTCCCAGCAGTTGAGTAACATCTGTCACTTCCAGAATGTTTGGTGGAATTCCAAACTCCATTGGATTAAAATCAATGTCCGGGATAAAACCGCCACGCTTGCAGTACGTTTTGTCTGGAGCTTCAGAATCAATATCGTAATAATCTTCAATGTTCCAGCGTGACTTTGGAATATCAATGATGCTGTCGATTTTATTGATGATGTTATCCCAGTACTGATGCAAATTTGGAGCATCGGGAAACAATGCAGACATGCCGACAATCGCAATTGGGCGGTTGTACATTCTGGCATTAATCATGTTTTGTGGTTCTGTCTGGCGGGAGGATTTGGCGGTCATTCTTTTTTCAGTGCTGGTGACTTTCTAATGTGTTCCGGGCTGTGTATCCGCAAAGTATTTTGGTCCCAGTATCTAAAAAATAGCAGGAAGCCTTGACGCAGGAGTTTATAACACCTTCAAGCTTCATGCCGAATATAGCATAAATAAACTGTATAAGTCTATGATTTTAACGTTAAAGGGCTTTCTGTTGCAAGTTCTTCCTGATTAGAGCTGGGTTATAATTATGTTTCAGTAAAAATTCCTTGAAATTCTAAACAAAATCGTTTAACTTTAACTTACCAAATTAAAGCTGATTATGTTCCCCAATAGCTCAGTTGGTAGAGCAGATGACTGTTAATCATCGGGTCGCTGGTTCGAGTCCGGCTTGGGGAGCCA
>Ga0208113_1000527_pt1 | contig 19015 bp, 12 predicted proteins | sample Knorr_S7_td_NADW_FD_185598 | JGI IMG/M metagenome (GOLD analysis project Ga0208113, IMG submission 185598) | Marine microbial communities from Southern Atlantic Ocean transect - Knorr_S7_td_NADW_ad_2505m_LV_A (SPAdes) (version 2) | ecosystem: Environmental > Aquatic > Marine > Oceanic | place...
GATATTAGATTACCGCTACAGCAAAGATGAAATTTTAGAAGCCTATCTGAATGAAGTGTATTTGGGTCAGTCTTACAATCAAGGTGTTCACGGTATGGGTCTTGCCGCTGAGTTTTATTTTTCAAAGCCTGTGGATGAGCTTGAATACGACCAAATTGCGCTATTAGTGGCTATGGTTAAAGGTCCTTCATATTACAACCCGCGTCGTTATAGTGAACGTGCAATGGAACGCCGTGATCTAGTACTACGTTTAATGGTTGAAAATAAGCTAATTGATACCCGTGAATATCGCGCAGCATTAAAGCGTCCAATTGATATTGCACCAATGAAAGACAGCCTGCAAAAGTCGTATCCGGGTTACTTAGAGCTTGTTGACCGTGAGTTAAAACGTCTATTACCCGATCAACAAGTGTTGGATGCGGGGGTTCGAGTATTCACCTATTTTGATTTACAAAAGCAAACGGCCATGGAAGAGTCGGTTGAAGCAAGCCTACCATACCTTGAAAAGCGCCCTAATACCGAAGAACTTGAGGCGGCGATGATCTCTGTTAACGTTGAAAAGGGTGGGGTATCGGCGTTAGTTGCAGGCCGTGACGTGCGTTATTTTGGTTTTAACCGTGTGCTTGATACCAAACGTAATATTGGCTCATTGGTTAAGCCTGCGGTTTATTTAACTGCGTTTGAAAGTGGTCAGTTTAATGTTGCCACATTGGTGGATGACTCACCGCTGCAAGTGACTAATGAGCAGGGTAAAGTGTGGCAACCTGAGAACTTCGACAAGCAGTTCCGCGGCCCTATGCCTCTTTATAAAGCATTTAGTAACAGTATTAATATCCCAGCCGTTAACACGGGTCTTGATGTCGGTGTAGATAAAGTCGCTGATACCTTGAAGCGTTTAGGTGTAGAAGGGCGTATTGATCAATACCCGTCGTTACTTTTAGGTGCACTTGAGCTATCTAGCTTTGAAGTAGCGCAGCTTTATACAACGCTTGCTGCTGATGGTCAGTACCGTGAATTAACGTCTATTTCAGCCCTTACAGACTCAGTAGGTAAAGTGCTTTATAAGCATGATGTCAACTCACAAAAACGCTTTGATGATGCATCAATTTACATGACGAAGTATGCAATGAAGCGCGTGACTAAAGATGGCACGGCTAAACGCCTAAATGCTCATTTCCCATCGATTCAGCTTGCTGGTAAAACAGGCACTAGTAACGAATTACGCGACAGTTGGTTTGCCGGTTTTGACCAAAACACGGTGACCGTTGCATGGATTGGCCGCGACGATAACAAGAGCACAGGTTTAACAGGCAGTGTTGGCGCACTTGAAGCCTACATTCGTTACCTTAAACCACTCAACCCTGAAGCCATAGCAGACACTCGTCCGGCTTCTATTCGTTGGGCATTCATTAATGAAGAGACCGGCCTGCAAGCGCCTCCGGGTTGTGGCAAAGTGGTGCAGCTCCCCATTCGTGCAAGCGAGTTTGAGCCTAGACCTAATTGTCAGCGTTAAACTTGGCCATTGAATTATTTAGCTCAACACAAAGTTGAGCTAAATTTTGTACGCTATCCATTGCCATTAGTGCACTTTTCTCAGTATCTTTGGCAAGATCTCTGACATCTTCAGCGTGGTGTAAAGCGTTTTGAATGGCTGTGCCTTGCTGGCTGACTTGCACTGCAATTTGTTTTCCTTGCATGCCAATATCAGACATTGATGCTGCGACAGCTAATAAGTTATCTTTAGTGTGCTCGGCGCTTTGTGAACCTTGCTCCATCTTCTGTACACTTGCTTGCATTTTATCTTGGGTGAGTTTTGTTGCCCCCTGAAGCGAATTAATTATTTGATGGATCTCATGAGTTTGCTGCTGAGTGCGTTTTGCAAGTGTTCTTACCTCATCTGCGACTACGGCAAAGCCACGGCCTTGTTCACCGGCTCTAGCTGCTTCAATAGCTGCATTCAATGCAAGTAGGTTAGTTTGCTCGGCAATTTCATTAATACCATTACTCACGCTGCTAATCGCTTGGCTATCTTTCGCTAGTAAAGCTAAAGCGGCAAGACCCTCGTTAAACTCTTGCTGTAAAAGACTCATATGTGTGGCTAAGTGTGCACTTTCATCTGCCCCTTTTTGCACTTGCTTAGCGGCTGACGAGGCTAACTCAATGGCTTGTGATGCTGACACTTCAACATGCTCTGCTGCTTGATTCATATCAGATAACGATTGGCTAATCGTGGTAACTCTTTGCTGTTGTACTTGTACATCTTGATTCGTTTTTTCAGAATGATTCGTAACGCTATTCGTTGTTGCTATGACACTATTTGTTGTGTGTCTAACTTCATTCACCATTAAAGTAAATGATGCCAGTACATGATTAAATTCTTTACCAATTGTGGTTAGTTCATCTTTTCCTGTTACGTTTAAGCGTGCTGATATATCGCCCTGTGCTGCGCGGTTAGCCGTTTTAGAAAACAGATCTAATGTATCAACAACGAGCCGATAAAAACCAAGCATCAAGTAACTGGCAACCATCAAAGACAAAAGAGCAGCTGCAATAACTAGATACAGTATGAATTGCTGCTGGCTTAACTTGTCGCTGATGATGCGCATAAGAGTGGGTTCAGTGGTTGCTATATAGCGCTCAATACTTTCTTTTAAGCTGGTTTTTAAACTCAAAAATTGTGCTTGGCTCAATTTAATCGTATCTGGCTCGAGCAGCTTTTGAGTTAGCTGTTGTGAGAACTGAGTTATGTTTTCAATGAGTGCCTCAGTAGCAGGGGAAAGCTGCTCTTTTAAGTTACTATCTTGTTCAATTGCAATCGTGAACGCATCTTTAAATTGCGATGATAGTTGCGGTAGCGCTTTAATTTGATTGGATAAAGTAATAAAACTTGCAGGTGTGAACTGGCCCTGTTTTAGTACTTGCTCAGTGCTCTGATAGGTTTCATTCAGGTGATAGATTATGTCAGGTAAGTGAGTGACAAGGGTGCGATTTAAATAATTGATTGCTAAATTTTGACTGACTGCTAATTGTGACTCAATTGATACTTGCTCCAGAATATTGCCAGTATTGTTAGCATTTTTTAAATACCCAAGTTGCTGCGCTGAGCTCTGCATTGCTTGTTGATTGTTATCGACAACATGTGTCAACAGCAAACGGTAACTCGTAATTCCTTTGTACTGTTGTTGTGAAATTTTAATATTTTGATTTAAAAGGCTTATTAAGAAAAACAAGCTAAGACAAAGTGGGAAAACCAATAAACTAAATAGTAAAGTTATTTTGTGTTTGTACTTAAGTTGCGCCATTAAATTAACAGCAGGTGTAATTAGCCTATTCACAGTTGCCTCGAAACATTGTCAGTCGAAACTAGATAGACCGATAAATAGGAATTTTTCATTCAAATAAAAAAAGCCCTCACACTTTCATGTGAGGGCTTTGTTCAAAAATAAATGGATTAAAGCTTCGCGAATGCGCGCTCTGCAGCTGCAATGGTGTCGTTGATTTCTTTTTCAGAGTGTTCAGCGCATACAAAGCCAGCTTCAAACGCTGAAGGAGCTAGGTAAACACCTTCTTCAAGCATTAAGTGGAAGAACTTTTTGAAGCGCTCTAAATCACACTCAGTCGCTTGTTGGTAGCTAGTTACTTTTTCTTTATCAGTAAAGAAGAAGCCGTACATACCACCTGCATAGTTTGTTGTAAGTGCAATGCCTGCTTTTTTCGCAGCGGCTTCAAAGCCTTCACAAATTGCTTTACTTTTAGCTTCTAGTTCATCGTGCAGGCCTTCAGCACATAATAGCTCAAGTGACTTTAAGCCTGCTGCCATCGCTATTGGGTTGCCTGATAATGTACCTGCTTGATAAACAGGGCCAACAGGTGCGATGTAGTCCATGATTTCTTTTTTACCGCCAAATGCACCCACTGGCATACCGCCACCGATCACTTTACCTAAACACGTTAGGTCTGGTTTGATGTTGTAGTAAGCTTGTGCGCCACCTAAAGCAACACGGAAACCTGTCATTACTTCATCAAAAATAAGCACAGATTTGTATTCATCACACACCTCACGCAGACCTTCTAAGAAGCCTGGTACAGGTGGAATACAGTTCATGTTGCCAGCAACTGGCTCAACGATGATACAAGCGATTTCGTCAGCGTATTTTGCAAAAATTGCTTTTACTTCATCAAGGTTGTTAAACGACACAGTTAAGGTGTGCTTTGCAAAGTCTTCAGGAATACCCGGTGAGTTAGGTACACCCATAGTCAGCGCGCCTGAGCCTGCTTTTACAAGTAGTGAGTCAGCATGACCGTGGTAACAGCCTTCAAACTTTAAGATTTTGTCACGGCCAGTGAAACCACGTGCTAAGCGAATCGCACTCATTGTAGCTTCAGTCCCTGAGCTTACCATACGAACTTTTTCGATTGATGGTACTAGCTCTTTTACTTTTTCGGCCATTAAGATTTCAGTTTCGGTTGGCGCACCATAGCTTAGGCCATTTTCAACGGCTTCTAATACCGCTTGTTTAATGGCAGGGTGGTTATGACCCATGATCATTGGTCCCCATGAACCAACGTAATCGATATAACGGTTACCATCAGCATCAAAGGTAAAAGGGCCTTCTGCTTTAGTGATGAATAAAGGAGTACCGCCAACGCCATTGAAGGCACGAACTGGTGAGTTAACACCGCCTGGGATTGATTCTTGCGCGCGATTAAAAAGATCTTGGCTAATTGTCATGAATAGTCCTATTAGGTTGTCACGTTAAATGAGTTGGTTTGCGAGGGCTCAACGAGCCCCAAACGAAGCAAGTTAGCTATTACGTTTACGGCTAAACCAAGGCACGTCGACTTCATATTGCTCAACTTTGTCAGCAACATCTAAGGTTAGAGCAAACAACGCCATGCGAATTAACACGCCATTTTGTACTTGGCGGAAAATTGCTAGGTTGTCGTTGCTATTTAAATCGTTATCAAGCTCGTTTGCCTCTAAACGGCTGTCACGAGGGAGTGGGTGCATCAATACCGAGTTTGGCTTACAGTGTGCGTTGTAAATAGCCTGACTGATACGGAAACCACCACGGTATTTGTTAGCTTCTTCTTGTGAAGGGAAGCGCTCTTCTTGGATACGGGTTTGATACACAATATCGGCCGCCAAGTTGCCTTCCATTTTATCAACGACTTGAATTTTATGGCCTGCGTTATCAACGGCATCTAAAATGTAGTCTGGCATTTGTAAGCCATCAGGTGCCACCATAGAGAATTTAACGTCTTTATAATGACACAGTAATTTAGATAAAGAATGCACAGTACGGCCATATTTTAAATCACCCACTAGGGCAATATGCATACCGTCGATACCTTGGTTGAAACGGCCAAGTTCACGTTCAATCGTTAATAAGTCAAGTAAGGCTTGAGTTGGGTGCTCATTCGGGCCGTCACCGCCATTAATCACTGGCACGTCACACCCGGTGGCAAACTCAGCAACAGAGCCTGCGTCAGGGTGGCGCATTGCGACTGCATCTGCATACGCTGAGATAACGCGAGCGGTGTCATACAAAGACTCACCTTTTGCAAGCGCTGAGCTTTGCATGCCTGTTGTTTCGCGGACTAAGCCACCTAGTAAGTTAAATGCCGTACCAAAACTTACACGAGTACGCGTGCTTGGTTCAAAGAACAAGTTCGCTAAAATTGCGCCCTCTAAAACATTGGTGCGCTTTTGCTTTTTAGCATAAGGCTCCATTTTCTTAGCAACTGCAAAAATACGTTCAATACAATCTCGATCAAGCTGATTGACCGACAGGATATTTTCACCTTGGAAACTTAGCATGGGGTTTGTTCCTAATCACATTTATAGGGCGCTGGCACTCGGTATGGGAGGCCGCATAAATTTGCGCAGTACTATAGCAAATTTTTAGCGTACACAGCAGCAAATTATAAGTTAGGTTTAATAATTGCCAGTGCCACTATAGCTAAAAGGATGAGTACCGGAACTTCATTAAAAATACGGTAAAAACGATCGCTGCGTTTATTGCGATCATGCTTAAAATCAGCCAGTAATTTAAAGCAGTAGCCATGATAGATATAAAGAATAATTACTAATACGAGTTTGTAGTGCAGCCACATGCTGTATCTAAACCAATCACGGCCATATTCAACAATAGTTAAAACGCCAAACACTAGTGTTAAAACGGCAAACGGGGTGACAAAATACAGTAAACGGCGCTCCATTACTTTTAGCATTGAGTTACAGGCTTTTTCTTCGCTCATCGCGTGGTAAACAAACAGTCGTGGCAGGTAAAAAATACCGGCAAACCAAGCAATCATAAAAAATACGTGGAAGGTTTTATAAACTAATAGCGCAGTCATTTAAGCATCCATTTTAATTGTTATAACAAGCTGTTGCGTATGGTAAGGATATGTCTGATTTGGTCCCAACGCAAAAGACCCATAATTTGTTGGTTATCAAGCAGGTTGTAAATATACACCGCACCGCTGCGTTTATCTTTAAGTAAATCAAAAGCATCGGCTAAAGTCGCCTGGCTGCTAAGACCGGCAAGGCTGACATATTTGATGTTACTGTTTTGGTCAGACATCAAACTTAAATCATATTCTGCAAGGCGATAGCCATTTTCTTCATCATGGACAATAAGCGGTGTTTGGCTATCAAGGGCATCGAGCGATTCTTTGATTTGTTGTTTGTCGTCACTGTAGAGTAGTTTGAACTGTTCATCCATTTCATCCATCACACCTACCTTTTGTAAGGCTTCTGTGGCAGGGGATATTTGATATTCAAGCCCTTGGAAATCGAGTTGTTGCATAAAAATAGAGCGGTTACCAAAAAACTGCAACGCCGTGACATAAGCCGTTGAAATCACCAACATGGCTGGCACAATAATCTCTGGGCTTGAGGTTAACTCCATAACCGTAGTGAGTGCTGCCAGTGGTGCGTGCAATGTGGCAGCCAATAATCCCGCCATGCCAAGCATGCTATAAGTCCCTGTGATATCAACGCCCGGACTAATAAACTGCGCGAAAAAGGCCATTAAGGTGCCCATTAATACCCCAAGCCCAATGACTGGGCCGATAATCCCGCCAGGGATACCCAAGCCAATAGCAAATAAGGTGGCGAGTAATTTGGCAATCAAAATGGTTGTTAAAAACTGCACATCATCTGGTGATTCAATGGCAATAGTGATAGCGCTCATACCCGAGCCCATCGCATGGGGAACCATATAAGCAATTAAGCCCGCGATTAAACCTGCCAGCAATAGACGAGGGAACATACTTAGCGGTTTAAAGGTGCGGATTATAAGCATCAAGTTTTGGTTAAATGCATAAGCAACAGCACCAAGTGCCATACCAAATATGATTAAAAATGGGTAATGCCAGCCACTCAATGGATTCATGGTTATAAGGGCAAGCTCTGAAGCATCACCAAATACAAATTGAGTTGCTAATGCACCGGTAACCGCAGCGAGCATAATGGGCACGAAAATATGCACTTTATATTCCCTGAGCACTACCTCCATTACAAAAATAACGGCAGCAAGTGGGGTGTTAAATGAAGCCGCAATCCCGGCTGCCACACCGCATCCAGTGAGGGTACGCATGGCATTGTGTGGAAGATGTAACTTATCGGCCAATAAACTGGCACCTGTTGCACCCATGTGTACTGATGGGCCTTCTCGACCGACCGAAAAACCACTAATAAGGGCTAATGCACCACCGACAAATTGGTTTACCGTGTTGTAAAGCGGCATATGGCCATAGTGTTTTTTAATGCGGTGGATTACAAACGGAATACCCAAACGATAATGTTTAAATCCTGTAAGCGCCGCAAATAAGGCAATTAACAGCGCTGCACCAACTGGAAGTAATATTCGCTCAAAGGTCGGTAATGTTGTGAAGTCATCTGGCTTATCTAAAAATAAGCTTTGAAAAAACATGATGGTAAGGCGGAAGAATATGATTAACACTGCCGCAATTAGTCCTGCACTTACACCAAGTAAGCACAATTGCACAGATGTTTTAGGCTTTGCTAGGCGACGTCTCAGTCTCTCAAGCCACATGCATATTTCCTCACAGCACTTTTGAGCCGCAGTTTAGCAAATCAAATTCACTAAGTCGTTGGGATTTTATAATTTTATCCGCTTTTTGGGTAAATATAGCTAATCTGTGCCGTGTTGATTAATTTGCTGTGTTAATTCAGGTAAGCGAGCACGAATGGCGTTGGATAATTCATCTACAAGCGGGGCGTGTTTTTTATGAATAATGGTATTAACAGCCATTTGCCTTAATACAACCACAGAGAAGTCTTTTTTATAGGTATTGATATCATTATTGAGCGCAGGGTAGAGAGCGTAATCAACACGGCCTTTTTTTAGCATGGTAAGCGTGTGACTTAAGTCTTCGTTGTGCATGATCTCAGCTTTTATATCAAATTCGTTGAGGATTTCGACATCACCAATCGAACTCATAACCCGATTGCGAGGGTCGTATAAGTTATCCCGATCGCATGGCAGCGATTTTCTACATAGGAGCACCAAGTTGATAATACCAAGGCTTGGTTCAACGACAATAACATTCTCGAACTTTTTAAGGTTGCTTTTTGAACGCACGATATCGCCATCAACAATGCCTGCATTAAGTAATAACACACCTCTGCGGGATGGCGTTGCTTGCATTTGAGTTTTGATATTTAAATCATTATAAACCTGTTCAATAAACGCTTTAAAAGGGGCTATTCGCGGAATGTCTATATAGGTTAGTAACAACTTATTTGGTCGAGAGTAGTTTTGCACTAAAGATTGTTTAGCGGCAAATAAATCATTCAGTAAGGCAATTTTAGCTTTGTTTTCAGCGTCATTACGTATGCCAATCACTAATGGGAAGTCGGTAAATTGACTCACTATTTTGGGCTCTGGTAGGTTTTGCTGCTCAGCAAAATAGTTAAGTACTTTTGGTGCAGTAATCGCAAAATTAATCTGCTTAGTTTGCATCAAGTGGAATAGTTCTTCATCGTTTGCTGTTTGTACTATGCTACCTGCATAGGATTGAATCACTTTTTCAACCACATCTGGATAGATATAAGGCTCAACAACGCCGACTTTATTTTCACTAAAAAGCTGCTCAATATTTTCAAAATCTTGTGGATTAGATTGCGTGGTAATGACGGCTAATTGAGAATTTAAAATAGTGGGTGAGGCAACAAATCCGGGCATCATTTCAGAGGGCCAAGCTGGGTAATAGCCTAGGTAGCCAGTTAACTGGGCTTTTTTTATTGCATCTTGCCAAGGTAAATATTCAACCTCAAGGTTTATCGATTTTTTAGCAAGCGTATCTCTTAATAATGCAATGGCATCGCCGCCATTTGCCATTGTACTACTTGCATAAGGAGGGGCTTCTAAAGAGGTAATTTTCCATGTTTCTTGATACGAAGAATCGGCAGCTGCAAATGAGCTGAAAACAAGTACGATAAGAGGAAAAATTCTAGTAAGCATGGAAACAGAATTATTATTAATTGTTTAATAAGTATACGTCTAATTTAAACTTAATAGCATTTTTTCTTTGCTTATTTACAGCTAATAACATTACAGCTAAAGCAGTGATGTTTTTGGTCATACATACGTTTATCGGCCATGCTTAGCAACTCATCAAATGATTGGGCATCGTCGGGGTAAAGGGCAAAACCAACACTTGCCTCAACGAGCAAGTCACCACACTCTGATTTTATCGGCGCCTTAATTGCGCAGATCAAACGTGATAGTGCACGGTTTATTTGTACTTGGTTCTCTATGTCGGTCACAATAACCACGAACTCATCACCACCAATGCGTGCAACGCAATCGGTCTTGCGAGCGGTGTCTTGCAGACGTTTAGCAACCTCTACTAGTACTTTATCTCCTGTAGCATGACCGTGGGTATCGTTAATTGGCTTAAATTTATCAAGGTCAAAATACAGGCAGCCAACTTTAGAGCCTGTTCGTTCCACCCGCGCAAATTCTTGCTTGATAAATCGCTCAAGGGCACTGCGATTCGCTAAACCTGTTAGGTGATCTGTTTGCGCTAATTGCCTAATTTTTTTCTCTGCCATAACACGTTTCGTGATATCGAAATTAACGCCAATCATACTATTGCCGTATATTCGTCCATCGGCGTTGATATAGCGAGTTTTGCCAGAAGGTAAAACAATTTGAAACTCAGCATGAAACTCTTCGCCATTTAAAATTGCGAGTTTTAGCTTGTTTGTCACGTCTTCATATTCATCTGGGTGCAAGCTATTTGCCCAAGCTGAATAGTCCCCTTTAAATTCTGATTTTGGAATTTCAAATAAAGTGTGCATCCAGTCATCCCAAATCAGTTCATTGGTTTCAAAGTTCCACTCCCAAATACCAATATGGGCCGCATCAGCGGCCATGGCCATGCGTTGGTGTAAGTTTTCAAGCTCGGTTTTAGCTTGTTTTAGTTCAGTGACATCTTCAGAAACGTCCAATAAATACTGCGCTTTACCATTACTGTCTTTAATGGTGAGTTTTCTTGTTCTTAAGTAATGGGTATTGCCATCAATAGTAACTGGCTTTTCCTCTATAGTAAGGGTCTCATCACTTTTCAATACATCGCGGTCAGTTTGCACGAAGCTCACTGCTTGCTCATTACTGAAAATATCAAAGTCATTGAGCCCAATAAGTTGGTCTTTATTTTTGCCAAGTAATTGTTCGCCGGCTTTGTTGACATGGCTAAATGTTAAATGCTCAGCATCTTTAACAAACAACATGATGGGTAAATTATCGAAAATGGTTTGCGTAAAGGCCTCTTGGTTTCGAATATCAGACAAATCTTTTATCGTCGCCACATAAGGTCCTGACTCTTTTTTACCAATAGAGCTGATGGTTAACGTAATAGGAAATCGTTTTTTATTCGCTCGCTGTCCTTTCAATAGCCGACTGCTACTTTTTCCTGCCGTCCTTTTGCTAAGCTGTGAGTCTCGAAGAATCTCATCCAGTTCTAACGATTTTTCAGGGATCAGGGTACGAATATGCTTGCCTATTAAATCATGCGGCTGATAACCAAATACATGGATTGCAGCGGGGTTTGCAAATTCAATTTTTCCTTCATTATTAAAGCTAATAACCACATCTTGTACGGTATTTAGTACAGCTTTTAATTTCGCTGATAATAAGCTCCTTGCTCTGAGCTCAACAACACCCAATACAAACAGGCTTAATGCCACCAGTATAATGATAATAAGTTGTGCTAACGTCGAGTAGTCGTGAGTTGTAACATAGGTGGTGTATTCAGTTTCAAAAACCGACATCGAAATCATACCGATGTAATGCATTCCTGAAATTGCACTGCCCATTACCAAGGCAACAACTAGATTCATCCGTGTTTGATGAACCCCTTTGGCAAGTCTTAGTTCGTTAATTTTTAATGCAAGGCCTGACAACACAACCGCTACTATAATCGATAACGAGAATAACCAAGGCTCATAAGCCATATTGGCAGGCATAACCATCGCCATCATGCCAACAAAGTGCATCGAGCCAATGCCAGCGCCCATTAGCACACTTCTAAAAAGTAGCCCTTTGTCGGTTTGTAGTGCTGGTGATAGGACGATGTAACTGGCAAAGACACTTGGCAAAATTGATATCAAGGTAATGCTAATGTTGTATTCAATCGGGATGGGTAAGTTGTAGGCAAGCATGCCAACAAAATGCATACCCCAAATACCTATACCTAAAAAACACGACGCCATGATGGTCCAGATCTGACTTTCATTTTTTAGATAGGAGTGTTTGATGCGAGCTGATAATAAAAAAGAAATATACGAAGCAAATACGGCTGTAAGAATAGAAGCAAACACAAGGAGTAAATCGTATTCAGCCGGAATGACCTGCGCACTGCTTAATTGATCAGTTATAAAATGCAGCCTGAAATGCTCTATCACAATTATCTTCCCTCAGTGCAAAATCAGCCAGTCTAAATGTAGTACAAATTAACTTTAGTCCAAGGCAAATGGGTTATCCAGTTCGCTTGTTTATAATTGAGTTGACTCGTTGTCGATACTTGATTAAAACACTCGGGTATTAGATAATTGCAACCATTATAGGTTTTGAGGGTTTTGGTATGTCAGATGAGTTACCAATCAAGTTCAGCGATGCAGCAGCTGTTCGAGTTAAACAGTTAATCGAAGAAGAAGAGAATCCAGATCTTAAACTACGTGTTTATGTAACAGGTGGTGGTTGCTCAGGTTTCCAATATGGTTTTACTTTTGATGAAAAAGCTAACCCTGGCGATTTAGAAATTGTTAAAAATGGTGTAACGCTCGTTGTTGACCCTATGAGTATTCAGTACTTGGTCGATGGTACCGTTGACTATACTGAAGGGCTCGAAGGCGCACGCTTTTTTGTTAATAACCCGAATGCAACAACAACCTGTGGTTGCGGAGCCAGCTTCAGCGTTTAATGAATTATTTATGAAAGCCACTTAATGTGGCTTTTTTATTGCTTTAACTTCCCATAACATCCCGCCTTTGCTAAATTTTACGCATTATCAGAAGGAATTTTGCGTTGCCAAATATAATTAAAACAATCGAAAAAAAACCTTATATTTTAGCCATTGCCATTGTTTTGGTGATTGTACTGTGGATGCTATCTGGGGATAGCAAAGCAGATCAAAAAGCACAGCAAAGTGATGAGCATGCCCAAGAGCGATTACCTAAAGTTCAAGTGATGCCGTTGGTTGCTAAGAATATTAATAAAAACCTGACCTTTTATGGTAAATCAGAGCCTGACAAAATTGCGAATATCAGTGCCAGACAAGCAGGACAAGTACTCGAAATATTGGTTGAAGAAGGTCAGTTTGTTAAACAAGAACAGGTTATTTTACGCCTCGATAAATCTGATTTAGCCGCTCAAATCACATCAGCAGAAGCCTTAGTGGCACAGTACCAAACTGAATACGAAGGCGCGCTTAAACTTAATCAGCAAGGTTTACAAAACAAAGTATTGACCATGCAAGCACAAGCAATGTTGCAACAAGCAAAAGCAACCTTGGTAAGCCTTGAATTAAAACTAGAGCGCACAGAGGTGCGTGCTGCTTTTGATGGCGTTATCAACAAACGTTTAGTCGAAATTGGTGATTATGTTGGCATAGGCGACCCTATTTTACAGCTCGCTGATTTAGACCCGTTAATTGTCAGAGCCGATGCGACTCAAAAAGAAGTGCAAGGCTTAGAAGTTGGACAGGCTACTTTTGCTCATGTTTTAAATGACAAAACCTATCCGGGTCGAATTCGTTACATTGCATCTGTTGCGGATGACAGCACGAATACATTTCGTATTGAAGCGGCATTTGAAAACCCAGGTATGAAATATAAAGCAGGCTTTTCTACTCAGCTTAATATTGAGTTGCCAACTGAACCTGCCATGTTATTAAGCCCGGCTTTTATGGCGCTAGACGAACAAGGGAATATCGGGGTAAAAGTCGTTAATGACGACAATATTGTTGAGTTTAAATCAGTAAGTCTTGCAAAAACCACAGAGCAGGGCGTTTGGCTTTGGGGCTTAGGTGAGAAAGCGAATGTTATTACCCTTGGTCAAGGCTTTGTACGTGCTGGTGATAAAGTAGAGCCTGTATTTACTGAAGCTACGAGCAACTAAGTATGAAAAACTTAATCGAAGCGTCGTTGACTCACACGCGTACAGTTTTATCTATTTTCATCTTGTTGCTGATCTCGGGCTGGGTGACATATCAAACCATCCCTAAAGAAGCGAATCCTGATGTCACCATTCCTTTTATTTATGTGTCGATTATTCATGACGGTATTTCCCCTGAAGATGCTGAGCGGCTTTTAGTTAGGCCAATGGAGATTGAGCTCCGCTCGATTGAAGGTGTAAAAGAAATGTCAGCGGTGGCAAGTGAAGGGCATGCCTCTGTAACCCTTGAATTTATCGCGGGTATGGATCCCAAAGAAGCCTTAGCTGATGTACGAGATAAAGTTAGTTTAGCTAAGGCAAAACTGCCTTCTGAATCAGAAGAACCAGAAGTTCATGAAATCTTGATGGAAGATGAGCAGCCAACCATTACATTAACCTTGTCAGGTGATGCGCCAGAGCGAGGTTTACTCACTCTTGCCCGTAATCTTAAAGATGAACTAGAAAGCATTTCTAGCGTATTAGAAGTTGATGTAGGTGGTGACCGCGAAGATATGGTCGAAATTGAGGTCGATCCACTGGCGATGATTTCTTATGGTCTTGAACCGAATGACATCATTCAATTGCTATCAAATAACAACCGCTTAGTTGCTGCAGGGACACTCGATACTGGTAAAGGGCGCTTTGCTGTAAAAATTCCATCGGTATTTGAGACAATTCAAGATGTGATGGAGCAACCCGTAAAAGTCGTTGGTGATAGGGTGGTGCGTTTTATGGACGTAGCAAAAATTCGTCGAGCGTATAAAGACCCAACCTCAATCGCACGTATTAATGGCCGCCACGCGGTTTCGCTGGAAGTAAAAAAACGTGCTGGCGAAAATATTATTGATACGGTCGATCAAGTTAAAAGAGTGGTGAATGAGGCCAAGAAAATTTGGCCTGATCATATACGAGTTGATTACACCGGCGACATGTCAAAAGACGTGAAAATGATGCTCTCTGATCTGCAAAATAATGTGCTGTCTGCTGTATTGTTGGTGGTTATCGTTATTGTGGCGGTACTTGGCGCGCGCACCGCCTTCTTAGTGGGGATTGCCATTCCGGGCTCATTCTTAACCGGGATTTTAGTGATCTCTGTGTTTGGTTTAACGGTGAATATCGTGGTGCTTTTTGCACTCATCATGGCTGTCGGTATGCTGGTGGATGGCGCAATTGTTGTTAGTGAGTTTGCAGATAGAGCAATGAGTGAAGGCAAACCACGCAAGGCTGCTTATAAATTGGCTGCTGAGCGCATGGCGTGGCCAATCATCGCTTCAACGGCAACGACATTAGCGGCCTTTGCACCATTGATATTTTGGCCGGGAATGATGGGCGAGTTTATGAAATACTTGCCAATTACGCTTATTGCCACCTTGTCTGCGTCATTACTTATGGCACTGGTGTTTGTGCCAACGATTGGTGGATTAATAGGAAAATCGCGGCCGCTCTCTGAACAGCAAAAACAGGATTTAGAGTTAGCAGAGTCCGGCGATTTAACGCAAATCAAAGGGATGCTTGGGCGTTATATTCGAGTGCTTGATTATGCAACAGAGCGCCCTTGGTGGAGCCTAGCTGCTGCAATCGTGTTTTCTATTTTGGTATTCTTTGCATTTGCTGTCTCTAAGCTAGGCGTTGAGTTCTTTCCTGATGTTGAGCCAAATGGCGTTAATATCAAAGTACGTTCTTACAGTGACTTATCTATATTTGAAAAAGACGTGATTATGAAAGACATTGAGTCACGCATTTTAAAAGTGGAAGGTATTAAAACTTTGTATGCTCGTACTGGCGGTAAAGATCAGGTAGGCACGTTTAGAATGAATCTAAAAGACTGGGATGAGCGTCCACCTGCCGAAGATATAATCAGCCAAGTTAACGAAATCACGGCAAGTTATGCCGGTGTCGAAATTGAACTTCGTAAAGATGAAAATGGCCCCGGTGGTGGTAAAGCGCTAAGTATTGAGCTGAGCTCTCGGTTTGTTGATGTGCTTAATAGTGAAGCAAAGCGAGTAAGGCAAGCCATCGAAAATGATGGCGCGTTTCGAAATGTTGATGATAGTGCTTCAAAACCGGGCATTGAGTGGCAACTTAAATTGAATCGTTCGGATGCGGCTCGTTTTGGTGCGGATGCCAGTATGCTAGGGGCGAATGTTCAGCTTATTACTAATGGTTTAAAACTAGGGGAATACCGCCCCGATGATGTTGATGACGAGATTGATATTCGCGTACGCTTTCCTCATGACAAGCGAGATTTAGGGCGTCTTGAAACGTTACGTGTAAAAACCATGCACGGACAAGTGCCAATTAGTCATTTTGTTGAGCGCCAAGCAGCTCCTAAAGTTGATACTATCCGCCGTGTTGATTCTCAGCGCGTTGTTACCGTTAATGCAGACATGAAGCCGGGTGAACAACTTGCCAAAGCGTTGCCGCGCTTACAAGCGCAGTTAGAAGAGCAAGGGTTAGACCCGCGCGTGAAAATTAAGGTGCGCGGTGAAACCGAAGATCAAGATGAATCAGAAGCCTTCCTTGAACAGGCTTTTGTGGTTGCTCTGTTTGTGATGGGTATCATTTTGGTGACACAATTTAATAGCTTCTATCAGGCATTTTTGATTTTAAGTGCCGTGCTGTTTTCAACTGTGGGTGTATTCTTGGGCTTAATCGTATTACAGCAACCGTTTGGTATCGTGATGTCGGGCATTGGGGTTATCTCGCTTGCCGGTATTGTGGTTAATAACAATATAGTACTGATTGATACTTATAATGTTTTACGTAACCAAGGTCTAGCAGCAAAAGATGCGATTTTACGAACTGGTGCTCAGCGTTTAAGGCCAGTATTGTTAACGACTGTGACCACCATTTTGGGATTAATGCCGATGGTACTGCAAGTGAATATTGACTTATTTAACCGTCATATTGATTTTGGTGCGCCATCTACTCAGTGGTGGGTGCAATTGGCAACAGCCGTTGCGGGTGGTTTAACATTTGCCACAGTATTAACACTGGTACTTACGCCTTGTTTGTTAATGCTGCGAGACCGTCGTCGGTAATCGGTAAATTCGTTACTGATTAATTAAAAATGAGTGACCCTAGTGTTGGGTCACTTTAATCATCAGTAAAAAGAAGCCTAAAACTAACGCAGAGGCGATTAAAATATACACAAACCCTTTCTTGCCTTGCTTAATTGGTACACGATTTTGTTTTAAAAATAGGTACCATGCGACACATAGTACAATTGGCAACAAAAATAATATACGAAACATTTCTTAACCTTTTTCAGTATTTACATACACTTTAAGCATAAATATGCAGATTTTAAAGTGATACTTTCATCTTGTTAGACTTCCAATTGATCAATTTTTTGGTACAGTTAACCAGTTAACTATAGAGCACATGCTTTAATTTTAGCTACACTTAGACTTGTATACTAAAACGGTCCATACCTAAAAGGTGGACATTTGTATAATTAATCATTCAAACTGAAAATTATTAGTATATAATGTGTCCAAGAGTGAGACGGGCAAATTTCACTCTTAAATTATTAACTTGAATCATCTAGTAGGAGATGTATTTTATGATGGGTAAAACAGTTTCTTCTGAAGAAAACTCGAAATTAACGAAATGGCTTAAAACTAAGCGTCATGAAAAAGGTCACACAATGCGTAGCCTTGCTCAGGTTTTAGGTACGCCGCATTCTTTCATTGGTAAAATTGAAAACCAAGAACGTCGTTTAGATGTAATTGAATTCATGCGTTATTGCGATGCTTTAGAAGTTGACCCATACGAAGGTCTTAACTTGCTTAAAGACGCTTAATTATTCATTACCAAAAGCGAAACACCGCTTTTTAAGGTAATAAAATAGTGCAAGGAAGCGCTATTTAAAGTCCCTCCCTTGCATTTTCCTCACTTTAATCACATACGTATCAAATTTGTTAATTATTTTGATGATAGTTGTTTTCTAACGCATAAAGCTTATGGCGAATTAAGAATAAAAATACCAGTGATGGGATCACCATCAATGCGGTTAGTACAAAGAACATCGCCCAGTTTCCCCCCAACCAGTCATCAATAACGACGCCGCTGTAGCTTGAAAGTAACGTTCTACCTAAATTACCTAACGAAGCAAGTAGCGCATAGTGAGTCGCACTAAATGCTCTATCACATAACATTGATATAAACGCCACCATAGCAACCAGTGACCAAGCTTGAGTAAAACCATCAACGATAATAGCAAACGCGTACAAGCTTAGTTTAGGACCTGCAATCGCAATCCAAGCAAAGGCTAGGTTTGAGGCTGCCATCGCAATACCACTAATAAATAAGCCTTTAACAATGCCATAGCGTTGATTGAATAAGCTTCCTAGAAAAGTAAAAGCAATGGTAAGCACTGCAGTACCCACTTTTGAGAAGGTCGCAATATCGCTATTTGAAAAGCCCACTTCTTTATAAAACACGATAGACATTCGCCCTAAAAACGCTTCACCGATTTTAAATAAGAAAATAAAGGCTAATAAAGCTAATGCTGTTTTTACACCATTGCGGGCGAAGAAGGTTCTAAAAGGATCAAAAACGGTAACAGCAAGCCAGGCAATAACTTTAGCAAAGCGAGTCTGCGTACTACTAGCCAGCTTTTGTTGATAGGTTTGCTCAAGCTCTGCTTGCACAGCATCGCGATTTGATTCGGGCTCTTTTGCCCAAAATACACTGCTCATTAATAGCAGCATCACCACAGATAAGAAAAAGTAAACTTGCGGCCAATCAATGGAAGGAATGTCAGCCATATAAAATGGCAGGGCACCCAATAGGGCGTAGCCGCTCCACCAACCGGAGGTGGCCATTGCAGCCGCTGCGGTGGCTTTATGGCTTTCATTTTCGGCCAAAGTATCAATACGAAATGCATCAATAGCAATATCTTGAGTCGCAGAAGCGATTGCAATAACTAAACACAGCGCGGCAGCAAACCAGAGGTTAGCTTTAATATCGAGCCCTGCAAGTGAAAAGGTGCCAATAAAAATAACTGACTGACAAAGTAAAATCCAGCTACGGCGCTGGCCAAGCCAGTTAAACAAAACAGGTAACTTTACACGGTCAACAAGCGGTGACCATAAAAAGTTAATGCTATACGCGCCAAACACGATGCCAAATAACCCTATCATGCTGCGGCTTAGCCCTTCATCTTTTAGCCAAGCCGACATAACAGAGCCAATCAATACCCAAGGAAAGCCGCTGCTGATACCAAAGATAAATATATTGATTAAACGTTTATCTTTGAAGTACGAGAAATACTCTGAAATAGAAAGGGTTTTTGTCATAGTGTTGCCAGTTTTAGGGGC
>Ga0208113_1000528_pt1 | contig 19007 bp, 19 predicted proteins | sample Knorr_S7_td_NADW_FD_185598 | JGI IMG/M metagenome (GOLD analysis project Ga0208113, IMG submission 185598) | Marine microbial communities from Southern Atlantic Ocean transect - Knorr_S7_td_NADW_ad_2505m_LV_A (SPAdes) (version 2) | ecosystem: Environmental > Aquatic > Marine > Oceanic | place...
GCGCGTCGACGACGATCACGGCACCATGGTCGCGCCAGCTCGCAGCCGCGGTCTCGGCCCGGGGCAGCGTCTTCAGATGACCGTCGATGGCGCCCAGGACGCGGTCGGCGAAGTCCCCGTCGTCGGTGATCAGGATGGCTTGGGCGGCGGTGTCGTGCTCGGCCTGGCTGAGCAGATCGGCGGCGATCCAGTCGGGGTCGTTGAGGCCGTCGGCGAGGACCAGGATTTCCGACGGCCCGGCGATCATATCGATGCCGACGGTGCCGAAGACCTGGCGCTTGGCGGCGGCCACATAGACGTTGCCGGGGCCGACGATCTTGTCCACGGCGGCGACGGTTTCGGTCCCGAAAGCCAAGGCGCCGACGGCCTGGGCGCCGCCGATACGGTAGATTTCGTCGATCCCGACGATGGCCGCGGCGGCCAGCACCAGCGGGTTGATCTCGCCCTTCGGTGCCGGCACCACCATGGCCAGCCGGCTGACGCCGGCGATCTTGGCCGGCAGGGCATTCATCAGCACCGTTGACGGATAGGCCGCCGTGCCGCCGGGAACGTAAAGCCCGACGGCGGCCAGCGGCCTCCAGCGCAAGCCGAGCCTCAAGCCCGCCTCGTCGGTATAGTCGATTCCTTTGGGCGCCTGGCGGCGATGGAAATCGGCAATGCGCCCGGCCGCCAGCTCCAGGGCCTCGAGTGCGTCGGGGTCGACGGCCTCCTTGGCGGCCTCGATTTCTGGCCCAGTCACAGCCATGGTTTCCGAGCTCAGCTCGAAACCGTCGAATTCGCGGGTATAGGCAATCACCGCCTCGTCGCCCTTCTCGCGCACGTCGACGAGAATGGCGCGCACCGCGTCATCTACGTCGGGTTCGGTTCCCCGCTTGGTTTCCAAAAGCCGAACGAAGGCGTCCTCGAACCCGGAGTCGTTATTGTCAAGCCGCGTCGCCATCGACGGCCTCGCGGAACTTAGCGATCCAGTGTCCGATCTCGTCGGGCCGCGTCTTCCAGGCGGCCCGGTTGACGGCCAGCCTGGACGTGATGGCGGCGATCTGCTCGACCTCCAACAGGCCGTTGGCCTTCAGGGTCCGGCCGGTCGACACCAGATCGACGATGCGCCGGCACAGTCCCAGTTGCGGCGCCAGTTCCATGGCCCCGTTGAGCTTGATGCATTCGGCCTGCACGCCGCGGGCGGCGAAGTGGCGTTGGGTCAGGGCCGGATACTTGGTCGCCACGCGCAGGGTCGACCAGGTGGCGGTATCGTCGCTGTCGACCATGTCCTCGGGTTCGGCGACCACCAGCCGGCACTTGCCGACACCCAAATCCACAGGCGCGTAGATTTCCGTATAGTCGAATTCCATCAGCACGTCGTTACCGGCAACGCCCAGGTGGGCGCCGCCGAAGGCGACGAAGGTGGCGACGTCGAAGCTGCGAACCCGGATGATATCGACCTCGGGCAGGTTGGTGGTGAAGCGAAGCCGCCGGTCGTCATCGTCATCGAAGGCGGTTTCCGGCTCGATGCCGGCCAGGCGCACCACCGGCATCACCTCGGCGAGGATGCGCCCCTTAGGCAAGGCCAGGACCAGTTTTTCGTTGGCGCGCAGCATCGGTCTGTCTCCGGGCGTCGATGAACGCCCCCCAGAAATGCCCCCCCAGAAACGTCCCAAGGGCCTTTTTGGCCCCGGAAGCTTGAATCGCGGCATTCATAGAGGGTTTTCAACAGTTTCGCTAGTTCGCAGTTGCGAAATGACGAATATAAAGGGGTTTTCCGGCCTCGAATTTAGCCGGATTCAGGCGCTTATTCCCGGACTCGCCGGATATCGGCGCCGCAGGCGGTGAGCTTTTCCTCCAGGCGTTCGTAGCCCCGGTCCAGGTGGTAAACCCGGTTGATGACCGTTTCGCCTTCCGCCGCCAGCCCGGCCAGCACCAGCGACACCGAGGCCCGCAAGTCGGTGGCCATGACCTGGGCGCCGGAAAGCCCCTTGACCCCGCGGACGATGGCCGACGCCCCGTGAACGTTGATGTCGGCCCCCATGCGGCACAGCTCGGGCACGTGCATGAAGCGGTTCTCGAAGATGGTTTCGGTGATCATCGACGCGCCTTCGGCGACCGTCATCAGGGTCATCGCCTGGGCCTGCATGTCGGTGGGAAAACCGGGATAGGGCTCGGTCATCATGTCGACACCGCGAAGCCGCCCGTTGGTCCGGGCGACCCTAAAGCCGTTGTTGGTCGGCGTCACCTCGACGCCGGCGCCGGTCAACACCTGGATGACGGCTTCGCATAGTTCGAGCCGCGCGCCGGCCAGAGTCAGCTCGCCGCCGGTGACCGCGGCGGCAAAGGCGTAGGTCCCGGTCTCGATACGGTCGGGAACGACGGCGTAATCGGCGCCGCTCAGGCCCTCGACGCCCTGGATGGTCAGGGTATCGGTGCCGATGCCTTCGATCCTGGCCCCCATCTTGACCAGGCATTGGGCCAGGTCAGTGACCTCGGGCTCGCGGGCGGCGTTGGCCAGCACCGTTTCGCCGCGCGCCACCGAGCTCGCCATCAACAGGTTCTCGGTGCCGCCGACGGTGACCATGGGAAAGACGATATGGGCGCCGGTCAGGCCGTTTTCGGCCTTGGCCTTGATATAACCTTCCGTCAACTCGATCTCGGCGCCAAGCTGCTCCAATGCCTTCAGGTGTAAATCCACCGGCCGGGTGCCGATGGCGCAACCCCCCGGCAGCGACACCCGGGCGCGGCCGGCGCGGGCCAGCAACGGCCCAAGCACCAGCACCGAGGCGCGCATCTTGCGCACCAGGTCATAGGGCGCCGTGGTGTGGGTCAATTCCCGGGCGGTGATGGCGAATACCCGGCCGTCCGGGCCACTGGGGCCGCCAGTGACGTCCCCCGGGCCGTCCCCGTCCATGGAAATCTCGACGCCCAGCTTGCGCAGCAGCTTGGCCATGGTCGAGATGTCGGCCAGATGCGGCAGGTTCGACAGCCTCAGCGGCTCGGACGTCAGCAGGCTGGCCGCCATCAGCGGCAGGGCCGCGTTCTTGGCGCCGCCGATCTGGATTTCGCCTTTCAGGGGCCTGCCGCCGCGAATGACAATGCGGTCCATGGGAATCCTTGGTTCTTAACCTTTGCCGGCCGGGAGTGTTTACTTGCCGCGGGGGCTGTGGCGGGCGAGTTTCTGCACATGGCGCTTGGTCAGGTTGCCGCGCAGCGTCTGCACCAACCGGTCCTGGCGCCCGGGGGATTTCTTTTCGCCGGGGAAGCTTTTCTCCTGCTCGTCGGAGGGGTTCTTTCCCGGCCTCCCTGGTTTACGTCTCTTGGCCATGTTTCATCCCTTCATGTACGCCTAACACCGCGCCATGTTGGCCCCCCTCCCCGGACCCGTCAAGCCGCCCCCTAGGGCATTGTCCGGGCCCCCTTGCGCGCGCCAAGGCCCTATGGCATGTTTTGCCCGCTCTCAATAAAGCCGCCGTAGCTCAGGGGTAGAGTGCGCCCTTGGTAAGGGCGAGGCCGAAGGTTCGATTCCTTCCGGCGGCACCATTTTTCTTCCGAAAATTTCCTGTCCTCCCCCCATTGTTGGTGCCGGAAACGGCCTACCCTCCTGCCCCCCTACTCTCCTACTAAATGATCTGAAGGAAGATGACGATCATGCCGGCCCAGCCGATGGCGAAGGTCAGGGTCCGGCCCCAGGAAATGCCTGCCGCATACAACACGATCTGAGCGATCCGCGACCAGAAGAACAACCGGGCGCCCAAGGCGGTCATTTCGTTGGCGGCGCCGGTCAAGGCAGCGACGATTACCAACGCCGCGAACGGGCCTAAGTTCTCGACCATGTTCATATGGACCCGGTAAAGCCGTTGCGACCATTGCGGCAGGAACGCGTAATCGACCGCCGGATAGCTGACCATCCTGACCAGGCCGAAGGTCCTGATGGCGGTCAGGATGTAAGGCAACCACATGACGATGCAGATAAAGACCGCGTAGGCCAGCAGCCTGAGTTCGACCGTCAAGGCGATTTGGGTGTGCATGATGGTTTCCTCGTGTTGAAAGGGCGTCAACAGACCTCGAACAAGCCCGCCGCGCCCTGGCCGCCACCGATGCACATGGTGACGACGACATTCTTGGCGCCGCGCCGCTTCCCTTCGATCAAGGCATGTCCCGTCATGCGGGCGCCGCTCATGCCGAACGGGTGGCCGATGGAAATGGCGCCGCCGTTGACGTTGAGTGTCTCCATGGGGATGCCCAATTTGTCGCGGCAGTAGATCACCTGCACGGCGAAGGCTTCGTTGAGTTCCCACAAATCGATGTCGTCCATCTTCAGGCCCTGGCGCTCCAATAGTCTCGGCACGGCAAAGACCGGGCCGATGCCCATTTCGTCGGGCTCGCACCCGGCGACGGCCAGGCCGCGGAAGATGCCCAAGGGTTCGATGCCGCGCTTTTCCGCCAGCTTGGCGTCCATGATCACGCACGCCGAGGCGCCGTCCGAGAGCTGGCTGGCGTTGCCGGCGGTGATCCATTTCTCCGGGCCCAGCACCGGCTCAAGCTTGGCCAGCCCTTCGGCGCTAGTTTGCGGGCGGTTGCCTTCGTCCTTTTCCAGGGTTACCTGTTCGTCGTGGGTTTCGCAGAATTCCTTATCGGTGACCTGCTTGACCGACGCCAAGGGCACGATTTCGTCGTCGAAACGCCCAGCGTCCTGGGCCGCGGCGGTGCGCTGTTCCGAAAACAGCGCATATTCATCCTGGGCCTCGCGGCTGATGCCATAACGCCCGGCCACGGTATCCGCCGTCTCGATCATCGGCATCCATAGTTCGGGCTTGTGCTTCATCAGCCATTCTTCCTCGATGTGGCTTTGGTTGAGGCTTTTCTCCACCAGGCTGATCGATTCGACGCCGCCGGCGACCATCACCGGCACCTTGTCGACGATGACCCGCTGCGCGGCGGTGGCGATGGCCTGCAGGCCCGACGAGCAGAACCGGTTGATGGTTGTCGCCGCCGTCGTCACCGGCAGGCCGGCGCGGATGGCCGACAGGCGGGCGACGTTCTTGCCGGTGGCGCCTTCGGGCCGGCCGCAGCCCATGACCACGTCTTCGACCTCTTGCGGGTCGATGCCGGCGCGCTCGACGGCGTGCTTGATGACGTGTCCGCCCAGAACCGCGCCGTGGGTGTTGTTGAACGCGCCCCGGAAGGCCCTGCCGATGGGTGTGCGGGCGGTGGAAACGATGACGGCTTCGGTCATTTTGTTTTTTCCTTCTGCAAATCCTCGAACGTACGGCCGTCGCGGGCCATTTCTTCCAGCAACGGCGACGGTTTCAGCAATTCTCCGTGAATATCGTAAAGCCGGCTCAGGGCCTCATGGACAACCTTCACCCCGACCCGATCGGCATGGAACATCGGCCCGCCCCGGTGAATGGGGAACCCGTAACCGTAAATCCAGATAACATCAATGTCACTGGACCGGAGCGCCAGACCTTCTTGTAGAATCATCGCCCCTTCGTTGACCAGCGTATAAAGGCACCGCTCCCTGATTTCGTCGTCGGTGATGTCGCGGCGCTCGATTCCCAGTTCGTCGGAGACGTCGACGATGATGTCCTCGATCGCCGGATCGGGGATCGGGGCGCGGCTTCCTTCCTCGTAGCGGTACCAGCCGGCGCCGGTCTTCTGCCCGAAGCGGCCCAGTTCGCAAATGCGGTCGCCGATCGGCGAGTAGCGTTCATCCTTATCCCGGGTCGCGGCCCGGCACTGGCGGATACGCCAGCCGACGTCGAGCCCGGCCACGTCGCCGACAGCGAAAGGACCCATGGCGAAGCCGAAATCGAAAAGCACGCGGTCCACCTGTTGCGGCAGCGCGCCTTCCTCGAGCAGGAAATTGGCCTGGCGGGTATAACAGTGGTACATGCGGTTGCCGACGAAGCCGTCTGCGTTGCCGACCAGGACCCCGACCTTGCCGATGGTCTTGGCCATGTTCATCACCGTGGCGATGGTTTCGGGCGCGGTCTTTCGGCCGCAGACGTTTTCCATCAGCCGCATAATGTGGGCGGGGCTGAAGAAATGGGTGCCGATGACCTGTTCCGGGCGCTCCGTGGCGGCGGCGATCTCGTCGATATCCAGGGTCGAGGTATTGGTGGCCAGGATGGCGCCCGGCTTGCAGGTCTGATCCAGGACCGCGAACACTTGCTTCTTGACGTCCATTTCCTCGAACACCGCCTCGATGACGATGTCGGCGTCGGCGATGTCGGCATAGTCCGTGGTGCCCTGGATGAGGCCCATCCGGGTTTCCCTGTCGGCGTCCGTGAGCCGGCCCTTGGAGACGGCCGCCTCAAAGGTCTTGGCGATGACGCCGAGGCCCTTCTCCAATGCTTCCGGGTCCGTTTCCACCACCCGTACCGGGATGCCGGCGTTGGCGAAGTTCATTGCCAGGCCGCCGCCCATGGTGCCGCAGCCGATGACGGCGGCGGTTTCGATCGGACGGGGGGCGGTGTCCTTGGGGACGTCGGGAATCTTGGCCGCCTGGCGCTCGGCGAAAAAGATATGGCGCTGGGCCTTGGATTGATCGGACTCCCGGCATTCGACGAAATATTCGCGTTCTTTCTTCATCCCGTCGTCGAAGGAAAGCGTCACCGCGTTCTCGATGCTGTCGATGCAATGCCAGGGCGCGATCAGGCCGCGGGCCCGGCGTTCGATCTTCTTACGCTGGCCCTCGAAGAAGCCGTCGGGGGGCTTCGGCGTATCCAGGTCGCGGGCCCGTTTGAGGACGCTGCCATCGGCGACCCGGGCCTCGGCGAAGGCGACGGCGGCGGCCACCAGATCGCCGCCGGCCACCTCGTCGACAATGCCCATCGCCCGGGCGTCTTCGGCACCCACCGGATCGCCGGTGAGGACGATCCCCAGCGCCTTTTCCGGCCCGATCAGGCGCGCCAAGCGCTGGGTGCCGCCGGCGCCGGGAATAAGCCCCAGTTTCACCTCCGGCAGGGCGAATTGGGCCGACGGGGCGGCGACGCGGAAATGACACCCCAGGGCCAACTCGAACCCGCCGCCGAAGGCGACGCCGTGGACGGCGGCGACGACTGGTTTTGACGACGACTCGGCCCGATCGATGACGCCACGAAGCATCGGCTCGATCGACGGGGAGCCGAATTCACGGATATCGGCACCGCCGGAAAAGCAGCGCCCGCCGCCGGTCAGGACCAGGGCCGTGACGTCGGCTGCGGCGGCCTTGTCGATGGCCTCGGCAATCCCCTTCCTGAGATCAATGCCGAGCGCATTGACGGGCGGGTTCTCGAACGTGATGACGGCGATTCCGCCCTGTTTCCGGTAATCGGTAAAGTCGTCCAACGGGCCTTCCTTTCTCGACGGCGCATAGGTTTTCACGTTGTCTCTTCGCCGGCCAGACTTTAAATTGGCAACCCGATAAACTGGTCCAATCTGGGATTAAATCCATGCAATACAAGGTAATTTCGGCCGATTGCCACATCGATCTCATCTGGCTTCCGCCGGACCTGTTCACCGCCAATGCATCGAAGGAATTGAAGGACCGCATGCCCTACGTCACCGACGGCGAAAAAGGCCCGGTCTGGGTCAGCAAGTCGGGGGCCCAGTTCGGGCTCCAGAACGGCATGGGTTCGAGCGGGCGCGAATACATCCCCGGGCAAATCCACCGTTCCGACCGCATGGCCGCCGAGGGATTGTATGAGGACGGCAAGAAGGGCATCCGCCGGCTGACCGATCCCGACTTGCGGATCAAGGACCAGGACCGGGACGGGGTGCAGGCGGAAGTGCTGTTCGGGATTCTCGGCGCCAGCATGCGGCTCAACGATAACCAAGCGGCCACCGAAATGATGCGCGTCTACAACGAATGGTTGGCCGATTTCTGCGACACCCACCCGCACCGCTTCGCCGGGCTGGCGGCCATCCCCAATCACGACGTCGGCGCCGCCGTCGCCGAGATCAGGCGGGTCGTCAAGCGCGGCCGGCTTAGGGGCCTGGAAGTGGCCAACACCCGCGATATGAAGCCCCTTTACGACCCGGACTGGGCGCCCCTGTGGCAGGCCATCAACGATTCCGGGCTGCCGATGCATTTCCACACCATTGGCAGCAATAAACCGGACATGACAGCCATGCCGCCCCTGCAGGCGCGCCAGGCCCATGCCGTCTACATCACCGGCTTTCAGTTGGGCATGGCGCGGATCTTGATGGAGATCATCTACGCCGGCGTTCTCGAGGACTACACGGATATCCGCGTCGTCATCGCCGAAAGCGGCACCGGCTGGATTCCTTATATCCTGGAGCGCATGGACCTGGAATGGGAAGACCAGTACAAGGACCTGACCCTGACCATGAAGCCCAGCGAGTACTGGTACCGCCAGTGCAAGGCGACCTACCAAAGCGACAAGATCGGGATCCGGTTGATCGACCTCCTGGGCGAGGACAACGTCATGTGGGGGTCTGACTTCCCCCACCCCGACGGTATCTGGCCCGATTCGCAGTCCTTCATCAAAAACGAATTGGGTGGCCTGCCGGCCAAGACCCGGGCCAAGATCGTGTGCGAGAACGCGGCCCGGCTTTACGGGTTTCCGCTGCAATAGGGCCGGCACCATAAACACCCGAGGAGAACTCACGGACATGAAATACCTTCACACCATGATCCGGGTTTCGGACGTCGATCAGTCGCTAGATTTTTTTTGCAAAAACCTGGGCTTAACCGAGACCCGGCGCAAGGACAACGAAGCCGGGCGCTATACCCTTATCTTCCTGGCCGCCGACGAGAGCCCGGAGGCCGAGATCGAGCTGACCTACAACTGGGATCCGGAGGAATATACCGGCGGGCGCAACTTCGGCCATCTTGCCTTCGCCGTCGATAACATCCACGAGACCTGCCGGAAACTCTTGGACGGCGGCGTCACCATCAACCGCCCGCCCCGCGACGGCCGCATGGCCTTCGTCCGTTCGCCGGACGGAATCTCCATCGAGCTTTTGCAAAAGGGAGACGCCCTGGAGCCGGAAGAGCCCTGGGCCTCCATGGAAAGCACCGGTAAATGGTAGGGAGCGGGCCATCGGGGCGTGAGGTTGACCGATGAACGAACTTTCCCGTTCGGGCGGCAAACGGTTGGCCGTCCTGATCGGCTCCGGCGACCCGCCCGTTTTCGAAGCCCTGAACCCCGACGGGGGGGCACCGGTGGTCCTGGTGGCGGACCATGCCAGTCGGGCGGTGCCGGCGGCGCTGGACGGGCTCGGTCTCGACGAGGGCCACTTCGAACGCCATATCGCCTATGACATCGGCGCCGCCGGCGTGACCCGCCTGTTGGCCGCCCAATTGGACGCGCCGGCGGTGCTGGCCGGGTATTCGCGGCTGGTGATCGACGTCAACCGGCCGCCGGGTCACCCGCAATCGATCCCCGAAGCCAGCGACGGCACTGAAATTCCCGGCAATAGGGGGCTCGGCGAGGAAGCCCAGAAACAACGCGTCGAGATGTTGTTCGAGCCCTATCACGACGCCATTCACGAAGCCCTGGCGCGCCTATGGCGGCGGGGCAAGCCGCCGGCATTGTTTTCCATTCATAGTTTCACCCCCGATTACGGCGACGAAGACCGCCCCTGGGACGTCGGCGTTCTTTGGAACCGCGATCCCCGCATCGCCCGGCCGCTGATCGAAAGGCTCGGAGCCCGCGGGCTCAACGTCGGCGACAACCTGCCCTATTCGGGGTTGGAACTGGCCTATACCATCAATCTGCATGGGGCGGCCGCGGGGTTGGCCAACTGCGTCGTCGAGATCAACCAGAACCAGGTGTCGGACGGCGAAGGAATCGAACGCTGGGCCGGCATCCTGGCCGGGGTGATGGTCGAAATCCTGCAACTGGATGGGATTCACGAGGTGCGGGAGTTCTGACATGGCCTATACCGAACCCCTTTTCACCATCGGCATCGAAGAGGAATACCTGCTGGTCGACAAGGAAACCCGGGACGTCGCCAGCGACCCGCCGGAAGCCCTGTTCGAGACCTGCCAGAAGCGCGTCGAGGGATTGGTAACGCACGAATTCCTGAAGGCCCAGATCGAGGTCAACACCAAGGTTTGTGAAACCGTCGCCGAGGCGCGGGAAAGCCTGGCGGTGATCCGCAAGACCGTCGTCGAGGTCGCCGACCAATACGGCCTGGCGCCCATCGCCGCCTCGACGCATCCGTTTTCCCACTGGCAGGAACAGACCCACACCGAAAAGGAGCGCTACGACGTCATCGCCCGCGATTTACAGACGGTGGTCCGCCGCCTGATGACCTGCGGCATGCACGTGCACGTCGGCATCGACAACGACGAGCTGCGCATCGACCTGTTGAACCAGGTCAGTTATTTCCTGCCCCACCTGTTGGCGTTCAGCACCTCGTCACCGTTTTGGCAGGGCGAGGATACGGGGTTGAAATCGTACCGGTTGAGCGTCTTCGATGAACTGCCCCGCACCGGCATTCCCAACGTCTTCGAATCGTGGCCCGAATACCGGCGCCACGTCGATGCCCTTGTCGGCGCTGGCCTGATCGAGGACGCCACCAAGCTGTGGTGGGACGTCCGGCCCAGCGACCGTTTCCCGACCCTAGAAATGCGGATTACCGACGTCTGCACCTGGGTTGACGACGCCGTTGCCGTGGCGGCGCTGTATTTGTGCGTCCTCAGGATGTTGTACCGGCTGAAAAAGGAAAACCAGCGCTGGCGACAGTATGCATCGATGTTGATCGAGGAAAACCGCTGGCGCGCCCAACGATACGGCCTGGACGAGGGGCTGGTGGATTTCGGCAAGGGCGAAATCGTCCCCTGCACCCGGCTTTTGGAGGAAATCCAGGAACTCATCCACGAAGACGCCGAGGCGCTGGGTTGCACCTCGGAAATCGGGCACCTGGAAACGATCATTAAGGACGGCACCAGCGCCCACCGTCAGCTTGCCGTCTATTCGGTGGCCTTGAGCCGGGGCGCCAGCCGCGAAGAGGCGCTGATCGAAGTCGTCGATAGGTTGATTGAGGAAACCAGAAAGACGGATTGACGGGCAAAAGGCCGCTTAATTCGCCTTGTCGTCGACTTCCTGGGATTCGATGGCCTTCTGAAGAGACGCCAGAAGTTCGCGTCCGATTTTGCCACCGTCGCCGGCGATTTTTTCGCGCAGGACGGCGCGCATGGCATCGATGTGGGACTTGACGATCCCGACCGCGTTGTCGTCTTCGCGGCAGCCTTCGAGCGTGGTGTCGTAAAGCATCTTGCCGAAGGTGGTGATCAGCGGGTAGCCGAAAGTCCCGCCCTGGCCCCTGAGTTCCAGCGCCAGCAGGTTGATTTCCTGGAAGTGCTTTCCGCGCTCGCCATCCGCTTCCAGCGCTTCGTCACATAAATCCGACAACTTCTTCAGGTAATCGAGCGCCCAGGTGGTGAAATCCAAGGCCGCTCGCTCTAGCTGTTGTTCCGCTTCCTCCAGAAGGTCCAGGGGTATCTCGGCGGTGCCCTTGAAACCGCCGCCACCGGCTTTTTCCTTGAGGCTGTTGGGCAGGCGGAAATACCAGACGTCGGTCGGTTGCTTCGGCTTCACCACTTTTTCCGCCGAATAGACGATGGTGACGTCCTCTTCGTCCTTTAATCTCCGTTCCTTGCCGGGCGGATCCTGTTTTTGGCGGCGGCGGTCGGGGCCGAAATATTTGGTGGTGGTGACAAATTGGCGCGGTGCCTCGATAACCTTGACAAGGAACTTGTAAACCGAAGCCGCTGAAAACGGCTTGGCCAGGAATTCGGTTGCGCCCAGGTCGCGGGCGGAATTCACGTAGGCCCCGTCGGCGGCGCCCGAAAGCATGATGTAGGGGATCATCCGGTTCGACGATTCCTTCGCCGTGCGCATCCAGCGCAGGAACAGAAGGCCGTTGATCGGGGTCATGACCAGGTCGGACAAGACGATGTCAGGCGCGATGATGCTGCTCGCCGACCCCAGCGTTTTCATATAGTCGATGGCTTCCTCGCCGTTCGAGGCGACGGCGATGCGGCCGAATCGGAAATGCCGGAGCAGGTTCTCCAGCGTCTCGCGAACGTAGTTGTTGTCCTCGACGATGAAAACGCCCAGGCGGCTGAAATCAAAAGCGTCCAAATCAAAGGCCCCTCAATGGGTTTTCAGATTACCCCTTAAGTCAGTGATATTAAAAACCTCTTAATCGAATGGCAAACGCGCCCGGCCGCCCGTCAACGACGGCTTGCCAGCGCCTCCCAAGCCCGACTATTGTTCAATTCGCACGGTCTGGGCCGGTCCGACGTCGGGGACCGGCTCTTGAATTAAAAAACAACGTCTAAGGGAGGGGACGAAAATGGCGGAAGTTGGGGGTGTTTCGACTGACCGGTTGAGGTCTTTCGTCGACCGCATCGAACGGTTGGAAGAGGAAAAGATGGCCCTGGCCGCCGATATCCGCGAGGTCTATTCGGAAGCCAAGGGAGCGGGTTTCGACGTCAGGGTCATGCGCCAGCTCATCCGGCTAAGGAAACTGGACAAGGACGACCGCACCCAAATGGAAGAAATCCTGATCGTTTACGAACGCGCCCTCGACATGTGACGCCCCTTGCCGCCGGCACTGGCCGGCCACTATTCGTCCTTCAACCCGAAGACCTTTTCCACGTATTCCCCGAGCACCTTGAGACTTTCGTCCACCGACATCGCGCCGGTGTCGATGACCAGCTCGGGCTCCTCGGGCGTTTCATAAGGGGCCGAGACGCCGGTGAAGTCGGGGATCTCGCCCTGGCGGGCCAGTTTGTAGTGGCCCTTGGGGTCGCGGCCCTCGCAGATCTCCAGGCTGGCGCTCAGGTAAACTTCATGGAAATGCCCTCCCGCCGCCTGGCGCGCGCCCCGCCGGTCGGCCCTGTAGGGGGAAATGAAGGCAGTGACGGCGATCATCCCGGCGTCGGCATAAAGCGCCGCCATCTCTCCGACACGGCGGATGTTTTCGGCCCGGTCCTCGGGTGAAAAGCCCAAGTCCGAATTGAGCCCATGGCGGAGGTTGTCGCCGTCCATGACGAAGACCTGCTTGCCCTTTTCGAACAACACGCGCTCGAGTTCGAATGCCAGGGTCGATTTTCCCGACCCCGGCAAGCCGGTGAACCACAAGACGCCGCCTTCGTGACCCTGGCGGTGCCACCGGTCCTGTTCCGTGACGCGGTGTTCTATCGACTTGATATAACTTGATTTTATGGGCATCTACAGCTTTGAGAGGTCGGCCACAAAATCGGCGTAGATGGTCGACAGTGCCTTGTTGAGCGAATACACGGCGGCATCGACGCCGGACTCGTCGGACGTGGTTTCGACCCGGTAGGTATTGAGGAAAACCAGCCCCCCCCCCGACGCCTTGCGCAGGCCAAGCTCGATCTCAAGCACGGCTTTCGGCGGCGTGCCGACGACTTTCTCCAGGCGCCTGATCTTGCCGGTCAGGACGTAGTCCGGCGAAACGCGCATTTCCGGCGTCACGACGATATCGGCGACCTTCGCCCGGCGAAGGTACGTTACCAGCTCGTCCCTCAGCATCACCGTCGGCGGCTGGGTCCAGAAGTGGTAATGGAATTCCTTCACCTGGAAGGGTTTTCCGGCCTCGGAATAAACGATCGGCCGCCCCGCGGTCAGGCCGTCGGCGACAAAGCGGTCGATTTCCAGGGTCCCCGGAAAAAGCGTTTTCGATTGCGGCGCCACAGTCATCACCGCCGACAGACGGTAGAATTGGTCTTCGGGGACCGGCGCCGCCGAACCGCAGGCGGCCAACAAGACCAAGGCCAGCGTTGAAATCACAGCTTTTTTTATTCCATGTCCCTGCATCCGTTCGCGCCTTCCCTTGTTATCAACTGCGGCCGGCCCAGCCATTCCCTTGAAGCCGAATCACTGACTTTTCGACTTGTCCTCTGGCGGCTCGCTACCCAGCAACAAGCTCGGGTTCTGTCTGATCTGACGGGTGAATTCATACATGTTCCGGGCCGCGCCCTCCATGTTCTGATTGATGGAATCGATATGGCGCGAAACCGATTCGACGATGTAGCGGGTTTCACCGAGGGTTGTTTTGACGTCGCCGTCCTCGTTGACAACCAGTTTGCCAATGTCCTCGACCAGGGTATTTATCGAATCGAGCATGGCGTCGACCTTGGCCGACGCCGCATCCAGGTTGGAAATGGCGTTTTCCATCTTCTCGCGGTTGGCCGGCGTCATCAGCTTCTGGAATTGATCGGCGGTGACGTTCATCTTGGATGCGAACTCTTCGATGTCGTCGGCGATCCTGGGCACCCTTTCGGCCATCAAACCGACAAGCACCGACAGATCGTTGGTCACTTTGCGGGCATCCTGAAACAGCGTTTCGCCTTCCTTTTCGATGATCCTGTTGATCCCCTGGACGGCGGTATCGACGTGGGTCAACAGCGGCTTGATGTTTTTTTCCGTCAGCTCCCCCAACTGCCCGGCCACGGAAGACACCACGGCGAACACGTCGGAACGTTCCTTGGAAATGATCTGCTCGCCCGGTTTCAACGCCACCTTTGATCTGCCAGCCTTGATGCTGAGCGTCACCGCCGCCAGCAGGCCGGGGGCGGCGACTTCGCCGATGCTGTCGTTGGGGATGCGCCAACCCTGGGTGACGCCGAAATTGACCCGGAACTGCATGCGCCCGTCCTTTTCCTCAGGGATTACGGCTTCGACCTGGCCAATGGGATAGCCTTCGTAGACCACCTGGGTGCCGAATTTGACCCCGGTGACGTTGGCATAATAGGCATGATAATTGTCGGTGGCGCCGGTTCGTCCGGTCAAAAGGGCGATGGAACCGACCAACGCCACGACCATGCCGATGACGAAAACCCCGACCACCAGGTAATTGATCTTGCTGCTTCTCATAGGGTTGCATCTCCACCGATTTCCTCACCGGTCAACCGGCCGAGATATTCGTCAGGGTCAATGGTATCGTCTTCGGGCATCCGGTTCAGCAGGTTTTGAACCCGTTCGTTTTTCGATTTCCTGACCTCGTCCACCGTCCCGATCATCAGGATATGGCCCTTGTCGAGGATGGTTAGGCGGTCGGCGATCTTAAACGCGCTTTCCAGTTCGTGGGTAACAACGACGATGGTCATGCCCATGGCGGCGCGCATATCCAGGATCAGGTCGTCCAGGGCCGACGCCACGACCGGGTCAAGCCCGGCCGAAGGCTCGTCGCAGAAAAGGATTTTCGGGTCCATGATGATGGCGCGGGCAAAAGCCGCCCGCTTGACCATGCCGCCGGACAGTTCCGCCGGCATCAGGTTCTCGAACCCGGCCAGGCTGACGACTTCCAATTTCATCCGCGCCATGATTTCCCTGGTCGTCGGGTCCAGGTCGGTGTGCTCATGAAGGGGCAGCATGATGTTCTCGCCGACGGTCATGGAGCTGAACAACGCGCCGCTCTGGAAGGCCACGCCGAGCTTTTTGCGGAGGTGGAACATCTCCATGGCGGTCAGTTTTTCGATGTCCTGGCCGAGGATCTTCATGGTCCCGGAGGTATGCATTTCCAACGCCATCAAATGACGAAGCAGCGTGCTTTTGCCCGATCCGCTGCCGCCCATGATGACCATGATCTCGTTTTCGCGGACATCCAGGGTGACGCCCTTGAGGATCTCACGCTCGCCGTAATGGGTGACCAGGTTGTCGACCTCGATAACCTTGCCCGGCGCCTTGTCCTGCGCCTTGTCTGGCCCCTGGGCGGGTTGTTCGGTGTTCTTGTCTTCGGCCATGGTTGCCTTACCGGGTTGCCACGAAAGCGAAGATCATGTCGGTCACGATAATGGCCGAGATCGCCTGCACCACGGAGCGTGTCGTCGCCTTGCCGACGCCTTCGGCGCCGCCCGTGACCGAAGCCCCGTTGACGACACCGATGACGGCGATCAGGATCGCGAAGATGACGCTTTTGCCGATCCCGTGCCACACATCGTCGACGGTCAGGATATCGCGCACCTCGTCGAAATAAGCCGCCATCGATATGCCGAGGTCGATGCCGACATAAAGCCCCGCCGCCAACAGCCCCATTAGGTCCGAGAGAATCGTCAGCATCGGCACCATCACCAGCATCGCCAACAGCGCCGGCACCACCAGAAACCGGGTCGGATTGATCCCCATGACTTTCAAGGCGTCTATTTCCTGATTGATCTTCATCGTCCCGATCCTGGCGGCGAGCCCCGAGCCAGACCGCCCAGCGACTAGAATACCGGTAATCAGCGGCGAAAATTCCCGCACCACCGAAAAGGCGATGCCGATGGTGACCCGGGATTCGGCGCCGAAGATCCTGAGCGTGTGGATGCCCTGGATCGCCAGCATGACCCCGATGGCCGAGGCCAGCAACGCAACGATGGGAATGGCCTGAATGCCGATTTCCATCATCTGCGCGAAAATCGAGCCGAGCCGCACCGGCTGTTTACGGCGGGGGCCCACAATCAGCCAGAAAAAGCTTTCGACCACCAGCACGCCGCCGTTGCCAATTTCCTCGATGCCGGCGACGAAATAGCGGCCGACCTTGTCGAAAAAAAGGGCCAGCCAGTTCTGGTTATCGGTCGGGGCCATGGAAAACGCCTTCTACTGCACCTGTTTAAGACCGTCTTCGACGGTGTCGCAGATAGTAAAGACCTTGTCCAGCCGCGCCAGTTGCAGCACCCGCATCGCCCCCTCGCTGACCGCCACCAGAACCAGGGTGTTGCCGGATCTCTTTGCCGTTTGCAGGCTTTCGACCAACGAGGCAACGCCCGACGAATCGATATAGCCGACGGCGCTGAGATCAACCAGGACCGGGCGCTTTCGCCCGACGCATTCCAAAAGGACCTTGCGGGCGTCCGGAGAGCTTTGCAGGTCGACATCGCCCTCAAGCGCGACGATGGTGGCGTCTTTTTCGTCTCTTATCTCATGTTTCATTGTCGGGTCCTTTTGGCAGTTTTTTTATCATCCTCAACAGGTTTCCGCCGGCGGCGGGGGGCGGCATGAACTGTACGTCATCCATGACTTCGCGCATGAAATGGGTGCCCAGCCCGCCGGGCTTGATGTCGTCCAGGTCCCTCGGCTTGACCAAGGAAACGTCGATGGATTCGGCGAAATCGCGGAGCAGGAAAACCAACGCATCGCTCCGGCGGATGATCTCAAGGCCGATCTCGCCATTCGGCGAGCCGCCGTAGGCATGGCGAATGACGTTTTGGCAGGCCTCGTCGACGGCGATAACGATATCGCGGCAGACGTCCTTGTCGCAACCGCAGAACCGGGCCGTTTCGGAAACCGCGTTGCGGATCAGCTTCAGCCAGTCGGCCTGCGAGGGAACGGTCAGGCTGAGCAGGAATTCCTCTTCCTCGGCCGCCGCGATGGGGTCTTGTGGTGTCTTCTCCACGGCGACGGTTTTCCCCGACGTGCGCAGGTCCAGGGGCACCGCATCGTCGATGGCGAGCAGGGTCAGATCATCGCGAAGCTCCGCATCGCCGCGGTCGATGCAATCGATGACGGCATTCAGCTTGCCTTTGACGTAGAGGGCTGCGTTTTCCTGGATCAATTTTTTCAACCCCCCGACTTTCAACTCCCGGCCGTCTTCCAGATAGCCTTCGGTGACCCCGTCAGTGAAAATGTAGAGCACCCCCCCGTCAAGCTTCAGTTCGGTTTCGGGAAATCCAAGGCCATCCACCAGGGTCGGCGAGATTCCCAACGGCGGGGCTTCGGCGGGCAACGCATGGAAGTCACCTTCCGCATCGTGGAACAGCGGCGGTTCGTGTCCGGCATTGGCAAACCGGACGATGCCGGTCGAAGGATCGTAGATCCCGCCGACCATGGTCACGAACATGCCGCGGGTCGTGGTTTCGCAGATTTCCGCATTGATGCGCGCCATCAGTCTTCCCGGCTGTCTGACGGTCTTGCCCAGGCACCGGTACAGGCTCGCCGTCTTGGCCATCATCAGCGCCGCGTTCATGCCCTTTCCGGAAACGTCGCCGAGGGTGAAGCAGATGCGCCCGTCGTCGAGCGGGAAGAAATCGTAAAAATCGCCCGACACGGTCCTCGCCGCGTGATTGACGCCGGCGACGGGAAAATCGTCTGCGCCCGCTTCGGGCAGCAGCGAACGCTGAATCTCGGCCGCCAGTTCCAGTTCGCGGGCGATGCGCTCCTGTTCGACCAGCGCCTCGGCCTGGCGGGCGTTGTGAATGGCCAGCGCCGCCGAGGCGCTCATCGCCTGAAGAAGATGCAGGTCCGATTCCTCGAACAGCCCGTCGCCGCCGCGCTTGTTGATCAGCTCGATGGCACCGATGCGCTCGTCCTTGACGCTCATCGGTGCGCACAGAATGGAACGCGTGGTGTAGCCGGTCTGTTCGTCGATGCCGGCGTGGAAGCCGGCGTCCTTGGTGACGTTGCGGACAATTTCGCCGATTTCGTTTTGCACACAGCGCCCGACGATGCCCTGGTCGCACTTCAGCGTCAGGCCGATGATTTCCGTCGGCCCGACGCAGGCGTGGCAGCGGAGCGTCTCGCCCTTGTCATCGAGCAGGAACAGCGCCCCGCCCTCGGCGTCGAGGTATTCGGTAATGTGTTCGACGGCGCACTTCAGCGATGCCTCGATGTCGCCAGACGAGGCAAAATCCTTGCCCATGGCCGCCAGCAGTTCCAGGTGGTCGTAGACCTGTTGGCCCGCTTGCCCGGCCTCGCCGCCGGCGGGCATGGAGGCATCGGACACACTGACGGATTGCCGTTTTCCCATGCTTCGTTCCGCCTTCTTAGACGCCGGCCCAAACCGCGGCCGGGAACATAATGAGCGGGGCCGATGGGCGGCGAAAACGCCTGAAAATTGTTTCAGGTGAACAGGATAGACCGTGGCGCGGGCGAAAGCTAGAAGCGACAAAGGGGATGAATGTTGGTAAACTCCCAAAACCGGTGGCACGAAACGGCAGGAATTCACCTTCAATAGAGGCGGGTATGAAAGACATGGCCGACAAGAAGCTTCTGAAAACCGGGCTGATCGGCTCCGCGGTGATGGCGGTTTGCTGTTTCACCCCGGGTTTGGTGTTG
>Ga0208113_1000531_pt1 | contig 18938 bp, 20 predicted proteins | sample Knorr_S7_td_NADW_FD_185598 | JGI IMG/M metagenome (GOLD analysis project Ga0208113, IMG submission 185598) | Marine microbial communities from Southern Atlantic Ocean transect - Knorr_S7_td_NADW_ad_2505m_LV_A (SPAdes) (version 2) | ecosystem: Environmental > Aquatic > Marine > Oceanic | place...
CCTTCAAAAGGAACCTACCTTCTTAATGATAAAAATGTCGGCAATTTAGATGAAGAGCAGCTTGCAGGCATAAGAAATAGAGAAATAGGTTTTGTCTTTCAAAAATTTCATCTTCTGCCAAGAAGTTCTGCCCTTGAAAACGTAGCTCTGCCACTAAAGTACGCTTCTGTAAAACAATCCGAAAGACTTATTAGGGCTGAAGAGGTACTAGATAAAGTTGGGCTGAGTCATCGATTAACTCATAAACCAACTGAATTATCTGGTGGTGAACAACAAAGAGTTGCCATCGCTAGAGCTTTGGTTAATTCCCCTTCCATTCTCTTTGCAGATGAGCCAACAGGCAACTTAGACTCAAAAACTGGTCATCAGGTTTTGGAAATATTTAAAGATTTAAACAAAAGAGGTCAAACCATTGTGGTAATAACTCACGAACGAGCAATAGCTGAGCAATCTCAGCGAATAATAACAATTAAAGATGGAGAAATTGGTTCTGATTCGATCAATTAATTAATAATGAATAACAATTCAATTAGATATTCTTTGATAGTAGTGTTGTTGGTTGCACTTGCTTTCAGTTTTAGCGGGGGAAAAGAGAGCGATTTTGATTTTTATACAATAGAAGAGATAGGCCCTAAACAACTTGAACTTATAGTAGAAGCTTCAGGAGCTATTGAGGCAATTTCAGCAGTTGAAATTAAATCTAAAGCTTCAGGTGAAATTTTATATCTTGGTGCTGAGGTTGGAGACCTCATTCAAAAAAGTGAAGTTTTAGCAAGAATTGATCAAAGAACTCCTTCGAATACTCTTTCACAAACCCAAGCTGATTTGGATGTTGCAAAAGTTAGATTAGGAAATGCAGACTCTCAACTTAAACGAGGTATTGAATTGCATAAAGCTAAGAGTATTTCGGATAAGGCATTTGAAGACATACAAGAACAACATGCCACTGCAAAAGCCCAACTTGTTAGAGCGGAAGTATTTTTAGAAAATGCCAAAATAGCCCTTGATGATACTTTAGTTCGTTCTCCCATTAAGGGGACAGTAATTTTTAGACCTGTTGAAATAGGTCAAGTCATAACCTCTCCTACTGCTGCGGTGGGCGGAGGAACACTATTGATGACCATGGCAAACTTAAATCAAGTAAGAGTTAGAGCCGTAGTCGACGAAATTGATATAGGAAAAATTTCTCTTGATCAAGAGGTGACTTTGCGAGTTTCAGCATTTAGAGATAAAAAATTTACAGGCATAGTTTCCAAAGTTGAGCCACTTGGACTTGATGTTCAAAACGTAACTACCTTTCCAGTCCTTATTGATATAGAAAATAAAGAAAACCTACTTTTATTAGGTATGAATACTGAAGTTGAAATAGAAATCCTCAACGAAAAAGCGTCCTTGGCAGTCCCTTCAGGTTCTCTTCGGACTAGAAAAGATATCTCTTTTGTCGCTGCATTAGTTGGAGTCTCAAAAGAAGATATCAGAGACTTTTTAAGCACAAGACAAGAGGATGAGGGTTTTACTAAATTTGTAGTAATAAAAGATACCAATAAAGGCCCTGTATTAACTTGGGTTAAGGTAGGTTCAACAGATTTCCAAAACGTTGAAGTCCAAGATGGCCTGTCTGCAGGAGATAAAGTATATGTTTTGCCTAGTGAAGGACTAATTAGAAGCCAAGAAGAATTTGGCGAGAGCCTCAGGGAGAGAGCTAGAAGATGATCATTGAGGAATCTATAAATTCTGCGATAGATGCAATTAAGGCTAATTTACTTAGATCCTTGTTGACTGCGCTAGCCATCATCATCGGAACAGCTGCTGTTATTGCAATGGTAGGAATTGGCACTGGTGCTCAACAGGCAATAGAAGATTCCATTGCAAGCCTAGGGGCTAAAACTGTCTCTGTTTATCCAGGTCAAAAGAAAAGAAGAGGCATAACTGGAAGTTGGGTTGCCCTCTGGTTAAAAGATTCAGATGCCTTGGCAAAAGACTCTGAAGTACCTTGGCGTATATCTCCTGAGATGCATGGTAATAAACAAGTAAAGTTTGGAGACAAGAACGCTAATTTCTCAGTTAATGGGGTTCAACCTAACTTCTTTTCTGTTAACTCATTTGTACTTTCAAAAGGAAAACTTTTTAGTGAAAACGATAATTTTTCTCGAAAAAGAGTTGCTGTACTAGGAAACGCTATAGCCGAAGAGTTAAAGATTCCAGAGGAGATGCTACTTAATAAAGAGATACAAATTGGAAGTATTTCTTTTAAAGTAATAGGGTTCTTGAGTAAAAAAGGATCAGGGGGTTGGGAGAATACTGATGAAAAAATATACATACCCATGATGACTGCTTCCACAAGGGTATACGGTAGAAAATTGATCAACACCATAAGAGTTCAAATACCTGAAGGTACCACTATTAATGAAGCCATGATGTCCATCGAAAGAGTGCTTCGTAGAGAGCATGATATTAGTCCAGGTGTAGACAATGATTTTAGAATTATTGACTGGTCTCAAATACAACAAATTCAACAAGATGCTACAGCCATATTTACCACCTTAATTGCTGGAATCGCTGGTATAAGCTTACTGGTTGGTGGAATAGGGGTTATGAATATTATGCTTGTATCTGTCACAGAACGAACTAGAGAGATAGGTTTACGTAAAGCTTTAGGAGCTACGCCTAGAGCGATATTATTTCAGTTCATCGTTGAGGCAATTATTTTGTGTGTAATTGGAGGGATAATTGGGGTTTTACTTGGAACTTTTCTTTATTTCTTAGCCGCCTCATTTTCTGAACTGCCCTTTGTTATACCTGTGCTGGCTAGTATAGGTGCAATCACTTTCTCAGCCTGCGTAGGTTTATTTTTTGGAATTTGGCCAGCTAAGAGAGCTGCAAGGCTAGATCCTGCAGTTGCCCTGCAATATGAATAAGTTTTACTTTTTGTAAAGGCAAAAATAAGAAACAAGCATAGAAGCAAACACTAAGAGAATTAAAAGTATTCTGTGATCCAACAAATTAGTTGATACCTCTTTTCCAGATACCCCAAAAATATCCATTACGAAAAAAATTAAGAAAAGTATGAGGGCACAAGCTAGAAGACTTACTACTCCTAAAGTAAGCCATTTACTTATCTTAAGAAAAATTTGCATTTAAAAATCTTTTATCTCGATCGTCGCCATTCCCATGGTGGAGCAGGATAACGCTTAGACCACAAACCCTTCTTTAATTTTTGTGCCTCTTGTTGATTCTGATAAAAGGTTTTATCCGTTACGTAAAAATCGTACACCCAGGCCATTCCTTCAGACACCATCATTCTATTAACATCAACTCCGTTATCATAAAGTCTTGCTAGATATCTACCGTATTGATCTTGACCCGAAATATCAGCATCAAATTCCCCGTCTTTTAGTAGCTCTCTTAGGAAGACTTTAGATTGTCTTCCAAAAGGCTGATCTCTTTCAGGTGCATCTATCTCGGTGAGCCTTAATTTATAAGTTTTCCCATTCAAAGAACCGTAAACAGTATCTCCATCAACTATTTTCTCCACTTTTAAATTTTGAATGAGGTCTGAGCTCGCTTCATAACTGAAAAGTAATAAGAGGGTGATGAACAAAGTCTTCATTTTTTTATTATATTTAAAATTCTAAACATTTATTAATTATTGACCTGATATTAATTCTCTCTTTTCTTCTAGTGAGAGTTTTTTAATTTCTATTTCTTTGACGGTGGCTTTACTTCTGCTGGGGTAGCCTTTTTGGTAGACAACTTCAAACGGACCCCTCCCCTTAGTATATTTTGCTCCTCGACCCTCTTCATGGGCTAGTAGCCTAATCTCCAGATTATTAGTTATACCTGTATATAAAGAATTGTCTCCGCACTTTAAGATATAAACGATCCAAGACAAAAGAAATTAACCCGAACTGGCTGTTAAGTAAGCTTCTCTGGTTTTAAAGTCTAAAACAGTCGCATTTATGCAGAACCTTGGCTTTCCATTTGGTCCATCCGGAAAGACATGCCCTAGATGGATACCTGAACTTTTAGATCTTAGTTCAGTTCTTACCATCCCAAAACTGGTATCTAGATGTTCTGTTACCGTACCTTCAATCGTTTTCGTAAACGAAAGCCAACCTGTTCCTGAATTAAATCTATCCTTGGTGTCAAAGAGAGCTGTACCACTAAGTTTATCCGTAAAAACACCATCTGGAGTATTCTTAAAAATCTGATACTGTTCACAATACCTGGCGTCTGTACCTTGACTAAATGCCACACTAAAAGCCTCAGTTTCCCCTAATTTAAATAAGCCCAAGATTTTGTAAAAAGTTTCGGCCTCCATATAACCCTTCTTTCCATACACCTCTTTTCCATTTTCTAAAAATAAAACCGTAGGAGTTGCCCAAGTTTCTGTCTTGACCTTCAGTCCATTCAACTGTGAAGCCGTGCGAAAAGATAGGGGTATTGTTCCTTGGTAACCAGACAGTACATTTTCCCTGAACTTTACACAGTAAGGGCAAGACTCAGATTCAATGACTACTATTTGCTTTCCTTTTTGAAGCAAAGAATTGTCTATTTCCTCTGAGCTTTCATACTTTTTAAATACCACTCCTGTGGAATGATCAGGGCAATAACCATTCGGATTTTTAACCAAATAATCCTGGTGATACTCTTCCGCATAATGAAATTCCAATAATGGTTTAATCTTAGTTGTAATCTTTCCATATCCTCTCGAACTCATGAGGTCTTGAAATTCATTCAGGAGCTCTTGAGCTATTTCTCTTTGTTGATCATTAATAGTAAGTATTACAGACCGGTATTGAGTACCAATATCATTCCCTTGACGATTAAGCTGTGTGGGATCATGACCTTCAAAGTAGTCCTTCAAAATCTCTTTTACCGAGACTACGTTTCTATCAAAGACTACAAGGACAACTTCTGCATGATTATTAGGGTTAAATCTATTTTTTGATTTGGTTATTTCTCTATAAGTTGGCTTAACTCCCTTGCCGTCTGCATAGCCTGATGTGGCACTGACCACTCCAGGTATGGCTTCGTATCTTTTTTCTTCTCCCCAAAAACATCCAGATCCTAGAACAATGCTCTCCAGATGACTGGTAGCTTGGATCTTTTCCTCAACTTCCGAACTTAATCCAAAACTAAGTAATAAGATTAAACATGGAAAAATACTCTTCATTTCTTTTTAATTCTTTGTAACTAATGTTTTATAGGCAGGAAGTTCTTCTTCTTTTAAATCTCTCATCAGATAGGCCCCAAACAACATCTCTTCAAAGGATTGGTCTCCCCAGGTAACTTCCACAGTTGGATCAGGATTAGCTAGGTTTTGAGCAGAATTATCCCACCATTGGTGTTGAATTAAGGTAGTCCCAGCGGGTAAAAATTTTGGCTCTTCTAGATCATAGGAAGTTTGCCAATTAAAATCATAATTTGGAACCGAAAGAAGAACTTCAGTTGTGCCATTAGGATAATAAGCAGCTACAACCATCTTCTTGCCTCGATAATGGGCATGAACCAGAACGCTATAGAGAAGAGCATCTTTAGAAACAACTCTGGTAGCAGACTCTTTATGTTCTTTGACTCCTGCAGGAATTCGAATCCTAGGGTTAAGTATCATCATTGAAAAAATCTCATGTTTAGGTTTTTCTTCTGCAACCCAAATACCCATTCTGGTTTCATCTACAGTAGCCCTCCCGACTGGTGTGTAGTGCATTTGAAATTCAAAAGCCACATCAGCTGGAAGAAAAATACCTCCACCATCTGGGTAAGGGTTGCTATTAATGCCTGGTGCATAACCCCTCAGTCCCTTGCGTTCTCGGTACTTTAATCTTCCCTTTCGTGGCCCCCGAGTTTCTAATTGTCCAAAACTAGTGATTACATGGTGTAAAACGGCTTTATCACCAGGTAAAACTTCTGCTGCCTTTACCCATACATCTTTTCCTACTGTATTTTTAACAAACTTATATTGATAGTCGACTACACCGGTGGCAGGTATGTCCGTCGCAGGTATGTTTATTACATAATCTGGAGGACCCAGCTCTTCTTCATTGGCCCATTCTGATTGACTGATGACAGTTCCCAGCAGCGGATCAGCTCCCTCCCCCTTAGGGGCTCCTGCTTCAATCCAATGAACTAGGGTCTTAATCTCTTCATTATTTAAAGATCTGTCATTGCTAAATTGTCCAATGAAAGGATCGGCATGCCAAGGAGGCATTCTTTTAGTTCGAATCACTTCCCGCATCATCAATGAAAACCCTTTTACCATGTTGTAATCCGTCATTGCCCAAGGTCCAACTCCCCCTTTTCTGTGACAAACAGCACAATTCTCCAGTAATATTGGCGCTACCTGTTGAGAGTAAGAAATAGATTTTTTGTTATACTTATTAGGGAAGTTAATTAAACATCCTAAAGATTCTGTTCTAGGAACAGCTACAACCTCTCCTGCTAACAGATCATCTATTGCATCTTTGAGGAAATGTTCAGAAGCTTCTTTCTTTTGATTTTCATAGGTTAGTCTGTCGTCAATGGCTCCAATATAGGCCACTGACCAATTTTTCGGATTTACTATAAATACTTCCCCGGTCCTGCTTAACTCTAAAGATTCACCAATAATCTGAGTTTCGTCGATGAGAATGTTGAGATCATATCCATATTCCTTAGCTTCTTCACTGATAGAAAGCCTATGATCCTGAAGATTTGAATTAAGCATGAAGAATTCAACCTCTTTATCAGAATAAATATCTCTGAGTTCTTGGAATCTAGGAGCCGCGTTTCTTGCAAAAGGACAACCATTTCCTTGAACTAAAAAGACTAAAGCCTTTTTATCATCATAATAAAAAAGTTCATGCGATCCACCCTTTTGGTCTAATAATCTGAAGTTTTCTACTTTATCGCCAGGTTCGATTGCGGATATTGATAAAGAAAACAAAGAAACAAAAAAAAGAGCAGCAATTTTTTTCTTTTGTAACCTATAGAAGTAACTCATTCTTTAATAGTTTCCACAATTCAAGTCCTCAATTATAGGTCTGTAATTACATTTTGTGAATATCATACAAATGTTTTAATACAGACTTAATTTCTTTGAGAATAAGGGTTTTCTTTAATTCAAAGCATATTTCTGGAAATAGTTAAAAATTTCCTGTTGCTTGCTGTCTCTAGCAGTCCTCCATCGATCATTGGTATCAAGATTAATGGGCTTCCCTTTATTATCAAATATAACTACCCGAGGAACACCTTCTTGCTTAGGAATGCCTAAAATCTCAAGCAAAGCCATATTAATATCGTACTTCCCAAGATCTATATGCAAAATTGAGTAATTCCTTTGCATAAATTTCTCTACTGAAGGTAGTTTTAAGGTACCAGCAAGTATTCTACAATCAGGACACCAATTGGCTCCAAAGATAATTACGGCTTGTTTTTTCTTAGTATTTGCAATGAAAGCCTTTAGTTCTTCCTCTGTAACTTCTATTCTTTTATAAGGTAGAGGTAAAGGAAGTTCTAGTGTTTCATTGTTTGAAATGAATATTGTGTCATTGAGATCTTCAGAGAAGCTTGAGTTCATTAAAACCAGTAAAAATAGAAGTAGAAATTTCTTCATGATTTAACAACTTCTACCCCTAATAACTCTTGTGCATCTGAAAGCCCGCCCAAATTGATTACTTTTATGTAACCTAAATTTTTGAGAATCTCTAAAGCTTTTTCAGATCTGTTACCGCTCTGACAATAGAGAAATATTGTCTGTTTTTTATAACTTGAGACCTCTCCTATTTTGCTCTCCAGATCTGTCCATTCTATGTGTTTAGCATTAGAAAGATGGCCTTCCTCCCATTCTTCTAAGGAACGTACATCAATTACTATTGCCTTTTTTGCTGAGACTAGTATATCTGCCTTTTGTTTATCAATTCTTTCAATTGATTTTATGTGACAAGGCATATTCTCTGCGTAAATCATATCTCTGGAATTAGAGCAAGTTCTTGAAAAAGTGCTTTTAAAAACGAGAGATTGTTCAAAGATAAGGTTTGGGCAGCGATTCATTAAGGTAACTAAGAAAGGTTTAGAATGAGTGGGCGACCAGACAATTAACCTTTTATTATCCAGGGCATGCCAACCACTGATATCCTGGACTCTAAAACAATCTTTTGAAGAGTTTTCCTCTGCCCATAGGTTATTAAGTAGAAAGATTAATAAAATAGGCAACAATCTTTTTAATATCATTTCACTCACTTAAACTAATTCCCATTAATTCTTCCATGTTGCCATGATAAAAAGCTTCCATAGTGGATTTATCACAATTCTCCATTTTTGCTTCAAATTTCTTGATTGGATCCGAAGTGCCCTCTGGATGGGGATAATCTGAAGCGAATACTAACATCTCGTTTCCAACATTTTCTATAATCCAGCCCACCGGCTCACCCGCAAAAGGTGATACCTTAAGGTGTTTTTTTGCAACTTCGGATGGGAGCTGATCATATTTCTTTTGTCTTTTAAATAATGAAGCTGTGTAGTCTAAGGCCTTGAGCCAAGAAGGTAACCAAAAGGCTCCGTGTTCCATCGAAATTGCTCTCAATCCTGGGTGTCTAGCAAAGACTCCATCGAAAATCATAGCGGACAAAAATATTTCTGCACTACTATTTATAGTCATTAGACCTAACTCTCCGGAAGGTGCATCCCCACCTAATTCAAGAGTATCTTTCCCATTATTATTAAAGCTTTTAGGGACAGCTCTGTAATGTCCATTAACCGCAACATGACAAACCAGAGGAACTTTAGTTTTTTCAAAATAAGCCCAAATGGGATCAAAATCAGAGTGGGTGAAGGATCTGTTGTTAGGATTGGGTTCATTGGTATCCACCATAAATGTGTAACAGCCATCATCAAAACCTTTCTTCATAAGCTCAATGGAGATCTCAGGTCCTAAACTTAGGGGTATGTAACCAATAGCCTTCAAGCGTTCGTCAGAAGCACAAAATTCACCCATGGCAGAATTCAATGATCTTGCACCCGCTTCAAGCACCTCTAGACTATCAACATGGGCCACTTGATGAAAAGCAAAAGTGGGCAAAATCCACTGCATTTGGAAGCCAAATAAATCAAGCACATGAGAACGTTCCTTAGAGTCAAAAGCCCCCAATCTACTCCATCCGCTTTTAGTATTGTCTAAAAGCGAAGCTTCAAATTTTGCCATAGTTTCAGGGTCCCTACTCCTCTTCACGAACAGCTCTCTACCCCTGTCTAAACCAGCTTGAATTACAGGAAGTTCTTTTTGCTCTGACATTTTGGGCAGAAGATTTTTATCTTCTTTGGTGGCCGCCCTCTCAAGAAAGTCATCTAGTTCAATAACATGACTATCGGCATCAATTATTTTTCTGTGTTTCGCATAGGTCATTTTTTAACCTTTTATAAATCTTATCTTTAAGTCTATTAGACGGTTGTCTTTTGGTCTAGTTCAAAGTTAATGAAAGTAACTCTCCTGGCTTAGGAGTTCTGAAGAAATCTTCTGGTAAGGATAGTCTTTTTAGCTCTTGATCAATCAATTGAGCAGGTTCAAGAATATCTTCATCAGTCAAAATGAAGGTTCCCCAATGCATTCCAAATGACTTTGAAACACCTAAGTCTTTAGCTATCTGAATTGATTCAGAAGGTTTCACATGGTGATAGCTCATGAACCAACGAGGGTTATAACCTCCTATGGGGATCATAGCAAAATCTGGAGACCCTAACCTTGTTCTAGTTTCCTTAAAGTCTGCAGAATAACCTGTGTCTCCAGCATGATAAGTTGAGTAACCTAATGACTGCATAAACCACCCACCCCAAAGACTTTTATTACGGTCCTTTAAACCTCTGGCAGACCAATGTTGAACCGGGGTAAAGGTAAAGACAGTATTCTTTACTTCTAAGTCTTCCCACCAAAGAAACTCTTCCACATTTTTAATTCCTGATTTAATTAAAAGATCTTTATCTCCTTTTGCGACGAGAAATAAAGCATTTGGATTAAGCTTATACAAGGCTTTTAAGCTAACTATATCTAAGTGGTCATAGTGGTTGTGACTAACTGTAACTACGTCTATACGCGGCAACTCCTCTAAAGAAATAGCTGGTGCAATTAGACGTTTGGGACCAGCCCAAGAAAAAGGGGAAGCTCTTTTAGAAAAAACAGGATCGGTCAAAATAGTTAATCCTCCACTATTTAATAAATAAGTTGAGTGTCCAATCCACACGGCGTAGTTCTTAGATTCTTCTCCCAACTGCTTCCATTGATCTGAAGTTTCTATTTGAACTACTTCAGGCTCTTTTCGAGTGAATCGCCACCTCAAAAATTCCTTTAAAGATCTTTCGCTGTCGAAAGAGGTGTGGTTGGTATTACTAAACGTTTCTTCTGACATTATAAAATTAGAAGCTACCACTAAACATATAAGAAAATTTTTCACTTATTAAAATAAATTTTTTAGGGTATAAAGTTGTTCAGCTGTAAGTTCCCCTTTTTCCTCCGCCTCAATACATTCTTTTAATTCAGCTCTATTTTTAACACCCAAAATAACTGACCCAACTTTAGGAGTACTTAATGCATACCTATGGGCCAAACTAGCCGGGGACTCGTTCCATTGAACAGCCAACTCTCTAAATGGTTCTGCTCGCAGATAATCATCAAAATCTTTTTTATCAAAACCTGAAGGATGCGGCTCTCTGTCCATACTTCTAGTTAAAGCCCCTGCTTGAACCGCCCTTATGGCTAGGATAGAAAGATTGTTCTTTTGACATTCCTCCAAGATTACATTGGGATTAAAATTTTCATCAACGTAACTTATTGCTCCTGCTGAGTTCAATGGATTTAAAACACATTGAATAGCTTCAGGAGGTGTTTCATGATTTATGGCTTTTACTAAAGCTTGATGTTGACCCAAGCCTCCAATGCCCCAATGATCAATTTTTCCTTCTTTCTTCAATTTTTCAAAAGCAGGTATAACGGCATTAAAGTAGGAACTTAACGAAGTTGTATTCCTTTCTCTCATTTCATTGAAATTGGAGAGCTCAAAATCGTCTTCTCGTAACTGGGAGTGCAAAAGGAAAAGATTTACCTTTTCCATATTCATGCATTCTAAGCTTGTGGTTAAAGATGAATTTAAACGATCGTAAACCTGCGCATCAGGTAAAGTTCCAAGGCTACATTTAGTGGTAAAATTCAAGCCATCTAGATTCTTTCCTTCAAACGCTTCACCCAAAACCCTCTCCGCCTCGCCTTTTCCATACATAGGAGCAACATCAAAGTGATTAACGCCTTCTTTAAGAGCTAAATTTACAGTTTTTACTGCTTCCTCTCTAGTAGTCTCTCCCCAAACCTGTCCCAAGCCTCCTCCTCCTAAAGTAAGGGAGCTTACTTCCCCAAAGGGAAAGAATGGTCTCTTGTTCACTGAGTTTCGATGTTTAGTTAATTGGAGGAATAATTTTTTCTGCCATCTTTACCCAATAGGTAGCTCCAATTGGCAGTATTTCATTATGTAAATCTTTTAATTGTTTAATTATAGTGAGTATAAATTTATCAATCAAAGTTGTTTTATTCTGCATAACCCAACTATACCAAATTATAAAAATACCTCTTAATGCAAGTTCACCTTTTTTTATTTGGAATATTCTTTAGAATTCACCCCCTTTAAACATGACAAAAGAATTAGAAATAGGATGGGAGGAATGGATTAACTTACCTTCTCTTAATATTCCTGCAATTAAAGCAAAAGTTGATACAGGAGCTCAGACATCTGCATTACATGCAAAGCATATTGAGGTATTCAAAGTAAAGAAAAAGAAGCACGTGAGATTTGAAGTTTCTCCTTTGCCGGAAAAGACTAATTTAACAATTTCTTGTTCCGCCCCTCTAATAGATAGAAGAAAGGTTACCAGTTCAAATGGAGAGTCTGAAAATAGATATATTATTAAAGCCACCTTAATACTTGGCGCAAAAGAATGGGAAGCAGATATATCTTTAACTGACAGAGAGTCTATGCAATTTAGGATGCTTTTAGGAAGATCAGCTCTAGATCCTAAAATAATAGTTCATCCAACTGAGAGCTTTTTGTTGGGTGGATTAGATAAAAGTATCTACAGAAAGAAAAAAATAAAGCCTCTTAAATCCAGAAGAGCTCTTAGAATTGCCTTACTAACTAGGGAACCAAACAATTACTCCTCTAAAAAGATTAAATTGGCAGGAGAAGCTAGAGGTCATGAAGTAGAAACCATTAATACAACTAGATGTTATCTGGATGTAGACATGGACAATCCTCAAATATATTACGAAGGCAATCCTCTCCCGAAATACGATATTGTTATTCCTCGCGTAGGAGCATCCATTACATCCTATGGTCTGGCAGTTACTAGGCAGTTTCTTTTAACAGGCGCCATTGCATTGAATCAACCTCAAGCAATAGCCAATTCCAGAGACAAATTAATGGCACATCAGCTCTTAGCTTCGGCTGGAATTGATATACCTGTAACTGGATTTGCATCTTCTTCAAAAGACACAAAAGGAATTATTGACACAGTGGGCAGCATCCCTCTAATCATAAAATTAGCTGAATCTTCTCAGGGTAGAGGCGTAATTTTAGCGGAGACAAAGAAAGCTGCTGAAACCGTTATAAGTGCATTCAGGGGTTTAAAAGCTAATTTCTTAGTACAAGAATTTATTGCAGAGTCTAAAGGCGAAGATATTCGATGTCTTGTAGTAGGAGGAAAGGTAATAGGCTCTATTAAGAGAATCAATAAAGGTGATGATTTCAGATCAAATATTCATCAGGGAGGATCTGCTGAAAAAGCTATCCTATCAAGAAAAGAGAGGTCAGTAGCAGTAAGGGCAGCCAAAGCTCTTGGCTTATCTGTTGCGGGAGTAGACATACTTAGAAGCAAAAGAGGACCTTTAGTTTTAGAAGTTAATAGTTCACCGGGCATACAAAGCCTAGACCAAACTCTTGAAATAGATGTTGCGGAACAAATTATAATTTTCTGTGAATCCCAAATCTAAATTAGTACCCAGATGGGAAGCTAACTTCTGAAAGCCTTGTTTATAGGGGTTTAAGAAATCTGGTGTCCTCAGGGTGAGGTGATGCTTTTACTTAAGTTTAGTTGGCGACTTCTTTCCAAACGAAAAACTTCGTCACAATAATAAAACTTAAAATTATCCATATGCCAATTCCTAGAGTTGTTGTATTTAAAATCAGCAAAGATGTTCCGTCATTAGCAATATCTCGCAATCCAGTAGCTATAACACTCAAAGGAAGAGCATGAGCAAAAGGTTGCATAAGTTCAGGCATAGAGCTGATTGGAAAAAAAACACCTGATAATATTAATTGAGGAAAAATAAAAGCACTAACCATAGGTCTAATAGCTTCTTGAGTTTTGGCGATACTCCCCAAACAAAATCCTAGACAAAGAAAGATAACGGTACCAAGTATGACCATGCCGTAGAGTGAGTAGAAACTACCTACAATTCTTATATCTAAAAGAGTTATGGCAAGACCAAGAACAACTGAGATTTGTACTAGGACAATTGCCATTCGAGCTAGAACAATTGAAACAATAAAATCTTTCGGTTGAATAGGGGTTACAAAAAGTCTTTTTAAAATTCCTCTACGCCTGTATTCGACTATATTGAAACCGCTTCCTGCAAGACTTAGATTCATCAGCATGAAAGCCAATAGTCCAGGAAGTAAGAAATCTATGTAACGTTGCGGCCTTGCTTTAACATCTTCAATCTTAAGTCTAAACATGGGCTCAACATTTCTTAACTCTCGCTCAATAGAAAGCAAGCTTGTGTTAAGAGCTTCTTTAATAGCCCCTAATTGTCTTACTTGTGAAGCATCCAGCAACAACCTTAATTCTCCTGTTTTCTCGAGGTAATCAAAATTTTCAGGTATAACGATAATGGCTGTTTGATCTCCCAAGATTAACTGTTCTTTAAGATAAGATTCTTCTCCTTCTGTCACATTGAAGAGCGGATCACCTGTAACTAGTTCGGAGAAGTTCTTGGATACGCTATTGGTGGAATTATTCACTAGACCTAAATTTATAGGATCTGATTCTCCTCCTGAGAACAGGAAAGCTCCTATAAAGACTAGTGGAAAAAAGAGACTAAACAAGATTGATTGACGATCTCTTAAGAAAATCTTTAGAAATACTTTTGCTAGATGGAGTTGTAAACTTGTAAACATCTTAATCCCTAAGTTTATGCCCGGTAAGAGCAAGGAATACATCTTCAATATTTCCATGTAAAGCTGCTTGCTGTGGCTCTGAAGCATATTTCTGAATTAAGTCATGTGGAGTGTCTTCCGCAACTAATTTTCCTTGATCCATAATCGCAATGCGATTGCATAAGTATTCTGCCTCCTCCATGTTATGAGTAGTTAACACTATAGTCATACCTGCAGCATTAAGGTCTTTTACTAGATTCCAGAGATTGCGTTTTGCTTGAGGGTCCAAACCTGTAGTAGGCTCATCTAAAAATAGAATCTTGGGATTGTTAACAAGAGCACAGGCAATTGAGAAGCGTTGCTTTTGACCACCAGAAAGCTCTTCAGGCTTGGCTTTTGATTTATCTAAAAGGTCTACTTTTTTTAATAAGCTGGCAGAATCAATTTCTTGAGAATAAAGCTTACCAAAAAGAATAAGTAGTTCCGTTAGATCAAGTCTGTCAAAGTATTCGTTAGCTTGGAGTTGAACACCTATAATTTCTTTTACCTTAAAGGCATTGGTACTTACATCTAGACCATCGATTAAAGCAGAACCACTATCAATATCGTTTAGACCTTCCAGCATTTCAAGAGTTGTAGTTTTACCTGCTCCATTGGGACCAAGGATTCCGTAGACCTCACCAACTTCAATGTTGAAAGTAATTCCATCTACGGCATTGAACGATTCTTTTTTATTTCCTGGTTGAGGATAAGATTTGTAAAGATTTCTTACTTCAATTATATTCATAAAAAGTTTTATTCAAGAAGCTAATCATTACATCCAATGCTGGTGGAGCGTTGACCTCAAAGTTGTTGCCTAAAAAACCGTTAGAATTCGAATCTAAGAAAGCATGACCTTGACCTTGGTATTCCCAATATTCAGCATGGTGTCCAAAAGATTCTAATTTTTCTTTATAGGTTTTCACTGAATGTGGAGTAACAAGCTTGTCATTACTACCAACAGTTAATAATTGGGGTGGTAACTTGCGCTCACTAGACATAGGTAAATTAAAAGAAGGAGAAACAGCTTTATACATTTCTGGATTGTCTACTGCATTAAAGTTGTTGCCAAAAATACCCCTAGGCAAAGACCCTGAAATCAACCAGAAAAAGTTCTTCATTTTTTCAAATCCTTTTAGACTTGCCGTATATATATCATAAGAACCGTAACTTAATATGGCAGCTTGAACTTGCAAACCATTTTCTTTAGCCACTTCCTCTGCTTTTTTTCCCTCGGGCAAATAAGTAGGATTAAACCCTTGAGATGCTGTTGTAAATCCTTTGGAACTAAGCTTAGTTCCCATATTAACAATCATTGCTGAAAGATGACCGCCTGCGCTATCTCCGGTCACTGCAAGTTTTGTGTTGTCTCCTTTATAGTTGATTATATTTTCTTTAATCCAAAGAATTGATCCAAAAACATCCTCAACGATCTGATTTAAAGTGATTGTATTGCCCTTGTCCCCCAACAAACGATAGTTTACGTTACAGACAACGTACTCGCTGTTAGTTACTAAGTACTCAGACATTTGATCCATAATGGATTTGTTCCTTATTAACCACCCTCCTCCATGAAAAATAACCACAACTGGATAAAAATCTTTTCCTGACTGAGGAGTATATATATCCATGGTGAGGTCAAAACCCCCTGGAGAAGCCCACAAAATATCTTTGATTACCGTGTACTTAGATGGATCATTATTGGAAAGTAACTCAGGCTTTACTAATCCAGAGAAAAGAAAAGTAAGACCCGATAGGGTTAAGAAAATCTTTTTCATAAGCTTTTAGAGATTTTTTAAAATATCATTTTCAGTGTTGAGCATGGGGTACTCATTCTCATTCCAAAGCAGTAATGCTGGCTTGTCAGTATCTGCTGAAACCTCTACCTCAAGATTAGCTCCATAAACCCCTACTCTCATGTTAAAGATGTATGTTTATTTATTAACCTGTTATTTCTGACCTTGGCGTCCTTGATTAGTTGAAGTCAAGTTACCTTTCCTAGGTGGGTTTCCTTTTGAGTCTTGAGTCCTATTTTGGGGTTCCCCTTTAGAAATTCCAAATTTCTTTTTATTAAAGTTTTTTGCCATTAATCAAAGCCCTCCTGATGAATCTTAAAGTATAACTTCTTTTTTGGCCTGGTTTGCTTCTGTCGTCCATGATAGCCGTTCCAGGTATCTTTATCAGCGATACCTACTTCATTAATTAAATCTTCATCTGAAGCTAATACTTTTCGTTTTTTCATTCTACATTAGGATCCAGGCGAAGAATTTGTCGCTTTGGTGGAAATCCCATCATAATTTTTGCTGGAAGAGGTAAGGGGAACCCAAGAGCCACCATTTCAAATTCATCTCCCTCAACTGGTACTGCTACATAATCCTTAACTTCTCCTTGAATTTCACCTTTTACATTAGGATTTTTAATTGCTTCTTTGTACCAACCTCTAGTCCAGTGATGAGCAGAAACATAGATTTTCCCATCGGTACTAACAAATCGAGCAACCATTCGATCAGTTGACTGCCCTTTGTCATCGATTGTTGTAATAAGAATCATTGGTATTCCACAATCTTCACCTAGACTTGAACATCCTTCTGGGTCCTCAAATGAAGGTTGGTAATAACCCAGAAATACTGATTCGAATAACAAAACAAAAACGACATAAACTCCAACTACAATTCCCAACCATTTAAATACTTTCATAAGTTTCCTCTACCTCTAACTATACCAAACTAAGAAAGTTCTTCCATGAGATAGACATTAGTCTGCAGTAGAAATAACCTCATATAAAAACACGATATTATCGTAAGAAGGTGCGTAAACCTCTGCAACAAAATCTAATTTGTTTCTTTGGTCTAAATTAAGAGGAATTGACCTATTAATTGGATTGATCTCTCCTTCATATTCAAATCCTGCTATCTGATTACCACTGACCCAAGCAATTTGTGTAATTACATCTTTTTGGAACTTCCCTTCTCCATCATTAAGGAAAATTGTAATTCCTGGACACTGAGTAGGAGAATTGGCTGCAGTTTGATCAAAAATATCTAAGTCCCCATCTCCTTCAAAATCTCTAATAAAAAGGGGGCCTTCTCCATAAGTCTTACATTCGTAAGTCTCATTTGGATCTTCAAAATTTACAGACCTATCTTGATTAGGCAATCTGGTTAAACTCTCATCAGAAAAATTCCCTTCCCCATCATTTATGAGTATCTGTATATATCTTCCAACGTAATAAGGGTTTGCTCTTGTGGTTCCGATAACAATGTCTAAATCTTCATCTGAATCAATGTCTGCAGCCTTAGCATAATTAAACTTAGTTAGACCACTTCCAAAAAAACCTTCAGGCAAGACTCTAATCTCCCAATCTTTAATTTCCAACAATGAATTACTTAAAGCTATCTCTGGTTTTGGTGGATTGGGGTTAAACTCATCATCATTCCAAAACATCACAATATCTGCTAAGCCGTCACCATTAAAATCCTCCATTAAAGATGACATGACGTACTGATATTTTGACCAGTCTCTCCAATCAACGGGTAACTGTTCTGAGATATTAGTGAAACTTTGACCTAAATTGCTAAGTAATAGAGTTCTTCCAGCTAAAATATCAGGGTAGCCATCACCATTCACATCCCCAGCAGAGGCATCATGTGAAAATGAGGTTTCACCCTTATAATCAATTATATTTGAAGCATCTTTCATCAACCCATTGTCTGATAAAAGAAGTACATTTGGTTCTGACAAAGAAGTATACGATCCATCAGGGTTTCTCTTACTTAACCCCATGGATCCCACAAAGATGTCGTCAATTCCATCTAGATTAAAATCTTCAACAACTATCCTGTAAGTCATGTGTCTTGAAGGAGGTTCTCTATCAAAAAAGAATTGGTGATCCTTTTTAAGCCTGCCTGTGCCATCATTCAAGTAGATTTCTACCTGGCTCTTAGTTGATTCTCTTTCAAGTGTGTGAGGAAAGACTGCCCAAGTTACTACTAAATCCTCATACCCATCTCCATTGAAGTCTCCGTAATTTGAATTGTGCATGTCGGAAGTGAAAATACCATCTTCCTCTGAACAATCATTAACTGTTGGGTAACAAAGGGTCTCTGTAAAAGGCTCATCGGTGTTTATGGCCTCAAAAGAAAAATTAAAAACTGCATAATCATTGGTTAAAAAATTTTCTGTATTGGTTTGGCCGAGTAAAGAATAATTTTCTATCCCATGAGAATAAACCTTAACTAAGATATTTTTACTTACTGTAGTGCTAATTCCAGAAGAATTAATTCCCTTAACTTGATATTCAAAGAGGGTATCACTAAAAACTATAGGTAAGAGAACTGATAAAGTGCTGTTGTTTGAAGAGATTAAAGTTAAGTCATCCGAAATTAATTGAAGACTTAATATTGAAGAAGGAGAGTTAGCCTTAATTTCTATTACTGAATAATCATAGGCTTCATTTACCGCTTCGATAACAAAATTAAATGGCTCTGGTGATTTATCTGAACTCCCACTTCCGCAAGAAACAAGAAAAATAATTAGTAGAATCTGTTTGATTTTATAAATTTTCATTCGTTACGACGCAGAGAATATGGCTATATTTTTGGAAGCAAACCTCTGAAATCCTTATTCTAGCAAGGTTTCAGAAAGCTGGTGTCTCCTAGGGGATTCGAACCCCTGTTGCCTGGATGAAAACCAGGTGTCCTAGACCAGACTAGACGAAGGAGACCCTTG
>Ga0208113_1000532_pt1 | contig 18936 bp, 18 predicted proteins | sample Knorr_S7_td_NADW_FD_185598 | JGI IMG/M metagenome (GOLD analysis project Ga0208113, IMG submission 185598) | Marine microbial communities from Southern Atlantic Ocean transect - Knorr_S7_td_NADW_ad_2505m_LV_A (SPAdes) (version 2) | ecosystem: Environmental > Aquatic > Marine > Oceanic | place...
AAAAGAACTTAAAAAAAAAATATATAAAATTTTAAAATTTATAGAAAAAAAAAAATTAAATGAAAGTTCTCTTTAAATGCTACATCAAACAAAATCTGCGTACACTGAGGAAAAAACTTCAAAAATTAAGAATCTTGAAATTAGCCTTGAAAAAAAATTACAACAATTGCATCCAAAAAAAATTGATTTATCGCTGGAACGTATAAATAAGCTTTTATATAAATTAGAAAATCCTCAAAAAAAAATTAAAAATATAATACATATAGCTGGAACAAATGGTAAAGGTTCTGTTCTTGCTTTTTTAAAATCATTTATTCAAGCCTCTGGATTTACTGTAAATACATACACATCGCCTCATTTGATTAATTTTAATGAAAGAATTAATTTAAATGGGCAAAATATATCAGATAAATTTTTAGAACTTCTACTTGATATATGTAGTAAAAAAAATAATGGCAAACCAATAACATTTTTTGAAATAACAACAGTTGTAGCTTTCTTAGCATTCAAAAGAAAACCTGCTGACTTTACAATCCTAGAAACAGGTCTTGGAGGAAGACTAGATGCTACTAATATAATAAAAAAACCTATTGTTACAATTATTAACGAAATATCGATTGATCATACAAATTTTTTAGGTTCAAATATAGAACAAATAGCAAAAGAAAAAGCAGGTATTATAAAAAAAAACTCTCCTGTTGTCGTTGGTAAACAAAAAAGAGATGCTATAAAAATTATTAAAGAAGTAGCAAACAAGCTTAAAGTAAAAACTTTTTTTTATGAAAAAGATTGGTTTGTAAAAAAAAATAAAAAAAAAAATCATATTATTTTTTTTAATAACTTAAAAAATAATAAAAAAGAAAAATATCCTCAACCAAACTTAATTGGAGAACATCAAGTTATTAATGCTGGTATAGCATTAAAAGCTTTCAATTTAATTATGAAAAAAAAATTGAATAAAAATTCTATTAAAAAAGGTTTAAAAAATGTTGAATGGCCAGGAAGATTGCAAAAAATATATTTAAATACAAAACTATTTTCAAAAAAAATAAATTTTGAAAAATGGGAATTTTGGTTCGATGGTGGACACAACAAAAGTGCAAGCCAAGTTTTAGCAAAAACATTTAAAAAATGGAATAAAAAAAAATTATATTTAATCTTTGGTATGCTAAATTCAAAAAATCCGAAAAATTTTTTAAATTATTTTAAACAAATTACTACTAAACTAGTAACAGTAGCGATAAAAAGTGACTCACCTTACTATACAAATAAAAAACTTTATGAAATTGCTAAACTAAATGAATTTAATGTAGAAACAGCTCAAACAATAGGTCATGCATTAAATAAAATATTGTTAAGTGAATCTCCAGGTCGAATACTTATATGTGGATCTTTTTATATGTATAAAGAAGTATCTAAATTATTAAAAAAATAGTTTCTATATTGATGTTTTAATCCAAGTTAATAATTCAGACTTAATTGCACTGCCAACTTTTGTTGCTATTGGCGTTCCTTTTTTAAAAATAATTAATGTAGGTATGCTTTGAATTCCATATTTATTAGGTATATTTGGATTCTCATCAATATTTATTTTTATAATTTTTATCTTATTTTCCATTTCACCAGCAATTTCCTCCAAAATTGTGGCAATTTCTTTACAAGGTCCGCACCACTCAGCCCAAAAATCAATTAAAACCGGTGTAGGAGAATTAACTACTTCATCTTCAAAAGAATCTTCTTTTATTGATTGTATACCCATAATAAAAAAAAATTATTTTAACATTTTTTTATATTCTTGCAAACTTTCTAATGTACCAATATGAAACCATTTTCCATTATAAACTAAACCAAAAATTCTTCTTTTTTCAATTAATTGTTCATAAATTAAGAATAAAGGGAAAATTTTTTTTTTTGTTTTTAAAAAAAGTTTAGATTTAAGAATCTGTATACCTGTAAAAATATATTTAGGATTATTTTTATTAATAACAATCCTATTTGACTTATTTATATTAAAATCACCATTATTTGTTCTTTTTGGGTACAATAATAAAAGAGCGTCCATTTTATCTTTATTCCAAAATTTATTTAATTGATCAAAAGGATTTTTCTTCTTTTCTTCCCAAATAATATCGCTATTAATAACAAAAAATTCTTTTGCTTTTAAAAGTTGAATAGCATTCTTAATACCTCCACCTGTATTTAATAAAATTTTTTCCTCAGAATAATGAATTTTTGTTTTAAATTTACTACTTAGTTTTTTTTTTATTTTATTTTTTAAATAAAAAATATTTATAACTATTTTCTTAAAACCATAATTTTCTAATTTTTTTATTATCCTTTCAATTAAAGTTTCATTTCCAATTTTTATTAATGGTTTTGGAACTTTCTTTGTATAGTGTTTCATACTCTTTCCAAAACCAGCTGCAAGAATCATAATAGTTGAAATATTCATGTTAAACCTTTGGTTTTATCCTAAATTTCTTTGGAAAAAATTTATTAATCCATTTATTTATTTCACTTAGGGAATAAAAATCTAAGTTATGTTCTATTAGTTTCCACAATCTTGGAATATGGTTTAGATAAAATTTTTTTTTATCACGTATATATAATCTAGTAAAAATGCCAATAATTTTTAGATGGCGATTAATTGCTAAAACTTTATATTCTTTAATAAAATCTTTCTTTTGATTTTTTGATAATTTTTTTACAAATTTATTATACATTTTAATAATAATTTTTTTATCAACATCTCTCCTAGCGTCCTCTAAAAGAGATATTAAATCATATGAGGATGGGCCTATAACTGCATCTTGAAAATCAACTAAACCACAAGCTTTTAGATTTTGTCTATCTTTAAGAAAAAAAAGATTATCGATATGGAAATCTCTATGTACTAATACTTTTTTTGTTTTTAAATTTTTATTTAATAAATTTTTCCAAATTTCAATAAATTCATTAATAATTTTTTTTTTTGGTTTTTCTTTGTAAATTGCAGGCCAGTACCACTTTAAAAATAAAAGCACTTCTTCTATTAATTTTTTATTAGTATATTTTGGCAATTTTTTTTCTAAATTTATTGAGTGATTATTAATATATATTAAAATATCTATAGCTAAATTATAAAGTTTATATTCACTTTCACCGTTCCTTAAAGAATTTGTATATGTATTTAAACCAAAATCTTCAATTAAAAAAACCCCTCTGGAAATATCGAAATTAATAATTTTAGGAACCGATAAATTCATTTTTTCAAGAATTTTTGTAGCCTTTAAATATCCCAAATTATTTTCTGTTTTCTTTGGAGAATTAACTAACAATAATTCTTTTTTTTCATTTTTAATATAAACACGAAAATATTTTCTAAATGATGCATCAGATTTAATTGGTTTCAATTTAAAATCATCAATCCCACTTTTTTTAAAAATAGAAATATCCATAAAAATTTTAATTAAGTTTTAGATCTTTTTTATTAATAATTTTCTTTTTCTTAAAAAATTAATTCTTACCTCTAGTCTATCAAATTTTTCTTTCTTTTTAATGAATGAAATATCTATTCTTTTTTTTAAAATTTTTTCTATTTTTTCAGGCCATTCAATCAAAACTATTTTATTTTCTATCTCTTCAAAAAACCCTATTTTTTCTATTTCTTTAATAGTTCCCATTCTATAAAGATCTACGTGGCAAATATTTATATTATTACCACAATTATAATTATTAATTAAATTATATGTTGGGCTAGTTATTGGTTCTTTAATTTTTTTTTTATTTATTTTAGCGATTCTTTGAATAAAAAAACGTGCAAATGTTGTTTTACCGGAGCCTAATTCACCTTTTAAAAAAAATATATCCCCAATTTTAGAATTGGCCGCAAGTTGATTAGCTAGCTTTTCTGTTTTTTTTAAAGATGTAATTAAAATTTTAATAATTTTATAATATACTTAATATCTATAGTAATTTGGTTTAAAAGGTCCGCTTGGTTTTACATCAATATACTTTGCTTGTTTTTTTGTTAATTTGGTTAATTTAGATCCTAATTTTCCTAAATGCAACTCTGCTACTTTTTCATCGAGTTCTTTAGGTAAAACATAAACTTTTTTTTTGTAAGATTTAGATCTTTTCCATAATTCTAATTGTGCTAAAACTTGATTTGTAAAAGAAGCACTCATAACAAAACTTGGATGTCCAGTTGCATTACCTAAATTTACTAACCTTCCTTTAGATAGAACTATCAGCTTTTTTCCATCTGGAAATTGAACTTCATCTACTTGTGGTTTAATTTCGTCCCATTTATAATTTTTTAACGCACCAATTTGTATTTCGCTATCAAAATGACCAATGTTACAAACAATTGCCCTATCTTTCATTTTTCTCATATGCTCTAATGTAATTACATCCACATTTCCAGTTGCTGTACAAAAAATATCTCCCTTAGTTAATACATCTTCAATTTTAACAACTTCGTATCCTTCCATAGAAGCTTGCAAAGCACAAATTGGATCAATTTCAGTTACCATTACTCTTGCCCCTCCATTTCTTAAACTAGCAGCAGATCCTTTACCTACATCACCGTATCCACAAACTACTGCTACTTTACCTGAAAGCATAACATCTGTTGCTCTCCTGATACCATCAACTAAACTTTCTCTACATCCATATAAATTATCAAATTTTGATTTTGTAACACTATCATTGACATTAATTGCTGGTACCAATAGTTTATTTTTTTTTTCCATATCATATAACCTATGAACCCCAGTTGTAGTTTCTTCAGATAAACCCTTCACAGATTTAAGAAGGTTTTTATATTTTTCGTGCATTACTTTAGTCAGGTCTCCCCCATCATCTAAAATTAAATTTGGTATCCAATTTTTTTTTCCAATTATTGTTTGATCTATGCACCACCAAAATTCTTTATCTGTCATTCCTTTCCATGCAAAAACAGGAATACCTTTTTTTGCAATAGCTGCTGCTGCATGATCTTGGGTTGAAAAAATATTACATGAACTCCATCTAACCTCAGCTCCTAATTCTACCAGTGTTTCAATTAAAACCGCGGTTTGTATTGTCATATGTATACAACCAGAAATTCTTGCTCCTTTTAATGGTTTTTTATTTTTGTATTCTTTTCTTAATGCCATAAGACCAGGCATCTCTGTTTCAGCAATATTTATTTCTTTCCCGCCCCAATCAGCAAGCTTTATGTCTTTTACTTTATAATCTGTCATGATAAATTGAACTTACTAAAAAAAAATTCATAATCAATCTTAATTATATGGTGCGCTATATAACTTTTTTAAGGGTTATTATAAATTTGGCTCCAATAATTTTTTTGTTTTTTCCAAACCTATTTTTTACTTTAATCAACCCTTTATGAACATCTAATATTTGTTTCACTATACTTAAGCCTAAACCTGAATGTTGTCCAAATTTTTCTCCAGATGGCCTTTCTGTATAAAATCTTTCAAAAATCTTGTTAAAATTATTTACATGTATACCAAGACCGTAATCATTAATTTCAACAAACACATTTTTTTTGTTACTTTTTAAAAAAATCTCAATTTTTTTATTATTTTTATTAAAAGACAAAGCATTATCAATTAAATTATTAAAAACTTGAGACAATCTTTGCTCATTTCCATAAATTGAATAATTAGCATCTTTTATAAAATTAAATAAGATTTTCTTTTTTTCTCTATTATAAAAATTAGCAGTTTCTTCAAGAATTTTCATAATATTAATTTTTTTCATCCCTTCCCTTGATAATTCTGCATCCAATCTCGATGCATTAGAAATATCTGTTACTAAACGATCTAATCTTTGTATATCTTGATTAATAATTTTTGAAAGTTTATTTATTTGTTTTTTATCTCTTGTATTATTAGAAACCTCAACCGCATTCTTTAATGATGTTAGTGGATTTTTGATTTCATGAGCTACATCTGCTGCAAAGTTTTCAATTGCATCCATTCTATTCCATATTGAATTTAACATATCTTTCATTGAAACTGCTAATTCATTTATTTCATCTTTCCTATCTAAAAATTGTGGTACAGATATTTTCCTCCCGTCAAATGGATTTATATTCTTTGTTGCGTTTGCTAATTTTCTTATCGGTCTTACTATATTTGCAGATAAATATATTGATACGCATATAGTTAAAAATAAAGCTAAAAAGAAAATCTTGAAAACCTCAAAACGAAAATCTTTAAGCATATTTTCAATATTTGTACTATCAAATGTTAACAGAATAGCTCCTGTTATTTTTTTGTATGATTGAACAGGTAATGCTACACCAAACATTTTTTTTCCATTTTCTAATTGTCTTAAAAATCTTGTTCCTTCACCATATAATGCCCTTAAAACTTCATCATAATCTTCTGCTTGTTGCAATGTATTTTCTTGATAAACACTTAATTTGCTCGTCTTTAGAAGAAGCAACGATATATAAGAATAAATTTTTTCAAAAAAAATTCTAAAAAAATTTTTTTTCTCTAAAGATGGTAATTCTGCTGATTTAACTCTAGTTTCAAATCCAACAGTTCTCTCAGAGTCAGCTAATAAATCTCCTTGATAGGAAAACAATCTAATTCGTACCCTGCTTTTACTAAGTAAATAGCTAATTGTTTCTTGCGCTTCTCTAGTAATAATAACTTGAGATTTAAAACCCTCAACAGGAAGAATGGTATTTCCTATTGCTTGAGATAAAATTCTTCCTTCATCTTCTAATTTTTTAAATTCATTTTCTTGTAAGGTATGCTGATATCTATCAATAGAAATGAATCCGCCTACTAAAAAGAAAAGAATTAAGATATTTAATGTTAGTAATCTTAGGAGTAATGGTGATATAGTTATTCTTTTCCTGAACATTGTTACAAATTTTTATTCAGAAAATTTATATCCACCGCCGTAAATCGTGACTATAGAATTAAAATCATTATCAGCGCTTTTAAATTTTTTTCTTATTCTTTTAAAATGATGGTCAATTGATCTATCATCAATATTTTCTTTGTCTTCTCCGAATGCTGAAACAATTAATTGATCTCTTGATTTAACTGCTCCAGCATTTTTTACTAATGACTTTATTAGTAAAAATTCTGTTACAGTTAAATTAACAGTTTTATTTTTCCATTTACACATATATTTTTCTGTATCCAAAAATATATTTCCTTCCTTTATAGAATTTTTATCATCAATGTTATCTTTTTTTTTTATATTTTTTAACTCAGTTCTTTTAATTAAAATTCTTATTCTTTCCATCAAAACATTTTGTGAAAATGGTTTTGTAATATAATCATCTGCACCTACTTTTAAACCTAACAATTCATCAATTTCTGTATCTTTAGAAGTTAAAAAAATAACAGGCATATTTGATGTTCTTCTTAATTTTTTTAATAACTCTATTCCGTCTAATCTAGGCATTTTAATATCAACAACAGCTATATCTGGACTGTTTTCTAGTATTGCTTTTAAACCAGATTCTCCATCAGAAAATGTGCTAACTTTATAACCTTCATTTTCCAATAACATAGAAATTGATGTCAGTATATTTTTATCATCATCAATTAAAAAAACATTATTTTTCATATTAAATATTAATCTAATGGGCTTCAGCCCAGTTAGACCCTTGTCCAATATCGACTATCAATGGTATGTCCAACTTTATTTCTGGTAAAGATGAATTTTCCATTATTTTTTTTATATCCATTGAAAGATAGTTAATTTCTGATTCACACATTTCAAACAATAATTCATCATGAACTTGCAAAATCATTTTTGATTTAGTTTTTTTTTCCTTAAGAAATTTATATATATTTATCATAGCTTTTTTTATAATATCTGCTGCTGATCCTTGAATTGGTGCATTAATGGCTGCTCTAATTGCAAAATTCCTAAAACTGGAATTTTTATTGTTAATTCCTTCAATATAACATTCTCTTCCAAACAATGTTTTAACAAATCCATTTTTTTTACAGAAATCAGTTGTTTCATTAATATAATTCAATATTCCTTTATAATTTTTAAAATACTCTTTTATAATTAGGTCTGCTTCAGATCTTTGAATATTTAATTGTTTAGCAAGACCAAATGCACTAATACCGTAAATAATACCATAATTTATTGTTTTTGCTTTTCTTCTTAAATCATCATTAACATCTTTTAATTCAACATTAAAAATTTGTGAAGCCGTTTTCTTATGAATATCTATATTTTTATCAAATGCTTTTTTTAAATCTTCAACTTTTCCTATATGAGCCAGTAGTCTTAGTTCGATTTGGGAATAATCTAGTGATACTAATTTAAAACCTTTATCTGATATAAACGCATTTCTTATTTTTTTTCCTTCCTCGGTTCTTATTGGAATATTTTGTAAGTTTGGATCAGTTGATGATAATCTTCCTGTATTCGTAGCAGCCATAGAATAAGAAGTGTGTATTCTTAATGTTTTTTTATTAACTTCATTAATTAAAGAATATGTATAAGTATTTAGTAACTTTGATATTTGTCTCCATTCTAATAGAAATTCTGCAATTTTATGTCCTTGATAAGATAAATTCTCTAAAACATCTACGCTAGTACTGTAAGCACCACTTTTACCCTTTTTTTTACCTTCAAGACCCAGTTTATTAAATAATATTTCCCCTAACTGTTTAGGTGAGGCAATATTAAATTCTATACTTGATAATTTAAATATTTCTTTTTCTATTTTTGATAATTTTTTTTGAAAAACTAAACTTAAATTTTTTAACCTTTTTACATCAACCTTAATACCTTTTTTTTCTATTTCAGCTAAAACATTTATAAGGGGTTTTTCAATATATTCATAAACACTTAATAATTTTTCTGAAATAATTCTTTTTTTTAATATTTTATATAATCGCAATGTTATATCTGCATCTTCTGCAGCATAAATATAGGCATCTTTTATATTCACTTCATTAAATTTCTTTTCTTTTTTTCCCACACCAACAACATCTTTATATTTTATTGTTTCATAATTGAAATAAATTTTTGCTAAATCATCTAAATTATGTCTAAACTTGCCTGTATCAAGAACATAAGACAAAAGCATCGTATCATCTACTGGATTTAAATTAATTCCTATCCTAGAAAAAATTATTTTGTCATATTTTATGTTATGACCTATTTTTATTATAGAATCATCTTCAAGAATTTTTTTTAAAGTTGGAAAAACTTTTTGTAAATCTAAATTTTTAAAATTGTTATTTGTATCTAAACTATGCTTTAGCGGTAAGTAAAAAGCTTCCTTCTCATTTACTGATAGTGAAATTCCTACAAGCTCAGCTAAATTTGCATTAAGCGAGTTAGTTTCTGTATCAATTGAGACCAACTTATTCTTTTGAATCTTTCTTTCTAAATTTATTAAATCTTTTAATGATTGTATAACAAAGTATTTTTGTTTTTTTTTTAAAGATTGATTAGTTGACTCTTTTTTTTCTTTTTTTGTAAACCTTGAAATTAAATTTTTAAAACCATGCTTTTCAAAAAATTTTAATGCTGTTTTTTGGTTAATTCCTTGAAATAAATTTAAATCATATTTTTTTATATCAACATTACATTTCAAAGTTACCAATTTTTTACTAATTAAAGCTTTATCTTTTTCATCAATTAAAATTTGTCTCCTTTTTGGTTGTTTTATTTCATTAACTTTAGCTAATACATTTTCTAAACTATTGAAATTATTTATTAATTCAGCTGCTGTTTTAACACCAATACCTGAAACACCAGGAATATTATCAATTCTATCTCCAGCCAACGCCTGAACATCTATTATTTTTGAGGGCTCAACGCCAAATTTTTCTTTTACTTCTTTGACTCCAATAAACTTATCCTTCATTGAATCATACATTTTTGTGTTTTTATTAACTAGCTGCATTAAATCCTTATCTGAAGATATAATTGTTACTGAAACACCTCTTTCTTCAGCTTGTTTTGTATATGTTGCTATAATATCGTCAGCCTCATAACCATCCATTTCTAGTCTAGGAATTTGCAAAGCATCAGTAGCATCTCTAATTATTGAAAACTGAGGTATTAATTCTTCTGGAGGGTCTGTTCTGTTACTTTTATATTCTTTATAAATATCACTACGAAATGTTTTTTTTTTAGTATCAAAAACTACAATCATCTGTTCAGGTTTAAATTTTTCATATATATTTAAAATCATATTGCAATATCCATAAACTGCATTAATAGGAATTCCTTGTGAATTTGTTAATAGTGGTATTGCGTAAAATGCACGAAAAATAAATCCTGAACCGTCAATTAAAAATAGGTTTTTCAATTTTAACTAATTATATACATTTTAAAAAAAGAAGTTATTTATATTATCATTAAAAAAAAAATTATTTTTTAAATTAGTGAAAAAACAAATTAGATATGCAATCGATATAAAAAAGCTAAATAAAACATTTATCAATAAAAAAAAAGATGAAGAAATTTTGGCTTTAGTTAATGTAAGTTTGCAAATTCCAAAAGGATCTTTGTTTGGCTTGCTAGGCTTAAATGGTGCTGGTAAATCAACTATAATAAATATATTGGCAGGTTTATGTTTGAAAAATTCTGGAGCTGTAAAAATAAATAATTACGATATTGATACAAATAGAAAACAAGCCAGTTGTCAAATAGGTATTGTGCCACAAGAACTAAATTTTGACCCTTTTTTTACTCCTAAAGAAATATTAGAAGTTCAAGCAGGACTTTATGGAATTAAAAAAAAAGATAGAAAAACAAAACAAATTCTTCAAGATTTAGATTTGTATAGCAAAGCTAATTCATATACAAGAAGTCTATCAGGGGGTATGAAAAGAAGACTTATGATAGCAAAAGCTTTAGTTCATGATCCATCAATTCTGGTTTTAGATGAACCAACAGCAGGGGTTGATGTAATGCTTAGACAACAATTATGGAAATATATAAAGAAATTAAAGGCTAAAGGCAAAACAGTTCTTCTAACAACACATTATATTGAAGAAGCTGAAAAATTATGCGATAGAATATGTATTGTAGCTAAGGGAAAAATTGTTGTATCTGAAACTAAAAGAAAAATTATGAAAGGATATAAAAAAAAAAAATTAGAAGATATTTTTATAAAATTTACAAAATCTTAATTGAAGAAATTATTTTTTTAGCCTCTTTTTTGTATCTATCATAAAATTCCATTTCAGTTGCAATAAAGTATACTGAATATAATTTTTTATTTTTTATACCAACAATAGCAAAACCCTTATAGTTTAAACCTAATTCATTCTGAGCTTTTATATCAAATGAAACACCTTCAGCATCAGCAATTTTATAATTTTTTATGTCAGTTGTTTCAAAGGTTGTAAATTCTTTTGACCAAATAATACAATTTTCAAAAAATTCCTTAATTTCAAATTTGTTCATTTTTGAATCAAAAATGGGTCTTTTTTCATTTTTTTTTGTAAAAAAACTATCATGATCAAATAATGACCTTCCATCTTCAATTGGTTTAAAAAAAACTATTCTTTGTAAAGTATACCCATCAACTGTCCAAAAAATGAAATTGTATCCACTTTCTTGGAATTGACTCCATTTTTTATTAGTACTTACAGAATAAATTTTTTCTATTTCAACTTTTCCAGGTTCAACTAAAATATATGTTTTATCTGGCTCACAAGAAATTAAAATTAGAAAAAAAGAAATAATAAATAGTTTTTTTATAATTAACATTTAATTTAAATAACTTTTAATAATCAGTTCATCTTTAGGATTTTTTGCAAGCTCAAGATATTTTTTTAAATTTTTTTTTGCTTCATTATTTTTTTCTTTTTTAAGTTGTAATAGACCAAGCTCTCTATAAACATTTGGAAAATCTTTTTTTGCTTGTATTGATTCATTATAATAATCAATCGCTTTATCATAATTATTTTCTATATTCCCTCTTAAACGATAAACTTCTCCTTTATAAAATTTTAATAAATATTTATTTTTATTATCTTCAAATATTGTTTCTAATACAAATTCTGTTTGTTCTATTTTATTATTAAGTCTTATTTCGTTTTTTATCCATTTTTTTAAATGTGGCTGAATTTTGTCTTTTAACTCATTTGTTTTTTTTTTATTTTTTATGTTTTTATATTCTTCAATTTGTTTTTTTAAATTTTTTATTCTTTCTTCTGGAGCTGGGTGTGATGCTAAAAAACTTAAAGGTTTATTTACTTCTCCTAATTCCATTTCTTTAACTATATTTTCCCATATTTTTGGCGCTTCGTAAGGGTCATAGCCTGAATTTATTAAAAAATCTAAACCAATTTTATCTGCTTCTCTTTCATTGTCTCTACTATGCTTAGCCATAAAGCCTACTTGAAGTAATTGTGTTAAATTAAATATATCTCCCCCTGCAGGAACCCCGCCAACTGCAAGTCCTATTGATAACAGTACCATCAAATCTGTTCGAGATTTAGCATCTAGCCATGACTTAAGAGAATGTCTTTTAATGTAATGACCTGCCTCATGCCCTATAACAGCGGCAACTTGCGCCTCGTTTTGTGCTCGCAAAAGTAATCCTGTCCAAACAACCATCATTCCGTTTGGTGCCATAAATGCGTTGAAATAAGGCATGTCTTGAACATATACTCTGATATCTTTACAATAATCAGGCGATAAATTACACAAAATATTTTTTAAATATTTTTCTAAATCTTTATCTTTAAGCCTGGACCCTGAAGTTTTTAATTTTTCTTCATAATTATTCATTTGCATCCATAGTCCTGCCTCGATTGTTTCTATTGATGGTGTTTCTTGAGGTTTAATATCTTCAATTTTTTTTGCACCACCTATAGGAGTAGTGCAACTTCCAAGAAAAATAATTATAAACAAAAATATTTTTTTCATCCTGGAAATTCTTCAAAAAGTTTATTGACAGTATCTCTTGCATTTTCTAAATCCCTAACATCGCCAAAAGATCTATAGTAACCATTAAACCAAGTAACTTCACCGTTATTTAAATTTACTAAACTGGCAAATGCTATTTGTGAACCACCTATAGGTATAATCCCAGGAAACAAAACTGCAGTAACTATATTATAAATAATTCTTTCAGTACTTGAGTATTGGTCTCTGAAAAAAATAAATATTGCATAATCACTTTTATATTTTTCTTTTAATAATTTTACTTTTTTCCCTAAAGTCCAATTAAATTCTTTTTTTGTTGGTAGCTCATAAGGACCGTATTCATTATTAATTATTTCTTGTCCAATTTGTGTATGTAGTTTAATTACTTGAATTATCTCATCATTTTGCTGCTCATTCATATTATATTTCTTTAAAATAGCATTTCTTTTATTTAAAATTTCTTCAAAACTTGTAATAATATTTTCTCTAGAATTTTGGGTCCATGATGCACTAGGTTCACACATACCAGCAAGAGTTAGCTCACAAATCTCTATATCTACAGGCATTAATAAAATTTTAGGACTATCTTGAGCAAATACTCTAATTGTATATTTAGGTTCCGTATTAAAAGAGGAACAACTATATATAAAAAAAAATAAAAAAATTACTAATAATCGAGACATTTTTTTTTAATAATGTAATTATTCTATATTAATCCTATGAATACAATATTGCTAATATTAACTGGTGGAACAATAGGAAGTGAAAAAAAAAGAAATATAGTAAATATTTCAAGAAATAATTATTTAAAATCATTTTTATTAAAAAATATTAATAAGAAAATTAATTATAAAATTATACAACCTATTAATATCCTTAGCGAAAACGCTATTCCAAGTGATTGGAATAATATCATAAAATGTATTGAAGAAAATTGGGAAAATGATTTTTCTGGAATCATAATCACTCATGGAACTGATACATTATCTTTCACCGCTTCGGCACTTTCTCAATATTTTTATAATTTTAATAAACCTGTTGTTTTAGTAAGCAGTGATAAACCAATTAAAGAAAAAAATGCTACTGGAAAATCAAATTTGGAAGCTGCGGTAAATTTTATTATTAAAACGCAATTACCAGGTACTTATGTTTCTTATAAAAATCCTGGAAAAAATTTTGTATCTTTTTTTCTTGGCAGCAGAGTAAAACAAATAAACAGTTACGATAATAGTTTAAATTCAAGATTTAGTGACATTTTTTGCAATTTTAAAAATAATAAATTTCTTTTTATAAAAAAAAAGAATCCTTCTATCCTTTCTATAAAAAAAAATGGTAATAGCTGTAAACTAAATAAAAAATTTAGATTTTCGAATAAAATTTTAATTATAAAACCTTACCCTGGATTAAATTATGACATTTACAATTTCAATAAGATAAAACCAAAAGCAATTTTACATACCCTATATCATTCTGGAACTGCTAGTACTAGAAATGAACCAAAAACAAATGTATCATTAGAAAAATTTATAAAACAAAATAAATATAGAAAAATTCCTTTTTTTATTTCCCCCATATCTAATAAAAAAAAAAATATTTATGAAAGTTTAAAAACCTTATTAAATTCAAATGTTAAATGCTTAGATGGAATAACTTTCGAGACAGCATATGCTAAATTGGGATTAGTATACAAAAGTTTTAAAACTGAGAAAAAAAGAAATCAGTTTTTAACAAAAAATAATTTTTTTGAAAAAATTCCATTTTAAAAAGTGGTATTTAATATTTCGTCAATAATTATTGATGAACTAAAATTACTTAATATTTTAGTTCTTAAAATTTTTCCTCCATATTTTTTAACTTCTTTTGCACCTATAATTTGATTTTCTTTATAATCACTTCCTTTAATCAATAAATATGGTTTAATTTTTTTTATAATACTAAGAGGCGTTCTATCAGAAAAAACAATAATTAAATCAATAAATGGTATTGAATTTAAAACTTGGAGTCTTGTATTTAACTTTTGTTTTGGTCTAAAAGGGCCTTTATTTTTTTTAATAGAGTTATCAGAGTTTACTGCAACGATTAACTTCGAACACTTTTGTTTTGCTTGTTGAAATAAAGAAATATGTCCAGGATGAAGATAATCGAAGCATCCATTAGTAAAACCAATTTTTTCTTTTCTTTTTAACCAAAAATTTGCAACTTTCTCTACTTCAGATAAATCCATAACTTTAGATAAATGATAATCATTTTTATTAACAGAAATAAGCATTTCAGACAAATGTGCCACTGATGTACCTGTTTTATTTACCACTATACCAGCAGCAATATTAGCAATTTTAACAACCTCTTCAATTTTTAATGAAGAAGCCAGTCCTGCTGCTATAAAGGATACAACTGTGTCACCTGCACCTGAAACATCAAAAACTTCTTTTGCTTCTGCATCTAATTTAATCACATTCTTTCTTTTTTTTGAAACTAAAATCATTCCAAGTTTACCCATGGTTACTAATAAATGACTAAAATTAAATTTTGAAATTAATTTTCTAGAAGCATCAATAATTTCTTTATCATTAATTAATTTTTTTTTCATTACTACCTCTAACTCTTTAATATTTGGAGTAATAATTGTAACCCCCTTATATTTTTCAAAATCTGTACTTTTTGGATCAAGTATTACAGGTTTTTTATGATTTTTTGAAAAACATATTATTTTTTTTAAAATATTTTTTGTTATTAGACCTTTATTGTAATCTGATATTACAACTGCATCTGTTTTTAAAATCTTTTTTTTTGAATACTCATATATTTTTTTTTCTGTACTTTTACTAATAGGAAGTATTTTTTCTTTATCTACTCTAAGTATTTGCTGATTATTTGCTATAAAGCGTGACTTTGTAATTGTTGGTCTATTAGCGTCCTTAACTATATTTTTATTAACACTTATTTTATCTAACTTTTTTTCTACTTCTTTACTTATTGTATCATTTCCAAGTAAACTAACTAAATGAGTTTCTACTGCTAGTGTACTTAAATTTCTAACAACATTCCCAACACCACCTAACATATTAACTTCTTTCTTTATATCTAAAACAGGTATAGGGCCTTCCGGAGATATACGATTAGTAGTACCAATTATATATTTATCTAACATTAAGTCTCCTAAACAAAAAATTTTAGTATTTAATAATGATAAAATTTTTTCAGATATATTCTGTGACATTTTTTTTAATTAAAATATTTCATCTATAGCAGCACACATTAAATGCCCTACTAAAATGTGAAGTTCTTGTATTCTGGCAGTTTCTTCAGCAGGAACACCTAGAATAAAATCAGAAATTTTTTCTATTTGTTTTTTTTTTGGATATTTTTCTTTTGTTAAAATAACAGATGTTATTTTCTTTTTTTTAGCTAATTTTAATGCATTAATTACGTTTTTACTTTTTCCCGAAGTAGTTATCCCAATAGCTATATCACCTGGTTTTCCAATAGATTCTATTTGCCTTGAAAAAATCTCATTAAATGAAAAATCATTTCCAATTGCAGTTAATGTTGAAGTATCAGTTGATAAAGATATTGCAGGAATAGATCTTCTTTTTTTTTTATATTTTACAACTAATTCTGCTGCTATATGCTGTGCATCAGATGCGCTACCACCATTTCCAAATAAAATTATTTTATTGCCTTTTTTTAATGTTTTAATTACTAAATCTAAAAATTCTTTAAAATCATCAAAATAATTTTTTAGGAAAAAATCAATACTGGAAATATGCTCGTTTATTTCAGATTCAAAAATTTTCTTTACATTTAATTTTTTCATATCAAATTTTAAAAAATTTAATAATATTAATATTATTAGTTAGGTAATTTAAAAAATAAAACTATATATTTCTTATGGTAGAAAAAAAAGAAGATAGTAAAGATTTTAATAAACAAAATTTTAGACAATATTTTGAAATAATAAAAAAATATTGTTTGAAACTTTTAAAATTAGACCCTCAAACCTATTTCTTTATTGTACCAGGCATTTTGCTTTTGATTGGTCTTCTTCCAGTACCAGATCTATATTTTGCAATACTTAGAATTTATTTATTTGTTAGCGCCTCAGTATTAACCTATAAATTTTATATTGATGAAAAGGACAATATATATGCAACAATTTTTGCTGGAATAGCAATTATCTACAATCCAATTTTTTTTATTAAATTTGGTAATGAGCAAATAAATACTGGGCCCATAATTTTTGTACTAACTATTGCCCTTTTTGTTTTAGGTTATAAAAAAATTAAAGAATAATTAAACTTCTTAATTTAACAATTTTAATATTCTTTTATCTCTATTATTTTCTGCTATTTCTCTTAGAGTTCGACCAGTGTAATCAGATTTAGATATATCCACATTTTTATCTAATAATAATTTAATTACATAAAAATTATTTCTTTCTGCAGCTTTCATTGCTGGTGTTACCCCCTGTTTATTTTGATAATTAATATCTGCACCATTATTAATTAAATAATCCACCATTTCCATGTACCCTTTTTCTGATGCTTTTATTAAAGCAGTATTTCCGAATTCATCAGTAATATCTATATTAATATTAGTTTCACTTAGAAAAAATTTAACAAGTTCAAAATTATTAGTGCTTACTGCGTGTACAAATGGGTTTAAGCCGTTGATAATAAAATTTAAATCATTTTTATAATTGTTTAAAAATATTTTAATTTTTTCAATATTTCCAAGTTCAATATTTCTTATTAATCTTGTTCTAATTATATGAATAGAATCTCTCCTTTGACTTTCAAATCCAAGGTTTCTCTTTCTCGTATCGATTACAGGATCAAAATCTTTATCTGCGCTGAAAATTAAAGTTATTGATAGAAAATAACTTAATAAAAAAATAACAAATAAAGAATTAATTTTTTTTTTTATCATTTTCAAAAATTATATATCAAGATTAACAACTTTTTTAGCGTTAGATTGTATATAATCTCTTCTTGGTTCTACTTTTTCACCCATCAATCTTACAAAAGTTTCATCTAACAACATTTCATCTTCTATTTGAACTTTTAATAGAGTTCTTTTTTGAGGATCTAAAGTTGTTTCCCACAGTTGTTCTGGATTCATCTCGCCTAAACCTTTGTATCTTTGTATATTTACTCCTTTTTTTCCAGCTTCTTTAACTTTTTCCAAAAATTCGAATGTTGATGTAACCGGAAATTTATTTTCACCTGATATTAAAACATTTTTTCCATTATGGAAAAATTTAGTCAAAATATTCTTAGTTTCTTTTTGGCCAAGGAATTCTGCTTCTGGAGAGTTTAAATGTTGTTTTTTTATAAAATATTCTTCTATAATTCCTCTTGATTTTTTTTTAAATAAAAAATATTTTTCTTTTTTATCTTTATCATTAATAAAGTCTCCTGTCCAATCTGCTAATTCTTGCCCAAACTGTTCCAGTTTTTTTGCGATAAAATTTGCCGCTTCTTTTAATTGTTTTTCAGTGAGTTTAAAATTTACCAAATCCTTTCCAAAAAAACATCCGATAGCAGATTGTTCTACAAGTTGGATAGATCCCACTTTATTTCCAAGATCTGATATAGCGTCTCTTATTTTTATTGTTTTTTTAATTAAGTTACTTAATTCTTTATCTTCTAAATTTTTTTCATCAGTTGTTATAAGTTTTAAACTATTTACAGCATTATTGATTAAAAAATTATCCATATCTTTTTCATTTTTCAGATACATTTCTCCAAACCCTGGGGCTTTTATTCTATAAAGAGGTGGTTGGGCTATATACAAATTTCCATTGATTATCAATTCTTTAAATTGTCTAAAAAAGAAAGTTAACAAAAGAGTTCTTATATGACTTCCATCTACATCTGCATCAGTCATCAATATTATTTTATGATATCTAAGATTATCATAATTAAATTCCTCAGAGCCTACACCGGTTCCTATTGCACTTATTAATGCGCCAATTTCATCTGAACTAAATATACGATCAGGTCTTGCTTCTTTTTCAACATTTAAAATTTTACCTTTAAGAGGAAGAACTGCTTGATG